>Ga0075430_100002636_pt1 | contig 14980 bp, 17 predicted proteins | sample RhiMetdeltSRZDD4_FD_75294 | JGI IMG/M metagenome (GOLD analysis project Ga0075430, IMG submission 75294) | Populus rhizosphere microbial communities from Tennessee, USA - Rhizosphere MetaG P. deltoides SRZDD4 | ecosystem: Host-associated > Plants > Roots > Rhizosphere > Soil | place: USA... | reverse complement strand
TGATACTGCTGGCAAATCCACCGAACCGTTCGATCAGCAGTGAGCGACCTCGGCCACGACGGCTAACAAGGCCCCGGCACCGCCCGAACCGGCTGGCATTGACGCCCAGAATGAGTACTTACCTGCGATCCGCCATCGCGTAAAGACTTTGCCAGCAGTATCATCCTGGACGATCCCCTTGACCTCGACGCCGCCGCTGGCAGCGCCGTTGGTGATCGAGGTGGAGGACGAGGAGAGCTTGTTGAGCGAGTCTCGAAGGGCCGGCCCAAAGACGACGCGCTCGCGCTTGTAGGGGCCGCCATCTGGCGTGCTGGTAGCCTCGGAGTTCGCCAGGTTGCTGGCGATGACGTCCATCCGCAGTCGCTGTGCGGTGAGCGCCGAGCCGGCGGTCTCGAGGGTTTCGAGCATGGGATCTGGCTCCTGGACGAAGTCCTGTAAAAGACTACGCTCAGGATACGGATGGCCCAGGCAGGTCATGCAGGGCTGAACCTACCGGTCCCGGCAGTCTTTGGTACGGGCCGCGGGCAGCCGGAGGTACTGAGGTCTGTCCGAGTGAGGAGACAGAAGCGAACATGTGGCCGTATGAAACGAGCCCCCTGGTCCGCGCGGACCAGGGGGCTCGATGCTGAGTGCGCAGGAGCTGGAATGGGTTGCCGCCCCTCCTGTCTCCTCTCTCCTGTCTCCTGTCTCCTGTCTCCTCGTTCAGTGCCCCTCAACCTCCAGGAACTCGTACATGCGGTTGAAGATGTTCCACTTCGGGACGAAGTCGCCGGCCGCGTTCTTCGGCATCCCCTTGATCCACGGCTTCAGCAGTCCGATGTTGTACGGATGGTAGACGAAGATGGCGGCGCCGTCCTCCAGCATGATCTTGTCGGCGTCGTTGTACATCTGCATCCGCTTCTTCTCGTCAGTGACGCCCCGAGCCTCGTTCACCAGCTTGTCGAAGTCGGCGTTCTTCCAGACCTGGCGGCGGCCGGAGGTGTGCCCGCCGTAGAAGACCTGCCACTGCATGTTGTTCGGGTCTGGATAGTCGGCGTACCAGCGGATCCACATCAACTGGATCTCGCCCTTGTACATCCGCTCGTACGTCTCCTTCGGCTCGCCGACGACGTGCTCGATCGGCATGCCGAGGTTCTGCTTGAGCATGCCGATGACGGTCGCGGCGGCGTTCTTCGGGCCGTCGCCCTCCTCGCGATGGGTCAGCGTGATCTTGGGCCAGTTCTTGCCGCCCTCGTACGGGGTGCCCTTCAGCATCTCCATCGCCAGCTTCGGGTCGTACTTGGTGAGCTCCTCGTATTTGTTCGGGTTGTAGCCGGGGAAGCCGGGCGGGTTGAACGTGTAGGCCGGCTGTCCGATGCCCTGGAGGATGCTCTTGACGATCGTCTCACGGTCGACGGCATGGGCCATCGCCAGGCGGACCTGCTTGTTGTCGAACGGCGCCATCTCGACGTGCGGTACGAGGTACCAGGTGCCGGTCAAGGAGTAGGTAATGACCTCCTTGCTCAGCTTCGGGTCACCCTGGATGCGCTTCAGCTCGCCAATCGGCGCCCGGTCCAGCCAGTCGATCTCGTCGTTCTCGTAGGCGAGCAGGTTGCTCTGGGTGCCGATGATCGGCCGGATGACCTTGTTGACCTTGATGTTCTTGGCGTTCCAGTAGTTGTCGTTCTTCTCCAGCACGAAATGGCGGTCGTGCTCCCATTCCGTGAGCTTGTACGGGCCGTTCCAGACGCCGTTCGCCGCCTCCGTCCACTTGTTGCCGTGCTTCTCGACGGACGGTCGGTGGGCCGGCATTGCGGCATGGTACGCGACCAGAGCCGGGAAGTAGCCGCGCGGCCCTTCGAGCGTCGCCACCAGGGTCGTTTCGTTGGTGGCCTTGATGCCGACCTGATCGGCCGTGATGCCGTCCTGGCCCTTGTTGAACTTCTCGCCGTTCTTCAGGTCGTAGAGGAAGCCGGCGTACGGCGCCTTGGTGGCAGGGTCAAGCTGCCGCTTGAAGGACCATTCGAAGTCCATCGCCGTGACCGGGTCGCCGTTGCTCCACTTGGTGTCCTTGCGGATGGTGAAGGTCCAGACGGAGCCGTCAGCGTTCGACTCCCACTTCTCGGCCATGTCGGCGACGGGCTTCAGCTCGGGGTCGAACTTGAGCAGCGCACCCAGCACCGCCTGGTCGGCCTGGCAGTAGAGATCGAGGTTGTAGTCGAAGTGGAGCGGCTCGCGCTCGATGTTCATCCGCAGGATGCCGGGGCCACCCTGGAACCGGGTGGCTGCCGCCGCGGCCGGCTTCGCAGCTTCGGCTGGCTTGGCGGCAGCCGCCGGGGCCGGGGCGGTGGTCGCCGCGGCGGCCGGTGCGGCCGGGGCGCTGGTTGCTGCTGGCGCGGCCGGCTTGGCGGGCTCGGCCGGCTTGGCGGGTGCGGCCGTCGGCTGGGCCGGGGCCTGCGGGGCGCAGGCCGCCGCGACGACGCTCACCGCTACGCCACCAGCGGCTGCCGCCATCCGCATCATCTGTCGTCGTCCGATCTTGATCGCCGCCAGGCGCGCTTCGAAATGCCCGAGCTGCTCGGGGTCTTCCCACCAGTTCTTGAAGCTCATCGGTTCCCTCGCCCCTCTGTCACTCATCGCGGCCTGGCTCGAGACCAGTCCGCCGATCACGGCACGCCGCTCGTCCGACTCTCCCTCCGGATTGGTGGTAGGTGGCTCCCCGGCCCGCGATCAATCGCGCGTCCGGGGATCGAGCGCGTCTCTGAGGCCGTCGCCCAGGAACGTGAACGACAGCATGGTGAAGGCGATAGCGAGCGCCGGAAAGGTGGCCAGGTGCCAGTTGGAGCGGAGGTACTGCTGATACTCGCCGACCATCTGGCCCCAGCTCGGCATCGGCGGGTTGATGCCGACGCCGATGAAGCTCAAGGCCGCCTCGGCGAAGATGATCTGCGGAATGCCGAACGTGACCGCCACGACGATCGGGGTCAGGGCGTTCGGCAGCATGTGGCGGATGATGATCCGGGACGCGCTCGCGCCGATGGCCCGCGAGGCCAGCACGAAGTCCTTCTCGCGCAAGCTGAGCATCTGGGCGCGGGTCTGGCGCGCGAGCGTCAGCCAGCTCGTCAGGATGATGGCGATGAACAGGTTCTCCAGGCCGCGCCCCAGGACGCCCATGATCAGGATCGCGAGCAGCAGCTGGGGGATGGCGTAGAAGATGTCCACGATCCGCATCAGGAAGGTGTCGGTCCAGCCACCATAGTAGCCAGCGATGGCCCCAAGCGGGATGGCGATCATCAGGACGACGACCTGCGAGATCAACGCGACGGACATCGAGACGCGGGCACCGTAGATCATCCGGCTGAGCATGTCTCGGCCGACGAGGTCGGTGCCGAGCGGGAACTCGGCGCTCGGTGGCTCGGCGATGTTGCCGAAATTCTGGTAGTCGTAGTCGTACGGCATGATCCAGCTGGCGGTGATCGTCAGGAACAGCAGGAGGGTGATGCCGAACAGGCCGCACATCGCCAGCTTGTTCCGGATCAGGCGCCGCCAGGCGTCTCCCCAGAGGCTGCGGTGCCGGCGGATCGGCTGTCCGCCCCCCTCGACCGAACCGACGTCGAGCGCGGGCGCGGCGACGGCCGCCGCTGGCGGAGGGCTGTCCTGGGATGTGCCAACCATGCTCATGCTGTGCTGCCCCTGCCCTCAGCCGTCAAGCCGGATCCTGGGATCGACGATGCCGTAGAGGACGTCCACGACCAGGTTCATCGCCTGAAGGAAGACGCCGTAGAAGAGGAAGACGGCCATGATGACCGGGTAGTCTCGGGCCAGCACACTCTCGATGAAGTAGCGGCCCATCCCCGGCACGCGGAAGATGATCTCCACGAACGGCGAGCCGGTCGCGACGGCGGCGACCAGCGGCCCCATGATCGTCAGCGGCGGGATCAGGGCGTTCTTGAGGACGTGGTACAGCATGACGCGCCGCTCGCTGTTGCCCTTCGCCCGGGCAGTCCTGACGTAGTCCGAGCTGATCGCCTCGATCATGCTGGAGCGGGTGTACCGCGCGATGATGGCGAGCGGGGCGAGCGAAAGGACCAGCGTCGGCATGATCCAGTCGACCGGGCTCTCCCACCCGCCGGTGTACGGGATGACCTTGAGCCCCATGACGAACACGATGATGAAGACGATCGCCATCACGAAGTTCGGCACCGAGACGCCGATCATCGCGATAAACGTACAGAGGTAGTCGAACCCGCCGTTCCGATGGGTCGCGGCGAGGACGCCGAGCGTGACGCCGACGACGATCGCGATGGTGAGCGCCATGAGCCCAAGATGGAGGGAGACCGGGAGGGTCGGCCCCAGAATTTCGGTAACGCTCCGTGTCTTGTACAGATACGACATGCCGAAGTCGAGCTGGAACGCCTTCCAGACGTAGACGAGGTACTGCTCGATGATCGGCTTGTCCAGCCCCCACTCCTTCGCCAGCGCTTCCTGCGCTTCCGGGCTGAGCGGATTGGCATTCGGCGCGATGGGCTGCAGCGGACTCCCAGGCGTGAGCCGCATCAGGACGAACAGGACCAGCGACAGCACGACGATGGTCGGGATCATGACCACCAGCCGGCCGGCCAGATAGCGACTCATTCAGGAGCCTCCAGGAGCCTCATCGTCGAGGCTGAGGGGCACTGCCAGCCCGTCCGCCGCACGATGCCCACGGTGGCACGGTCGGAGATCGGCCGGAGAGCCCGATATCGGCGAGGTTGGGTTGCCCGCATGCCCTTCCCAGGTGCGACCACGAGAAGACGGAACCTATGCCGAGTGGGGCCATTATAGCCAGCGACGTGAAGACGTCAAGACTTTTTAAGAGGAGGCGGGGGCAGGGGTGGGGTCAGACGGCTTCGGCGCGGACGATCAGCCGGTGCGAGTAGATCCCGTCCGGCACACAGGTGATCATCGTCACCATCGCCTTGTCCGTCGGGTCCAGCACGTCCACCGCGTCCGGGGTGACCGTCTTCGTCTCGACGACCACGTACAGGTTGATACGGGTTCGGGAGCATCGCCCACTCCTTCGGGCGGGTCCGAGAGCATCCATGCCACGGCCCGATTGTTCATTTCGCCGCTCGCGGTGGATGTGTCCGCCTTCCCGCGGCCCCACCCTCGCGATCACGCGCGGCTGCTGAGGGAATAATCGGCACTGTGCGACGTTCGTGAAGGGCTCGACGTGGTCTGAACGGGTGATTTGGTGGACGCCGCCTGGGCCGTTCGTTCAGGCTTTTGGGGACGGCCGGTCGGGCCGTCGGCCCCCGGGCACGGATCGCGGGCGTCTCAGACGCCGATCGTGCCGGGGCTTCCGAGGTCAGGATGCGTCGAACATTCACGATGGTGCTGTCGTTAGTGAGCTTTGGTCTGCTGGTGCTGCTGCTGGCGGTGCGCCTGGGATCGTGGACGCCCTGGTGGTGGCTCGAAGTGCTGGACACGTTCGCCCTGTATGCGTTCGCTCCGTTCGTCGGCACGATCGGCCTGGGTGCCATGGCGCTGTTCGTTCAGCAGTTCGGCGGCCAGGCCGTGAGCGCGGTGAGCCTGTCCAGCTCGGCGGCGGCGTCCGTCCCGTCCGTCAAGCCCCAGGTCCGCGTGCTGACGCTGAACACGCGTGGAGCGTCCGTCGAGCGCGAGACGCTGATCGACCTGCTCGAGACCTGGCAGCCGGATGTCGTCATGCTCCAGGAGATGACGCCCGGGTTCGCCGAGACCGTTCGGCCGGCGATCGCCGACACGTATCCGTACAGAGTGGCGGTCGGGCTGGACCATCGGTACAAGGGGAGCGTGACCTGGAGTCGGCTGCCCCTTGGCGAGGCGGAGCAGCTCGACATGGGCGACGCTGCCAACGTCCTGCACCGGGTCGCCGTTTCGACGGCGATCGGCGAGGTCTGGCTGTACAACGTCCACCTGGCGAACCCGACGGGCACCGCGCGCTTCGAGGGACGTGTGGCGGCGGCCCGACAGTTTCAGAGCGACCAGCGCGACCGGGAGCTCGAGCGACTGGTGGAGCAGACGTCACGCGCCGCCGCGCCGTTCATCGTGGCCGGCGACTTCAACCTGGCAGCCGACACCAGTGCGTACCGCGCGTTCCCGGTGGACTGGCGTGACGCCTTCGCCGAAGCAGGGCGTGGGTTTGGCCATACGTATCCGGCGGTCGGGCATGACCGGTCGCGGTGGTTCAGGATCCCGCTGCCGCTCATTCGGATCGATTACATCGTGACGAGCCCGAGCCTGCGCCCGCGTGGAGCGTGGACGCAGCAGGTTCCGGGCTCAGACCATCTCGCCGTGATCGCGGATCTCGAGCTGGAGGGCGCACCGTGACCTGGAGAATCGGGCCGTTCAGCCGATCATTAAGTATGTGGGTACGCGAACGCGTCGGATGGCCGGCGGGTTCTGCCTGTGTCCGTGATTCCGGCTTCTTCGGAGGTGGGCTGTGGCCACCGACGTCTCTGAGCGCGTCCGTGCACCAGCGGTGATCCCTGTCCACCACGCGGAGGGTCAGCCGACGGTACGTCCGTACCGGGTCTCGGTCGTGATTCCGACCAGGAACCGGAGCGCGCTGCTGGCCGAGGCGGTTCGGAGCGTCCAGGCGCTCGACGGCCCTGATCTAGACCTGGAGATCATCGTCGTCGACAACGGGTCGACGGACGATACGGAGCAGGTGGCGAAGGCGCTCGGGACGCGTTAGGACGGGCACCCGCTGGCCGCGCCGTACCCGCCCGGCCTGCCCGAAGACGGTGATGCGTTCCAGGCGTTTCTGGGGGACTTTCCGCAGATCGGGTCGCTGGTGGTGCGGACGTCGGTGCGCGAGACGGTCGGGTACCAGGACGACAAGCACATCTGGGGCGAGGACTGGGACTGGTTCCTGCGGATCGCGTTGAAGCACCGGGTCGGCCATGTGGCGGTGCCGGCGATCCTCTTCCGGGCGCGGGCGGTCGCCACGAAGTCGGAAGACGACACGCACCGGATCCGGGTCTGGACGACGCGACGGGCCTACTGGCGGAACGTCTGGCGCGGGCGCCACCGGCGGCTCTCGCCGGCCTTTGTGCTGCGGCGGGCGCTCCAGATCGACGGGATCTTTGCCGGGTACTTCCTGATGAGCGGCGCCGCGCACGCTGCCGCCGGAGAACAGCGAGATGCGTTGCGGTCATTGATTCGGGCGCTCTGGATCTCGCCGCTGCACGTCGGGTGGGCGGCGCTGCGCCAGCCCGCGAGTCTGGGCTGGGTCCCATCGACGCTGCTACGGCTGTTGGTCGCACGGTCGCCTGGAGTAGGCCGTTGACCGGCAGGGCGTATACTGTGCCGTGTGAGCAGCGGCATGAACGTCGAGGGTCGTCTGCCGACGACAGAACAGGCTGTTAAGTCACTGAGACAGGGGATGCTGGATGATCGCATCCTGTACCTCAGCGACGAGGAGCTGCGCGACGCGCTGGCTGCCGATCGTAGCGCAACTCCGAAGGTCGACGAGCCTGAGTGTAGCCGGGGACGTATCATAGTCACATGCGTGACGTACGCTGGCGATAGGAGCGTTGGATGAGTGTGCCGCGATCTTTACCAGCTGAGCTCGTGGCCTCACCGACGTGGAATGGTCAGGCGCCGGCCTGGTTTGGACCGACGCTACGGTCACTTCAAGAAGCGCTGCAACTCCCTCAGAATTGGAACTCGTACGGTGCACGGCCGGTCGACCCGGATCTTGCCGTGACTGCCCTCAAGCTCCTGATCAAGTCTGCACCGAGCGATGCGCCACAGCCAATCGTCGTTCCGACGATGCAAGGCGGCATCCTTCTCGAGTGGCATATGCAAGGCATCGATCTGGAGGTCGAGACGCTCGGGGTGGAGCGGTTCCACGTCTTCTATGCGGATGAGCGAGAGGGCCGTGAGTGGGAAGGCGACCTTACAGTTGGCGACGAAGCGCCGATCGTCGAATTCCTGACGACGCTCTCGCGTCGCGCAGCGTAGGTGTGTGCGCCCTCTGGCATGCTTGACGGTCAGACACTGGATGATCCGTCCATTCCCGACGACGCCGAGCTCTGGCGACGGATTCCACCCTGGCATTTCTATTTCGACGGGAAGCTCGGCCGGATCCGCCCGTCGAAGGCTGCCTTCGAGGACGACGGAGATGGCAGCCCGATGTCCGTCATCCTGGCCGCTGAGGCCGGGCAACCCGAGCGAGCGCTCGAAGGACACGAGGGGTACGCTCTGGCGGTGATCACGGCTGGTCTGGCCCGGAGTTGTGGTCAGCAGATCGTACGTGATCCGACCGCGGAGGAGCCGGCCCATGCCGTCGTGATTGGACTGAAGACCGACAGCATCAAGCGACGGTTCGCTCGTGAGGCCCGGTGGGCCGTGCTCCCACCCGACCCGTAGCGCCCGCAACAGGCAGTGGGCATGCAGGTTCGGGCTGGAGGTTAGCCTTCGAGGTCCAGGTGGGCCAGGCCGTGGATCGTCGCCTGACCTCGTTGCCGGTACACGTTCAGGGCGCCTCGGCCGCGATGGACCTCGCGCAGGTCCTTCGCCGTTCGTTCCAGGCTCTCACGGGCGATGCTGATGAGGCGCTGGTCGAGCGCGCCGACCTGCTGGATCAGCTCGCGGTCCTGGGGCTGGGTGTCGGCCGCCGTGTACCCGCTGAGCGCGGCGACGAGCTGCTCACGCTCGGCGTCCAGGCCGTCCAGGCTGTCGAAGTCCTCGGCATTTAGTGCTTCGGCCTGTCTCTGGAGCACGGTACGTAGCTGGGAGAGCACGACTCCGAGCGGTTCGCGTGCCGCTTCGCGGTGCTGCGTCATCAGACGGCCCTCGAAATCGGGAGCTGCCCGGGCACGCCAACCCCGTTCTGGCTCTGCGCCTGGCGTTGCTGCGCGGCGATCTCCTGCCAGACGGTCCCGAGGTCTCGCAGGATGCCGACGACCTCATGGGCGGGCGCTGCGTCTTTCTTGACGTTGGCGGTCACCAGCCGGCGAAAGCAGTAGTCGTACAGGTTTGCGAGCTGGACGGCGATCGGGCCGCCGTCCTCGTGGTTGAGCGAGCCGCGCAGCTCCACGATGATGTCCTGAGCGCGGACCAGGTTGGTGTGCGTCGCGCCGGGGTCGTGACGCTCGATCGCCGCGATGGCGAGGCGAAGGAACCAGACGGCCCCTTGATAGAGCATCACCACGAGGTCGACGGAGCCGGCCGTCTCGACCTTCGTGGCCTTGTACTGCTGGTACGGATTCAGTGGCACAGCCTCTGCCTCGCGGACGAACTTGGGGACGCTGGAGCCGCGCGTGGCGACCCGTCACCGCGCTCGCCCCGGAGAACGGCGCGCGGCTGAAATGGGGGACGGCCCTGCCCGCCCGAGATCAGCCGGCGCTGGCGTTCAGGCCGGCGAGCTGCGACAGCAGCGAGCTGCTCTGTGCCTGCATCCTGGAGAGCGTGACCTCGAGGGCTGTGTACTTCTTCTCTAGAGCAGCCTGCTTCCGTTCGAGACGATCTTCCATCACCCCGATCCGGTCCGTGAAGCCCTTCGTGATCGCGTCGTCTCCCTCTTTGCGGTCGGCGAAGTAGCCCTCGCGGTCGGTCAGGGTAAGCAGATAGTCGTTCAACGTCACGCCGACGCCTCGGTTGGTCACCGAGACGGTGAAGGTGTCCTCGGCATCGGCGGTGAAGGAAGCCGCGGCGGTGATCTTCAGGCCGGGGATGACGTCGATGTTCGCCTGGCCGGCCGTCATCGTCCCGCTCTTGCTCCAGAGCGTCTGGCCGCCGGTCGTGACGAACTTGGCCTCGTAGGCGCCAGTGGTGGCGTTGGTGACCTTGATCTTGTAGGCGCCATCCTTGTGCACCTGTGGGGTTCCGCTCACGCCCGTGACGTTCGTGCCGGTCGGCGCCCCGGTGCTCGCCGCGAAGCCGGCCAGCAGCGACTCCACGGCCTGGGGATTGTCTGAGAGCGCCTTCGAGAGCTTCGCTTCGTCGAGCGTCAGACGGTTGGTGGATCCGGCGACGGCGCCGACCGCGCCAAAGCTGACGCCGATCGTCGACAGGGTGTGGTAGATACCCGTTGCGCCGATCGCCGCGCCGCTGACCGTCTGGCGGAGCTGCCGCTGGATGTCCCGGAGGACCGCGTCACCGGTCAGGTCCGATGCCTTCTTGGTGGACAGGTCGTACTTCGTCAGGTCTTCGATCTTCTGGAGGACGTTGTTGAACTGCGTGACGAAGTCCTTGACGGTCTTCACCGTTGCCTGGGCGTCCTGCGTGACGGTCACTGTGACTGGCGTCGTCGGGTTGGCCGACTTGAACGTCAGGCTGACGCCCGGGATGTAGTCGGCGACGTTGTTGGTGGCGCTGGTGAGATCGGCCCCGCCGTTGACGGTGTCGATGTTGAAGACCGCGTTCTCGCCGAGCGTCTGGGTGGCGTTGAGCACACCGGTGGCGGCCAGGAAGTTGCCCTGGGTGTCCTCGAGCGTCATGGTGCTGGCGCCGGCCGACGAGGCGTTGATCCGGTTGATGATGGTGGTCATCGAGTCAGTCGTCTTGTAACTGATCTCGACGTCGTTGATCCTGAACTTGCCATCACCGGAGATCGGCGTGACGAGCCGGGCGCTGCTCAGCGAGGCGCCGACGTTCGTCACGCCGAGGTTCGTCGAGCTCTCGACGACGTTGCCGTTGATGACGGCATCCGAGAGGTTCAAGAGGCGCAACGCGTTCGAGGTGTCGCTGAGGGAGCCGAGCTGAATAGAGTGGCCTGGCTCGGCCCCGATCCTGATCCGGTTGTTCGACCGCCCGTCCGCGTCGGCGACCAGCGTGGCGTTCAATCCGTCGATAGCGTCGATGTCCGCGACGAGATCGTTGAGGGTCGTGGTTTCGTCGACGGTGATCGCTTCGCCGTTGATCCGGAAGGTCCCGTAACTCGGGATGAAGCGAAACCGGCGTTCGCCAGGGTGGCGTTCGCGTCGATCGGGCTGCCGATCGCGGTACCGCTGCTCACGCGCGTCGAGGTGGCGAGCTGCTTGACGGTCACCTTGAAGGAGCCGTTGATCGCGTCGGCGCCAGCACTCGCGGTCAGCACGGTCGGCGAAGTACTCGGCGTGTCGGTGACGGCCGACTTAGCGTTCATCTTCGAGCGTTCGGTGAGCCCCTTGGCGGCGGTCTGGAGCGATGTGATCAGATCCTTGACCGCCCCGATCGAGGTCATCCGCCCGGCGTGGGCCGACTGCTTCGCCTTCAGGTTGTTGAGCGGCACCCGCTCAAGCGTCATGAGCTGCTCGATGATCGACGCCGTGTCCATGCCGGATGAGATGCCGCCCAGCGAAATCCCTCTAGACATAGCGATCCACTCCTCCGCCGGGAGCTTTCTCGGCACCGGCCGGCCGCTTCCCGACCGAGCCTCGGCGCGCGAGCGACTGGAGGTCCTCGACGATGCGCTGCACCTGCTCCGGCGGGATCTCGCGGATCACCTCGTCGGTCAGCGCATCCACGATCTTGATGCTCAGCTTCTGGGTCTTGGCGTCGATTGAGAAGCGGGCATACGACGTCGGAAAGGTGGCGTCGCTGCCGCTATCGCTCGTGCGCGTCCGCCCGTCGGTCTCGACCGGCGTTCCTGCCGTTCCGGTCTCGGCCGCTACCAGCCCGCGCGGGACGGGGGCTGGACGAGCAGCATCGACCTGGCCGGCGGCTGCCTGCCTGCTCGACCACGTGACGACGTCTGGCCCGGACACCCGGGTCACCTGAGTCTCGTTCATCTCGCGCGTCTCGTTTCCGATCGCAGCCCGCGGGGAGCAGGCGCCGCACCAGAGTCTTGTGTCCATCTCCATCATCGGCGGCGGCGCCAGAAAGTTGAGGGCAGCTGCCGGGACATTCCGCTCCCCGAGCAAAGAACGTTCTCAGGCAAGCCGACGGGATGGGAGAGTAAGGACACCACGATTACGCGCGACGCGCGCGCGAGGTACCGCGCGTCTGAGCAGCGTGCGGCGGATCGTGGCCGGCCCGGAACGAGTTTTCACGACTTCGCGGAATTGGTCGTTCCAGGCCCTAAACATCTCGCCAACGCTGCCGATGATGAACACGGACGGTGCGGTGCGGATAACCGCGGGGACTGACCTAAGGATGGGTCTTCCACTTCACGACGCACCAACACACATGGAGGTACTCCCGTGCGGATCAACACGAACCTGGCTGCGATCAACACGCAGCGCAACCTGAACAGCGTGCAGTCCTCGCTCTCCAAGAGCGTCGAGCGACTGTCCAGCGGCCTCCGGGTGAACCGTGCTGGCGACGACGCGGCTGGCCTGACGATCAGCGAGAAGCTGCGTGGTCAGGTCCGCGGCCTGAACCAGGCGATGCGGAACGCCCAGGACGGCATCTCGATGATCCAGACCGCTGAAGGTGGTCTGAACGAGTCGCATGCGATCGTCCAGCGCATGCGCGAGCTGGCGGTGCAGGGCGCCAACGACACTCTGACCTCCGAGGACCAGACGGCGATCGGCGAGGAGCTGACGGCGCTGCGCGACGAGCTGAACCGGATCTCGGAGACGACCGAGTTCAACACCAAGACGCTCCTCGACGGCTCGATCCGCAGCACCGTCAACACCGTCACAAGCGGTCTGTTGGAAGGTGAGACGATTGCGGTCGGCGCGGGCTCAGTCACAGTGTCGAAGCTGGACGTCTCGAACGCCAAGGCCGGCGCGACCTTCACCTTTGCCGCGGGCAGCGCGGCCGACAAGCTCCTGGCGACGAATGCGGCGACTGGCGAGTCCCAGGAGGTCACGATCACGGACATGACCGCGACCGCGACCAGCACGCAGGAGCTCAACTTCGGCAACCTGGGCGTCTCGATCACGCTGAGCGGTTTCAATGCTGCCAACACCGCTGCTGCGATCCGCACCGCAATGGTCGCGCAGACCAACGTCATCACCCAGGGCACGGGTGCCGCGGCCTTCCAGGTCGGCGCGAACTCGAACCAGGTCGTCAACCTGAGCATCAGCAGCGCTCGCTCGGACGCGACCGGCTTCGGCAACGGCGGTGGCTACACCACGCTGTCGGCGGCGGTCGCCGACTTCGCGGGTGCCCCGACGTCGACGAAGGCGCAGAACCTGATCGACTCGCTCGACGACGCTCTGGCGGACATCTCGCAGAACCGCTCCAACCTTGGTGCGATTCAGAACCGCCTCGAGCACACGATCGAGAACCTGGCGGTCGCCTCGGAGAACCTGTCGGCTTCCGAGAGCCGGATCCGCGACGCGGACATGGCGAAGGAAATGGTCGGGTTCACCCGCTCGAACATCCTCCAGCAGGCTGGCACCTCGATCCTGGCGCAGGCGAACCAGCTGCCGCAGGGTGTGCTGTCCCTCCTCCGCTAGTTTTGGCCCTGGCCGCTTCGGCGGCCGTTCACGAAGAGGCGCCCCCGCGCACGCGGGGGCGCCTCTTCGCTTTGTCTCGCGGGTGGTTTGTGGCGCGGGTGGGGCTTGCCCCGCACCTACCGCGTGACCGAGCCCTCGTTCGAGCCGGTCAGGCCTGGCGTCGGCCATCGCTGGTCGTCGACCTCGCTGGCGCGGACGCTCAGCATCACCCGCTCGCCGTCGACGGTCCGGACGGCGCTGAATGGCACGAAGAGGTCGCGCCCCGTCGGGCGGTCGACGTGGAAGTCGGTGCCGTGGACGGATTTGACGGTGCCGACCGGCGCACCGTCCGAGCCGACGACGTCCATCGTCTCGCGGATCTGCCAACGGTTCCCGTGCTGGGACGGACCGGCCCCGGCGCCAGCGCCGGGCTCGCCCGGCCCGGAGCGCGTGCTGATGCCGGAGGTGACGGCAACGCCGACGCCGTAGGCCGGGACGCCGCTCTCGCGGAAGCCGCCCCGGTCGTCGGCGAAGGTGCCGCTGTCGACCATCGCCTCGGAGTCGCGCGTGCCGTAGCGCGTCTGACGGCTCACCCGCAGCTCGTTCTGCACGTCCTGGACGCCCGGGATCTCCTCGACGAGCTCCTCGGCAAGCCGGCGGGTCCGGCCGCTGTCAACCGTGCCGCGCAAAATGACGGTGGAGCCGTGCACCTCGACGTCCATCTCGCGGGCGTCGATCTCGCCGTGGCGCGTCAGCAACTCGCAGGCGTCCTCATGGATGCGCTCATCCGAGCGACGGTAGCCGCGCGGCCCGTGACCGGTGAACTGGCCACGGGGCTGGCCCCAGCCCATGTCGATTCTGGCGCCGTATCGGCGCCAGAACTGGCTGGCGGGCGGCGTGCCGTACTGCTGAGAGCCAGAGACGCTCATGCCAGGATTGCCCATGCCGGTGTCGCCGCCGTACCAGGAGCCGATGTCGCCCTCGTCGTATGGGCTGGCGGCGCGGCCGTAGGACGGCTGGCCGTAGCGCTCGGTCCGGCCGCCGTGGCCCTCAGGCTCGAACGGCCGGCCGCTGAACCGCCGCCCCTGACCGTAGTAGCCTCCCTGCCAGCGGTCGTCTCGACGGCGGTAGCCCGAGAACCGGTCCTGCTGGCCCGGCGGCTGCTCCCAATCGAAGCCGTACGGATCGCCTGCGTACGACTGGTCGAACGATTGGAACCGATCCTCGCGCCGGCGACGGTCGTCCCGCACGTTCTCACGGCCGCCGGGACGGCCGAACTCCGGCTCGTAGCCGGGGCGGTTGTACGGGCGGTCGTCGTGCATGCGCCGGGGCAGATCGTCCTCGGCGTAGGCGCGACGGTACTCGCGGCTCCAGGGATCCTCTTCGTTGCCGTACCGCTCCCGGGGATCGTCTCTCGGGTCATCGTCCCTTCGGTAGCGCCGTCTTGGATCGTCACGCTCGAAGTCTCGGTGCATGGTCTGCCTCCCTGGGAGAGTGACCTCTCAAGAGGCTGGAGGCGCAAAAGGCGTGCCGGTCGACGAGTAGGCAGAGGGCAGAGGGCGGAGGGCAGTAGGAGCGTAACTGCCTGCTGCCCTCTACCTACTAGAGTCGCTGCACAATAGGTGTTCTGTCTGGTAGTGTAGCGGGCATGATTGCCCGCTACC
>Ga0075430_100002635_pt1 | contig 14980 bp, 10 predicted proteins | sample RhiMetdeltSRZDD4_FD_75294 | JGI IMG/M metagenome (GOLD analysis project Ga0075430, IMG submission 75294) | Populus rhizosphere microbial communities from Tennessee, USA - Rhizosphere MetaG P. deltoides SRZDD4 | ecosystem: Host-associated > Plants > Roots > Rhizosphere > Soil | place: USA... | reverse complement strand
CTGCTGGACGCGCTCGCCAGCGGGCTCGATCATGGCGCCATTCATCTGGGGCACCGCCTGACGGGACTAGCGGAGCGAAGCGGCCGTATCATGCTCGCTTTCGCCAATGGCGCTCATGTCGAGGCCGAGATCGTGATCGGCGCCGATGGCGTGCGCTCGGTCATCCGTCAGGCGCTCTATGGCGACGACAACCCGACCTATACCGGCCAGATGGTCTGGCGTGCGCTGCTGAACGGCGGCGATGTGCCGGAGCAGGTGCTCGAACCGACCGGCCATATCCAATGGGTCGGGCCGGGTTGCCATCTTCTCGCCTATCATATCCGCGGCAAGAAGCTGGTGAATATCGTCACCCAGGAGGACACCGACAAATGGGTCGAGGAAGGCTGGTCGACCCGCGGCGATCCCGACGAGATGCGGTTGAGCTTCCCCAACCCCGAGCCGCGCCTCGAGAAGCTCCTGAGCCTCGTGACCGAGTGCTCGAAATGGGGCCTGTTCACGCGGCCCCTCAAGGGGAATTGGGGCAGCGGTCGCATCCAGCTCGTCGGCGACGCCGCGCATGCGATGTTGCCCAATGCCGGGCAAGGCGCCTGCCAGGCTTTCGAGGACGCCTACATTCTCGCGCGCTGGCTCGAGGCGTGCCACGATCCGGTCGAGGCCTTTGCCAATTTCCGCCGCATCCGCATCCCGCGCGTGCATGGGGTGCAGCGGCTCTCCTTCTCCAATGCTCGCTTCAAGCACATGCGCGACAGCGCGGCGCAGAAGGCGTCGATCGCCGCCGGCCAGGGCAGCGTGCACGGCAACTCCGACTGGGTCTGGGGTTACGATCCCATCGGCGAATGGGACAAGGAACCTTTCGTTCCCGCCACCTATGCGGCTTGAGGCTGATCGGTCGACACGAGACGCCAAAAACGAACAACGCACCCGCACGCTGCAGCCGATCGATAGCGGCTATCGACGCGCCGTTCCCCGCGATGAAACCACCGCCGAACTGGTGGATACCGGCCGGCAACCGCACCCGCGGCGCATCCGCCGCTCGCGCAGCTTGTTGATTTACCGCGCCCATTGCCGCATCTGTGACGGCGTCCCCGGAGGGGGATACCGATGCATGAGCTGGTTCACAACATTGCCCTATGCATCCTGGTGGCCTGGCTCCTGGGCTTGGCCGCCCAGGTCGCCCGCCAGCCGGTCTTTCTCGCCTATCTCGCCGCCGGCTTCATCCTCGGGCCGTTCGGGCTAGGCTTCGTCACCTCGCCGGAATCGATCTCCACGATCGCCGAGCTCGGCTTGATCTTCCTGCTGTTCATGATCGGGCTGGAGATCGACCTCAAGAAAATCATTCGGGCCGGCCGCGCCATCATGGTGACCGCCGCCGTGCAGATCGTCGGCGGCTGCGCGCTCGGGGTGGGATTTTTTCTGCTGCTGGGGATGCCGATCGGCGGCCCGCGCTGGGATGCGCTCTATTTCGCGGCCGCCGCCGCGCTCAGCAGCACCGTCATCATCGTGAAGCTGCTTTACGACAAGCGCGAGCTCGACACGCTGCCCGGCCGCATCACGCTCGGCATTCTGGTGCTGCAGGACGTCTTCGTCATCCTGTTCATCGCGGTGCAGCCGAGTCTCGACAATCTCCGGCCGGAGGTGGCCGTGCTTTCGGTGGCGCGGGTTGCCGCCCTGCTGGCGGCCGCGCTGCTGCTCAGCCGGTTCGTGCTGCCGCATCTGTTCCATCGGGTCGCCCGCCTCCCCGAGCTGGTGGTAGTGGGCGCGCTCGCCTGGTGCTTCCTGGTCGGCGAGATCGCGGTCCTGCTCAATCTGTCGCGCGAGATGGGGGCGCTGGTGGCGGGCGTCGCGTTGTCGACCTTCCCCTACGCGCTCGACGTCACCGCGAAGGTGACCGGGCTGCGCGACTTTTTCATCACGCTGTTCTTCGTCGCGCTGGGAATGATGATACCGGTGCCGACGCTCGGGGTGATCGGCATCGCGCTCGCGCTGGCGGCGTTCACGGTCGTCAGCCGTCTGCTCACCACCTTCATACCGCTCTACCTGATGGGGCATGGCCTGCGCGCGAGCCTGTTGCCCGCGGTCAACCTTGCCCAGCTCAGCGAGTTCTCGCTGATTCTGATCCAGCTCGGGGTGACGTCGAATCACCTGCCGATGGAGAGCGCAGCCGTCATCTCGTTTGCCTTTGCGCTGCTGGCGGTGTTGAGCACGTTCGTGATCGTCCGCAGCGATGCCATCACGCCGCGGGCGGTGGCCTGGCTCAAGCGCATGGGCGTGCGCGATTTCGACCACAAGGACGGCGACGAGGACGGGCTCCCGCACGGCGCCCCAATCATGCTGCTGGGCTTCCATCAGGCCGCCAGCTCGCTGTTCGCGGAGCTCGAACGGCAAAAAACCGGGCTGCAGGATCAGGTCTGCGTGGTCGATTTCAATCCGCACGTCTACAGCACGTTGGCTGCCCGCGGGCAGAAGGTGCGCTACGGCGATATCGGCCATCGCGACACGCTGGCCCACGCCGGCATTGCCGACGCCAAGATCGTGATCTCGACCGTGCCGGACTCGCTGCTCAAGGGCACCTCGAATGAGAAGCTGGTGTACGAGGTGCGGGCGCTCAATCCGACGGCGAAGATCATCGCCACCGCCGAGGCGCTGGATGCCGTCGAGCGGCTCTATGCCGCCGGCGCCGATTACGTCCTGGTCGGCCGGCTCACCGAGGCCGACGAGCTGATCGCGGCGATCGACGCGGCGGAGGCCGGGCTGCTCGAGGACAAGCGTGCCGAGCTCGCCGCCCGTCTCGCGCAGCGTCGCGAAGTGCTGCCGTAGGACACACGCGTCTGTGCACAACGCGCGTCGCCCTTTCCGCGTGGGCAAGGCGCTCCGGCGTTCGGGCGGCGAGGCCCGGGATTGCTGGACCGCGCCTTTGGCCACCCTACGTGTTACCCAGCCAGCACCAGCCGGGTTAGGTCGCTGGGTGCTGGCAAGAAAACAGTCCTAGTCAAATCGTGCCGAATTTTGGCGACCCGCGGCCGCGCCCACCGCGACTGCGATCGATCCGCCCGCAGGCGTGACCTTGGTCACACACCTTTGCGCGGCGGTCTGGTAGATTTGCGGGCTCGAAGCCGGCCGACATCCCGGTCGAGCAGCCGACCAAGTTCGACCTGGTGATCAATCTCAAGATTGCCAGGGCGCTCGGCCTCGACGTGCCGCCCATGCTGCTCGCCCGCACCGACGAGGTGATCGAATGAGCTTCGTAGCCCGGATTGAGCGCAGCGAAATCCGGGGCGGCTATTCCGCATTCCGCTCCGCTTCATGCGGGCTACGATGCGCCGACGAGGTAGTCGAATGAGGCGCCGCGAGTTCATATCGCTCATCGGCGGCGCGGCTGTCGCTTGGCCGCTCGCCGCCCGCGCGCAGCAGTCGTCGAGGATGGCGCGTGTTGGCATCCTCAATTACGCTGCGGCTCAGGATGTTCGCGTAAATCAATTCCATGATGCGCTCCGCCGGCTCGGATATGTTGAGGGAAAAAACCTCACCGTCACCTACCGTTGGGCCGACGGCGCCCTGGATCGGCTGCCGGAGCTGGCGGCAGAACTGGTCGCAAGTACAGTCGACGTAATCATTGCTTTAGGGCCGGCGGTGTGGGCGGCGAAACGGGCGACGACCACGGTGCCAATCGTCATCGCGTTCAGTGGCGATCCTGTGGGAGACGGGGTGGTATCCAGCCTCGCTCGACCGGATGGAAACATTACAGGCTTCTCGTATATGTCCACGGACTTGGCCGCAAAACGTCTTGAGCTGCTCAGCAACGCATTCTCGAAAAACAGTCGCATCGGAGTCCTCTACAATCCGCAGGAGCCAGCGACGAGACTGGAGATGCAGGAAACCGAAGCCGCTGCAAGCATGCTCGGCGTGACGCTGCAACGACTGGCGGCCCGCCACCCCGATGACCTGGAGCAAGCCTTCACAGTGGCCATCCGCGAACGTGCCGACGCGCTGCTGGTGTTCACCCATGGGTTCGCAGTTCTGAACCGAGCCCGCATCATGGAATTGGCTGCGCGGCACCGCCTACCTACGTTGTACGGTTGGCGCGACTTCGTGGACGAGGGCGGGCTCATGTCATATGGCCCCGACATACAGGTCTTGGTGCGGCAAGCGGCGAGCTACGTAGATCGCATCATAAGGGGTGAAAAACCTGGCGATCTCCCTGTTGAGCAGCCCGCGCGACTGCGGCTGAGCATAAACCTCAAGACCGCCAAGGCGCTCGGCCTCGAAGTGCCGCCGACGCTGCTGGTGCGCGCCGACGAGGTCATCGAATGAGACGGCGCGAATTCATCTCTCGTGTCCCGGCCGAGTGCAGCGAAGCGGAACGAGAGCCGGGACCCAGCGCAAGAGTCGCGAAGCGCAATATTGCGTTGCCCGCCGGGCCACAACGGGTGGCCCTGGGTCCCGGCTCTTGCTCGCGATCAAGCGTCGCGCCCGATCTCGCACAGCCGGGCGCTCGCTCGGCCGGGGTACGAGGCCTCGGGCGCCGCGATTTCATCACGATCCTCGGCGGCGCGGCCGCAGTTTGGCCGTTCGCCGCGCGCGCGCAGCCCGCCGATCGCATGCGCCGCATCGGCGTACTGATGGTGCTGTCCGAGAACGACCCGCAATCCCGCAGCCGCGTCGCGGCATTTCAACAGGCGCTCGACAAGCTGGGATGGACGGTCGGCCGCAATCTCGCGATCGACTACCGGTGGGGTATTTCCAATCCCGAGCGGGCACGGACCGCCGCCGCCGAATTGCTGGGCCTTGCGCCGGACCTGATCCTCGCCAATGCCACCTTGGCTCTGATCGGGGCACAACAGGCGACGCGCACCGTTCCGATCGTGTTCACCGGCGTCAGCGAGCCGGTCTCCCAGGGCTTCGTGGCGAGCCTGGCGCGTCCGGGCGGCAACACCACCGGGTTCACGAACCTGGAGCCGAGCGTGGCCGGCAAATGGGTTGAGCTGCTCAAGGAGATGGCGCCCCGCGTCACCCGCGTCGCCCTCGTGTTCAACCCGGCCTCGACACCTATTCCCGCGCAATTCGTCCGTGCCGCGGAGGCGGGGGCTGCCAAGCTCGGTTTGGAGACGGCCGCGGCGCAGGTTGGTGGGCTGGCGGAAATCGAGGCGACCTTGAGCAGGCTGGCGGGCGAGCCGGGTATCGGTTTGATCTTTCCCCCGGACACTTTCACCGGCTTTCATCACAAGTTGATCGTCGAGTTGACCGCTCGCCACCGGTTGCCCGCCATCTATTCATTTGGCTATTTCCCCGCCGCCGGCGGCCTGGTGTCCTATGGCCCCGATGTCACCGATCATTTCCGGCGCTCGGCGGTGTATGTCGACCGGATCTTCCGCGGCGAAGCGCCCGGCGATCTGCCGGTGCAGCAGCCGACCAAGTTCGAGTTCGTGATCAACCTCAAGACCGCCAAGGCGCTCGGCCTGACCGTGCCGGACAAGCTCATCGTCGGCGCCGACGAGGTGATCGAATGAAACGCCGCGAGTTCATATCGCTGATCGGCGGCGCAGCCGCGGCTTGGCCGCTCGCCGCGCGCGCGCAGCAGCCGGCGCTGCCGGTGATCGGCCTCCTCAACAGCCAATCGCCTGACGCGTTCACGGAGGTGTCGCGGGGATTTCGCCTAGGCCTGAAGGAAGCGGGCTTTGCCGAGGGCGATAACGTGGCGATCGAATACCGCTGGGCCGAGAACCAAACCGAGCAGCTGCCAGCGCTCGCGGCCGATCTGGTTCGCCGACAGGTCGCAGTCATCGCCGCGATGGATACCCCTTCGGCCCTGGCGGCCAAGGCCGCAACGACGACGATCACCATCGTCTTCGCGACCGGGAGCGACCCTGTGAGGGACGGCCTCGTCGCCAGCTTTGCCCGGCCGGGCGGCAACCTGACCGGCGTCAATTTTTTCGCCGCTGATCTGGCGGCAAAGCGGCTCGGACTTCTGCGCGAGTTGGTGCCTGGGGCTGCGCGTATCGCCGTGTTGGTCAATCCGGCCCATGCATCGATTACGGAGGCGACGTTGCGAGATGTCGAGGCGGCCGCCGGCGCCATGGGACTGCAGGTTCAGGTCCTCAACGCCAGCACCGGCCGCGAGATAGCTGTGGCGTTCGCGACCCTCGCGCGCGACCGGGCTGACGCCCTTCTGGTCGGTAGCGGCCCCTTCATCAATGCCAGGCGTGTCCAACTGGCTCTGCTCGCGGGGCGGCATGGAATCCCCGCGATATATACGGGACGGCAATACGTCGAAGCTGGAGGCCTGATCAGCTACGGTGCGAGCCTGCCGGATGCGTGGCGCCAGGTCGGCGTCTATGCCGGCCGCATCCTCAAGGGGGCCAAGCCGGTGGACCTGCCGGTATTGCAGGCAAGCAAGTTCGAGATGGTCATCAACGCCGAAACCGCCCGTATGCTCGGCCTGGACATCCCGCCCTCGCTGCTCGCCACGGCCGACGAGGTGATCGAATGAGACGGTGCGAGCTCATCTCTCGTGTCCCGGCCGAGTGCAGCGAAGCGGAACGAGGCGGCGCGCGCTGATCCCAACTCGCCCAACCTAGACCAGGCTCACCCTCCGGCCCCCACATGCACGCCGTTCCCGCCAAGCAAGACCTGACGATCTGCTTTGCCCACGTCGCCTATCGCATGGCGGAACGGTTCGCGCTGCGCGGCACCGGCATCGGCCATTTCCAGGTCGGCACCCTCGCCGAGCTTGACGCGCGGCTCGGCGAATTCGACGTGCTGTGCGTGTCGATGATGTGGCGCAACGAGTTCGTCGCGCGGGCGCCGCGGCTCGCCTTCATCCAGTCGATCAGCGCCGGCACCGACCAGTACGATCGCGACGCGCTCGCCGCCGCAGGCATCCGGCTGGCGAGCGCGCAGGGCGTCAACGCCGAAGCGGTGGCGCAGCACGCCATGGCGCTGATCCTGGCGCTGCAGCGGCAGTTGCACCTCGCCCGCGACAACCAGGCTGGGCGGCACTGGCGCGGCATGATCTCCGATCTGTCGCAGCGCGAGGACGAGCTCGCCGGCAAGACCCTGCTGATCGTCGGGCTCGGGCGCATCGGCTCGCGGCTCTCGGCGCTGGCGCGCGCCTTCGGAATGCGCACGCTCGCCACCAAGCGCGACGCCTCGACCGGCGCCGACGCCGCCGACGCGGTGTTCCCGCAGGAGCGCCTGCACGAGCTGCTGCCGCAGGCCGACGTCGTGGCGCTGACCTGCCCGCTCACGCCGCAGACGCAGGGGCTGATCGGCGCTGCGGCGCTGGCCGCGATGAAGCCGTCGGCGATGCTGGTCAACGTCGCACGCGGGCGGGTGGTCGACGAGTCCGCGCTGGTCGAAGCGCTTGCCGGGAGGCGCATCGCCGCGGCCGGCATCGACTGCACGGTCGAGGAGCCGCTGTCCCCCGCCTCGCCGCTGTGGGCGTTCGATAATGCGCTGATCACGCCGCACACCGCCGGCGAGACCCGCCGCTACGAGGACAACGTCATCGACCTGCTGTTGGAGAACCTGGAGCGGATCTGGCGCGGCGAGACGCGGCTGCGCAACCACGTCATCTGATCCCGCCGCACCGCTCCGCCGTGCAAGGCGCCACGATCCCCGTAGATCACCGTAGCCCGGATTGAGCGGAGCGAAATCCGGGATAGCGAGCGGCGAGTTGGCCGCGGATTTCGCTGGCGCTCAATCTCTCCGGACAACTCCATCATAGAAGCATTCCAATCGCGAGCCGCCGCGGGATGAATACCGCCGAGCGAGCCGGGCGGGATGTGTGCCGCTCCGATCGTGCCTTTCGAAAACCGCCAGATCGTTTTACAAGTCGACGGGCGAGCCCCCAGAACTCGGCCAAGTGGAGCGGAAGTCGAGAATGCCGAGACGAAATCCTGTGCCAGGGCCTCCAATGGTAAGCGTGGTCATTCCGGCTTTCAATCAGGCCCAGGTCGTCGGACGCGCGCTCGACAGCGTGGCTGCGCAAACATTTCGCGATTTCGAGGTCATTGTGGTCGATGATGGGTCCACCGACCAAACAGCGGAAGTTGTGAGTGGTGCCGGCATCGCCGACCTGCAGATGATCAGGCATCAGCAAAATCGCGGCGCGTCGGCCGCTCGAAACACAGGGATCGCGGCGGCCGCCGGCCGCCTCATCGCCTTCCTCGACTCCGACGACATCTGGCATGCTGACAAGCTCGCTCGCCAAGTCACAGCGCTGAATCGGGCGCCGCCGAACGTCAAGGCATGTGCGAGCGGCTATCACTTGCACAAGACCAGCCGCAAATTGACGATATCCCCGGCCTTGCAGACGGGACAATTTCAAACCGAAATTCTCTTCGGGTGCACGATCTCACCTGGGACGACTCTCCTGGTCGAGCGCAGCGTTTTCGACGTTGTCGGCCCGTTCGACAATGAGCTCCGCCGCCTGGAGGATTGGGACTGGCTGCTGCGTTTCGCCGAACGCCATGACATTCTGTTCCTGCCGGATGTGCTCGCGACGATCTATGTGGATCCTTTGAAGGCTCGATCTGTGCGGGTCGAGGAGGATCTCATTCTCCAATCCATCCGTTACATAGGGGCGAAGCATTTGCCTCGATTTCAGGCCATGGGCGGCATGCCGCTGCGCAAATTTCGAAGCACGCTGCTCCTCGAAATCGGGGCAGAGGGGTACCGCAAACGTCGTCCTCTGCAAGCCGCCGCTTACGTGCTCGCCTCCCTCTGGGTTTACCCATTTCGAAACGCCGCATTTTTCCGCACGTTGTGGCATTCGATCATGTCGCTTGCGCGCTGGTGACCGGCTTTCACTCTATTGGCGAAATCTTAAATCCAAAGAATCGATCGTGATTCGTTGCTCAGCACTGGCGCCATTCTGGACCCGCAAGAAATAGGACCGCTGCACTCAGGAAGAAGACTGACGCCACGCGAGTTCCCATCGAGAAGCAATAAGGACAGCTCCGATGGTTGGAAAATCTGAAGCAATCCACGAGTATCTGGGTGATAATGCCTTGGCCCACGAGGAAGTGGATGCAGCGCAATCTCGTTTGGCGTGCAGTTCGCTTCAGGCGCGCCCGTCGAAACAGGGGTGTGCGGTGGCTTCTTCGCGTGGCATGGCATCGCTTTCTGCGACCCAGTCTCACGCCGTTCTTGGCGCCCATTGCGGCACGAAAGCTGGCTCGGGCCGTTCGACAGCACGAATCCCGTCATTGGCTGGTGTTTGTATCCACCCTGGATTTCAACTTCCCTTTCCAGCAACGCGGCCACCATCTCGTCCGTGCCTTCCGCCGACACGGTCAGCCGGTCATCTTCGTGACACGCGCTGCAGGTTACGACCGCGTTAATCTCATCGCCGAGCTCGGCGGCGATTTGGTTTTGACGCCACATCGTAACGCGGCGATCGAAGCGGCCCCTCGACCGCTCGTCTATTTCGCCTCAACCGACGCCGACGTAGACGCCCGGACACTCGAGCAAATCCAAAACCGTGGTGGTCGCATCATCTACGACTATGTCGACCTGCTCGATGATCGTCTGAGCACTGGCCCGCTCAGCGATGCCCGTCGCCAGGTTCATCACGATTTGCTCGCAGACGACAGTGCGATCTGCATCGGCACTGCCGAGCGGCTCTTCGAGGAGGTGGCCGCCTGCAGACAGCGGAACTTTGCCCTGGTCACGAATGGAGTGGATGTCGGCCACTTCACGGTTGCGCGTTCGCCCACCGGGCTCCGCGCCGACTTTGCGGGCGTCGTCGCTCGTCAACAACCAATCATTGGATATTTCGGTGCGCTGGCCCGGTGGGTGGACTATGACTTGGTGATCGGTCTCGCGAAACGACGCCCAAAGTACAGTATCGTGCTCGTCGGGCCCGACACCGATGGCTCGGTCATGGAGCTCAGTGGTCTGCCTGCCAACCTCCATGTGCTCGCTCCCTTTGATTACGAGGATTTGCCGCGACACGCCGTGTGGTTCGATACGGGGTTGATTCCTTTCGTGATAAACGAGGTCACCGATGCTACCTCCCCTCTCAAGCTGTTCGAATACATGGCGCTCGGCGTCCCGGTCGTGTCGACTGACCTGCGGGAGTGTCGGCGCTATTCCTCCGTTGCAATCGCCCGCACGTTGGACGAACTTATCGTGCTGGTTGACAGGGGAGTCGAGCGGCACGGCGATCTCCTCCACACGCGCGCGCTGGCAAAAGCGGCAGCAGAAAATGACTGGCTTCTGAAGGCGCAATCTATTCTCGAGCTCGTTGATCGGGCCTCGTAGGGCAACGCAGCGAAAGAAATGGATCGTACCCCTCCGGAAAGCACCGACGTCATCCGATTGATGTCGATCGTCGGAACCCGGCCCGAAGCCATCAAGATGGCTCCGGTGATCCGGTTGCTCAAACGGACTCCGTGGTGCGAACATACCGTCGTCGCCACTGCGCAGCACCGCGAGCTTTTGGACCAGGTATTGTCGCAGTTCAGTATTGGGGTCGACGTCGACCTCGGGATCATGACATCCGGGCAATCGCTCGCTTTGCTGACTGCCAGGCTGTGCGAAAGCCTTGATTTGGTGCTGGCGGCTAGGCGGCCCCATATGATCGTCGCGCAAGGCGACACCACCACCGTGATGATAGCCGCACTCGCTGCCTTCTATCGCAGGATCCCCTTCGCTCACGTGGAGGCAGGATTGCGGACGGGCAACTTGGCGAACCCGTTTCCGGAGGAGCTCAACCGCACCATCACGGGCCGAATCGCCGCGCTCAATTTTGCCCCGACCGACACTGCGCGCGCCGCGCTGCTGCACGAGGGGGTTTCCCCCGAGCGGGTGTTCGTTACCGGCAACACCATTGTCGATGCGTTCCTCGAGACTGCGGCGACCAGGCCTCCCTTGCCACTCCCGATCGACGCCGGGCAGCAGCTGGTGCTCTTGACGGTCCACCGTCGGGAAAATTTTGGTGCGCCGCTCGCCAGAATTTTCCGTTCGGTGCTGGCGCTGGTTCAACGCCACTCAAGTGTCGAGATTGTTTATCCAATTCATCCCAACCCCGAGGTGCGTGCGATCGCCACGCAAATGCTGGCCGGAAAGTCGCGCATTCATATGATCGAACCGCTCGACTACCCCAGCCTTGTTGCCGTGCTCCACCGTGCCAGCTTCGTTCTTACCGACAGCGGCGGATTGCAGGAGGAGGCGCCGATCGTGGGCAAGCCGGTGCTGGTCCTGCGCGAGGAGACCGAACGACACGAGGGCGTCGCCGCCGGAACCGCGAAACTCGTCGGAACAGACGAGGCCGTGATCTTGACCGAGGCGTCCCGGCTCGTCGAGGACACCACGTGCTACGCAGCGATGGCGCGACGCGGCTCGCTTTATGGAGACGGGCGAGCCGCCGAGCGTATCGTCGACATATTGCGACGCTATGTTGCGGGCAGTCTCGCGACCTCTCCGGAGATGAAAGGGCAGCCGAAGCTCGACCTGATCCCGTGAGCAATCTGGCGCCACCGATCGACGTGTAGCGACCAAGCCGGCTGTTCAGAGCTAAGAGAGCATTTCAGGAAAAGTGGAAACCGGTTTTCCGTCCGAAAATGATCAATGCAAAAAGCTGGAGCATGTTCCGTTTCCATTGAGCTGAACATGCTCTAGTCTCGCGGCATACGTTGGATCGATCTTGCGGGTTGCCAAAGAGGGGAAACCGGTTGCGTCCAAGCCTCAGAGCCCGGGTGAACGACAAGATTGACGTGCTTATTCGTCGCTTCCCGAAACTGAGATCAGCCGCGCGACAGATCCTGCCCCGAGCCGCGAGGGACATGATTCTGCGCGTTCTCCGCCAAGCAGGCACCCGCACCCAGGATATGCGCGCGAAGCAGGTTCCGTTGTCCTCGGGCCACGCCTCGACAGGCTGTTTCGACGTCATCTGCTTTGCGAACATCGGATGGTCGGCGCGATACCAGCGTCCGCAACAACTGATGCAGCAGTTCGCCAACCACGGTCACCGGGTTTTCTACGTCGATCCCGCCATCTACCCGCGCGGCGGCGAGCCGTATGTGATCGGCCCGATTTCGGAGCGGCTGCTCGAGGTCGGCCTGCGCACGTCCGTCCGGCAGGATTGTTACGCGGATCGCATGACGACGCAAACTCTGAGCGACCACGAAGGCGCTGTGCGGGCTCTCGTGCGTGATTTCCGCATCAGATCGGCCGTTCTCATTGTCCAACTGCCTTATTGGGCATCGCTCGCCCGTCGATTGCGGCAGGCTCAAGGCTGGAGGGTCGCTTACGATTGCATGGACGAATGGGACAGCTTTCCGAAGATCGGAAAGGCTCTCATAGAGGAAGAACGAGCGCTGGTCGCCGAGTGCGACCTGGTGACCGTGACCGGCTCGGTGCTGCTCGCCAAGTGGGAGCCGGCGAATCCGAACTGTGTTCTTGTCCGCAATGGGGTAGACAACAGGTTTTTCTCGAGCAAATGCGCACCGAACGAGCTCCTGAGCGAGATAGCTCACCCGATCATCGGGTACTATGGAGCCTTGGCCGAGTGGGTCGATTTCGACCTGATCGCTCGGATTGCCGATGCAAGGCGCGATTGGAGCTTTGTGCTGATCGGCGATGTCTTCACGGACGAAGCGGATGTACTCCAAGACAGACCCAACGTGCATCTATTGGGCCTCAAGCCTTACGCCGACATGCCGCGCTATCTCTACCATTTCGACGTCTGCATCATCCCGTTCAAGCTGAACAAGGTCACCCACGCGGTCGACCCGGTCAAATTCTACGAATACATGAGCGCCGGAAAGCCGACGGTGGCGGTCCCCCTGCTGGAGCTCAAGCCGTACGAGCGGTACCTCGAGTTTGCGGAGGGGCCGGCGGAATTCATCGCAAGCATCGAAACGGCGCTGAAGGAGACCGATACTGCCGCCGAGCGGAGCCGTGCCGCCTTCGCGCAACAGAACGACTGGACAAGTCGTTTCGAGGTCTACAAGCGTGCAGTCACGAATTGTCATCCGCTGGTGTCGATTATCATCGTTACGCACGAGAACGTTGATCTTTCCCGCCTGTGTGTCGAGAGCGTTCTCTCCAGCACGAGTTACCCGAGATACGAAGTCATCGTGGTCGACAATTCGTCAAGTGATGGCACCCGCAACTATCTGCGCTATTTGGCCCGCCGGCATGTCCATGTCCGGATCATCCTCAACGACCACAACCGCGGCTTTGCGGCAGCCAACAATCAGGCGCTGGCAGAGGCGCTGGGGGATTATCTCGTCCTCCTCAACAACGACACGGTCGTCCCGCATGGCTGGCTCGAGGGCCTGCTCCGTCATCTCACCGATGAGTCGATCGGCTTGGTCGGGCCTGTTACCAATTTCGCCGGAAACGAGGCAAGGATCGCCGTCGGCTACGACGATCTCAGCGAAATGCAGTCGTTTGCCGATCGGCGAGCCGACATCCGCAAGGGCAGGAGTTTCGATATTTCGATGCTTGCGATGTTCTGCGTTGCGTTCCGCAGAGACGTCCTCGACCGCGTCGGGTTCCTCGACGAAGGCTATCAAGTCGGCCTGTTCGAGGACGACGACTACAGCATGCGGGTGCGGGAAGCCGGCTTCCGCGTCGTTTGCTCCGAAGACGTGTACGTCCATCACTTCGGCCAAGCCGCGTTCAAGAAACTCATTCCATCCGGCGAGTACCAGCGGATCTGGAACGCTAATCAAGCGTATTACGAGCGTAAGTGGGGCATCTGGAAGCCACATTCCCGAATGGGCGGCAGACCGGGCGAGACCGTGGAGTAGCTCCGAGGTGAGAACCTAGCCATGTCGGACCAGGAGACGGTCGCGCGGCGTTGGTCGCAGCTCAGCGCCAGCTCGGACGTTTTTTCAAGCTCGGTGTACTGGCTGGCGGTGCCGGCGGTTCAGGCCCGGCATCAACGCCGGGCATGTGCAGGCCGCCCATATGCCTCCTGGGTCGAATATTGTCTGCGCGAGTTTCTGCGCGACTTGCCGGTGCGGAGAATGCTGAGTATCGGGTGTGGTCACGGCTCATTGGAGCGGCATCTTCATAAGTTGAACGCATTCGAGCGGTGTGACGCGTTCGACATCGCCCCCGGCGCTATCGAGAACGCGCGACAGAGCGCTCGCGAGGTCGGCGCGTCGACGATAAGCTATTGCTGTGTCGACGTCGAGAATGTCGATCTTGAGCGCAAATGCTATGATGCGGTTTGGTTCAATATGTCGCTGCATCACATCAGTGCGCTGGAACTGGTGTTGCAGCGCGTGCGGGACTCCCTTGCCGAAGCCGGGCTGCTGTTCCTCAACGAGTACGTCGGCCCCAATCGATTCGGCTTCCCGGCTGCGCAACAAGAGGCGATCGCTCACGCCTTCCACCTGATTCCACCTCGGTATCGGAAGAGCTTCGCGCCGGAGACATTCGGCCAGACGTTGGCAGTGCCGCCCAATCCGGACCCGGTCGAAGTTGCGCGCGCAGATCCCTCGGAGTCGGTCCGGTCACAGGACATTCTTCCGGTCCTGTCCCGCTACTTCGAAATTGTTGCGCTCAACAAATGTGGCGGAACCCTGCTTCAGTTCTTGCTGAGCGGAATCGCTGGCAATTTCCATGAGGATGACCCGTCTTCGATGAAGGTACTGGAGATGCTTTTCACGATCGAAGACGCGCTGATCGACTCCGGTACCCTCGACAGCGATTTCGTCGTTGTCGCGGCCCGACCGAAGTCCGTCGCCGATCCGTCCCACGAATAAGGATTAGCGTCATGGTCGGTCAAACCGCTGGGGGAACCATGCCGCGTGGGCGGCGTCTTCGACAGCCGCCGAAATATGTGCAAATTGCGCCGCATCCGCGAGGGCAGCCCGGCAAAGAGGTCGCCCGCGCAAGGATACTGAGCTATCCCGTGCGCAGAAACGAAACTTCTGCGCCCCGCAAGGCGATCAGTCCTTCGTCTTCAGCTGGGCCTCGTTCGCGGCAATGAACGCGCGAATCTCCGGCGCCAGGTCCAGCA
>Ga0075430_100002630_pt1 | contig 14991 bp, 14 predicted proteins | sample RhiMetdeltSRZDD4_FD_75294 | JGI IMG/M metagenome (GOLD analysis project Ga0075430, IMG submission 75294) | Populus rhizosphere microbial communities from Tennessee, USA - Rhizosphere MetaG P. deltoides SRZDD4 | ecosystem: Host-associated > Plants > Roots > Rhizosphere > Soil | place: USA... | reverse complement strand
CTGCCGCGCTGAGCGCAGCCCAGATGGAGCGGTACCACCGGGATGGAGTTCTCTTTCCGATTCCGGCGCTGGCGGCCGACGAGGCGACGCGGTTCCGCGGGGCGTTCCAGGATGTCGTCACGAGGCTCGGCGGGCGACCGACGTCGCAGGATCTGTCGCAGACGCAGCTCTACTTCCGCTGGGCGTACGAGCTGGCCACGCACCCGCGAATCCTCGATGCCGTGGAGGCCGTGCTGGGGCCCGACCTGCTCGTGTGGACGGTGTCGATCTTCGCGAAGTACCCGCGCGATCCGGGCTACATCTCCTGGCATCAGGACGGAACCTACTGGGGCCTCGACTCGCCCCAGGTGACCACCGCGTGGGTGGCGCTGACGGACAGCACGGTGGACAACGGCTGCATGCGCGTGGTGCCCGGCTCGCACCGTCAGCCGATCCTGCCGCACAAGGACACGTACGCGCCGGACAACCTCCTGAGCCGTGGCCAGGAAGTGCAGGCGGAGGTGGACGAGAAGGACGCGGTCGACATCGTGCTGAACGCCGGCGAGATGTCGCTCCACCACGTGAACATCATCCACGGCTCCAACCCGAACCCGTCGGATCGGCCGCGCTACGGTTTTGCGATCCGCTTCACCACGCCGAAGACGAAGCAGATCGACGGCCAGCCGCCCACGGCTATCCTCGCGCGCGGCCGCGACGACTATCACCACTTCGAGCTCCTGCCGGCGCCGCCGGCGCTGAGCACGGACGCCGCGCTGGCCGCGCAGCAGGCCGAGGCCCGCCGCCTGCTCACGGCGCTTCGAGGTACGACCGGCCACTACGCCGCCGGCGACCCGTCCCGCTGACGTGCAGACCCGCGCCGCGGTCCTGCACGCGGTCAACAAACCGCTCGTCGTCGAGCCCGTCGAGATCGCGCCGCTACAGCCGTCCGACGTTCTCGTTCGCCTCCGGGCCAGCGGCCTCTGCCATACCGATCTCGAGGTGATGCGTGGATCGCTGGCGCTGCCGGTGCCGATCGTCCTCGGCCACGAAGGCGCGGGCGTGGTGGAGGCCATCGGGAGTGCGGTGACCACCGTGAAGCCCGGTGACCACGTCGTGTGTTCGTGGAGCCCCAACTGCGGTCACTGCTTTTACTGCGACCTCGACCAGCCGATCCTGTGCGAGGCGGTCACATCCGCCGTGCGCGAGGGCCATCTTCCCGATGGCGGCTCCCGCCTGCGGCTGCGAGACCAGAAGCTCCATCACTTCTCGGCCGTGTCCTCGCACGCCGAACACTGCGTCGTTCCGGAGGCCGGTGCCGTGCCCGTGCCCGCCGAGGTACCCTTCGACCGCGCGTGTCTGCTCGGCTGCGCGGTCACGACCGGCATCGCGGCCGCCGTGCGGTGCGCGCGCGTCGAGCCCGGGTCGAGCGTCATGGTGGTGGGTGCCGGCGCCGTGGGCCTGAACGTGCTGCAGGGCGCACGGCTCTGCGGGGCGCGCACGATCATCGCCGCCGACGTCAACGATCGCGCGCTGGCTACCGCGCCGCGCTTCGGCGCCACCCACGTTGTCGACGCGCGCCGCGAGGACGTCGCCGCCGCCGTCCGCCGGCTCACGAGCGGCCGCGGCGCGGACTACATCTTCGAGGCCGCTGGCAACGAGGCGGCGCTCCAGGCGAGCTTCGAGGCGGCGCGCCCGGGGGCGACCGTCGTCATCCTCGGCAAGACCGGCGTCGACGCGCGCGTCTCGCTGCGCTTCGGGTCGCTCATGGGCGAAAAGCAGATCGTGCGCTCGAGCTACGGCGGCGCCCGGCCGCGCGTGGATTTTCCGAAGATCGCGCGGGCCTATCTCGAGGGCACCGTGCTCCTGGACGAGCTCATCAGCCGTCGGCTGGCGCTCGCCGACATCAACGATGGATTCGACGAGATGGAGCGCGGCACGCTCACTCGAGCCGTCGTCCTCTTCTCCTGAGACGCGCGTCCTCGGCGGTCCTCGCGATCTGCCTCGTCGCCGGCATCCTGCATGCGGGCCCGGCCGCGGCCGGCCGTCCGCTCGAGACCGAGGACGCCGATACGCTTCCGACGGGGAACTTCGAGCTCGAGGCCAGTGCCGACTACGTCCGGGAGCCTGGTGAGGACGTGTGGACCGCCAAGGGCGCGCTCAACGTCGGGATCTTCCCGCGATTCGAGGGCAAGCTCGAGCTTCCAGTCGTCGTGAGCGACGCGGATGGCTCGTCGTTACAGGCGGGGTTCGGCGACGTGATCGCGGGGCTGAAGTACAGCATTGTCGACGAGACGCCGGCGGTGCCGGCCGTGGCCGGCGCGGTCACGGTACGGCTACCCAGCGGCGACCCCGACCGCGGTCTCGGCGAGGACGGTGTGGACGTGACCGTGCTCGGGATCGTGGGCAAGCGCGTCGAGCCGTTCGTCCTGCACGGGAACGTCGGGTACCGGTTCGTCACCGCGGACCGGAGTCTCGACATGTGGATCGTGGCCGCGTCGGTCGAGTATCAGCTGAACGCCAGGCTCTCGCTGGTTGGCGAGGCGCTCGGCTTTCTTCCTGCCGACGGCGATCAGGACGCCACCGGGCGATTCCGCGCCGGCGTCGTGTACTCGATGCGGGACAACGTGAGGCTCGACGCCGCGGTGGGCCGCGGGTTCACCCGCGACAGCCCGCGCGCCCTCGTCACCGTGGGCGTGACCATCGGCTTCTGATCCGACGGCGGCCACGACCGCAAGCGCGGGCACGACGCGGGCGATCGAGCCGCGCGTCCAGAGGGCTTGCCCGCGGCGCTTGACAGCGGGGGCGAAAGCGCCGAGATTCTCGGGCCACGGAGGATCGGCCATGACAAAGACCCTCGTCCTGGTGCTGATCGTTGCGTTGCTGTTCGGCTCCGCGGCGCCCGCCGCCTCCCAGTGGAAGCCCGAGGTGAAGTTCGTCAAGATCGGCGTGTCCAGCGCCGGCGGTGACTGGTTCCGCGCCGGCGCCAAGTTCTCCACGATCATTCCGACCGCGCTGCCGGAGGTGGCGGCCAGCACGGTCATCGGCGGCGGCGTCATCAATCCCACCCGGATCGGCAAGGGCGAGGTGCAGATGGCCTTCGCGCTCACGCCCTATCCGGAGCAGGCCTACAAGGGAGAGACCAAGAACTATCCGGCGCCGCTGAAGAACATGCGACTGATCGCCAGCAATCTCGGACGAAACGTGGTCGTGGCCATCATCGTCCTGAAGGACAGCCCGATCCAGAGCATCCAGGACCTGAAGGGCAAGCGGATCGTCACCGGCGACCGTGGCTGGGGCACGACCGAGCTGGCGGAGGCGCTGATGGCCGGCGTCGGGATGCCGCCGGACAAGTTCAAGGCCGAGGGCGGCACGATCAGCTACACGTCGATCACCGACCGCTCGAAGGCGCTGCAGGACAGGAATGTCGACGCCATCTTCATTCCCGCCCAGGTCAACTATCCGGACCTGATGGCGGTCCAGCAGGCAGCCGGCATCCGGGTGATCGGATTCTCCAACGACCTGGTCGAGAAGACGCTCTCGACCATGCCCGGCCTCGTGAAGAGCAAGATCCCCAAGGGACTCTATGGTGTGGTCGAGCAGGACCTGGCCTCACCCGGGTTCCTGCAGCAGCTCATCGTCGACGCCGGCCTCTCCGACGAGCTGGTCTACCGGATCACCAAGCTCTGGTGGGAGAAGATCAAGGACATTCACGAGGTGGCGCCCGGGCTCGACCAGGCCAACGTGAAGATGGCGATGGAGCACGCCACCATCCCGTTCCACCCCGGGGCGATCCGCTACTACAAGGAAATCGGCGTCGCAAGGTAGATCGTGGCGGTGACGGTCTCCGACCCAGAGATCGTCGTCGGGCCGTCGGCGGTGGACTGGCTGCTCGGCCGCCGCCGCGGCCCGCAGACCGCGCTGGCAGCGGCCATCGTCGTCCTGTCGATGGCGCTCTGTCTCTTCCACTTCTACTCGACGTACTACGGCCAGGCCGAGGTGCACACGCACCGTTCGACGCACCTGGCCTTCATGCTGATCCTCGCCTTCCTCTTCTTCCCGTTCCGGCGGCGGCACTTCGCCGACCCGCTCGGCTGGCCGTTCCTGGTGGATGCCGCCTGCCTCGGCGTGGCGCTGGGCGCCCAGATCTATACGCTCGTGCACCTCGACCGCTTCGTCGATCCGGGCTACAGCGTGACCACCGGCGACGTGGTGGTGGGAACGCTCCTCATCGTGGCCGTGCTGGAGGCGACCCGCCGCACGGTCGGCTGGGGCCTCACGCTCACCGCGATGATCGTCCTCCTGCAAACCTGGCAGGCGGACAAGTTCGTGTGGATCTTCTATGGCCCGCCCACGTCGTGGACGGCGATGGTCGAGAGCTTCTTCGGCAAGGAGGAAGGGCTCTACGGCATCCCCGTCGGCATCATGAGCTCGGTGCTGATCCTCTTCATCATCTTCGCCGCCTTCATCGCGACCACGGGCATCGGCGACTTCTTCGTTCGCCTGGCCACGGCGCTCGCGGGGCGGTTGACGGGCGGGCCGGCCAAAGTGTCGGTCTTCTCCAGCGCACTGCTCGGCACCATCTCCGGGAGCGGCGTGGCGAACGTGATGATGGACGGCGTGTTCACGATCCCGATGATGAAGCGCATCGGCTACGGCGCCACCTTCGCGGCCGCGGTCGAGGCCGTCGCCTCCATCGGGGGCCAGATCATGCCGCCCATCATGGCCGCCGCCGCCTTCATCATGGCCGACTTCGTCGGAGTTCCGTTCCGGCAGGTGGCGCTCGCCGCCACCATCCCCGCGCTGCTCTACTTCTTCTGCGTGTTCGTCACCGTCCACCTCGAGGCCAAGCGGCTCGGGCTTCGCAGAGTGCCGCGCGAGGAGATGCCGCACCTCGGCCTCACGCTCAAGGCCGACGGTTATCTCCTGCTGCCGATCGCCGCCCTCGTCTGGTACCTCTACCAGGGCTTCAGCGAGGAGATGGCGGCACTGATGGCGGTCGGCACGACCTTCCTCGTGTCGTTCGTCCGCAAGCGCTCGGCGCTCGGGCCCGTGCGCCTGCTCAAGGCCTTCGAGAGCGGCGCGCGCGCCGGCGTGACGGTGGCCATGGCCGTGGCCGCGGCCGGGCTGATCATCGGCGCGCTGTTCCTGTCGGGCATCGGCATGAAGTTCTCCTACATGCTGATGACGCTCTCGGGCGGTCAGCTCTGGCTGGCGCTGGTCTACACGACGTTCGCCGCCTTCATCCTGGGTCTCTCGCTGCCGACCACCGCGGTGTACCTCACGCTCGCCATCATCGTGGCGCCCGGCCTCGTGCAGATGGGCGTGCCGAAGATGGCCGCCCACATGTTCATCTTCTACATGGGCGTGACGTCCGACCTCACGCCCCCCACGTGCCTCTCCCCGTTCGCGGCGGCCGCCATCGCCGGCTCGCCGCCGATGGCCACCGCGTGGCAGGCGATGCGGCTCGGCGCCGTGCTCTTCATCGTGCCGTTCATGTTCGTCTACCAGCCGGCGCTGCTCATGATGGGCCCGTGGCCCCAGATCCTGCTCGCGGCCGGCACCGCCGCACTCGGCGTCATCTGCCTGGCCGCCGCGCTGCAGGGGTGGCTGCGCACGCGCGTCACGTTCGTGGAGCGCGTGATCTTGCTCGCCGCCGGCTCGCTGTTCGTGGCGCCGTGGCTGCTGGGCGATTTCATCGCCCTCGTGCTCCTCGGCGGCGTGCTCGCCCTGCAGACGCTGCGTCGTCCACCGGAGATGGCCCCTGCGCCCGCTGCTTCGCTGGATTAGCCTGCTCGCCGACGTCGCGCTCCTCTGGGTGCTCGGCGCGGCCGGCCTGCATCAGAAGCACTTCGTGCTGTTCCTCACGGCGGTCCTCGTCGCCGCCGCGTCCACGATCGCCGTCTTCGTCGCCACCAGCGCCACGAGCGATGCCGCGGACGCCTAGCGTGGGGCGTGGGGGGCGGGCGCTTCTTCGCGGGCTCGGCGATGGTTTCCTTCGCTCGCGGCGGCCGGGTCTCAGATCATTCGCAGCTGTCGCGCCATGGCCAGCCGTCGCTCGGCCAGGCGATCGGCCGCCAGCCACGTCGGAATCGCTTCGCGTTTCGCGATGTCGATGAGCTCGGTCATCCGCTCGCGGATGCGCGAGACGTTCGCCCAGGCGCGCTCGCGGTTGAAGCCGCCTTTCTGCGCGATGCGATCGGTGTCGAAGATGGTGCCGCCGGCGTTGGCGATGTAGTCGGGCGCGTAGAGAATGCCCTTGTCGTGGAGCAGCGTGCCGTGCCGCTCCTCGGCCAGCTGGTTGTTGGCGCTCCCGCAGACGATCCGGCAGCGCAGCGCGGGCAGCGTCCGGTCGTTGATGACGGCGCCCAGCGCGTACGGCGCGTAGATGTCGCAGGGCTCGGCGTGGATGCCCGCCGGGTCCGCGGCCTTCACGCCGAACTCCTTCTTCGCGCGCTCGACCTTGGCCGCGTCGATGTCGGCGACGACGACGGTCGCGCCCTCCTTCACCAGGCCCTCCAGCGCCGGCCAGCCGACGGCGCCGAGGCCCTGCAGCGCGATCGTGCGCCCCTGGAGACGATCGGAGCCCCAGACCTCCTGCGCGCACGCCTTCATGGCTTGCTGCACGCCGAAGGCGGTGGCCGGCCCAATGTTGCCGGCGCCGCCGCAGTACTCGGGCAGCGTGATCACGTGCTCCGTCTCCTGGTAGAGGACCTCCATGTCGTCGAGGGTGGTCCCGACGTCCTCGCCGGTCTTGTACTCGCCGTTCTGCGACTGGATGAAGCGCCCCATGGCACGGATGAGCGCCTCGGTCTTCTGCGTCTTCGGATCGCCGATGATGACGGCCTTGCCGCCGCCGAGGTTGACGCCGGCGGCCGCGTACTTGTACGTCATGCCGCGCCCGAGGCGGAGCGCGTCCATGATCGCCTCGTTCTCGTTCGCGTAGGTCCACATCCGGAGACCGCCGCAGGCCGGGCCGAGGGCGGTGGAGTGGATGGCGATGACGGCCTTCAGCCCGACGTCGGCGTTGTGACAGAGGACCACCTTGCGGAAGTCGTATTTCTGCAGGTAGTCGAAGATCATGCCGCCGTCCAGCCGCCGTCCACCATGAGGATCTGTCCCGTCACGTACGACGATGCATCGGAGGCCAGGAACACGACAGGGCCGACGAGCTCCTCGACGCGACCGCGGCGTCCCATCGGCGTCCACTCGCGGATGTGCCGCTCCTTGTCCTCGTTGTGGATGTTCTCGGCGCCCTGCATGACGTTCTCGAAGTACGCCGGCGCGAACACGTTCACGCGCACGCCGTCCCGCGCCCACTCGACGGCGAGCGTGCGGGTGAGCTGGTTCACGCCGCCCTTCGCCGACGCGTACGGGACCAGCCACTTCACGCCGATGGAGCCGGCGATGGAGGAGTTCATGACGATGCTGCCGTGCCGCTGGCGAATCATCTGCCGGCCCACCGCCTGCGCGCACAGGAAGTAGCCCTTGAGGTTGATGTCGAGGACCTGATCCCACTCCGTCTCGGTGTAGTCGACGGCCGGCTTGATGATGTCGATGCCGGCGTTGTTGACGAGGATGTCGATCCGGCCCCAGGTCTCCACCGTCCGCGCGACCATCCGGTCGACGTCGGCCTTCACCGAGGTATCGACCTTGAGCGCGAGGGCCTTGCGTCCGAGGCCGGTCACCTCCGCCGCCAGCTTCTCCACCTCGGTCAGCGTGCGGCTGACGGCCACGATGTCGGCGCCGTGCTGCGCCAGACCGAGCGCGATCGTCCGGCCGAGCCCGCGCCCGGCGCCCGTGACGACGGCGACTTTCCCTGAGAGATCGAACAGCGTGCTCATGGTTCGCTCCCTTTCGTGTGCCGACCACGGCCGGGCTCTCGCGCGAGCGCCGTCCGGCCGCCGGGATTCCGAAGATAGACGGTTCGGACGATCAGGCCAAGCCCGGTTCTTTGACACGACGGGCGCCTCGGATACACTGGGACGCGACAGAGGGGAGTCGATCGCCCCACGGTCCGGTTGGTCGTCAATACGGCTGCTCGCACGCAGCCCGGCCACCGGCGGATCCGCCCGGGTCCGGATCAAGACCTCTTGTGGCTAAACCACGCCGCGAGAGGCGCCTTCCTGCACCCTCGCGGCCTCACACGGGTGCCAACGCATGGACACGCGACGATGGCCGGGACGCGCAGGGAGGCTCGGAGTGCGCGCGCTGCGCACCCTGGCCGCGGCTGCGACCCGCGCGCTGCTGTTGCTGCTCCTCTCGGTCTGTCCGGAGCTGGCGGCCCCCCCGGTGTCCGTGGCCGAGGCGCTCGAAGGCGGCGAGACCTCTGTCGAGGAGGTCGCCCGGCCCCGCGCACGGCGGCTGACTCGTGTCGTCCGCGGCGCCCCGGGCCCCGCGCCGCAGCCGAGTCCCGTCGTGGTCGCGCCGCGGCCGCAGCCGGCGCCCCGGCCGCTCGGCCGATCGGCCACGCCGGCACCACGCAAGCTCCCGCCCGCCGTCACCGACGCTCCGTCCGCTCCCGACGCCGACTGACTCCTCGCTCGCCGTCCTGATGTCCGACGCCACCGTCCGGCGTGCCGCGCGCGCTGTCTGCACCGACGCGCGCGCGCATGTCGCGACTGCGCCTCGACACCGGTGCGTTGTGAGGAGACAGCCATGCTTTTCACCGAGAAAGGTGATGATCGCGCTCGTTCGTTCGTGACCCGCGTGCTCCTGGTGCTGCACGGCGCCGAAGCGGCCGGCTGGCCGACGGAGGCGTGTCGCGTGCTTGCGACCTGGCGCAATCCGTACCTGCGCGTCCTCGTCGTTCCGATCGTCCCCTCCCCGTCGTTCACGTCGATGCTGCCGGCCGCGCGTCGCCGCTACGCCGGCGCTCGCCGGGCCTGGCATCAACAGGAGGAGGCGCGCATCCTGGTCGCGCTCGATCGCATCCTGCCGGCCCTGCCGCGCGGTGTGGAGGTCACGCGCGCGCGCTGGTCGGACACGGATTGCGTCGAGACGATCGATCAGCACTCGCGTGATTGCTCGGCCGACGTCGTCGTCATCGGCGCGCCGGCGCCCGGATTCCGCTCATGGCTCTGGCCCGGCCCGGTCCACGAGCACGTGCTCCGGCGCGTCGGCTGTGCCGTGCTCGTCGTGCGGGCGCCCGCCTCGGCGCCGACAGCCGTCCGCCTGATTCCCGGCTCCGAGCCCGCGCGGCCGCAGCCGGGCGTCGCCCACGGATCGGTCTGACGTCGATGCCGGCGCTCTTTCCGATCACCGACTACTGGTGGATGTACCTCGGCTTCACCGCAGCCGTGCTCGCGCTGCTGGTGCTCGACGTCGCCGTGCTGCATCGTCGGGCGCGCGAGGTCCGGTTCCGCGAGGCGGCCGCGTGGTGCGCGATATGGGTCAGCCTGGCGCTCGTCTTCAACGCCGCGCTGTACGGCTATGCCCGCTGGCAGTTCGCGCGCGATCCGCGCCTCACGGCCACGCCGGGCTTCGACCCGACGGCGGCCGCCGCGCAGGTCGCCCTCGAGTTCCTCACCGGGTATCTCGTCGAGTACTCGCTGTCCGTCGACAACATCTTCGTGTTCGTGCTGGTCTTCGGCTACTTCGGCGTGCCGGCCCGCTACCAGCGCCGCGTGCTCTTCTACGGCATCCTGGGCGCGCTCGTCTTCCGGGCGCTGTTCATCGCGCTCGGCTCGGTGCTCATGCAGTTCCACTGGGTGGTCTGGCTGTTCGGCGCCTTCCTCGTCGTCACCGGCATCCGGATGGCCTTCACCTCCGAGCAATCCGTGGATCCCGAGCGCAACGTGCTGATCCGCGCGGTCCGCTGGCTACTGCCGGTGACGCGGCGGATGCGAGGCCAGCGATTCTTCGTCCGGCAGGATGGCCGGCTGCACGCCACGCCGCTGTTCGTGGCCCTGCTGTCGCTCGAGGCCACCGATATCATCTTCGCCATCGATTCGGTTCCGGCCATCTACGCGCTCACCCGCGAGCCGTTCATCGTCTTCGCCTCGAACATCTTCGCGATCCTGGGCCTGCGCTCGATGTACTTCATGCTCAGCGGGGCCGTGGAGAAATTTCACCTCCTCCGCTACGGGCTGGCCCTGGTGCTCGTCTTCGTGGGTCTCAAGATGACGTTGCTGGATGCGTGGTTCGGCGGGAAGTTCCCGATCGAGATATCGCTCGGCATCATCGCCTCCACCCTGGCGGGCTCCGTGGTCCTGTCGCTGCTGACCGCCAGACCCGGCGTGCCGGCGACGGCCGACCGCTCCCCCCGCGACGCCGTGAGCGAGCGGCCGTCCAAGACGGCATGACGGCTCGGGGTCGCCGCGCGGCGGGCATGCCCGCCGCCGCGCGGCGGTCCAGGACGTCACGTGCGCACGTGCGCCGGCGCCACCCGCGGCCGGGTGCGGCCGCCGAGCTTCCGCAGATAGACGGTCAGCACGATGAGACCGAGGCCGATGACGATCTGACGGAGCGCGGCCAGCCGCGGCGCGTCCAGCCCGGGCATGACGTCCTTGGCGAAGCGCGTGCCCTCCAGCACCACGAAGAGGACAGCCGTGCCCCAGACGGCGCCACGCATCGAGCCCGGTCCCCCGATGATCATGGCCATCCACGTATAGAAGGTGATCTCCGGCGTGAACTGGTCCGGCACGACATACGTCACGTAGTGGGCCCAGAGGCTGCCGGCGACGGCGGCCAGCGCGGCGCCCCAGCCGAGGGCAGTGAGCCGGAAGCGCAGGACGTCCTTGCCGAGGGCCATGGCCGCCTGGTCGTCGTCGCGGATCGCGCGCAGCGTGCGACCGAGCGGGCTGCGCGCGAGAATTTCGCTGAGGACGAACGCGATCGCGACCGCGGCGAGCACGAGGCCGAGGTAGGCGACGTGGTCCGGCACGCCGGACACCGCCCGCCACGGGCGAGGGATGCCGGGGATGCCGAGGGCGCCGCGGGTGAGATCCCGGACGTTGAGGAGCAGCAGGCGCAGCAGCTCCGAGAATCCGAGCGTGAGGATGGCAAAGTAGTCCTCGCGTAACCGCAGCGTGGCGGTGCCGACGAGCAGGCTGGCCGCCACCGCCAGCACGACGCCGGCGCCCATCGCAACCATGAACGGGACGCCGGCCAGCGTGAGCAATGCGGAGGCGTAAGCGCCCAGCGCGTAGAACGCCACGTGACCGAAGTTCACCAGGCCCGTGATCCCGTAGTGCAGTGTGAGGCCGAGCGTCAGCAGCACCTGGATGCCGATGATCGTCGCGAGCGCGATGAGGTAGTCGGTCACGCGCCGCCCCACAGGCCGCGGGGGCGGAACATCAGGCACAGCGCCATCGCGCCGAAGGCGATGGCTTCCTTGTACGAGGCGGGGATGAGGAGCGTCGACCACTCCTGGGCAAGACCGATCACGAGCGCACCGCCCATGGCGCCGTACGGATTGCCGATGCCGCCGACGATCGCCGCCGAGAAGATCGGGATCACGAGGTCCCAGCCCATGTTCGGCTGGATGACCAGGTTGAGCCCGAAGAGAACGCCGCCGGTGGCGGCCAGCAACACGGCGATGAACCACATGGCCAGCCGCGCGCGCCCGACGTCGGCGCCGGCGATCTCGGTGAGCACCGCGTTGTCGGCGATGGCTCGCAGCACGCGGCCGAGCTTGGTGCGCGACAGCAGCAGATGCACGGCGAGGACGAGCACGGCCGCCACCGCCAGGGTGAGAAGCTGGTAGGGCGTGAGGCGCACCGGGCCCCAGACGTACGGCCGCTGCAGCGGCACCGAGAACTGCAGCAGGCTGCTGCCGAACGCGAACAGGACGGCGTGGCGCAGGATGAACGAGACGCCGATGGAGATGACGAGCAGCTGCACGGTGCCGGTCACGGGGAGCTTGTCGTAGGCGAGTCGCGCCACCGGCACCCCGACCAGCAGCGCGGCGCCGATGCCGAGCAGCGCCGCCCACCAGAACGGTACGCCGACGAGCGCGTTGAAGGCGAACGTGGCGTAGGCCCCGAGCATCATGAAGTCGGGGTGCGCCACGTTCGCGAAGCGCGCGACGCCGAACGTCAGCGAGAGCCCGACCGCCCCCAGCGCGAGGAGGCTCGCGACGAGAATGCCGGTGACGGTCAGATGGACGAGCTCGCCGATCAGCTGGCCGACACCTCCGTGTACTTGATCACGCGGTCCAGTGCCCACTTGCCGGACTTGATCCGGTACACGCCGAAATCGGTCTTGGCGTCGCCGTTCTCGTCGAAGTCGACGGCGCTCGAGGCGCCCTCGTAATTGACCTTCTCGCCGGCGTTCACCGGCCCTGCCGCGTCGGCCCAGCTGCCCACGACCTTGCCCGGGGGATTCGACACCTTGCGGATGTTCGCCTTCAGCGCGTCGCCCGCCGTGTCGCCCTTGGCGGCGAGGGCGGCCAGGGCCAGGATCATCAGATGGTCGTAGGCCATCGCCGCGAAGAAATCGGCCTCGTCCTTGTGCGCGGCGCTGAAGAGCTTGTTGGCGTTCTTGTACGCCGAGGACGTGAGGTTCGGCGCGCCCTCGACGACGATGATGCCTTCCGCGGCCTGCGCGCCGATGCCCTGCACGAACTTCTGGTCGAACGCGAATCCCGGCCCCATCCACGTGCCGCCCAGACCGAGCTGGAACCACTCCTTGAAGACCTGGATCCCGTCGGGCGTGTAGCCGCCGAACAGGATGACGTCCGGCTTGCCGGCCAGCGCCTGCTGGATCTCCGAGCGGTAGCTCGACTGGTTCGGGTTGTAGATGACCTTGCCCGTGACCTTGCCGCCCGCCTTCTCGAACCGGGCGGGGAAGCTGTCGCCGAGGCCGATGCCGTACGGATTGTTGAGGATCAGCAAGGCGGCCGTCTTGTAGCCGAGCTTCTGCGCCGTCGTCGCATAGACGCTGCTGATGACCGCCTGCGAGTACGCCGTGCGATAGAGGAAGTCGTCGTCCTTGAACGTCGAGATGGCCGGCGAGCTGGAGACGCAGAAGTGCGGGATCCGCGCCTGCACCGCCACCGGCGCCACCGCGAGCGTGACCGCGCTCGACCACGTGCCGACGATGGCGTGGACCTTGTTGACGTCGACCAGCTTGCGCGCCCCGCGCACGCCCGCGTCCGGGTTGGTCTGGGCGTCCTCGGTGAACAGCTGGATCGGCTTGCCGGCGATGCCGCCGGCCTTGTTGATCTCATCGGCGAGCAGCGTGTACATGCGTGACATCGTCGTGCCGTAGACGGCGCCGCCGCCGGTGAGCGGCGTGAGGACGCCGATGCGGAGCGCCTCCGACTGCGCGTGAGCGAGGCGGCCGCCGACGAGCGCGGCGGTACCGCCCGCGAGACCCGTGGCGAGGAACTGGCGTCGATTGAGCGTCATCGTCTATCTCCTTGGAATGGCAGCGGTGGCCGGCCGGATTGCACCATAGATGCCGGGGCGGATCAACCGCCGAGGTAGAGGCGCGCGACGTCGGGGTTCTCGAGCAGCGCCGGACCCGGGCCTTCCAGCCGCACCTGCCCCCCGGCCAGCAGGTAGCCGCGATGCGAGCGCCGCAGCGCCTCCCGCGCGCTCTGCTCCACGAGCAGGATGGCGACGCCGGCGCGGTTGATCGTCTCGATCTTCTCGAAGACCGTGTCCACGAGCACGGGCGACAGGCCGGCCGACGGCTCGTCGAGCAGGAGGAGGCGCGGGTCGAGCATCAGCGCGCGCCCCATCGCCACCATCTGCCGCTCACCGCCCGACAGCCCGCCCGCCTTCAGCCGCCGCTTCGCGCGCAGGGTCGGAAAGAGCTGGAGCACCTCTTCGAGGCGCGGCCGCACGTCGTCCTCTCGCACGACGGCGCCCATCTCGAGGTTTTCCTCGACGGTGAGCGACGGGAAGACGTTGTCCACCTGCGGCACGTAGGAGATCCCGCGGCGCACGAGCGCGCTCGGCGCGAGCCCGGTGATGTCCGTGTCCTCGAACCGGATCGCGCCGCGGCGCGGGCGCAGCAGTCCGAAGGCCGTCTTCATGAGGGTCGACTTGCCGGCGCCATTCGGCCCGATCAGCGTCACGATCTCGCCGGCCCGGACCTCGATGGAGACGTCGTGCAGGATCTCCATCTGCTCGTAGCCGGCGCTCACCCCCGCGACGGTGAGGACGCTCACGGCGTGGTCTGATGCCTGGCACCGAGGTACGCGGCCAGCACGCGCGGATCGCGGCGGACGGTGTCGGGCGGCCCCTCCACGAGCGGCCGCCCTTCGCTCAGCACGATCACGGGATTGCACACGCTCATGACCAGGTCCATGTCGTGCTCGATCAGCAAGATGGTCATGCCGCGCTCGGCGGCCAGCCACTGGATGTAGCGCGTCAGCTCCTTCATCTGCGTGGGATTCACGCCGGCGCCCGGCTCGTCGAGCATGAGCAGCTTCGGATCGGCCATCAGCGTGCGCGCCAGCTCCAGCAGCTTCTTCTGACCGCCGGACAGCGTCCACGCGGGATCGCCGGCGACGCGCGTGAGGCCGACCTGCTCCAGCACGCGCTCGGCGTGCTCGCGCAGGGCCGTCTCTTCGCGGCGGATCCGTCCCGGGGTGAGCCACGTCGCCCACAGCCGCTCGCCCGTCTGGTACGGCGGCACGACGAGGAGGTTTTCGAGCACGGTGAGATCCTTGAACTCCCGCGGGATCTGGAACGTGCGACAGATGCCGCGGCGGAACACCTGGTAGGGCGCCATGCCCGTGATGTCGTCGCCGCGGAACACGATGCGCCCGCTGTCCGGGCGGTGGAAGCCGGTCAGCACGTTGAACAGTGTCGTCTTGCCGGCACCGTTCGGGCCGATCAGCCCGGTGATCGCGCCCTCGCGGACCTCCAGCGAGCAGCGGTCGACGGCGCGCACGCCGCCGAACGACTTGGTGAGCTGGTGCACGGCGAGGAAGGCTGGCATGGGCTGATCGGCGAGAGCATACAGGAAGAGGACGGGGGCGGGATTTTCTTCCGAGGTCTTCACCCAAAGGTGTAGCATCGTTCCGTGAGCGCGCCCGCCCCGCCGGCACACGCGCCGACC
>Ga0075430_100002625_pt1 | contig 15019 bp, 13 predicted proteins | sample RhiMetdeltSRZDD4_FD_75294 | JGI IMG/M metagenome (GOLD analysis project Ga0075430, IMG submission 75294) | Populus rhizosphere microbial communities from Tennessee, USA - Rhizosphere MetaG P. deltoides SRZDD4 | ecosystem: Host-associated > Plants > Roots > Rhizosphere > Soil | place: USA... | reverse complement strand
CATCCGCCGTCCGGCGCCGCGCCGAAGAAGATCGGCAGCGTGATGAACAGGCCCCCGAACAGGTACACCCAGTAGCTGAACGCGTTGAGCCGCGGGAACGCGACGTCGCGCGCGCCGATCTGGAGCGGGATCAGGAAGTTGAAGAACGCCGCCGACAACGGCATGATGGCGAGGAACACCATCGTCGTGCCGTGCATCGTGAACAGCTGGTTGTACATGTCGGCCGACACGAGCTGTCCGTTCGGCCCCATGAGCTGAGCGCGGATGACGACCGCCTCGAGCCCGCCGAACAGAAAGAAGAACAGCGACGTGTACAGGTAGAGCACCCCGATCCGCTTGTGATCGACGGTGGTCAGCCAGCTCCAGAGTCCAGTCGGCTCTCCGGATGTGGCGCCCGCGTACGGCGGTGATGCGGCGACAGTGGCCATGGCGTCTGAAGGTTGCTGCGGGGTGAAGGTCCGTCGTCGTTAGGTGCGTCCGTCGGTCGGGCAGTGGTGCGACGGCGCGCGACGGCGCGCGCCGGTTGTGTGGCTAACGGAGGGCCTGCAGGTACGCGACAATGTCCGCGATCTGCTGGTCGGTGAGGCCACCGAGTGCCGGCGTGACCGTGGCACCGGTGATGGGATCGCGCTGCCCGATTCCGAGCGTGGGCATGGCAGCGCCGGGCTTCATGAGGCGCGCGTTCTTGATCCACAACGCGAGATGGCGTGCGTCGTTCGGATACAGGCCGGCGGCGAGCGTCGAACGCGTGGCAATGTGCGTGAGGTTCGGTCCGATCGGCGACGCGGCGACGGTGCCGCGAATGGCATGACAGCCGAGGCATGCGCTGCGTCCGAACAGCTCGCGTCCCCGCTGCGCATCGCCAGCAACTCCCTCGGGGAAGGTCAGCCCCGCCGGGACCGGCGTGTCCGGCGACGCGTGATCTGGCAGCGATGCGAGCGGGAACGTGTAGCCAGCGGCTTGTGCGGCCGTCGGCGCCTGCGTGGCAGGTGCCGCTGCGGCACCGGCTGCGGCAACAGCAGGGGCACCGGGAGTCGCGGCACCACCAGCGGTCCGCTGCGCGGTGTCAGGCCCCGGCGGCGCCGCGGGGGCGGCCAACGCCGCAGGCGTGAGCTGATGCGCGACCCAGCCCTCGAATTCCGCTGGCGTCACGACGAACGTGCGGAACTTCATGTTCGCGTGCGAGGCTCCGCAGTACTCGTTGCAGCTGCCATTGTAGACGGTCGTGCGCAGCGACGTATCGGGCGTGAACCACAGGTAGTTCGTGTGATTCGAGATCAGGTCGCGCTTCCCGCCGAGCTGCGGAATCCAGAACGAGTGGAGAACGTCCTTCGTCTTCAGCGAGAAATTGACCGTCCGCCCGATGGGCAGGTACAGATCGTTCGCGGTGACGAGCGTGTCGACGCGACCGGTGGCGGTGCGCTGCGTGTACTGCGGATAGCGGAACTCCCACCACCACTGATGACCGACGACCTCGACCTCGAGGGCGTTCGGCACCGCGCGCGCCTGGGTGGCGAAGATCGTGCGCACTGTCGGAACTGCGATGAACACGAGAATGATCGCTGGCGCGAGCGTCCACGCGATCTCGAGCGTCGTGTTGCCGTGCACGTGCTTCGGCTCGTCGCTGTCGCTTCGGCGACGGAAGCGAATGATCGTGTAGAGAAGAATCCCCTCAACGAGCACGAAGACGAGCGTTCCCCAGAAGAGAAGCTTGTCCCACAGCGAGTCGATCGCTGCGTTGAATTCGGTCGTGTGATTGAACGTCGAGTTCGGATACTCCGAACCGTACGAGGTGCACCCTGCGAGGGCCAGCGCGAGTCCGGTGAAGAGGGCGACCGAAGCGAGCTGGCGCAGGTGAGTCTTCCGGTGCATTCGTATCCCGTGAACCGGCGTTGTGAAGAGACGCGACGAACGCCCGAGGGCGCCGCGACGAGGTTCGTGCATCGGCCAACGTTCAACAGCCCAACGTTTCCGCATCAGCCAACCAAAGGTATTGGCCCCAGATAGGCGAATCAAGCTTCGACGTCCGCCGTCATCAATCGGATTCTCGGCCGATTCTCAGAGGGAGAATGAGACCCGCGCGCGTGAGTGATCGCTCACTCGGTGTCCTCAGTGATCGTGTGCTTTTCCTTCGTTCTCGTGGCCGCGATCTCGAGTTGAGTCCGAAGCTGGGCGACCGATTCGCGGAGCGCTCGCAGCTTGTGCTGGTCGCCGCCCCCGCGAGTCGCGATCAACAACATCGCGGTGACCTGGTCCGAGATCATGCCGAACTGTCCTTTGAGAAGCCCAACGAGCGGACTCCCCGCGCGCCGAATCTGCGCGCCGAACTGCGCGGTATCCTGCTGCGTACGCACCGCGACGGCCATGCGCTCGACGATGCCGTGAAGACGCTGCAGCTGGGCCGTCGCCTCATCCAGAGTCTCCATCTTGGCGTGCCCGGCGCCATCCAACTTCGGTCCAGTAGACATGGCGAGTCGTTAGTCGAGAGTGGCTGGCTGAGAATCCAGAACACGTGCCTCGGGCGCGCATCCGACGCCAGGCCGAGCGTTCATCGAACGCGCTCGAGGCGCGGGTTCGCTTTCATCGACCGGCCAGGCCGCGAATGCGGTTGCCCGTCGAGCATCACGACGTCGGCGACAAATCCGAAGCGCCCACCGGTGAGCGCTGTGCCAACACCGTAGGCGTCGACCGGCACGCCTTCGTCTTCGAATTCGCGGATCCGCGCGACCGTAACCGATCCCGACACGAGAATCTTGATGTCCCCGAAGCCCTCGGCGTCGAGCGCGTTGCGAACGTTCCAGACAAGTCGCGGGTTCACACCCGTCGGCACGAACCCGCCCATTTCGGGAATGATGGACCGGTCGACGAGATGGTCGGACGTCGCGAGCTGCACGCCCCACACGCGTGCTTCCTGCGACCGCGCGACCGCGAGCGCCGTCGCCACACAATCATTGGCGTAATCGACCGGCACCACGAGCATCACGCGCTCCGGCGTATGCGCGAGCGCGGCCCGGACCGCGGCCACGGTATCGCCCCCGTACGATGCGACGAGCGCGTGGGGCACGAGCAGCAACGGCGGCTGCGTGCGCGACGTCTGCGCCGTTCCCGTCAACTGCATCGTGCCGCCGATCTGCGCGGCGAGCGCGTCACCGCGATGGAGAAGCCAGTGGTCGTTTCTCGCCGGAAGGGTCATGACCGGCTTCGGCCGCGCTGCCTCGACGAGGGCCCGCGCGTTCGTAGACACGCGCGTGCGTCGTGAGAGCACTCCAATGCAGAGTTGGGCGAGATGAGCGAACTGCTCATACCGACCCTCGACGATCATCACCGTCTCGTCGGCGTCGATTCGGTCGCCGTCGTACAGCGCATGCACGATGAGCTGCGACCAGTCCTCGACCGCAACCTTGAGCGTCGCGATCGCTTCATCGATGCCACCGAGCATGCCGGATTGTTCGCTCGAGAACTGAACCGTGACGACCGGAGACCGCCCATCGGCGACGAGGACGTCGCGCGCCCAGAGCGCGGTCGCGTGTGTGAAGCTGCCCCGTCTCAACTCCTCCGCCGGCAGATCGAACGAGCCGGCGTCGAGCCGCTTACGCCGTCGAGGCATCAGCGGAAGTTCGAGTGTCGATCCCGACCATGACCCGCGGGTCGAGCACACGGTCGAGGTCTTCGCGCGTCATGAGCCCGCGCTCGAGCACCAGCTCGTACACACCACGCCCCGTTGCCAAGGCATCCTTCGCGATCTCCGTTGCCTTCTCGTAGCCGAGCTCCGGAACGAGCGCAGTCACGATGCCGATCGAATTCTCCACGAACCAACGCATGCGATCGGGATTTGGCGTGATGCCTTCGACGCAGCGCGTGCGGAGCACGACGAACGCGCGCTTCATCGAATCGAGACCGTGCAGCAGACGAAATGCAATGATCGGTTCGAACACGTTCAGCTGCAGCTGACCAGCCTCGGCTGCGAGCGTCACGGTGACGTCGCCGCCGATTACGTCGAAGCACACCTGGTTCACGACTTCCGGGATCACCGGATTCACCTTGCCGGGCATGATCGATGACCCCGGCTGCATAGGCGGCAGGTTGATCTCGCCGAACCCGGCGCGGGGCCCGGAGCTCAGCAGGCGAAGGTCGTTGCAGATCTTCGAGATCTTCACGGCGCATCGCTTCAGCACGCCGGAGAGCTGCACGAACGCGCCGGTGTCGGCCGTCGCTTCCACGAGGTCGGGCGCAGTGATGAGCTCGAGCCCCGTCAGCCTCGAAAGGTGACTGCGGATCGCCTCGGCATACCCCGGCGGAGTGTTGATCCGCGTGCCGATCGCCGTCGCGCCCATGTTGATCTCCCGAATGAGCGCCTGCGCCTCGCCGAGGCGGTCGACGTCCTCGACGATCGTGTGGGCGAACGCCGCGAACTCCTGTCCGAGCGTCATCGGCACGGCGTCCTGAAGCTGCGTCCGGCCCATCTTGAGGTACGACGCGAACTCCTCGCCCTTCGCGAGAAACGCGTCGGCGAGCTCGCGCATTGCGGCGCGCAGCCCTTCGATACCGTTGTGCAACGCGAGCTTGACTGCGGTCGGATAGACGTCGTTCGTCGACTGGCTGAGGTTCACGTGCGAATTCGGGCTGATCACGCCGTAATCGCCGCGCGAGTGCCCGAGGAGCTCGAGCGCCCGGTTCGCGATGACCTCGTTCGCGTTCATGTTGGTCGACGTACCCGCGCCGCCCTGAACCATGTCCACGACGAACTGCTCGTGATGGCGACCCATGCGGACTTCGCGCGCCGCGCGCACGATCGCGTCGGACGCTTCCGCCGGAAGCAGCCCGAGCTCCGCATTCGCGAGCGCCGCGGCCTCCTTCACCGCCGCGAGCGCCTCGATGAGCGTGGGGAACTCGCGAAGTGCTATTCCCGTGATTGGAAAATTCTCGAGCGCGCGAAGCGTCTGGATTCCGTAGAGCGCATCATGCGGCACCTCGCGCTCGCCGAGCAGGTCGCGCTCCACGCGCACGTGGTGCCCGCCGAAGCCGAGCGTGCGCCCACGACCGACAATCGTCGCGTCGGTCGCGGCAAGCCGCTGCGAGATCGCCCGGGCCGCTTTTCCGACGAGCGCGGCATACAACTGCGGATACTCGCGCAACATGTCGGCGACCTTGTCCGCGCGAAGCACCAACAGTTCGGTCGCCTGCAGTGCGCGGGCGCTCGTGCCGTGCTTCGAGTCGTCGAGGAGAAGCCCTTCGCCGACCGCTTCACCCGCGCCGAACGTCACGAGCCGGATCGGGCGGCCGTTTCGTTGCTTCTCGATTGCGACGGCGCCGCTCACGACCATCGCGAAGAAGGCGCGCGGGGCTCCTTCCTCGAACAGGATCTCGTCCGCCTTGAACCGGACGGGCTTCACGAGTTTCGAGAGCTGATGGTAGGCCGAGTCGGTGAGACCGTCGAGAAACGAGATGGCGCGCAGCTGGTCGCGAATGGCTGACGTAGACATGCCGGTGAACCTAGCGATGACCGGTGGCGCCTGACAGTCGGGTCGGGGCCAGTCGAGTTACCGGTTCGAAACGGTGTGTGGCGCAGCGTTTTCGTCGAAGAGGTCGGCCTGAATGTCCACAGGCGCGGCAGGACCGGATTCGCCGTCTTCGTCAGGCGTTCCGAAGTGAATGCCCTCGCGAGCACACAGCCCGCGGAAGAAGCGCCGCAGTCCCTCGCGGTAAGGCTGGCCGAGCTGATGCCCGACGGCATAAGACGCCGCGTACCGATCGGCCAGGTGAGGAAAGTGCTCGCGAATGAACGGGAGGTAGCGCGCTCGTGCAGTGCTCCGGAGGCGGAGTGCGCAGGCGTTCACGTGTGTAGCGCCGGCCTTTGCCACAGCTCTCACGAGGTCGGTGAGATCGGACGGGCCGTCGGTGATGCCCGGCAGAACCGGCATGACGTTGATCCCGACGTCGATGCCGGCGTGGCGAAGCCGCGCCAGGGCTCGAAGCCTCGCGTCCGGCGTCGGCGCGCGCGGCTCGATGAGGCGGGCGAGATCACGTCGGAGTGTGATGAGTGACAGATGGATCGTGAGCTCGGAGCGCGCGGCGATGCGCTGAAGCAGGTCGACGTCGCGCGTGATGAGCGGGCTTTTCGTGATGATCACGATCGAAAGGCCCGCGTGCTCAGCGAGCGTTTCCAACACTCCGCGTGTGACGCGGAATCGACGCTCGGCGGGCTGGTAAGGGTCGGTCGCCGTTCCGACCACGACGACTTCGCCACCGGCGAGGGCTGTGAGGCGCGCACCGCCGGGACGTAACTCGCTGCGCAGCAGAGCAGGGGCGTTCTCCTTCACCAGCACGTGCCGCTCGAACGCGAGCCACGGTGGCATCTGCTCCAGTTCCGAGCGGAGCGACGCGGCCGATGCGCCTGACAGCGCGCGGTCGACGGCGTACCGGTGCGCGTACCGCGCGTAGCAGTACGTGCAGCCAAACGAACAGCCGACGTACGGGTTGATGGACCAGTAGCCCATCCCGGTGGCCGTGGGGTCGTTGAGAACTCCGCGGGCTCGGGAGGCGTGGTAGCGAATGTCCTTCTGCTCGCCTATCGTCGGCAGCACCGGCGGTTGTTGCGGCGAATCGTCGAGCAACAACGGCTGCTGGACCGCCACACGCCGGGTTTGTTGACGCGCAGACACGCGTGAAATAAACCGAACAGGAACCGAAACTGCAAGGGACGGGCGCCGCGTGCGGCTGCCCAGGGACTCACGCTCTTCTGATGAGATGGGGCACGCCGAACGGGGAGAGTCGCGTCGGCCGACGCGACTCTCCCGAGCCCGTTCCGCTAGGTGCCTGCTTGCCGCTTCGCCGCGGCGCGTTGAGCTTCGCCGGCATAGATGGCGACCTCCACGCGGCGATTCTTGCTTCGGCCCGCCTCGCTGTCGTTAGGCTCGACCGGTTCGGTCTCGCCAAGCCCTCGGGACGCGATGCGCGAACGGCTCACGCCCTGGGCGGCGAGATAGGTGGCGGCGGCGTCTGCCCGACGCTCAGAAAGGCCGAGGTTGTATGAGTCCGTGCCGACGTTGTCCGTGTGACCGACGATCAACAGCTCCGAGCCCGGATACTTGTCGAGGCTGGCCGCGAGGTTTCTGAGGTTCGAGGCCGCCTCGGCCCGAACGTCATCGGAATCGAAGTCGAACAGCAAGCCCGACGCGAACGTGACCTGGATTCCCTCGCCGACGCGTTCGACGACCGCGCCAGGGATGTTCTGCTTGAGCTCAGCCGCCTGCTTGTCCATCTGGTGGCCGATGATCATCCCGGCCGCGCCGCCGATCGTGGCGCCGAGGATCGCGCCCTTGGCGGTCGACCCGTTTGCCTTGCCGATGGCACCGCCGATCACAGCGCCTCCGGTAGCACCGATGATGCCGCCCTTCTCCTTGTTGTTGAGCGAGGCGCAGCCCGCGGTTGCGAGCGATGTCGCGGCGAGGAGGGCAAGGGTTTGTCGTGCGCGAACAAGAAAAGTCATGGGAGTGCTCCTTTGGCTTCGGTCGTTGTTTCCGGTGCGCGTTGAGCGGCACCTGTAGCGATCTACCCCGTGTCGGGTACGCTGGTGCCGATCGCAGTCGGATCTTAGGCATGGATCGCGCCTGCCCGGCGGAGCTCGCTTGTCCGTTGTCGCAAGCGGCTGTTTGCGTTATGCTGTCGCCGCTCAGGCGCAACTCAATCGACAGCACGACGCCGAGGCGGATCTCGGCCGATACCTTCGACCGGGCCGACCGCCCTCCAGCTCAGTCTGGCACGGCGAACCGGCCGCAAACCCGACCCAGTGCCCGAACGCCTCTCGGACATCGGAATTCAGCGCGAGCTTGGCGCGCTTCCCGGCTGGACACGCCGAGGCGATGCGCTGACGAAGACGTTCCGGTTCGCGACGTTCCCCGCGGGCATCAGCTTCGTCACCCGCGTCGCGGACCTCGCCGAATCAATGGATCACCACCCGGACATCGACATTCGTCACACGCGGCTCACGTTCACGCTGAGCACGCACGATGCGGGGGGGATAACCGCGAACGACCTTCGGCTGGCGCGGGAAATCGAGAGACTGGCGGTGGAGTCAGGTGTATGATGGGAACGAGGGAAGAGGGACAACTCACGGCTGAATACTGAATACTGCTCACTGAAAACTGATGACTGATTACTGGTTGAGCTTACGATGTTGTCCTCGAATTCAACCTCGGAGCAGGCCCAGTAACGAGTAGTCAGTCGTCCGTATCAGTTTTCAGTCGTGAGTTTGTCGGTCGTGGCGTTCAATTCCCGGCGTTAGGCCGAGCCCCAGTCCCGAGTCCCCGTCAGTTCACCTTTCTGAGCTCCACGCTTCCGTTCACGGTCTCCAAGCGGAGCCGGCGCCCGCCCTTGCCGATCGTCGCCCGCATCCGACGTGGATTCACGCGGCCCTGAAGCGTGATCGGGAAGTCGGCGGAGAGACTGCCGTTGACTGTGCGCATGTCGAGGTCGGCGTCCAGATTCGCCGGCACTTCGATCTCGATCGAGCCGTTCACGGTCGAATACTCGAGATCTCCGGTCCCGAGCTCGCGCATCCGGACGTCGATGTCGCCATTCACCGTCGACGCGTTCACCGGGCCGCCCGTGGACATTGCGGACACGCGGCCGTTCACCGTACTCGCGCGCACTTCGCTCGTGGCGCCGTCCACCCGCACGCCACCGTTCACGGTACTGACGCCGAGCCTGACGCCAGCCGGCAGCCGGACGGTGAACTCCACCGACGTGTCGTTGTTGTCGTTGCGGCCGCGCCAGTTGTCGTTGCCGCGCGAGCGATATCCGTCCTCATCGCACGACGCGTTCTCGTTCCAGAATGCGCAGATGATGACGTCGCCATCGTCGCCGCCGAGGCGGCGCGTCTCGATGCGCACGTCCTCCGGGTTGCCCCGGCGCCACCGCTTCACCGCCGTCACCTCGGCGCGGTCGCCCGTCGCGCGCTCGACGCGGATGGAGCCGTTGAGGTTTCGGACGTAGAGCCAACGTCCGCTCGTGAGGCGGCCGTCCCACGAGAAGTCGCGGTCGCTCTCGCGTTGCTGCGCGCCGGCGGCGGAGGCAGCTATCGTCAGGGCCAGGGCGGCGATCTCGATGCGTCGCATGGCGAAGGATCTCCGAAGAAGCGGTCGGTTCGAGGAAGTTCGTGTCTACCGGGAGGAGCGGGCGCGGCGCGTGAGCACGATGTCACCGCTGAACGATTCCGCGGTCACCCGTGCGCTGCCGCCGCCTAACGTGAACTCGAAGCGGCGCGGGCGCTGGGACGTCCGTTGCCCCGGCTGCAGGGTCAACGGGAACTCGGTGTCGAGCGAGCCGCTGTACGTCTGCACGCTGAACTGCGCGCTGGAATTCTCGGGGATCTCGAGACGAACGTCGCCGGAATGCGCGCGAAACTCGTACCGCCCGCCCGCGTCGATGTTGCCTTCGTACTCGACCTCCCCACTCACAGTGGCGACGTATACCGATTTCGACGTTGCCCGCGTGAGCGACACGTCGCCGCTCGTCGTTTCGGCGCGAACGTCGCCGGTCACGTCGCGGGCCTCGATCGTTCCGCTCACGGACTCGATGCGCACCTCACCGGTGAGCTGAGACGCTCGCACGTCGCCCGAGACCGATTCGAGCAGGACGCGTTCGGTCGCGTCGGTCACCTCGACGTCACCGCTCGTGGACCGCGCGTCTACCTGTCCGCGCGTGCCGCGCACACTCACGTCGCCGGACGTGCTGCGGGCGATTACCCGGACGCCGACGGGTACCGACACCTCGAAGCGCGAGTCGCCGACGCGCCCCCGCACCCGTTCGACGTTCACCGAGATCCGCGACGACGAAAGGTTCGACCGCACGCGGCCGCGCTCCGTGTACGCCCGCACGCGAGCCTCGCCACGCTCCCATGCCGTGACGATCACGTCGCCGGAGATCTGCGTGAGATCGACGACGCCCGTTCGGCTGAAGGTGAACGTCGTGTCGATGCGTGACTGCGCCTGCTCCCGCTCCCCATCACGCTCGCGCTGGGCGAGCGCCGAGGGGGGCTCGAGGACGCCGATCGCCACGATCGCGCCGAGGATCACCGAGAGTCGCATACCCGTCATTTACGTTCGCTGCGGCAACAGCGCCGCGGTCTTCAGCAGCTCCAACTTCTTGTCGAGCGCGTTGTTCAGCTGGTCGTTGAGGAACCGGCTCGCCGGATCCTGTGCGAGTGCAGCGCGGCTCTGTGCGATGGCGTCGTCGATGACCTTGAGATTGGCTTCGATGATCGCGGCGGTGCGCGGGTCGAGCTGGTTGCGGTTCCGGGTGAAGATCGTGCGGAGGCGATCGATCTCGCGCGAATAGGTCGCGGTCGTCGGGGCGTTAGGTGCGTTCACGACGTTCTGCGCGGCGCTGCCCGGCGTCGGCGCTCCGGAATCATGCGGCGCAGCCGTGTCCGTCGGGAATGGGGAATCGGGAATCGCGAGCCGGGCCGTATCGCTCACGACCGCCGGCGAGCTCACGGCAATCTCCTCGCGCCGCGGCGAGGTCGCGATGGTGAGCATGTACGTCACGCCGGCGGTCACGGCGACGAGCGCCGCCGCGATTGCGCCGAGCCAGACTCGGTCCATGCGCCGGCGACGCTCGCCGGCCACCACGAATATCGGCGCGGCTGGCGCTGCGAGTGGCACGACAGGCGCCTCGATTCTCCGCGCGATTCCATCCCACAGATCGCTCGACGGGGACAGCTCGGGCAGGGCACCCGCGTCGGCGCGTATCGCGTCGAGGTCGCGCACGAGCGCCGTGCAGCGGAGGCACGATGCGAGGTGCGCCTCGGCAGCGCGCTGCTCACCTGGTGAGAGCTCGCCTTCGAGATAGCCCGAGAGCCGGTCGTCGAACGTGCCGCAGTTGATGGTGTGCGTCATCATCGGTTCAATGCCTCCCGCAACAGCATTCTCGCACGGTGCAGTTGCGCCTTACTCCCACCAGCGGTGATGCCGAGCATCTCCGCGATTTCCTCGTGCTTGTACCCCTCGACGTCGTGCAGGACGAATACCTGTCGCGCGCCCGGCGGCAGTCCGGCGATCGCCGCCTCGAGGTCGAGCCGCATGCCCGGGGTCCAACTGCTCGACCGCGCGTGCGGCAGCGAATCGACTTCGTCCGGCTCGGACCCGAATCGTGTCCGGTTCCGCCCGTCGCTCTTTCGAGCATTCAGCACGACGTTGACCGCCAATCGGTGCAACCACGTCGTGAACGCGCTTTCGCCGCGGTACAGCTCCAACTTCGACCAGGCGCGCACGAAGACGTCCTGCGTGAGCTCCTCGGCGAGCGTCCGGTCGGCGACCATGCGCGCGCACACCGCGAACACACGATTCACGTGCGCACGATAGACCCGCTCGAACGCCACGCGATCGCCCTTCGCGGCGAGCGCTACGTCCTCAGCGTCGGATCGGCCGGTGGTGAGGCTGGTATTGTCGACGGTCGCCACCATCATCTGCCGGTCGGTCCTCGGTCGCTTCGCCGAGTGAGATACCGAGACGGGCAAAATGGTTTGAACGCGCGGGTTACCGCGCCGAGGGGGTGATCCCCGTCACCGTCCCGTAGGCCCGGTCCAGAACGCCGGGCAAGTCGGACGCGCACTCGATTAAATGATCCGGTTCAGCCGCGGCCAGAGTTTCACGGTCGAATGCCCCCCAGAGTGCCGCGACAGTGGCAACCCCGGCGGCTCGGCCAGCGTGAATGTCGTGCGGGGAGTCGCCCACGAACACGGCGCCGTCCGTCGGCACTCCCAGCCGACCGAGGGCCTCGAGCACCGGCTCGGGGTTCGGCTTGTGCCGAGTCGTATCCTCGTAGCCCACGACGGTTTGGAAGTACGCGTCGAGGCCGACGTGCGCCAGACTCTGGTGGGCGATCGGGGTCGCTTTGCTGGTGACGATCGCGAGCCGGTAGCCGGCCTTTGCCAGCTGCTCCACGACGTCGGGGACGTCGTTATAGCAGCGAGTGAGACGGTCGTGATGCTCGCGCTGGTGCTGGCGGTAGCGCTCGAGGAGCATCGCGAGCTCAGCGTCATCCTCGGCGTAGAGCCGGAGCTGTTGCACGAGCGGGGTTCCTATTCCGCGGACCCACTCCGCGTCGGTCGGCACCCCGCGATGCCACCCCTCGAACGCGTACCGCGCGGAGCTCAGGATGAGCTCGATCGTGTCGATGAGGGTCCCGTCGAGGTCGAACAGAATGGCCGATGGACGCTTGTTGCCGTGCTGTGTCATTCCCGAATGCTAAGGTTGGGTACGCCCCGGGCCCAACCGACCCACCCCCGGCGTCCGCGATCGAAGAACCAGCACGGCGATGACGGTAGGGTCCGGCGCCTGCGTGGATAGGCTCCCTCGGAACCGAGCAGAGCTCGCGAGTCCGGCGACGCGCGATAGCCAGTCTTCGCCCCTGTCACGCGGTGCGTCCGGGTCGTAATCCGCGGCAAGAGCAGTGAGCATGTCCTCACCGCCGACTCCCTGCACGCGAGTGACCGCTGCGCGAGCGGCCGACGCGAGGCGCGCCACGATCGTGCGACGGTGCGGAGGAGCCGCCGTCACGACGGACGCGATGCGCGCTGCGACCCGCTCGTGTGCGAGAGAGCCGAACCTCTCGAGTCCGGCATCGCGCGCCGCGGTTGCGGAGTCCAGATGCTCGGCGATCTCGCGCAGCACTCCTTCGATCGACGTGTCGCGTCCGGACGTCGACGGTCCGTTCGCCGCATTCACGAGGTCACGAATCGTCGGGGGATCCCTCGTTGGGCCGACGCGATCGCACCGACCGACAAGCGCCAACGTGCCCCCGTCCGCAACGAGCGCGAGCCAGCCATCGAGCGTCGACTCGATCGCGGCGACCAGTGCGTGCGACTGTCCGCTCGACGTCGCGCCCGCGTGTTCGTTCGCCGACAGACCGTGATCCGCCCTCCGGGTCCACGCAGCGAGCGCCGCTCTGATGTCTTCGGCGACGCCCGCTGCATCAGACCGGGCTCCGGGACGTGGAGTGTCGATGGGTGTCGTCTCGCCACCAACCGCGATCCGCGACTGCGCAGCCTTGCGGCGCAACCGCTCGATGATCGCCGACGCGCGCGCGCCTGGCGCTGGCGGCGCGAACACGTACTCGAACACCGACTCGTGGCGCGAACCGATGCGCCACACGCGACCCATTCGCTGTGTGAGCCGAGCTGGTGTCCAGGGAAGATCGAGATGCACGACGACCGCCGCGTCCTGCAGGTTGAGTCCCTCGCTCAACAAATCCGTCGCGATGAGAAGCTCGATCAGTTCGGCGCGCGGCGGTGAGCGTCCACCGCTGGCAAATGGAGCGAATCGAGCCAGCGCCTCGGCGCGTGAGAGCGGTCCGCCGGCGACGACGGCGCCCGCCGCCGTCACGGCACACACGCGTCCATCGCCGGCAAGCCGTCTGTACATGGCGTGGACTGATTCCGCGTACTGCGAGAAGACCACCGTCGCGAGTCCGCCATGACGCGCGCGAACGCTTCGGATGAGCTCTCGCCGTGCGTCGTCGGCGACGCCCTCGCTTCGCGCCAGAATTCGGAGCGTTGACGATACACCGTCTGCATGAGCGCTGACCGATGCAAGCAGCTCCGGTGCGACCCCGCCGCTCGCGCTTGCGACGAGCTCCGGAAACGCCAGCTGCGTCGCGTCATCGCCGACGACCCACGCGACCAGCTCGGCGCGCGTCGGGTGCCGTCCTGCGAGGAGGGCGTCACGCAGCGAATCGGCGCGGGCGAGGCGGCGTCGAAGCGCGGCTCGAAGCGCAGCGTCGGTCGAGCTCCACGCCCGGACGAGTCCCAGCGTGAGGAGTGCGCTCGCGTCGGCCCCATCGCGTGGCGGGCACGGCGCCGGGATGCGCAGGATCGCGTCGAGCACGTCGGCGTCGGCTGGCGTCTCGAGCCAGACGGCTGAAGCTCGGGCCGGTGTGATCGCAACCGGGACGTCGGCCCGTGTGCGCCTGACGACGCAGCTGCTCAGATCGTGGAGTGACATCTCGCCGGCCCGAGTACCGGCGAAGAGCGCGAGCAATGCATGCAGGTCTCGTGTCGCGTTATGCACCGGCGTTGCCGACAGGAGCAGCACGTGCGCCCCAGCCGTCAACGCCGCGAGTCGCGCGTAGCGCCTGGTTGCCGGGTTGCGTGCGTGGTGTGCCTCATCGACAATGACCAGGTCGTACGCCGCCTGGTGAATCGCCCGCACACCGTTCGAGTCGGACGTCGCTGGCCGCCCGCGACTCAGCGACTCGAACGACACGAACTCTGCCTCGCGCCCGACGTTGCCGAGTGCTTCTCGCCACATCGCCGCGAGGGAAGCGGGCCCCACGATCAGCAATCTTCCGAACGCAGCCGACGCGGCGAGTGCTGTGTACGTCTTTCCGAGACCGACATCGTCCGCGAGCAAGGCACCACCGAACCGCTCCAGTGCGACGCGGAGTCGAGCCGCTGCATCGCGCTGATGTCCCCGCAACCTGATGCCACCGATGGTCGAAGGCACCTCGGTGACTCGCAGGTAGGCGGTCGCCAGTCGAGCACGGACGAGCGACGCATCGGCGATGCGCCATCGCGTCATCGGAGCGACCAGTCGAGGAGCGGTCGGATCGCGCGTGGGCGCAGTCCATACGCACGGGTGACGGCGTCGAGCAGCTCCGAGCCGTCAGGCGGGCAGCCGGCGGCCGCGCGCTCGCCAATCGGGCCCAACGTTTCCCGCGCCGCGCTCCATCTGGATGGCAGCGGCAGCAGCGACATCGTCCAGCCGAGGTATCTGCGGAAGCGTCCTCGTGCCGGCTCTGCGATCACTCCGAGCCACGCGGCGGCGAGCGGCGAGTTGAGGACGGCCGCGAGAGCATGCGCGTCCTGCTCGTCGGCGCAGCGAGCGACGTAGCACGTGTTGAGCGGTACGGCAGGATTGCCGCGCTCCAGCACCGCCGCGCGGGGGCTCTTCCCGAAATCGGCCCACACGACTCGTGCGGCGTCGCACGCGGCGGCTTCAGTGCGGAAGAGGGTCCACCA
>Ga0075430_100002622_pt1 | contig 15027 bp, 11 predicted proteins | sample RhiMetdeltSRZDD4_FD_75294 | JGI IMG/M metagenome (GOLD analysis project Ga0075430, IMG submission 75294) | Populus rhizosphere microbial communities from Tennessee, USA - Rhizosphere MetaG P. deltoides SRZDD4 | ecosystem: Host-associated > Plants > Roots > Rhizosphere > Soil | place: USA... | reverse complement strand
GATGAAGCTCTGTATCTTCGGGGCCGGCGCGATGGGCGGCTGGATCGGCGGGCTGCTGGCGCGCCAGGGCGTGGACGTGACCCTGATCGCGCGGGGGCCGCACCTGGCCGCGATGAAGGCGAACGGTCTGACCGTTCGGATGAACGGCGAAGAGTTCGTCACCCATCCCCGGCTGACCGACGATCCGGAGGAGGCCGGCCCCCAGGATTACGTCTTCATCAGCCTGAAGGCTCACTCCGTCCCGCCCGTCGCCGAGCGGATGCGCCCGCTTCTTGGGCCGGACACCGCCGTGGTGACCGGCTCCAACGGCATCCCCTGGTGGTACTTCTACAAGCTGCCCGGCCAGTGGGAGAACCACCGCCTGGAGACCGTCGATCCCGGCGGCAAGCAGTGGGACGTCTTCGGGCCGGAGCGGGCGATCGGCTGCATCCTCTGGCCGGCCGCCGAGGTCGTGGAGCCGGGCGTGGTCCAGCACGAGTACGGCGACCGGATCTCGCTGGGCGAGCCGGATGGCAGCCGGTCCGAGCGCGTCGCGGCGCTGGCCCAGGTGCTCCAGTCGGCCGGCCTGCGAGCGCCGATCCGCCCGAACCTCCGCAACGAGACCTGGGTCAAGATCTGGGGCAACGTCTCGCTCAACCCCGTGAGCGCCCTGACCCACTCCACCCTCGAAGCGATGATCGAGGACCCCGGGACGCTCCAGGTGATCCGCCAGATGATGCTGGAGGCGCAGGCCGTCGGCGAGAAGCTGGGGATCCGCTTCGGGATGAACGTCGACCAGCGGATCAAAGGCGCGGCGGAGGTCGGCTCACATCGGACGTCGATGCTCCAGGACCTCGAGCGGGGCCGCCCGATGGAGATCGACGCGATCGTCGGCGTCGTCTCGGAGCTTGGGCGGCTGGTCGGCGTCCCGACCCCCACGATCGACACGGTCTACCACTTAGTCGTCCGGCGCGCCCGCGAGGTCGGCTGCTACCCGTAATAGGTTGGGCCCCACCCCCGGCCCCTCCCCATTGCGATGGAGAGGGGAGTAACCCGCGACGGCCAGGGGAGCAAACAGTCCGGTTCCCCCTCTCCACCGCAGTGGGGAGGGGGGCAGGGGGTGGGGTTTCTTCAGTGGGCGTTGCTTGCTGTCTGCGCGCGGATAAAGGTAAGGATGCCGTCGAGGTTAGGCGCATAGCCGTCCGTCGTGTCGACCCGCAGGACCGGCGCCCCGATCTCGACCGGCTCGGCTCGCTCCCAGGCGTCCTGCGGGATGCCGCGCTCCAGCTCGGCGATCCGATCGCCGTCGAAGGCGTAGCGCCGCTCCGGCAGTGCCAGCGTGTGCCGCGCGATGAAACGCCGGACGCTCAGCGCCCGGTCCACCTGGCAGTGCACGATCACCGGCGTCCCGAGCGCCGCGACCGGTCGCAGCTCCGGCTCCGAGATGCCGCGGTGGAAGTTACACTCCGCGACCACCCCCACGCCCGAGCGCAGCAGCTCCGAGATCAGCTCGTAGTAGACCACGAACCCGGGATTCAGCAGCCGGGCGTTCTCCGCGCGGGTCTCGGCGTTGAAGGCGTCGCGGAAAATGCGCCGGAGGCGGTCCTTCGCCAGGAGCGGCAGCGGCAGTCGGTCCGCCAGCAGCCGCGAGAGCGTCGTCTTCCCCGAGGCCGGCGCCCCAGATACAATCACCAGCGGCGGCTTCGAAACCGGGCGCCATCCGAGTGAGCCCATCTGGATGCTTCCCTCCAGCGGCTCGGACGATACCGGCCGGACCCGAGGCCTCGCCACGATTTCGTCAATTCACGCGTGGACGCCATGCGGCGATCTGCCAGGAGGCCCCGGCTATGCAGGACGTGATCGCGAAGTTGAATGCGCTGTGCGAGGACGAGCCGTACCTGACCGGCTGGTACCTCAAAGACCTCAAGACCGGCGCCACCGCCGACCGCAACGGCGAGACCGTCTTCCCCTCGGCCAGCACCCGCAAGATCTCGATCATGATGGCCGCCTTGGCCGCCGTCCACGCCGGCACCCTCAGCCTGGACGACCCCTTCGAGATCGAGAAGCAGTACCAGGACAACAACTCCGGCGTGTTCCAGTTCCTCTCGACCGGCATCAAGATCAGCTTCCGCGACGCCATCACCATGATGATTATCGTCTCGGACAACGCCTGCACCGGCAAGATCGTCGACATGCTTGGCCTGGACGCCATCAACGCCTACACCCGCCGGGTCGGCATGGTGGGATCGACCCACCGCTTCAACATCCCACCGAAGACCGGGCGGGATCACACCCTGGAGCAGGCGAACACCACCACCCCGGCCGACGTCGGCCGCCTGCTGGAGCTGATCCTCCAGGGCACCGCCGACGAGGCCGTCGCAGCTCGGCTCGGCGTCACCACGGACCTCTGCAGGCTGGCGATCGACATCCTGCTCATGCAGCGATTGACCAGCCGCCTGCCGAACCAGCTCCCGGCCGAGGCGAAGGTCGCCCACAAGACCGGTACCGGCGTCCTGGGCCGCAACAACAACGACGCGGGCATCATCTTCCAGGGCGATACCCCCCTGTTCATCCTGACCGTCTACACCGAGCACCTGCCCGTTAACATGCCGCACGGCACGTCCGGCTACCTCCACGCCGGGCTGATGATCGCGAAGATGGCGAAGGCCGCCTACGACGGGTTCTCGGACCCGTCGAAGACCGAGGGGCTCAAGCAGGCCGCCGCCGTCTGACGGTGGCGGCGGAACACCGAATCCACGCACGGCGTCTTCCATTGCGCCCACCAGCTCGGCGGGCGTGATGCTCACGGGCCGGACCCGAAGGCCCGCTGAGCCCGAGCTGCCCCGCGTCCCTCGCCGACGCGGCGCACTCTGGAAGTCGAGAGCGCCATGTATCGGACCGACGATGCTGCCTGGGAGGCGATCCTCGAACGGCAACGCTCGCCATCCCCGCGGGCGAGATTTCGACAGACCTGGAACGCCTTCAGACGACTCTGGCCGCTCTGGGCCACCCTGCTGGTCGCCGTCGTCGTCGTGGCTGGGTGGAGGTACGCGACGGCGAACGAGACGCGTCTCTACGCGCTCTCCGCGACAGACGGTCAGGTACGGTGGTCGTCGGCCTTGCCAGAGGGGACGGAGGAGATCAGCATCCCGGCGGCGAGCGGCGGGCGTGTGATCATCCTCACCGAAAACGGGCGCTCGAACCCCACGGGTGAAGACAACTGGCAGGTCTCAGCCTTCGATGCCGCGAGCGGCCAGGCGCTCTGGCAACAGACGCCGACGAGTGCGGCCGCGCAGCTCGGGCACGGGCTGAGCTTCTTGCCCCATGTCGCTCCGTTCACGACACACGACCACGCCTTCCTGGTGGCGGCATGGTCACGTTCACGCGATGTCGATCTCGCGGTGTTCGAGATGTCGAGCGGCCGGCTGGTCAGGACTGCACCAGCCACCAGGCTGGGCGATCATCCGACCCTGACCCCGATGACGGCAGCTGCCGGCCGGATCCTCGTATCCACCCTCGACGACAGAGGTCTCCGACTGGTCGTGCTGGACGAAGGAGACTGGACCGAGCGCTGGAGCATCCCCCTCGACGACACGGCTCTCGGCGAGGCCAGATCGGGGCCGTTTTTCGCCGCGACGTCGGAACTGGTGTACGTGGTGCAAGGGCGAGGCGTCGTCGCGTACGACGCCGCGATGGGTGCCGCACGCTTCGAGCTGGACGAACGCCCAGATGACGCCACACGCCAGCTTACCATCGTCGGCGACACCCTCTATCGTCTCACAGGCAGAGACACCATCGTGGCGTACGACGTCGCGACCGGCCGGCGACGTTGGACCTACACCCGTCCGTTGGCCGGCGACGGCGGCCTGCTCGAGTCGTTCAGCGTCGCCGACGGGACCCTGATCGCGTACTGCGCCTGTCACAATGGGGATCTTCAGAAGTTCGGAGCGATCATCGCCCTCGACGCAATCGACGGCCGCATGCGCTGGCAACAGGTTGTCGACCAGCAGCACGCGATCTTCTTCGATCATCCGGTGCTGATCGACGGTCTGGTGATCACCCCTGACGACGACGACATGCTCGTGGCGCGATCAACTGCTGACGGCTCGATGCGCTGGCGCCTGCCACGAGCTGTCGGAAGGGGGCCGGCCGCCGCTGGCGCGTTGGTCTTCGCTACGGACCTCAAGCCGCGTTGGCGTCACTGGGTGGCCCCGCTCGGCATTCCCTGGCGCTCGTAACTCGGCGCCACGACGAGTCGGACGCGTCCGCTGACGCTGCCCGGCAACGCTGGCTCCGGGGTATCGTTCGTGCGAGCCGGCAACGTGCCGGCCCGGAGGACGCCCGCATGCCCACCTATGACCTGCTGATCGTCAACGCCACGCTGGTCGACGGGACCGGGGCGCCTGGGGGGCCGGCCGCCGTCGCCGTCCGCGACGACACGATCGTGGCCGTCGGGGAGGATCTCCAGGCCGACGGCGCCGGCCGCGTGATCGACGGCGCCGGGCTGGTCCTCGCGCCCGGCTTCGTCGACATGCACTCCCACTCGGATCGGACCCTGCTGGTGGACCCGACCGCCGAGAGCAAGGTCCGCCAGGGCGTGACCACCGAAGTGATCGGCAACTGCGGCTTCTCGCCGACCCCCTGCGTGGGCTCGGTCGCGGAGGAGGAGCGCGCGCACTTCGGCCGCTGGGGCATCGACGTCACGTGGCGCACGATGGGCGAGTACCTGGACGTGCTGGCCAATCGCGGCGTCGGGATCAACGTCGCGGCGCTGGTCGGGCACGGGGCTGTGCGACGGGCGGCGATGGGGTACGACATGCGGGCGCCCGACGCCGGCGAGCTTTCCGCGATCCGGCGGTACGTCGCCGAGTCGATGGCGGGTGGCGCCTTCGGGATGTCGTTCGGTGGGATCTACCCGCCCTCGAACTACGCCGACACCGAAGAGCTGATCGAGGCGTCCAGGGAGGTCGCGGCGGCCGGCGGGATCTACGCCTGCCACATGCGCAACGAGCGCGAGCGGCTGCTGGAAGCGGTCGAGGAGTCGATCAGGATCGGGCGCGAGAGCGGCGCCTCGGTCCAGATCTCGCACCACAAGGCGTCCAGCCCGAAGGTCTGGGGCATGGTCACCGAGAGCCTGAAGCTGATCGAAGCCGCCAACGCCGAGGGCGTCGCCGTGGCCGTCGACCAGTACCCATACCGGGCCTCCAGCACGAACCTGAACGCGATGATGCCGTCCTGGGCGCACGAGGGCGGCCTGGGCCAGCTCGCCCTCCGGCTGGACCACCCCGAGCAGCGCGCCCGCATCCTGGCCGACCTCCGCTCGGATACCCCCGGCGGCACGGGCGCCAACCTGACGCCGAGCGACATCCTGGTGGCATCGTGCCGCACCGACCGCTCGCTGGATGGCAGGACGATCGCGCAGATCGCCCAAGCACGCGGCGCCGACCCGTACGAGACGATCCTCGACCTCCTGCTCGCCAACGAGTGCGACATCGGCGCCATCTTCTTCTCGATGAGTGAGGACGACGTCCGCTACGTCATGCGCCACCCGCTGATGACGGTCGGCTCGGACTCGTCCAGCATGGTGATCGGCGGCAAGAGCGCCGAGGGGAAGCCGCACCCGCGCACCTACGGCACGTTCGCCCGGATCCTCGGACAGTACGTGCGCGACGAGGGCGTCCTGGCCCTGGAGGAGGCCGTCGCCAAGATGACCGGGCGCTCGGCGGCGAAGCTGGGCCTGGCCGACCGCGGCACGGTCGAGGTCGGCAAGAAGGCCGACCTGGTGCTGTTCTCGGCCGAGCGGGTTCGCGAGACCTCGACGTTCGAGGAGCCGCACCGGTACGCCGAGGGGATCGAGACGGTGATCTTGAACGGCCGGGTCGTCGTGGACGGCGGGGAGCACACCGGCACGCTGGCCGGCCGCGTGCTGCGTCATCCATGACGCACTCGTGCGTGACCTGTGCATACACCTGGAGTAATGGGACAGGAAGCGCGCGTTTCCTCACCGCGAGCGTCAGCGAGCCGGACCCAGGACGCCGGAGGTCCGGCTCGCTGACGCTCGCGGTGAGAATGTTGCGATGCCCACTGAAGCTCGCAATTTCGACGTAGATGCGGCATGACGAGAGCAATTGGAGGGACGGCATGGCGATCCTCGTGACGGGTTTCGAGCCGTTCGACGGGCTGGCGGTGAACCCGTCGCAGGCCATCGTCGACTCGCTGGCGCGCACGGCTTCGGTGTCGCCCGGCATCGAGCTGGTCACCGAGATCCTGCCGACCGAGTTCCGGGCCGCCGGCGACCGGATCGTGGCACAGATCCGCGAGCTCCGGCCCGATGCCGTGGTCTCCGTCGGCCTCGCCGCCAGCGCCTTCGCGATCCGGTTGGAACGGCACGCGCTCAACCTCAACGACTCGCTCCGGCCCGACAACGCCGGCGATCTGGCGTCCGGGCGGTTGATCGATCCGGCCGGACCGATCGGCTACTGGTCGACGCTGCCGCTGGACGATATGCTGCGGGCGCTGAAGGGCCGCGATATCCCGGCGATCATCTCGAACCACGCCGGCGCGTACGTCTGCAATCACGTCTTCTATACGGCCCGCCACGAGCTGGAGCGGCTGGGCCGCAGGACGCCCTGCGGCTTCATCCACGTGCCGCTGATGTCTGAGCAGGACGCGCCGCTGCCGCCTGGGGCCGCCAAGCTGCCGCTCGCCACGCTGGTCGAGGCCGTCTCGTGCTGCCTGGACGTCCTCGCCGGTCGGATCGCAGGCGCCTGACCGGGCGCCGTCACCAGTTGCCAACACCGATGTCGAACGGCTCCGGCTGGATCACGATCGCCTCGAAAAGCTGGCGCGAGAGCAGCGGAGCGATCATTCCGTCGTGGTCCAGGTAGCGCCGGCCAGAAGCTCCGAGGTACGTGTGTCCGTACTCCAGCCGCCTGAAACCCGCTCGCTCGTACAGCTCCGTCAGGCCGGGCTTGTCGAGCGTCGCGCAGAGGTACGCCACGTCGCAGCCGACCCACCGTAGCTCGTCCAGCGCGGCCAGCGTCAGGCGCGTGGCGAGCCCCTGTCGACGGTGCTCGGGAGCGACGCAGACGTCGCCGATTCCGCCGAGGGTCACGGGCCAACCGGCGAACCTGATGGCGCGTCGATACGCCACGGCCATTCCGACGACCTCGCCGTCTCTCAAGGCCAGGATCCGCTTGACGACGTCCCCTTGCGACGCGAACCGATCGTGGCGCTCGGCCCGCTGCTCCTCGGTCTCGACCGGGTTCTTGAAACAGGCAGGTGCCAACGCCCTGGCGGCCTCGCGCAGGTCGTCGGGCAGGCTGTCATAGACCTTGATTTCGATGGTGGTGTCGCTCAGACGATCGTTCCTTGATGTGCTCCACGCGCGAGGTGACGACCGGGGTATCGTATCGCGCCTTCGACCCGACTCGTGCGGCGAGGAGCGTCTTCTGAGGAGCGATCCGATGTCTCTGGAAGCGAACAAGGCCCTGGTACGCCGCTACTTCGACGAGGTTCTCGACGGCAGGCGCACCGAGGTGGTGTATGAGGTGTTCGCGCCCGACTGCCGCGTCCACTTCCCCCACGAGACCGAGCCGAGGGTCGGCAGCGACGTGGTGTTCAGGTCGCTGGCCGCTGCTCGTGACAACGTGGCGACCATGGTCTCCCACCTTGAGCACATCATCGCCGAGGGCGACCTCGTCGCCGTACGGCTCCGACACAACGTGACGTACCAGGCTGACATTCCGAGTCGAGTTGGGAAGCTGTCGGCGGCCGGCAAGTCGGTGAGTTGGGTCGCCCACGCCTTCTTCCGTATCCAGGACGGCAAGATCGTCGAGGAGTGGGTCCAGCGCGACGAGGCGGGTATCCTGGAGCAGCTTGGCGGCCTGCGCCGAGCCAGCAGCTAGCCCCACGCCGATCGCACACGTCCAGGCATCGATCTCGTTGGACGGAGGGACACCATGGCCGTTGGTACCGCTCGCAAGGTCATTCGGGCCGCCCGCCTGATCGACGGCACCGGCGCCGAGCCCCGGACCGACGTCGCGCTCGTAATCTCCGGGACGAAGATCGCCAGCATCGAGCCGTGGCGCGAGGAATTGCGCATGGGCGCCACCGTCTTCGAGTACCCCGTCGAGACGGTCATGCCGGGCCTCGTCGATGCCCACTGCCACCTGAGCCTCCTTGGCGCCGGCCTGCGCTACGAGGAGGAGATCCCCCACTCCAACGAGTTCATGGCCGTGACGGCGGTCTACAACGCCCAGGTGATGCTCAAGTCCGGCGTCACGACCCTCCGCGACAACGGCTGCCGCGACAGCATCATGTTCGGGGTGCGCGACGCGATGGATCGCGGGCTGCTGGTCGGCCCGCGGATGCTGCTGGCCGGGCGCCCAGTGACGATGACCGGCGGCCACTTCTTCTGGTGCAACGGCACCGCCGACGGCCCCGACGAAATCTGGCGTGAGATCCGTAAGCTGGTCCAGGAGGGCGCCGACCACATCAAGATCATGGCAAGCGGCGGCGGCACGGAGGGGACCAACCCCGGGCTGCCCTCGTACACGGCGAGCGAACTGCGCACGGCGGTGACCGCCGCCCACCACTACGGCCGCCTGACCACCGCCCACTGCCGCGCCGCCCAGGCGGTCTCCAACGCCGTCGAGGCCGGGCTGGACTGCATCGAGCACGCCGAGTTCATGGGTCCCGGCGACCTGATCGAGCACGTCGCCGAGGGGCCGAACCACGTGCCGGCCTGGGACGACGAGATCGCGAAGCGCCTCGCCGACTCCGGGATGTACGCCAGCCTGACCCTGCCCGGCAGCGGCTACGCGGCGTACAGCCAGCTCCGAGACAAGCAGGACCGCGAGGGCAACGCCGCCCTCACGCCGGCCGAGCGCGCCGCCCTGGAGCGCGGCGAGGCCGCCCAGGAGGGCCGCTCCGAGAACGTCCGCCGCTTCCTGGCGCTCGGCATGCTCCCGAGGCTGGTCGTCTCCTCGGACGCCGGCCCGTTCGACATCGAGTTCGGCAAGCTCTGGCAGGGAATGGAGGTCGCCATCGCCGGCGGCATGTCCACGATGCAGGCGATCCAGGCCAGCACTCGCACGGCGGCCGAGGCGTGCGGCGTCCTGGATCGGGTCGGCACGCTGGAGGCGGGCAAGGAGGCGGACGTCCTGGTGGTCGAGGCGAGCCCACTGGACAACATCCGCAACCTCAGGGACGTCGTCGCCGTCTTCAAGGCCGGCGAGCGCGTCGTCGGCGCCTGACTCGCACCGTGACATCCCTTCCGCCTGATCCAACCACCACCTACCCGTTCGAGACGCTGCCGGATTACCTGGCGCCCGGCATGCGCCTGCTGTTCGTCGGGATCAACCCGAGCGTCTACTCGGTGCAGCAGGGGCACTACTTCGCGCGCCGGATCAACCGGTTCTGGCCGGCCTTCTCGCGGTCGCGGCTGAGCGCCGACGTCCGCGCCGCCCTCGGCCGCGACGACCTCGGCCCCGATGATGACGCCCGCCTCCTCGACTTCGGCATCGGCTTCACCGACGTCGTGAAGCTCCCCAGCGCCAACGCCGCCCAGGTCACCCCGGCCCTGTTCGCCGAGTGGGCGCCGGTCCTGCGACGGCGGATCGAGCAGGTCCAGCCCCACGTCGCGGCCTTCCAGGGTGTGACGGCCTACCGCGCCTTCGAGCGGTACGGCCTCGGCGTGCCGAAATCCGTCGCCGGCCTCGGCCCTCAGCCGACCACCATCGGACAGACCCGCCTGTTCGTCGTCCCGAACCCGAGCCCGGCCAACGCCCACGTCCGCCCGGCCGACCAGGTCGCGTGGTACGACCGCCTCGCCGACTTCGTCGACGCCTCGTAGGCGGGCCGCGCCGCCCTACAATCTCCGGCGCGGGGGGAGTATCCTCCCGTAGCGCCTATCCTCTTCGTGGATCGAGGGCATCGCCGTGACTGAGTCGAAGATTATCTACACCTACACGGATGAAGCGCCCCTGCTCGCAACGTACTCTTTCCTGCCCATCTTCTCGGCGTACGCCGCCAGAGCCGGCGTAGCCATCGAGACGCGAGACATCTCGCTGGCGGGGCGGATCATCGCCCAGTTCCCGGACCGCCTCAAGCCCGAGCAGCGGATCGGCGACGATCTCTCCGAGCTTGGGGCCTGGACCCTCCAGCCGGACGCGAACATCATCAAGCTGCCGAACATCAGCGCCTCGATCCCCCAGGTGAAGGAGGCGATTGCCGAGCTTCAGGCACAGGGGTACAACCTGCCGGACTTCCCAGATGCGCCCAAGACGGACGAGGAGCGGGACGTCCGAGCGCGCTACGGCCGCGTCGTCGGGAGCGTGGTCAACCCCGTCCTCCGCGAGGGCAACTCCGATCGTCGCGCCCCCGCCTCGGTCAAGCAGTACGCCCGCAACCACCCGCACTCGATGGGCGCCTGGACGAACGACTCCAGGACGAACGTCGCCCACATGGACTCCGGCGACTTCCGCTCGACCGAGAAGTCGGCCGTGATCCCCAAGGACGGCGCGCTCCGGATCGAGCTGGTCGGCGAGGACGGCAAGACCACCGTCCTGCGCGAGTCGGTCAAGGTGCTGGCTGGCGAGATCGTGGACGCGAGCGCCATGAGCGCCGCCGCCCTGCGCCAGCTCGTCACCCAGCAGCTCGCGCGCGCCAGAGACGAGGACGTCCTCTTCTCCTTGCAGGTGAAGGCCACGATGATGCGGGTCTCCGACCCGATCATCTTCGGCCACACCATCCAGGCGCTCCTCCCTCGGACCTTTGCGGAGTACGGCGAGGCGCTGGCGGCCGTCGGCGGTGACCCGGACGAGGGCCTGGGCGCCGTCCTCCAGGCGGTCGAGAAGCTCCCCGTCGACCAGCGCGCCGGCGCCGAGGCCGCCGTTCGCGCCGACCTCGAGAACGGCCCGGACCTGGCGATGGTTGACTCCCGCAACGGGATCACCGGCCTGCACGTCCCCAGCGACGTCATCATCGACGCCTCGATGCCGGCCATGATCCGCAACTCGGGGCACATGTGGGACCGTGAGGGCAAGGAGGGCGACACCCTGGCGGTCATCCCGGACAGCAGCTACGCCGGCATCTACCAGGTCGTCATCGACGACTGCCGCGCCAACGGCCCGTACGACCCGAAGACGATGGGCGACGTCCCGAACGTCGGGCTGATGGCCCAGGCGGCCGAGGAGTACGGCAGCCACGACAAGACCTTCGAGATCGCTTCGCCCGGCACGGTCCGCGTCGTCGACCAGGACGGCAAGACCGTCTTCGAGCACGCGGTCGCGAAGGGCGACATCTGGCGGATGTGCCAGACCAAGGACGTCCCGGTCCGCGACTGGGTCAGGCTGGCCGTCAACCGGGCGCGGATCACCGGCAACCCGGCCGTCTTCTGGCTCGACGAGTCGCGCCCGCACGACGCCAACCTGATCGCCAAGGTGCGGGAGTACCTCAAGGAGCACGACGCCGCCGGCCTCCAGCTCGAGATCATGGCGCCAGTGGACGCGATGAAGTTCAGCCTGGAGCGCATCCGGAAGGGCCAGGACACCATCTCCGTCACGGGCAACGTCCTGCGCGACTACCTCACGGACCTGTTCCCGATCCTGGAGCTGGGCACCAGCGCCAAGATGCTCTCGGTCGTCCCGCTGATCGCCGGGGGCGGCATGTTCGAAACCGGCGCCGGCGGATCCGCGCCCCGCCACGTCGAGCAGCTCCTCGCCGAGAACCACCTCCGCTGGGACAGCCTCGGCGAGTTCCTGGCGCTCGCCGCGAGCTTCGAGCACCTGGCCCAGACCACCGGCAACAAGCGCGCCCAGATCCTCGCCGACACGCTGGACCGGGCAAACGCGACGTTCCTGAACGAGAACAAGTCGCCGAGCCGCCGCGTCAACGAGCTGGACACGCGCGGCAGTCACTTCTACCTCGGGCTCTTCTGGGCCGAGGAGCTCGCGAAGCAGACCGACGATCCGGAGCTTGCGGCGGCGTTCGCGCCGCTGGCGAAGGCGCTGCGCGAGAACGAGTTAACCATCACCGGCGAGCTGCTGGCGGTCCAGGGCAAACCGACCGAGCTGGGCGGCTACTACCGGCCCGACCCCGCCAAGACCGAGGCGGTGATGCGCCCGTCTAACACCTTCAACGACATCCTGGCGAGTTTGTAGCCTCTCACTCCCTGACCTGTTCCACCGGAGCTGGCGAAGAGGTGCCCCTCACCCCCCGACCGCTGCGCGGCGCGAACATCGGCTTCGCCGACGTCCCTCTCCCGTGCGCGCGAGAGGGGGAGGCGGTCAGGATGTTGACGATCAACTGTGAGAACCGGCGGGCTGTGTGAGTGACGATCAGATCAAACAAGCACACCACATCTGGCTACGAGAGGCTGCTCGCGATCAGCGTCGCCGGGCCACGCCCACCGAGCAGCGGCTGTGGGCTGTGCTGCGCGGACGGCAGATGGGCGGGTGGCGTTTCCGCCGCCAGCATCCGATCGGCCCATACATCGTCGATTTCCTATGCGACGAAGTCCGGGTGGTCGTCGAAATCGACGGCGCCACTCACGCACACCAGACGGAATATGACGCCGAACGGGACGACCACCTCAACCAGCTCGGCTACCGTGTCCTCCGTATCCCGGCCGGCACGGTCGCTCGCGATTTTCCCCAGACCCTCAACATGATCCGGACTGCCTGTCAGACTCCCCCTCTCCCGCGCACGGGAGAGGGACGTCGGCGAAGCCGATGTTCGCGCCGCGCAGCGGTCGGGGGGTGAGGGGGTTGATCTCATTCGCGCCAACGCCTGAGCAGGCTGACCTCCGCGACCTCATCCGCGCCTTCGTGGACCGGGAGTGCATCCCGCACGAGTCGGCCCTCCTCACGCCCGAGGGCGTCTCCTGGGACGTCGTCGGCGAGCTGCGGGAGAAGGCCCGCGCCGCCGGCATCTACGGCCCCCAGCTCCCGAAGCACCTCGGAGGGCTCGGGCTGGACTGGCGCGGCGTCGCCGTCGCCTTCGAGGAGGCCGGGACCAGCCTCCTCGGGCCGCTCGCGCTCAACTGTGCCGCTCCGGACGAGGGCAACATGCACCTCCTGGAGAACGTCGCGACGCCCGAGCAGAAGCAGAAATACCTGGAGCCCCTCGCGGCGGGCAAAATCCGCTCCTGCTTCGCCATGACCGAGCCCGCCCCCGGCGCCGGCGCCGACCCGACGATGCTCAAGAGCCGCGCCCGCCAGGACGGCGACGACTGGGTCATCGACGGCCACAAGTGGTACATCACCGGCGTCGACGGAGCCGCCTTCGCGATCGTCATGGTCCGCACCTCCGACGACGCCGATCCCCGGCGCGGCGCCACCATGTTCCTGGTGGACGCCGGCACGCCCGGCTTCGAGATCGTGCGGCACGTCCCCTCGCTGGACCGCACCTTCCCTGGCGGCCACTGCGAGGTCCGCTTCACGAGCTGCCGTGTCCCCTCCAGCACCATCCTCGGCGAGGCCGACTACGGCTTCGACTACGCGCAGTCGCGGCTCGTGCCGGCCCGCCTGACCCACTGCATGCGCTGGCTCGGCATCGCTCGGCGGTCGCTGGAGATTGCCGCCGAGCACGCCGTCACCCGGACCGGCGGCGGTAAGGCGCTCGGCGAGCATCAGATGGTCCAGGCGATGCTCGCCGACTCCCAGATCGACCTCGATGCCTCCCGCCTGCTCATCTGGCGGGCCTGCTGGGAGCTGGACCAGGGCCGCCCGGCCCGGGGCGAAAGCTCGGCCGCCAAGGTCTTCGTCGCCGAGGCCGTCCAGCGTGTCGTCGACCGCGCGATCCAGATCTGCGGCGCCCTCGGGATCAGCGAGGATCTGCCGCTCAGCCTCTTCTACCGCGAGATCCGGCCGTTCCGCATCTACGACGGCCCGAGCGAGGTCCACCGGGTCGCCGTCGCGCGGCGAGTGCTGCGCCAGGCCCGATCACGCCTGAAAGCCCGCCCATGACAAAGGACGTGCTCCCCTCTCCCGCGGCAGGGAGAGGGGCCGGGGGTGAGGGCACCCTCGTCGATCCCGCCGCCCTCACCACCTTCTTCCGGACCGTCCCGGAGCTGCGCCGTGTCCTCCCCATCCAGCGTATCGAGCGGATCGGCGGCGGCCAGTCGAACGTCACCTGTCGGGTGATCCTCGCCGACCGCACCGTCATCGTGCGGCGCCCGCCCCCCGGCCCGCTGCCGCCCCGAGCCCACGACGTCCTCCGTGAGCACCGCATCCTCGCGGCGCTCGCTCCAGACGGGACGGTCCCGGTGCCCCGCCCGATCGCCGCCTGCGACGATGAGGGCGTTATCGGCGCGCCCTTCTTCGTCATGGAGGCGCTCGACGGCGACGCGATCCGCTGGGATCTGCCGCCCGACTTCGCGGCGGCGCCCGACGAGGCCCGCCACGAGATCGGCATCCAGGTGGTGGACGCTCTCGCCGCCCTCCACGCCATCGACCCGGCGTTTGTCAGGCTCGGCGATCTCGGTCCACCGTCCGGGTACGTCCCGCGTCAGATCCGACGCTGGCGCGGCCAGCTCGATCACGCCCGGGTCCGCCCCGTCCCCGACCTCGAGTGGGCCGCCGACTGGCTGGAGCAGCACCAGCCGCCCGAGCCCGCGCAGGTCAGGATCGTCCACGGCGATTACCGCCTGGACAACGTCATCTTCACCCAGGTCCGCCCGCCCCGCCTGCTCGGCATCGTAGATTGGGAGCTGGCGACCCTCGGCGACCCGCTCTCCGACCTCGGCTGGCTGCTCGCCTTCTGGCGCGAGCCGACCGACGGGCCGCATCTGCTGCCGATCCTCTCGCCGGTCATGGAGCAGCCCGGCTTCCCCGGCCGAGCCGAGCTCGCCGCCCGCTACGCCGAGCAGACCCGCACCCCGGTTCCTGATCTCACCTATTACGTCGTCTTCGCGATGTGGCGGATGGCCGTGGTCCTGGAGAACCATTGGGCGCGCCACGTCAAAGGCACCGCCGCCAGCTTCGACTTCGCCTACCTGGAGACGGCCGGGCCGGCCTTCGCCGCGCGCCTGCGCCGCCTCGCCGA
>Ga0075430_100002620_pt1 | contig 15029 bp, 14 predicted proteins | sample RhiMetdeltSRZDD4_FD_75294 | JGI IMG/M metagenome (GOLD analysis project Ga0075430, IMG submission 75294) | Populus rhizosphere microbial communities from Tennessee, USA - Rhizosphere MetaG P. deltoides SRZDD4 | ecosystem: Host-associated > Plants > Roots > Rhizosphere > Soil | place: USA... | reverse complement strand
ATCCACGCGCCGATCGGGCTGGACATCCGCGCGCGGAACCCCGAGGAGATCGCGCTCTCGATCCTGGGCGAGATGGTCGCCGCGAAGAACGGCGTCCAGACGCTCGCCCGGCATAGCGCCGGTCGGGTCGCCACACCCGCATGAACGTCACGGCGATCGTCCTGGCGGCCGGCACCTCCTCGCGGATGGGCCAGCCGAAGCAGCTCCTCCAGTTCGAAGGCCGGAGCCTGGTCCGGCGCGCCGCCGAGGCCGCCGTCAGCTCGCGAGCGCGCCAGACGATCGTGGTGACCGGCGCGCGCAGCGCCGAGGTGGACGCTGAGCTGGCCGGCCTGGCGGTGCTGCTCGTCCACAACCCGGAATACGCCGAGGGGATGAGCACGTCGCTCAAGGCCGGGCTCCGTGCGGTCCGCCCGGAAGTCGACGCGGCCGTCCTGCTGCTGGCGGATCAGCCGTTCGTCACGTCTGAGATCGTCGACGGCCTGATCGACCTGTACGAGCGGACCGGCGCGAAGATCGTGCGGCCACGGTATGGAGCGGTGCCGGGCAACCCGGTGCTCTGGGACCAGAGCGTCTTCGCGGAGCTATTCGAGCAGGAGGGCGATCAGGGCGGCCGGGCGCTGCTCCAGAAGTACGCCACGGAGGTCGCCTGGCTGGAGCTGCCGGACCTCGGGCAACAGACGGACGTCGACACGCCGGAGGCGTACGCGAAGCTGACGGGCGCGGACCTCACCCCCCCGGCCCCCCTCTCCGGCGCGGAGAGGGGGGAGGCGACGGATGACCACGCCAATAGCCATCCGCACGTCGGAGGGAGCCGCTTCTGCTCGCGCTGCGCGACTCCGCTGGTGACCCGGCAGGTCGAGTACGACGGCGGCAAGGAGCACCAGGTCTGTCCGGCCTGCGGGTTCGTGGTCTGGGCCGACCCGAAGTTGGCAGTGCTGACGGTGATCCCCTGGGACCGCGGTATCCTGCTCGGCAGGCGGACGCAGAACCCGGGCAAGGGCCGCTGGAGCTTCCCGTCGGGCTTCGTCGATCGCGGCGAGGTCGTGGAGGAGGCGGCCGTGCGCGAGGTCCGCGAGGAGACCGGCCTGGAGATCGAGGTCACGGACCTGGTCGGCGTGTACTCGGAGCCGGACAACCCGGTCATCGTGATCGCCTACGCAGCCGTGCCGCGCGGCGGATCGCTTCGCGCAGACGACGACCTGGTCGAGCTTCAGGGGTTCGACCCCGACGACCTGCCGGAGATGGCGTTCCCGCACGATACGCGTATCGTCCGGGACTGGCTGGACCGCCCGGCCGAGCGGACGTTCCGGCGATGAGGCGGCGGCAGGTGCTCGCGCGTGAGGTCGAGCCGCGGGACCTCGGGCTGGTGGCGGCACATGCCGTCCGCAACGGCGCCGGGACGAAGTTCGTGCTCCGTAAGGGCGACGTCCTGACCGAAAACCATCTCGATCAGCTTCGGGCGCTGGGGGACCGCGAGCTGCACCTGGTCGGCGTGGAGTCTGACGAGCTGCACGAGGCCGAGGCCGGCGCCCGGCTGGCTCGGGCGGTGGCCGGGCCGGGAATCGACGTTCGAGGCCCCGCCGAGAGCCAGTACACGCTCGTGGCGCGCGAGCGCGGCCTGCTGCGGGTGGACGCCGAGCGGCTGTTCCGGGTGAACGCGCTGGACGGGATCTCGGTGCTGACGCGGTTCGACTACCAGCCGGTCGATGCGGGCGATGAGCTGGCCGGCGCGAAGGTGACGCCGCTGGTGATGCCCCGGGCCACCGTCGACGCGGTCGAGCGGATCTGCGCGGAGGGTCCGCCGTTGCGTGTCCTGCCGTTCAAGCCGATGCGGGTGGCGGCGCTGGTGCTCGAGCGGGTCGATCAGCGCTCGCGCGAGCGCTTCCAGGCGGCGCTGGAGCACAAGCTGGCCTGGTTCGGCTCGGAGCTGGTTGCGGTCGGCGAGGCGCGCTCCGGCGACCGCTACGTCCAGGCGCTCCAGGACGTGCTCGAAGCGGCGCCGGACCTGATCATGGCGGCCGGCGCCAGCTCGCTCGATCCGCTCGAGCCGCTGTTTGGCGCGCTGGACGCGGTCGGGGCGTGGATCGTCAAGCACGGCGTGCCCGTCCATCCGGGCAGCCTCTTCTGGATCGCCTACGTCGGGCCGGTGCCGCTCTTCGGCCTCTCCTCGTGCGAGATGTTCTCTCACCGGACTATCCTTGACCTTGTCTTGCCGCGCCTGTTCGCCGGCGAGCCGGTCGGACGGGACGACCTGGCCCGACTCGGGCATGGAGGGATGCTGGGACGAGAGATGGCGTTTCGGTTTCCGCCGTACGGTACCCGGGACGGCTCGGAAGGGTGAGTCCCGCGCGAGCGGCGATGACGTGCCGCTTGTCATCACAGAAGTTGACAATTGGGCGAGGCCGACCTAGCATCCCTAGTTGCGCCCGGCCGACCCGTCCTATGGGTCACGGCCGCGCCTGACCTGCCAAACCTGACACTCTCACCTGGGAGGGGAAACGGATGAGCGTTGCCGTCACGGTCACGGTCAACGGAAAGACCTATCAGAACGAGGTCGAGCCTCGGCTCTTGCTGGTCCACTACCTGCGCGACGTGCTCGGTCTGACCGGCACCCACGTCGGCTGCGACACCAGTCAGTGCGGCGCCTGCACGATCATCATGGACGGCGCGGCCGTGAAGTCGTGCACCGTGCTGGCGGTTCAGGCCGACGGCGCCACCCTCGAGACGATCGAGGGGCTGGCGAAGGACGGCGAGCTCCACCCGATCCAGCGGGGGTTCTGGGAGGAGCACGGCCTCCAGTGCGGGTTCTGCACGCCGGGCATGATCATGACGAGCGTCGACCTGCTCAAGAACAACCCGGCGCCCTCCGAAGAGGAGATCCGGCGCGGGATCGAGGGGAACCTCTGCCGCTGCACCGGCTATCAGAACATCGTCAAGGCGATCCAGTACGCGGCGAAAGAGATGGCCGGTTAGGCTCCCGAGCCACCGGATTGAGGAGCGACACGCATGTATCCTGCGCAATTCGAGTATGTGGCGCCGGACAGCCTGGACGAGGCGATCAAGCTGCTGGCAGATAGCGGCGGCGAGGCGAAGATCCTGGCCGGCGGCCACAGCCTGCTGCCGGCGATGAAGCTGCGCCTGGCCCAGCCCGGCACGCTGATCGACCTCCGCAAGGTGCCGGGTTTGAACGAGATCAAGGCCGACGGCGACGGCGTCACGATCGGCGCGATGGTGACCCACGCCGAGGTGGCGCGCTCGGATGAGGTCAAGCGGGCGCTGCCGGCCCTGGCCGAGGCGGCGAACGTCGTCGGCGATCTCCAGGTGAGGAACCGGGGCACCCTCGGCGGCAGCCTGGCGCACGCCGACCCGGCCGGCGACCCGCCGGCGGCATTCCTGGCGCTCGACGGCTCGATCGTGGCGAAGGGACCGAACGGCGAGCGGACGATCGCCGCCAACGACTTCTTCATCGACATCCTGACGACCGCGCTGGCCGAGGATGAGATCGTGACCGCCGTCAAGTTCCCGACGCTCGCGGCGGGGACCGGCACGGCGTACGTGAAGTTCGACCACCCGGCCTCGCACTACGCGCTGACGGGCGTGGCGGCAGCCGTCAAGCTGGACGGCAGCGGCAACGTCGAAAGCGTCAAGGTCGGCGTCACGGGCGTCGGGCCGAAGGCGTACCGCGCGACGGCCGTCGAGGAGGCGCTGGTCGGCAAGGGCGCGGATGCCATCGCCGACGCGGCCTCGCACGCGGCCGACGGGATCGACTGCAACGACGACATCCACGCCTCGGCGGAGTACCGCGCCCACCTGGCGACGGTGTTCACGCGGCGGGCGCTCCAGGCGGCGTTCTCGCGCGCCAACGGCTGACTCCACCTGTCGGGCGGCAGGCGACTCCAAGGGACGGGCCAGACTGGCCCGCCCCTTCGCCACGTCGTCGGTCCGGGGCTCGTTGTCGCGCACGGGCTCGTGGCCGCGCGGGAGCGCGATCGTCGCATCTCCTCAATCGCCTCGCCGTCCCGGGTGCTGGCGAGGCGTAGCGCGGGTGCAGGCGAACCGTCACGCCATAGGCGACAAAACGACCGACGCGTGGCGACCGGCTATGCTACGATACACAGGCCGAAGCGCAAGCCCCCCTCTAGCGCCCTTCTTTCCGAGCCGTACAGGCTCCGCCCCCGCTCGGCCCCCACTTTCCCCACCACGATCTACGACATTCGGGAGCGCCCTGGTCATGGCCTTGAATCCGTTTCCCTTGCCGGCCGTCGAGCCCGGCGCGGGCTTCGCCTGCTGGTCGGAGTCGATCGAGCTAGTCACCTCGACCGCGCCGGAGTTCATCGACTTGACCGAGCAAGTGGAGAGTATCATCGCGCGCTCGCCGGTGACGGAGGGCCTGGCCGTGGTGTTCTCGCGGCACACCACCGCCGCGATCACCCTGAACGAGCTCGAGCCGCTCCTGCTCGAAGACATGTCCGAGTTCCTGGATCGGCTGGCGCCGCGCGCGCACGCCTACCGCCACAACGACTTCGACGTTCGGACCGTCAACATGACGCCGGACGAGAGCCCGAACGGCCACGCGCACTGCCTCCAGCTCGTGCTGGGGGCCAGCCAGACGATCCCGATCCGGGACGGTCGGCTCGTGCTCGGCCAGTGGCAGCGGATCTTCATGGTCGAGCTGGACCGCTCGCGCCCGCGCGAGGCGGTGGTCCAGACGTTCGGGATGGCGCGGCCGTCGCGCCCGACGCCGGTCGGGCTGCCGCGCAACGGCTCGCGCACCCGCGCTCGCTAACGCCGTCGCGGCGCTCAGGCCGGTCGGCGGGCGACGGCGAGCGTCGCGCCGAGGCCGCACAGCATCATCCCGGAGCCCTCGCGGAGCCGCCTGATCAGGAGCGGCCGGCCGATCAGGCTGGCTCGCACGTTGGACGCCAGGAACGTCACGACGACGTCTACCAGGGTATTGAGGACGACCGAGACGAGCCCGAGCGCGACGAACTGTGCCGCGACCCCACCAAGGGCCGGATCGACGAACTGCGGGATGAACGCCAGAAAGAACGCCGCCGTCTTCGGATTGAGGGCCTCGACGATGACCCCCTCGCGAAAGGCCCGACGCCACCCCGATGCCTCCGGGTCGAGCAGGATGGTGGCCTGCCCCGCCGAGCGGAACGTCTTGACGCCGAGCCAGATCAGGTAGGCCGCCCCGGCCAGTTTGAGGAGGGTGAACGCCTCCGCACTGGCCATGACGAGCGCCGAGACGCCCACCGCTCCCGCGATGACGTGCACCAGCCCGCCGAGGCCCGTGCCGAGCGTCGAGGCGATACCTTCACGCCGGCCCGCGGCGAGCGTCCGCGCCGCCACGTAGAACATGCCCGGCCCGGGCGAGATGGCGACCGCCAGGGCCGCCACGAAGAACAGCAGGGCACCGTGCCCGTCGGGCATCTGCTCATCTCCACGGTCCCGTCGACGGCGGTTGGCCGATCGTCGGGTCGAACTATTCGCGGTGATCTGGATGCTCTGTGGACCCACAGCACGGCGACGTCTGCGCCAAGGTCCGCCCCTCGAATCTCGCGGTGCGGGCCCGGTGGCGCGGGGCTCGCCTGGGGCGCGATGACGAGAGCCCGACCGTGATCGGTCGGGCTCGGTGCGGTGTCGGACCGCCGTCGGGTCGAAACGCCGCGCTTAGCTCTCGTCGGCGCCCTGGTTGTTCAGCTTCTTCATCAGCCGCGACTTCCGCCGAGCGGCGTTGCGCGGGTGCAGGATGCCCTTCGAGGCGGCCTTGTCGAGCTTGCTGATCGCCTGGACCACCAGCACCGCCGAGTCCTCAGCGCCGCCGAAGATGCCGCGCTCGGCCTTCCGAATGAACGTCTTGACCGCCGACTTCACCGACCGATTTCGCACGCGCCGGCGCTCGGCGACGCGGATCATCTTCTCGGCGGAACGCGTATTTGCCACGAACCGGCTCCTCCCGATGGCGGCGGCGCCTGTGGCCGCCGCTCGCGCTGGCTCGGCGCCCCCGTCCGAACGGCGGGCAGCATCGAGTATCGTCTTTCGGACTTCAGGCCAGTATACCTGACGGAAAGGCGCGCCGACGAATCGCCTACCGTGGCCCGGCCGCCCGCCACAGGGCGCGGGTGTCGTAGATGCGGAAGCTGCCGACCGTGGTCACGCTCACGCCGGCGCCGGCTAGCGCTTCGAGGTCGGCGCGGTAGTCGCGGCGGTCGCGGTCGCGCTGGTCGAGCAGGACGTAGGCGACCCGGTACTCCGTCAGGAACGTCCGCAGGCGGTCGAGCTCCAGCCTCGTTGGCAGCAGGGTCGCCGGGCGCATCGTGAAGAAGGTGTACGGCCAGGGCTGGCCGTGGGTGACGACGTCGTCGCGGTCGGTGTTGGCCGCGATCCAGGCGTTGATCCGGGCCAGCTCCGGGTCTTCGGACCAGCGCGGCGGCCCGGTCCAGCGCATGCCGTCGTCGACGCGCGGCTTCACCTCCTCGTCGCCGTAGCGGTACTCGTCCTGGTACTGGTGTCGCCAGGTGGGGAGCCACCACCAGCCGACGGCCAGGACAGCCAGGAAGAGCGGCAGCGCGCGCGGCAGCGGCCCGAGCGGCACCCTGGTCAGGCCGAGACGGGCCAGCCCGTCCGCCAGGAACGGCAGCAGCAGCAGCAGCGTCGGGAGCTGGTACCGGTCCTGGAAGTTGGCCCAGGTCAGGGCGTAGGTGAGGAAGCTCGCCAGGGCCAGCACGGCCGGAATGATGGCGCGGCGCGGGTACGCCCGCCAGGCGAGGGCGAGTAGGACGCCGATCCAGGCCGGCAGCAGGGGACGGAGCCAGGCACGGTCGAGCAGCAGGAGGTTGGCGTAGTCGCGGACATTCTCCAGCATCGCGACAAGGACGAAGTCGACGTTTGACGTAATGAACTCAATCGGAGTCGGCAGGGGGCGGCCGTAGCCGTTGCGGAGGACGTCCGAGTCCTTGTGGACGGCGTAGAGGTACGACTGGCCGGAGTACGAGAGCGCGCCCTGGATCGTCAGGCTGTAGAGCGAGATCGGCACGGCGAAGACCAGGACGCCGACGATCAGCCAGCCCGCCGCCCGGAGGGCGCCCCGCCGGTCGTGGGCCGCGAGGACGATCGCCGGGAGCATCGCCAGCACCAGCGCCGCGACGGTCGGGCGGGCCAGGTAGCCGAGGCCGAGCGCCAGGCCGGCCAGCAGGTAATCGCGGCGCCGGGCCGGCTCCGGCGCCCGCACCACGATCCAGGTCGCGAGCAACAAGAGCGCGATCGTCAGCGCCTCGGTCATCGGCGGGACCATCCGCTCGAGGACGACCGGGCTGATCGCGCCGAGCAGGCCGGCAGTGGCGCCGACCGCGCGGCCGAACAGGGCCAGCCCGATCTCGGCGACGAGCGCGACCGAGACGGCCGCGAGCAGCGCGTTCACGACCTGGACCGCGTGCAGGTCCAGCCCGAGGCCGAGCAGCCCGGCCACGATCAGCGGGAAGAGCGGCGGCCGCTCGGCGAGGCCGTGGTGCAGGACGTCCGTGCCGCCGAAGTGGTACGCCTTGACGCCAAGCCGGAACCCCTCGCCGTTCAGGAGGCGCCGCGCGACGTCGACGTACTCGACGACGTCGGGGTTGAGCTGGACGACGCGCAGGGCCGGGGTGAGGTAGAGCCCGAACGCCAGCAGGCCGATCAGCAGCGAAACGCGCACGCCCGCCAGGCGATGGGCCAGCGGGACCGCGCGCGGACGGGGCTGTTCGAGCGTCGCGGTCACGGCCGGCACCGAGCCTCCGTCAGCGGCTCGCCCCCTGCCCGACGGTGCTGAGGACGTCCGTCACGGCCGAGGCGAGCGACTCTTCGCTGAACGGCTTGGTGACGCAGCCGATGCAGCCGGCCTCGGAAGCCTCGCGGCGGTCGTCCTCGTCGTCGAGCGCGGTGATGGCGATGATCGGGATGGCGGCGGTCTCCGGCCGCTGCTTCAGGCTGCGCGCGACCTCGAAGCCGCTCATCCCCGGCATCCGGAGGTCCAGCAGCACGAGGTCGGGGCCGCGCTTGGCCTGATCGAGCGCCTCACGGCCGTTGGTGGCGGTCAGCACGGTGTGGCCGAGGATGTCCTGGACGATCGAGGTGATGACCTCGCGGTTGTCCGGCTCGTCGTCGACGATCAGGACGGTCCGGGCGGGACCCGGCTGCGCGGCGGGCGCGGACGGCCTGCCTGGCGCGGCTGCGGCCGAGCCGCTCACGGCACCGGCCACCGGCAGGCTGAAGCTGAAGGTGCTGCCCTGGTCCGGGCCGGGGCTCGCGACCGAGACCGAGCCGCCGTGCAGCTCCACCAGATGCCGCACGATCGCCAGCCCGAGCCCGGTCCCGCCGAACTGCCGGCGGGTGCTCGAATCGGCCTGGTGGAAGCGGTCCCAGATGCGGTCGAGCTGATCGGCCGGCACGCCAACGCCGGTGTCCACGACCGAGACCGTCGTGAGCGCGTCGCCCTGGTCGACACGCACGGTAACGGTGCCGTTCGGCGACGTGAACTTGAGCGCGTTGTCCAGGAGGTTCACCAGGATCTGGTGCAGGCGCTCCTGATCGGCATGGACGGCAATCGGCGCCAGGGGGACGTCCAGGCGAAGCTCGACCTCGCGTTGCTCGGCGCTGGTCGCGACCTGCGAGACGGCGCGGCGCACGGCGTCGACCACCGAGACGTCCTCGGGGGTGAGCACGACGTGGCGGCCTTCGAGGCGGTTCAGGTCGAGCAGGTCGTTGATGAGGGCGAGGAGCCGGTTGGCCGCCTTCTTGACGGCCTGCTGGTGGTGCGCCTGCCGGTCGGTCAGCGCGCCGTGAATCTGGCGGAGGAGGAGATCGGTGTAGCCGATGATCGCCGTCAGCGGCGTCCGCAGCTCGTGGCTGATCATCGACAGAAAGTCACCCTTCATCCGGTCGATCTCTTCGAGCAGGGTGTTGACGCGCTGGACCTCGGCCAGGCGCGCAGCGCTCTCGTGCGCGAGGCGCTCGACCTCGGCGGACTGCCCGATGTGGTCGGCGATCATGCCCAGGCGGCGGACCTCGGCGGGCCCGAGCGAGCGGAAGTCGCGGAACCCGACCTGGACGGCACCGATCACTTGGCCGGCGCCTTCGAGCGGCAGGCAGAGCGCCATCCTGGACTCGGCGTCGAGGAGGCCGTGCCGGCAGCAGACGGTGCCGTCCTGATCGCCGTCACCCTGGCGGCCGTCGCCATCGATCTCGGCGCCGTGGACGATCAGCCCGAAGCTCAGCAGCTCAGGGTCGGCCGGGATCGGGCCGCGCGCGGCGGAATCGACCCCGACGGACGCTCGTACCTGGAGCCGGCCGTCGTCGCCGGGCAGCAGCACCACGCCGCTGCCGGCACGCGCGACGCCGACCAGCCACTCGAGCAGCGCTTCGACGCGGTCGACGTGGCCGGCACGCCCGAGGCCGATCGTCGCGAGCGGCGTGGTCGAGCAGCCGAGAAGTCGCTCGGCCGCGCTCGACTGCTGGTCAGCCGACACATTCGAGTGAATCACAGGCCACCGTCCGATGGTGTCGCGGGGCGATCGTCGAGGGCGGCGTTCGGAGACGGCGGGTCGAGGCGGTGCCAGTCCGCCAGCCGCGAGACGACGATCAGCCGATCGCTGAAACTGCGCGTGCGGGTGTCGAACTCGCCTCCGCAGGTGATGAGGGTCAGGATCGGCGAGGTCGACGGCGCCATCACCTCGATGGCGTTCGGCTTCACCAGCTTGACCTCTTCCACGATGTAGGTGTAGCGGCCGTCTTTCGTCTCGACCCCGACGGCGTCGCCGACGTTGACTTTGTACAGGTTGCGGAAGACGTTGCCCTCGGCGATGGTGACGACGTGCCCGGAGATCACGGCGTTGCCTCTAGCTCCGACCAGCGCCGTCTCGCGGTACTGAACGGCGATGAACGGGACGGTCTGCCACTCCAGGTTGCCCTCCCGGTTGGTGATGATGCCGCCCTCGGTGACGTCGGTGTCGATGTCGATGGACGGGATCTCGAGGTGGACGGCGAGGCCCGGCCGGGGACGGTCACCCCAGTACGGACGGTCCTCGGAGTCGGCCGGGACCTGGATCGATTCGTAGATCGCCGGGTCCGGTGGGGCGAGCATCTCGCCGGTGACCGGGCGCATCGTCGGGCGCGGCGCCGGGGTCTCGTCGGCGGCGGCGATGGCGCGGGTCGGGGCCGGACGCATCGTGGGGGTCGCCGCGGGGCGTTGGGGCTCCGGCGTCGGCGTCGCCGCGACGGGCGGCGTCGAGGTCGGGCGGGCCTGTTCGAGCGCCACGGGCTTCGGCACGACGACCTTGCTGCCCGGCAAGATCTCGAGATAGACCCCGATCGAGTAGCCGAGGAAGGAGACGCCAGCCAGGACCAGCAGCCCGCCGAGGATCGTCGACAGCACAAAGGGAAAACGCCTGGGTGAGTCCGGCAATCGACGCTGCCCCTTCGAGGTTTTCACGCCCGCCCGATCTTACCACACCCGTCCAGGGCGCCCGGATCAACGATTCCGTCCGGTCCGAGGGGCGACCCGCAGCGTCGCCGCTCCGAGCCGGTGTCAGGTGGCTCGGGACGCGCGTGCGCATGGCGCCACCGGCGAGTTGCTCCGTCGCGAAAGCCTTGCTCGAAGGCCAGACGCGGCATATACTCCGGGATCGGCCCCCTGCTCCCTGGGAGGGGCTGCCTGCCGAGGCCGGCCAACCGTCGCGCCGAGGATCGACCAGCACGCCAAAGTGCGCATCGGCAGCGGCGGCCGGGGATCGAAACACTATCGTTGACCTGGTTTCGCCTGCCCGGCGACGCTCCCGGCAGGCCGTGCCGGATCGGGAAGCATGATCGACGTACAGGATTTGACGAAGGACTACGGCTCGCGCCGCGCCATCAGCGGCATCACCTTCAAGGTCGAGCGCGGCGAGGTGCTGGGCTTTCTCGGGCCGAACGGTGCCGGCAAGACCACCACCATGCGGATCATCACCGGCTTCATGCCGCCCACGCGGGGCACGGTGACCGTCGCCGGCTTCGACGTCTTCCGCCACTCGCTTGAGGCCCGGCGGCACATCGGGTACCTGCCGGAGTCGGTGCCGCTCTACACCGAGATGTCGGTGCGGGGCTACCTGGACTTCATGGCCAAGATCAAAGGGGTGCCCCGCTCGCGGCGGCGGGAGCAGATCGACCGGGCGATGGAGGCGACCCGCATCGTGGACCGCGCCGGCCAGTTGATCGGCAAGCTCTCGAAAGGGTACCGCCAGCGCGTCGGGCTCTCCCAGGCGCTGCTCGGCGAGCCCGACGTGCTGATCCTGGACGAGCCGACGGTCGGCCTGGACCCGCGCCAGATCACCGAGGTCCGCGACCTCATCAAGGAGATCGGGCGCGACCACGCCGTGATCCTGAGCACCCACATCCTGCCCGAGGTCAGCATGGTCTGCTCGAGAGTGCTGATCGTCGACGACGGCAAGGAAGTGGCCGAGGACACGCCCGAGAACCTGATGCGGCAGCTCCAGGGCTCGGAGGCGGTCCAGCTGACCGTCAGGGGCCCGCGCGCCAGCGTCATGGCCGCGATCCGAGCGGTCCCGCGCGTGCTGTCCGTCACCCTGGCGGACGACGCGAAGACGGACGGCGTCGCCAGCTACACCGTGGCGACCGACCCGGGCGCCGACGTCCGCGAGGAGCTGGCGAAGGCGGTGGTCGATGGCGGCCACGGGCTGATCGAGCTGCGGATGGCCGGCGTCAGCCTGGAGGACGTGTTCTTGCGGCTGACCACCGAGGAGTCCGACGAGGTCGGCGAGGAGGCAGCGTGACCAACACACTCGCCATCGCCGAGCGCGAGCTCAAGAGCTTCTTCGTCTCGACCGTGGCCTGGGTGATCGCGGCGGCGTTCATGGCGATCACCGGCCTGCTGTTCGCGGTGATCCTGCTCAATTCGAACGAGGCATCGCTGCGCTTCCTGTTCAGCAACCTGAGCGTGATCTTCCTCTTCGTTGCGCCGTTCCTGACGATGCGGCTGCTGGCGGAGGAGAATCGGCTCGGCACGGTCGAGCTGCTGCTCACGAACCCCGTGCGCGACGTCGAGGTCGTGCTCGGGAAGTTCCTCGGCGTCCTGGGCTTCGTCCTGGTGATGCTGGCGCTGACGCTCTATTACCCTGCGCTGCTGTTCATCTTCGGGACGCCCGACCCCGGGCCAATTAGCACCGGCTACCTGGGCGTGGTGCTCCAGGCCGCGGCCTTCCTGGCGATCGGGCTGGCGATCTCGTCCACGACCGAGAATCAGATCGTCGCGGCGTTTCTCTCGTTCGCCATCAACCTGATCCTCTGGCTGAGCGAGTCGGTATCGCAATTCGTCGGGCCGCCGGTCTCGGCGGCGTTGAAGTTCCTGAGCATCACCAGCCACTTCAACGATTTCTCGCGCGGCGTCATCGACACGAGCCACGTGATCTTCTTCCTCAGCGTGGTGGCTGCCGCTCTCTTCTTGACCTATCTCTCGCTCCAGACGCGCCGCTGGCGTGCCTGATCGACGCGCCGGACCGAGGAGTGACAGACCATGAGTGACGTGCAGACGCCCGCCCGGCGTCGGCGCCCGGCACCGGCCGCGCGGCGACGGTTCGCCATCAGTCCGGACGTCGCCAAGGGGCCGCTGGCCGTCGTCGGCGGGCTGCTGATCCTGGCCGGCGGCAGCTACTACGTGATCTTCCAGGGGTTCGACACGACGGCGCGGCTGATCACCGCGGCGGGCATCCTGCTGCTCGGCATCGCCGTCGCGATCGATCCGGAGGCGCTCTGGAGCAAGCTGACCACGCGAAACATGCGGTACGGCGGGAACACGCTGGCCATGGCCGCGATCTTCATCGGCATCCTGGTGCTGGTGAACGTCTTGGGGCAGCGCCGACCGGAGCGCTGGGACCTGACGGCCAACAAGGCGCTCTCGCTCTCGGACGAGACGATCCAGGTGCTCCAGCAGATCCCGGAGCCCGTCGTCGCGGTGGTGTTTGCCGAGACCACGGACAGCCGCAAGACGGAGATCGAGAACCAGCTCTACGAGATGCAGGTCCGATCCAACGGGAAGTTGACGTACGAGGTGGTCGACCCGCGCGACGCCCCGGCCTACGCGCAGCAGCTCGGCGTGCGCGAGCTCGGGACGACCGTGTTCGTCATGGGCGACAAGCGCCAGCAGGTGACGGGCACGCGCGAACAAGACTTCGCGACGGGCCTGATCAAGCTGGTCCAGCCGAACCCGCGCAAGGCGTACTTCACGACCGGGCACCAGGAGCGCCGGATCGATGGGTTCGATCAGGACAGCTACGGGCAGATCAAGAGCCAGCTCGAATCGCGCAACTTCACCCTCGAGACCCTGAGCCTCTTTACCACGCCGGAGGTGCCCCAGGACGCGAGCCTGATCGTCGTGGCCGGGCCGAGGATCGCCTTCACCGACGCCGAGGTCCAGGCGCTCGCGGCGTATCTCGATCGAGGAGGTGACCTGATGGTCCTGGTGGACCCGGGCGTCGAATCGGGCCTCGGACCGCTGGTGAGCCGCTGGGGCGTCGAGCTGGGTAAGACCTACGTCGCCGAGGGCGATCCTCAGTTGATGGCGGCTCGGTCGCCCTTCCTGCCGGTCGTCCAACGCCTCGGGTCGCACCGGGTTACGGAAAAAATCGCCGGAGTGCCGGTCGCCTTCGTGGTCCCGACGTATCTCACGGCGCCCGGACCCAACCAGGCGCCCCAGGGGCACCGTGTGACGACGCTCGCACAGACCAGCGACCGGAGCTGGGCCGAAAACGACGAAAGTTCCGTGCGCGGCCAGCAGGCCCCGAGGTTCGACGAAGGTACCGAGGTCAAGGGGCCGCTCACCCTCGCCGTGGCGATCGAGCAGTCGACCGACCCGCCGTCGGGTGCGCCGCCGTCGGCCGGGCAGTCCGACCCGAACCAGCCGAAGTCGCGCGTCCTCATCTTTACGACCTCGCAGCTGGTGAGCAATGCGTCGTTCCAGTTCGGAGCCCAGGTTGCGAATGCCGACCTGTTCATCAACGGCGCCTCGTGGCTGGTCGGCGACGACGAGCTGATCTCGATCCGCCCGCGCCCGACCGACGACCGGACGCTGTTCCTGACCGCCGCGCAGAAGAACTTCGTCATGCTCTCGTCGATCGTGCTGGTGCCGGCCCTGGTCATGGCGATCGGGATCCTGGTCTGGTGGGGCCGGCGCTGAGATGAACCCTCGGGTAACCGTGGGGTTGCTGGTGGTCCTGATCGCGCTCGGCGCCTATGTCTACTGGGGGGCACCGGCCGGCAGCCCGGTCGGGCCGACGCCGACGACCAAGGACGCGAGTCCGCCGCCCGAGATCTGGGCGCTCGAGGAGGGCCGGATCCAGGCCGTCACCGTCCGGCGCGGCGGCCAGGAGGCCGGCGTCGAACGGGTCGGCGAGGAGTGGCGGCTGACGCCGTCCGGCGAGTCGGCCGATCGCTTGCGGGTCAACAGCCTGATCTTCCGTCTGGCTACGATCCGGTCGACGTACCGGGTGGCCAACGCGACGAACGACGCCGAGTTCGGCCTCGCGCAGCCGGCGATGGTGGCGACGGTCAGACTGACGGGCGGCGAGACACGGTCGCTGACCGTGGGCGCGAAGGCGCCGGCCGAGTCCGGGACGTACGTCAGGAGGGACGGAGACCCTTCGATCTACCTGATCTCGAACGCCCTCGCCCAGGACCTCGAACGGATCGTGACCGAGCCGCCGCTGCCGCCCTCGCCGACGCCGCTGGCGTCGCCGGCTGCCTCGCCGTCGCTCTCCCCGGGGCCCTAGTCCGGCGATTCCTGTGCAGGCTGCCGGGCACCATTCTGTCGACAGCAAACAAGATCTCGCCTGGCATGGTTCTTGCCCCCGCCGGTGGCTCTTTCGGAGCCCAGGTCACGAATCCCCTGCCAATCGGGCCGTTTGTGCCTCCCGCACAATGAGAGCTCTGTGAATTCGGGCAGCACAAACGTTCCGGAGCACGTCGCGGCGCTGTACACTGTCTCTAGCCGACAGTGTGGTCGGCGA
>Ga0075430_100002617_pt1 | contig 15038 bp, 14 predicted proteins | sample RhiMetdeltSRZDD4_FD_75294 | JGI IMG/M metagenome (GOLD analysis project Ga0075430, IMG submission 75294) | Populus rhizosphere microbial communities from Tennessee, USA - Rhizosphere MetaG P. deltoides SRZDD4 | ecosystem: Host-associated > Plants > Roots > Rhizosphere > Soil | place: USA... | reverse complement strand
GCTCGGCATCATCGTGTACCTGCACACCGTCGTCGGCGAGATGGTCCCCAAGAACATCGCGATCGCCGGGCCCGAGCGGGTCGTGGTCTGGCTGGGTCCACCGATGCTGGTGTTCTGTACCGCTACGAAGCCGCTGCTGCTGACGATGAAGTGGCTCGCGCGGAGGACGCTGCGGCTCTGGCGGATCGAGGCGACCGACGCGGTCAAGACCGTGTTCACGGCCGAGGAGCTGGCCGGCTTGGTGGCGCAGGCGCGTACCGAGGGTCTGCTGGATCCGGAGGAACACGCCCGGATCACCGGAGCGCTGGCCCTGCACGAGCGGACCGCCGGGGACGCGTTGCGCCGCTGGTCCGAGGTGACGACCGTGACCGAGGACATCTCGCCGGCGACGGTGGAGGTACTCGCCACCCGTACCGGACGCTCACGATTTCCGGTCGTCGCCCGGGAGTCCCGCCGGGTGCTCGGGTTCGTGCACGTCAAGGACGTTCTGGGATATAGCGGCGCCGCCCGGCGTGCCCCTATTCCGGCCGACCTCGTCCGGCCGTTGCCGGTGGTACCGCCTAGTCGTACGCTCGGTGAGCTTCTGCTGGCGATGCGCCGGGATGCCCGGCATATCGTGCTTGTCAGTGACGGTACGGTGCCGTTGGGTATAGTGACGCTCGACGATGTCCTCATTGCCGTCGTGGGTAGCACGGTGAGTGAGTCGGCGACCGCGTAGTGAAATCCGTCAGTCGGCGGGTTGCCTTGCGTATATGAGAGTCCCTAGGGTTGTTGACCGACCGTACTGGACGTCGGCTACCACCCCCCGGTGGCCCCAGGCGGTCGCCGCCGAGTCATTTCGGTGAACCGGGGAACCACCGCACATCGGGGTGAGTCCGCGGGCTCGTTGTGCGTGGGGACGCGAGCCCGTGGTAGGGCGACCTTCCCGCCCGAACCCGTCAGCTAACCCGGTAGGCGGTCGGGAAGAAGGGCTTCGACACAGCAGTGGGCACCAGAAATCTGGTACGGGCCATCTGCGTGATGGTTGCTGCGCTCGTCTTCGGCATGGTGCCGGTGACCCATGCGCACGCCGCGCCGACTGTCGACGAGATCGAAGCACAGATGTCCGCGATCTGGGAGAAGCTCGAGCCGGCCATCGAGGCGTACAACAACGTCCACAACCAGCTGATGAAGAACAAGGCGGCATCCGCGGCACTGGCCAAGAAGATCGCGCCCCTCCAGCTGCAGGTGGACCTCGCGCTACAGAAGGTCGGCGCGCTCGCGGCCCGGTACTACAAGGGCGGCGGCACCTCGGCCCTCAACGCGATCCTGACCAGCGGCTCCCCCACCACCCTCGCCGAGCAGCTGACCATGCTCGACCAGCTCGCCAAGATCCAGCAGCGGCAGATCGCCAACGTGTTCGACGCGAAGGAGAAGTTCGCCGCCGAGAAACAGAAGCTGGACGAGCTGATCGCGATTCAGGCCAAGCAGGATGCGGACCTGGCGGCGAAGCGGAAGGCGATTCAGGTCGAGCTGGACCGGTTGAACAAGCTGCGCATCCAGGCGTACGGCTCGAGCACCTCGGGCGGCTCGCTGCGGATCGGGCCGTGCCCGTCACTGTTCACCGGTGGCGGCGGAGGCACCGCGGCGAAGGTGGCGTGCGCCCAGATCGGCAAGTCGTACGTCCGTAACACCGCCGGCCCGACCACGTTCGACTGCTCCGGCCTGACGCAGTACGCCTGGGCCGCCGCGGGCAAACACCTGACCCACTTCACCGGCGATCAGATCGGGGAGAGCACTCAGATCACCACCAGTGCCACCGCCTTGTCCAACGCGATACCCGGAGACCTGGTCTTCTTCTACAACGACCGGCATCACGTCGGCCTCTATGTGGGCAACGGCTTGATGGTGCACGCGTCCAATCCGACCGTCCCGATCAAGATGGACTACATCAACAACGCGAACTTCCGCGAGATCAGACGTCCGAAGTAACGTCCACATCGGACCGTTTGACGAACATGATGCGGTGCCCGAACTGGATCTGCACGTACGTCGTCGTGCCGCGGACCACGGTCCCTTCGTTCGCGCGGTAGTGCTCGCTCGGGACGAGCCCGATACCGACGGCGTACCGCTGGCCGCTCGGCATCACGTAGGGCAGCGCCACGATCGGCTCTGACTCCGGATTCGCGTTGCCGTACACCGGAACGCTGGCCCGGCCGGGCTTCGGCGTCACGACGAGCCCGTTCGACGGGCGGGCGTACGCGCTGGGGAACCAGCCCACCTGGCCGAGGTACCAGATCGCGGTCCAGTCGCCTCGCCGGTCGGCCACGGCGAACATCTGCCCCGCGCTGACCCGGCTTCCGTGGTCGTCGATTCGCATCGTCGAAGGGGTCGGCGCGTCAGCGCCGGCCGCTTCGACGGAAGGTCGAGCCAGCACTGTGGCCGGCTTTTCTGACAACCCGACGTCGGTGAGCAGCGGGGCGTCGGGGCGTGGCTCGGTGCGCAGGATCACCGAGCTGGCACCGCGCTGTGGACAGGGGCCGGAGCAACCGGTGAAGGCTGGCCGGTTCGTGGCGCGGTCGGGGTCGATGGTGACGAGCCCGGCTGCCCTGGGCGCTTCTGGCGTCGGTCCTCGCAACAGCTCCATGTAGTGCGTCCAGTCCCAGTACGGCCCCGGATCCCAGTGCATGCCGCGAATCAGGGCCGGCGTCTGCCCGGGTACGTTGTCATGCCCGATGATGTGGTGCCGATCGAGCGGAATGCCGAGCCGCAGCGCCAGATACCGGACGAGCTTCGCCGATGTCCGGTACATCGCCTCGGTGAACCACGTACCTTCCTTCGCGAAGCCTTCGTGTTCGAGGCCGATGCTCTTCGTGTTGACGTACCAGTTGCCGGCATGCCACGCGACATCCCGCGTCCGCACGTGCTGCGCGATGTGCCCGTCGGCCGACCGCAGCGTGTAGTGCCAGCTGATGTACTCCGGATCCTGCGCCAGCCGTATCGTCGTGGCCCAGTCGCCTTCGGTGTTGTGGATGACGATGTACTCGATCCGTTGCCGTATAGGGCGATCCGAGAGGTCGTGGTTGCCGTTCGGCGCCGGCAGCCATTCGCACGACAGGCCCGCTGGACACTCCACACTGGACGGTGGCGGACTTCGCCGCGGGAGGCGGAGGCCCTTGGTCGCCGGCAAAGTGACGACCTCGCCGTCGTCGGTCGTGCGAGTGGCGCCGGCGCGGATGGTCGCGAAGACCTCGTCGGCGAAGGCCGCCGCGGCAACCTCGCGGTCCGCGCCGGAATATCGGGCCACCGCGCCGTACCAGCTCGACGGGTCGCTGCCGACTCCGACCGGCAGGTGCAGGCTTTCCTGGTACGACCGCAGCAGCGCGGCGCCGTGCCGGATGTTGCCCGCCGGGTCGGTGCGCAACGCCTGTCCGGTCGCGCCGGTTAGGTGCATCGGGCCGTACCCGCCGCCGGCGCTGGCTTCCCCGCCGTTGGTGTCCCACCGGGACTCCAGATAGGACACTCCGAGCAGAATCTTTTCGGGTACTCCGTACTGCCGGGCGGCGTCGGCGAACACCTGTTGGCGGGTTGGTGTCTCGGCCGCTCCGGTCGGGCCAACCGGGGTCAGCAGAACGGCCGTGACGACCGACAGCACAATCGGGGAGTGCATCGAACCTCCGCAGCTCCGAGCGAGTTTTCCGATATACGAAGATGGTCGTTGTTCGCGCGTACCGTGATCGTCTTTGCTCTTCTGGTCGGCGTGTCGACCGGCTGCTCCGGCGGCGGCGAGCCCGTGCCCGCGGCCAGCCGACCGGCTCCCAGCCCGACCTCGGCGGCGGCCTCGCCACCCGTGATGGAGCTGCGGTATTCGTTCGACGGCCCGCTGGACGGGCCGGTGCCGGACGAGGCGGGTCGGCTCCCGCTGCACGCGGTGACGGACAAGGGCGGCGCGCTGCGGTCGGTGCCGCATGGTCCCGGCCGGGCGGTCGGGTTCCCGGACCGGTGTTTGGCGGCGGAGCCCAAGACGTGCCCGCGGGCGATCCTGGAGAGCGATCCGGCGGCGCAGCTCAACCCGGACACCCGACGGCTGCGATACGGCGCTGCCGTAAGGATTTCGGCCGAGCAGGTCGTCAACGGGGCGAACGTCCTGCAGAAGGGGTTCTCCGCCAGCGGCAGTCAGTTCAAGCTGCAGGTGGACCACGGCCGGCCCAGCTGCGTGGTCGTAGACGCCCGGCAAAAGGACATTCACCGTGCCGAAAGCCCGGCGCCTATTGTGGACGGTCTGTGGCACGAGCTCGCCTGCGAGCGGGTCGGTGCGGCGCTGAGCCTGTCCGTGGACGGGAAACCGGCGGCGCAGGTCGCCCTACCGGCGGATCTGTCCATTGTGAACGACGAGCCGCTGCGTATCGGAGGAAAGGGAATCAGCGCCAACAATGATCAGTTTTCGGGTGAAATCGACGATGTATATCTGGTAATTGCCTAGCCGCGCGTGTCACAGCTTGCGCGAGCCCGAAACGCGTACCAGTCTGGCGCGGTGGCCAGCCATTCGATAAGGGCGGCAGTGGGCACAGCAGCGGCGGTCGGCGTGATGGTCGTCGCCGGCGCGACCGCGCATGCCGGGCCGTCGGTATCGGACCTGGAACGGCAGATCGACCAGGCGTGGAACCAGCTCGAACCGCTCATCGAAAAGCACAATGCGACGCGGATAGAGCTGGCGGCGAACAGAAAGAAGGTCGCCGACCTGACCACGCAGATCGCGCCGTTGCAACAGCAGGTCGATCTCGCCGACGCGAAGATCAGCGCGCTGGCCGTGAGCTATTACAAGGGCAGCCGGGTTTCGGCGTTGAACGCGTTGCTGACCACCGGTACGCCGCTCACTCTGGCGGACCAGTTGAGCATGCTCGAGCAGGTCGCGCGCGTACAGAAATCGGAGATCAGCGACGTCACCGAACTGAAGGCGCGGTACGAGGAACAGAAGCGTCCGATCGACGAACTCGTGGCGCAACTGGCGGCGACCGAGGCCGACATGGCGGCCAAGGAAAAGCAGATCAACGCCGAGATCGCGCGGTTGCAGGTGCTACGGCTGCAGGCGTACGGGACGACCGGCGGGCTCGGCGCCCTGCGCCCGGTGGCCTGCCCGGTGAACTATCCCGGCGGCAAGGCCGGCGTCGCGGTGAAGTTCGCCTGCTCCCAGATCGGCAAGCCCTATTTGTGGGCGGCCGACGGGCCCGGGTCGTACGACTGCTCGGGCCTGACCATGACCTCGTGGCGACAGGCAGGCATCTACCTGCCGCACAACGCCGCCGCGCAACGTCGCTCGATGCCGTACGTCAGCCGTGCCAACCTGCGCCCCGGCGACCTCGTCTTCTACTTCAGCGACCTGCACCACGTCGGCATGTACGTCGGCGACGGCTGGATCGTCCACGCACCGCGAGCCGGGGACGTGGTGCGGATGCGCCGGATGGACTCGATGTCCATCCACAGCTACGGCCGACCCGCCTGACGCCTCCCGTTAGGTTTCGCGGGTGGGCCAGGTGCGCCAGTTCTGCCAGGCCCGGCTGGGCGTGGGGCCGCGCTGACCCTGGTACCGCGAGCCGTAGACGGCTGCCCCGTACGGGTGGTCGGCCGGTGACGACAGCCGGAAGATGCACAGCTGGCCGATCTTCATGCCGGGCCACAACATGATCGGTAGATTGGCCACATTGGACAGTTCCAGCGTCACGTGACCGGAGAAGCCGGGGTCGATGAACCCCGCCGTCGAATGGGTGAGCAGGCCCAGCCGGCCGAGAGAGCTCTTCCCTTCGATGCGGCCGGCGAGCTGGTCGCCGAGCGTGACGACCTCGAGCGTGGAGCCGAGTACGAACTCCCCGGGGTGCAGCACGAAGGCTTCGCCGTCCGGTATTTCGACCTGTGCGGTGAGTTCGTCCTGTCGAACCGCGGGGTCGATGTGCGTGTAAAGGTGGTTGTTGAAGACCCCGAACAGGCGGTCCAGCCGGACGTCGATGCTCGACGGCTGGATCAGCGCGGGCTCGAACGGGTCGAGCTGTAGGTTGCCGTCCTTGACTTCCGCGATCAGGTCGCGGTCGGAGAGCAGCATTGACGCAGGGTATCGAACTACCGATCTCGTACAGGTGTTCGATAGACTGGCGGGTATGGCTTCCTGGCCCGAGTTCGCCGCCGCGGCGCCACGTCTCGCCGACGCGATCCGGACGCTCGTCCATCAGTACGGGGCGGGTCTCGGCTACCTCGCGACCGTGCGGGCGGACGGCGGGCCACGGGTTCATCCGGTCTCGCCGGTCATCACCGACGACGGGCTCTACTGCTTCGTCGTCGACTCGCCGAAACGGCGTGACCTCGAGCGCGACGGGAGGTATGCACTGCATTCCTTCAAACCCGAGCACAGCGACGACGAGGCGTATCTGGCCGGTCGTGCGTGGGCCGTCGACGACCGGGACAGGATCGCCGGGCTCGCCGCCCGGTTGCGGGCCGCGCCGCGGGCGGACTGGCGGCTGTTCGAGTTCACGGTCGACGTGGCGATGGTCGCGCGGCACGCGGGCACGGCCATGGGCGCCAGCCGGACACCGGGACCACGCCGTCCGACGTACCAGATCTGGCAGGACCCGCACCGATGACTCGGCGCCGACTCGGGGAGCCGGCGCCGGTCACTGTCGGGCTCACGGAGCGCGGTAGGCGTTCCAGGCGTTGACCATGCGCTGGGCCTGACCCGGCGTGAACTCGAACATGCACGCGTCGTCGGTGTAGTCCATGAAGTTGTTGATCGGGTCGAGCCCGGGCGCGTTGGGGCAGGTGTCGATCCCGGTCGGGCACTCGAAGTTCGGCGCTGCCTCGGCCGGCGTATCGGACACCCGGTCACCCTGACCGCCGCAGCCACCCTGGAACGTGTGGTAGAGGTTCAGCCAGTGGCCGACCTCGTGGGTGGCGGTGTCGCCGAGGTCGTACGGGTCGGCGGTCCCGCCGGGCAGCGACTCGGCGAGGACGACCACCCCGTCGCCGCTGCTCAGCTTCCGCGACGGGAACGTCGCCCAGCCGAGCAGGTCGTCGCTGAGCAGACCGGTGTAGATGTTGAGCGTCTCCTTGCCACCGACGCGCAAGGCCGACTTCATCTGTCGCTCGCCGTTCGAGCCGTAGACGATCGGGTACCACGCCGAATTGTTTACGCGGTTGATGGCCTGCAGTTGGAAGCCGAAGGCCGTCACCGCGCCACCGACCGATCCGCCGTTGTACGAGTCGTTCAGCACGCTGATCTGAGCGGTGATCATCGAATCCGGGATGTTCCCGTCCGCCCGGGTGCTGCCCTCGGAGATCACGTGTACGACGACCGGGATGGTGACCGTGGCGTTCGGGGCGACCCTGGTGCCGCGTTGCCGGAGCGCGTCGGCCAGATCCTTCTCCCGAGCGTCCGCCTGCTTGGCCGTGAGCTCGTTCGGGTCGTGGCGGCCCACGGCACCCGGCTTGGCTCGGGCGTCACTGGCCTGCTCGGTACAGCCGGCTGGGCCTGTGGTGACGGCGGCGACAGCGGGCGTGGCCGCGGCGGCCGTCGAACCGATCAGAAGGAGAAGAGTCGTCGTGGCGACCCCGGCCGCGCGCAGCGGCCAGGGGCGGTGGAGCGTCATCGCTGCACCTCTTCCTGCCGGCGCGGTCGGGGGGTTGAGCGCCGGTCTCGGGAGGTTACCGTCGATTCGCGGCCGTGAAAATAGTCAGCGATCGTTACTGGGGGAGGTCGGCGAGAGCTGCCGGCGGGTTGGTACGCTCGTGGCCCTGCGGTTGGGTGACCAGGTAGAGTGGTGGCCGCTCGCGGGTGTAGTTCAATGGCAGAACATCAGCTTCCCAAGCTGACAGTGAGGGTTCGATTCCCTTCACCCGCTCCAATCTGGTTGCTGGTGCGCGTGAGGTTCCAGCGGTGGGCCCCCAAGCCGGCCTCGACGAGCAACACCGGCTCATCCACCGGTGAGGTCGACGTTGGTCGAACCGCGGACGCGTTCGGCGGCGCGGCGGTCGGCAACGCCCGTCACCCAACCACGCACGGCGCCGTCGCTCGTGTGGTACCGGGCCATCCGCCAAACCTCGACGAAGGTCGACCGCAATACGCTCATCGACTCGGCGGCATCGGGCAGCCGGCGGCGGATCGTGCGCAACACGTCGGGTGCGAGCGCATCGTGCAGGCCGACCAGAGCTGACCGGTCGCCGTGCGCGACCTGCCGGGCGAGGCCGGCAGGTCGCGGTCGGGCTGCGGGTACTTGCCGGGCATGGTTACTCCAGCGGGGTACCTGCATCAAACGGGGTACACCACCAAGGGCTGGGGCAGCGCACGCCTGCCAACGATCCGGCTGGTCATCTACCGCGGGTCTGGGCGGCGGGGGTACGCCAGCGCGAACACTGGCGGATGCGTCGGCGGAACGCCGATCCTGCGAAACAGACACTACGCCCGCTGCTCGGTTGGCGACAGCGGGTGCCGCCTCGTCAGTCAGGGCTTGTCTGCGACGAGTACTTCGGTCGTCAGGAACAGCCCGGCGATCGACGCAGCGTTCTGCAGGGCACAGCGGGTGACCTTGGCGGGTTCGACAATGCCGGCCTCGAACATGTCGACGTACTCGCCGGTTTCGGCATTGAGGCCGTGCCCGGCAGGTAAGGAGTTGACCTTCTCGGCCACCACGCCGCCTTCGAGGCCGGCGTTGGTCGCGATCTGCCGCAACGGCGCGGTGAGGGCGACCCGCACGATGTTCGCTCCGGTGGCCTCGTCACCGGTCAGGTCGAGCTTGTCGAAAACGGTGGCAGCGGCGTTGGCCAGGGCCACCCCGCCCCCCGGGAGCAGGCCCTCTTCGACGGCGGCCTTGGCGTTACGGACGGCGTCCTCGATGCGGTGCTTCCGCTCGGTGAGTTCGACTTCGGTGGCCGCGCCAACCTTGATGATCGCGACACCGCCGGCCAGCCTGGCCAGCCGTTCCTGTAGCTTCTCCCGGTCGTAGTCTGAGTCACTGTCATCGATCTCGGTGCGTAGCTGGGCGACTCGGCCAGCGATCTGCTCGGCGTCACCGGCACCGTCGACGACGGTGGTGTCGTCCTTGGTGACAACGACCTTGCGGGCCCGGCCCAGCACGTCCAGCCCGGCGCTGTCCAGGGTGAGACCGACCTCGTCGCTGATGACCCGAGCACCGGTAAGGATGGCGAGGTCGGTGAGCATCGCCTTGCGGCGGTCGCCGAAGCCGGGTGCCTTGACAGCCACCGACGTGAGAGTGCCACGGACTTTGTTGACGATCAGGGTGGCGAGGGCTTCACCGTCGACGTCCTCGGCGACAATCGCCAACGGTTTGCCTGTCTGCATGACCGCCTCGAGAATCGGGAGCAGGTCGTGCAGGCTCGAGATCTTCCTCTCGACCACGAGCACATACGGGTCGACGAGGACGGTTTCCATTCGCTCGGGGTCGGTGACGAAGTACGGCGAGATGTAGCCCTTGTCGAAGCGCATGCCCTCGGTGAGCTCGAGTTCGAGGCCGAAGGTGTTGCTCTCCTCGACGGTGATGACGCCTTCCTTGCCAACCTTGTCCATCGCCTCGGCGATCATCTCGCCAATCGTCGCGTCACCGGCGGAGATCGAAGCGGTGGCGGCGATCTGCTGCCTGGTCTGCACGTCCTGCGCCTGGTTGGCCAGCGCCTCGGTCACCGCGGCCACGGCGGCGTCGATGCCCCGCTCGAGCGCGATCGGGTTCGCGCCAGCCGCCACGTTGCGCAACCCCTCGCGCACGAGCGCCTGGGCCAGGACGGTGGCTGTGGTGGTACCGTCGCCGGCCACCTCGTCGGTCTTCTTGGCTACTTCCTTGACCAGCTCGGCGCCGAGCTTCTCGTACGGATCGTCGAGCTCGATCTGCTTGGCGATGCTCACTCCGTCGTTGGTGATCGTGGGCAAGCCCCACTTGTTTCCCAGTACGACGTTGCGCCCCTTCGGGCCTAGCGTCACCTTCACCGTGTCGGCGAGGACGTTCATTCCGCGTTCGAGGCCGCGACGGGCCGCTTCACCGAAAACGATCAACTTGGCCATCTGCGTCGTCCTCTGCATTGCTCGGACCGACCTGCGATGACCGCTGCAAACGCGGATGCCTCTCCTGGGCCCATCCCATTCGGTTGGCACTCGCACGCGGCGAGTGCTAACCACAGTGCAACATTGATCCCACCGAAGTGCAAGTAACGACGGGGGTCATGGAGTAACCAGAAGACGATTCCGGACGCTGGTCACTCCGGCGGCCGCCCATGCCGCTTGCTCGGCCTGGCGACGTCCGGCGAACGAACGGACGCTTCCGCTCAGCGTCAGCTCGTGGCCGTTGATGTCGATCCTGATCGTGTGGGCGTCGAGTAGGGCGTTGCGCTGCATCGCCTGTTCGACTGCGGTCTTCTGTACCTCCACCGCCATACCTTGGCTGAGCGAGATGGTGTTGTTGACCGCGGTGACGCCCTCGAGATAGAAGACCGCTCGGGCTGCGGCGTCGCGCTGGTAGCCCCACGTGACAGTGCCGGACAGGGTGATCACGTGGTCGTGGACGTCGGCCTTGACGGTGTTCGAGGGTACGTCGACCGCCAAGGCGAGTAGCTGGCTGGCGGCCTGGGCGAGGTCGGTGTCGGTGGTGCTGGACGTTTCCGGTGTGAGTACCTGGAGGTCGTCCGCGACGGCCTTGACGCCGGACACCCGCATGGCCGCCTGCTTCGCGGCGATCCGTTCGGGCAGGCTGCCCACTTCGCCGGACAGCGTGACTGCCCCGCCGTTGACCGCTACCTCGATGTGCCTGTCGATGCTGGGGGTGTACAGCAATTCCTCGGAAACGTTGGCCTGAATGTCCTGGTCGCTCGTGCGCGTCGTCTGTGTCACGCGCCCAACGATCCCCTCTCGGGATTAATTTGCACAAGTCCATATGCCACATTTAGAAATAAATCTTTGAGTTTATCAATGTCGCCCTGATTTAATCACATATTGTCGACGGCTGCTTTCACGTCGGGGAGGATCTGTGGGTCGAGCGTAGGCTGGCGATGACAAAGCCGCCCCGGGGAGCTGGTCGCGTTCGACCCGGTCCCTGTTTTACGTAGCCCGCCCGTCGCGGCCGCACGAACCGTTGGGGGTATCGGTGGCGGTCCCGGTGTTCTCACCGGCGCAGGGTCTGGATAGGTCGGCGACGTGACGGCTGAGCGCAGAATGCGGCTGTGGCGCATGGTCGTCGCACACGCTGAACATGGGCCGGCTGCCGCCGAGCATGTCGGCGCGGTAGCGGTGTCGGCGGCGGGGGTGGACGCGGCCGCCGTTGCCGTGGTGCTCGACGCATCTCCTCGCGAGACGATCTACGCAAGTGACCGGTTCGCCGCCGAGCTGGAAGAGTTGACATTGACGGTGGGTGAAGGACCGGGTGTGGACGCCCTCGCCGACGGCCCGGCCTTGGTAGCCGATCTGACCGCCGAGGAGTGTCTGGTCCGCTGGCCGGTGTTCGCCCCGGCGGCGGCGAAGACAGGTGTCCGCGCGATGTTCGCCCTGCCGCTGCGGATCGGTGCGATCCGGCTCGGCGTGCTGGATCTCTACCGCGCCGAGCCCGGCGGGCTGGACGCCGGGCAGGTGGCCGACGCTCTCGTGCTGGCGGACACGATAGGCGTCCTGTTGCTCGACGAGGCGGAGCGGAACCGGTCACGCCCGGACGGATCGTGGCCCGAGCACACCGGCGCGCAGCCCCCCGTGGTGCATCAGGCCACCGGAATGGTGATTGTGCAGTTGGGAGTGACCGCGGCGGTGGCCTTGATCCGGTTACGCGGTTATGCGTACGCCAACGACCGGCGGTTGCGTGATGTCGCCGCCGACGTGGTTGCCCGACGCCTGCGCTTCGACGCCGACTCCGACGTTGGCGGCAGCGAGGGCCTCGACAGCGGTTGAGCTCGCGGGGACCGGGCGCGGGGCTACTGTGGCGGCGTGAGCAAGATGGTCCCGCCTCAACTGGCCGACGTTTTTGTGGAGTTGGCCGACACCCTCGTCGACGACTTCGATGTGATCGAATTCCTGCACGTGTTGGCCGAGCGGTGCGTCGAGCTGTTGGGTGTATCGGCGGCCGGGCTGTTGCTAACCGATCAGCAGGGCGCGCTTCAGCTGGTGGCCGCGTCTTCGGAGCGGACCCGGCTGCTGGAACTGTTCCAACTGCAGACCGATCAGGGCCCGTGTGTGGACTGTTTCCGCACCGGCGAGCCGGTGTCGGTCACCGACCTGCCGGCGGCCGGGCGTTGGCCTCGGTTTTCGGCAGCCGCCGCCGAAGTGGGCTTTGCCGCGGTCCATGCGCTGCCGATGCGGTTGCGTGACGAGGTGATCGGCGCGTTGAACCTGTTCGACACCGAACCGGTCGAGTTGAATTCGGGAACGTTGCGGATCGGCCAGGCGCTGGCCGACGTGGCCACCATCGGGCTACTGCAGCAACGTGCCATCCACCGCCGCGACGTCCTCACCGAACAGCTGCAGACCGCGTTGAGCAGCCGGATCCTGATCGAACAGGCCAAGGGTGTGCTGGCCGAACGCCATCACCTGGACCTGGACACCGCGTTCACCCTGCTGCGCAGCGGCGCGCGTAGCCGCAGCCGCCGGCTGTCCGACCTCGCACAGGCCATCGTCGATGGCACTGCGCAGCTGTCATCGCCCGCGACGGCAAGGCGGCCCAGCTGAGGTCCGCTCGATCGGGATCGCGCGGGTCAACCCGCCGTGGCGGCGCGGAGCCCGCGGCCGACGTCGTGCAGGTGGCGCAGGGCCTCGGCGTAGGAACGCACCAGGCTCGTCTCGCAGTACGACACATCGTGCTCGCGGCAGAACGCCTTGACCAGCGGCTGCGCGCGGCGCAGGTGAGGTCGGGGCATGCTCGGGAACAAATGGTGCTCGATCTGGTAGTTCAGGCCGCCCAGAGCGAAGTCGACCAGCCGGCTGCCGCGCACGTTGCGGGAGGTAAGGACCTGACGGCGTAGGAAATCCGTCCGGTCACCGGCGGCCAGCATCGGCATTCCCTTGTGGTTCGGAGCGAACGCGCACCCGAGGTACAGGCCGAACAGGGCCTGCTGAACGGCGAGAAACACGAGCGCCTTCATCGGAGAGAGCACCAGCAGCACCGCGCTCAGGTAGCCGGCGATGTGCAGTCCGAGGGTGACTGCCTCCCACGTCCGGTGGCGCAGCCGTCGGTCGAACAGCGCCTTGACGCTGGACTGGTGCAGCTGAGCCGCCTCTAGCAGGAGCAGCGGGAAGAACAGGTACCGCTGGTGCCGGGCGATGAACCGGGTCACCGGCCCCCGCTTGGCGCGGGCTTGTCCGTCGGTGAAGGCCAACGCACCGATGTCGATGTCCGGATCCTTGTCCTCCTGATTGGGGTTGGCGTGGTGGCGGTTGTGCTTGTCGACCCACCAGCCGTAGCTCAACCCGATCGCCAGGTTGCCGTGCACCAAGCCCACGAGGTAGTTGGCCCGCTTGGACCGGAAGACCTGCCGGTGCCCGGCGTCGTGGCCGATGAACCCCAGCTGGGCGAAGACCGCGGCCAGGAACGCGGCCACCGCGATCTGCCACCACGAGTCGCCGAGCACGACGAACCCCACCCAGCCAGCGAGCAACAGGCCGCCGGTCACCGCGATCTTCGTCAGGTAGTAGCCCGGCCGATGCCGCAGCAGGCCGGCGGCTTTGACCCGGCGCATCAACTCAGCGAATTCGCTGCCACGCGTCGAAACACTCCCGGCCGAGGAGCCGCGGTAGACCGGGATCGTAGGTAGAGTCGGTAGTGTCACGCGGGAACCTCCAGGACGTGCATCGTGATCGTGCCGATGATTCGTCGCCCTGGGTCCGGGGGTCGATCGCTGTTCCGCCGTCACGCGACTCTGGTGGCGGTCCACGAAAACTGGCCAGCCGCGGTCAACATCACGTTAACACCTCTGCGGACGATCGGCTGTCGAGCGTCTGGCGTGTGCCTAGCGCATGGCTGCAGCCCCCCACCAGGTGCTGGATGAGGGGCTGCAGGATATAAGTAGTCGGTCGTTCCGACTGGGTCACTAGATGGCCGTAACGTGTTCCGCCTGTAGGCCCTTGGGCCCCTGGGTCACGTCGAACTCCACCCGCTGGTCCTCGGCCAGGCTGCGAAAGCCGGCCGAGTGGATGGCGGAAAAGTGGACGAAGACGTCAGCACCTCCGCCGTCGACGGTGATGAAGCCGAAGCCTTTTGCGTCGTTGAACCACTTCACGGTTCCCCGTGCCATGTGATGCTCTCCTTGTCAGAGATGGGAAGCGAACCGCGACAAATCGTCGGGTCCGCGGCCGTTGTCGCAGCGGTGATACGCACCATCTCTGGCAAGAAACAGCGTCACGCCCTCGGAAATCCGCAGGCGTGACCAAGTATCCACGAACACAGAAACTATCGACCACGTGGTGCAACAGGTCGGTACCGTGGCGTATTCCTGGATGGGAGGTGCGTTCTGCGCTGGGTTGCTCCTGCCCGCCGCCGGCGACGAGCAGGGTAGGATCGGGGGCAACTCCGGAATCGACGACATCCACTTCTGAGGTGCCAGCCAAGCCGGCCTAGGCCAAAGGGGATGTCATGCCCGTTCTCCACCGTAAACGCATCGGTCCTGCCGAGCCGTCGGCGCCCTCGATACCACGACTGAGGATGGAACCCACCGGCTCCCGCCGCACCCTCCTCGACGGCGCCTGGTGGCCCCGTTCCACCGACCCCGTAGCCGAGCTGCCAGGTCTCGTTCTGGCTATCGACAAGCTCCGCGGCCCGGTCACCCGGCTGGTCCTCGCCGACGACGGCTGGGACGAACATCCCGAGCGCCTGGGTGTGGCTGGGCGGGTCCTGCGACTGGGCTACTTCACGAGCCAACCGACCGTGCTCTTGACGGCCCTGTGCGACAACGGTGACCGCGTCGACCTGCTGATCGTGCCCCCGAACACCGAAGGCGGCACCGCCGACGCGGCGATGGTTCTCGCCGCTACCACCAGCAACCTCGTTCAGGCCGAGCACCTCCTTCTCGCCGCCGGCACCGCACGTACCCGGGAC
>Ga0075430_100002612_pt1 | contig 15046 bp, 10 predicted proteins | sample RhiMetdeltSRZDD4_FD_75294 | JGI IMG/M metagenome (GOLD analysis project Ga0075430, IMG submission 75294) | Populus rhizosphere microbial communities from Tennessee, USA - Rhizosphere MetaG P. deltoides SRZDD4 | ecosystem: Host-associated > Plants > Roots > Rhizosphere > Soil | place: USA... | reverse complement strand
GCGGACGTCGACGAGGCGACGCTGGCCGACTTCGCCGGCCGGGGGCAGGCCGGTGTGGTCGTGCTCGGCTCCGGCTTCGACGGCAAGGACACGGCGAGCCTCGGTCGGCTGATCGAGCAGTTCGGCCTGACCGGACTGGACGGGAAGCCGGCCCGCCCGCCGCGACCGGCCGATCGGTACGGGCTGTACCGCTTCGACCCGCCGCCGAGCGCGGGGCGCCGCTGAGATGGCTGTCGCCGACGAGGCCCGAGCCACGGTGAACTCCGTCGGCGAAGGATGCGCCGGGGCCGTCGTCGGTCCGAACATGGGTCGCCGGTCGCTCCCGGCGGGAGCTGGTGGCGTCGCGGACGTCGGCATCGCGCTGGCGCTGCTCGTCGTCGCCGCGTTCGTGCTGCTGCGAGCCGCCGAAACGGTGCCGTTCCACGGCGACGAGAGCGAGTGGATCGCCGCCGGCCGCTACTTCCGGTTCGTCTTCCTGGATCATGACGTTACGAGCCAGGTCTGGCGCCCGAGCTGGCTGAACCGGGATCAGCCGCCGCTCGGGCGGTACATCATCGGTGGGATCGTCTGGGCCTCGGGCACGGACCCTGAGAAGGTGAACCGGACGTACGCCTGGGAGCGGGACTACGAGTTGAACCTGCGCGAGGGGCGGGTGCCCGAGCCGCACATCCTGAAGCCGGTCCGGCGCGCGATGGCGCTGGTCGGGGCCGTCAGTATCGTGCTGCTGTTCGTCGCGGGGCGGCTCGTCGGTGGGACCCTCGTCGGCGCGGTGGCCGGGTTCGTGGCGACGTTCAGCCCGCTGCTCCAGAGCTACTTCGTGCAGGCCCGCACCGAGGCGCTGCTGGCGTTCTTCTCGACGCTGGCGTTGGTGGCGCTCCTGGCGTTCGCGCGGACGTACCAGCGGAGCGGGAAGCTTCGGCCGGTTGGCTGGTGCGTCGGCCTGCTGCTGGGGCTGGCGCTCGCCACCAAGCTGACGGCCGCCGTGGGGATCGTCGGCGCCTGCGCGTACGGCGGCGCGGCGGCGCTGGCACGGCTTCGCACGGCGCGGCAGGAGGCCATGCGACTGATCGGCTGGAGCGCCGCGACGGGGCTCCTGGCGACGCTCGTCTGGGTCGCCGCCAACCCGTTCCTCTGGCCCGATCCGGTCGGCCGGACCTGGTCGATGCTGGAGCAGCAGCAGGCGATCATGGTCGAGCAGGGCGTCGAGTTCGGCAACCCGGTCGAGACGCCGTTGCCGGGTCGGCTGCTGCTGATGGTCCGGCGATCGTTCGGCGAGAACTCGACGCCCGCCTTCGACTACGGGGCGCCGCGAGGCAGCGAGCCGCTGATCCGGCGGACGTTCTCCGACCTGCCGATCGTGCTCGGCCTCAGCGTCGAGCTGGTGCTGGCGGCGATCGGGCTGGTGGTGCTGATCGGCCGGGTGGCGACGGTCTGGTGGTCCGGTGTGCGGCACGGCTCCGAGACGGCGCTGCTCTGGTGGCTAGCCGCCTACTTCATCGGCATCGGCGCGAACCTGAGCCTGGACTGGCCGCGCTACTACGTCCCGACGGCGTTCTACGGCGCCATCCTGATCGGGCTGGGCGTCCAGGCGATCGTGACGGCGGCGGCGCGCTGGCTTTCCCGGTCATCGCCTGTCACGGCGCCGGCCGTCGGGCCGCCCGCCGAGGCGGCCGGCTGACGCCGTGAGCCCGTTCGGTACGGAGCATCTGGCCGACGGCACGTGGCCGCCGTCGGCGCCGCCGCTGGCCGGCTTGCCGTCGATGATCTCCGTGCTGGTACTGGCCGTGCGCGCCGTCCTGGCGTGCTTGATCGTGGCGTTCTTCGTCCAACAGAGCTTCTACGACCACGCGGCCGACTTCAAGACGTTCTTCTCGGCGGGGTACGCGGTGCGCCACCCGGAGATCCCGCTCTACGACCTGGTGGCCCTCGACGACAACCCGTTCGGCGAGGTGTTCAAGCTGGCGCCGCCGGCCGCCGTCTACCTGGTGCCATTCACCTACGGGACGATCCAGGAGGCTCGGCTCGCCTGGCGGCTGGTGCTGGTCGCGGCGATCGTGGCGGCGTACGCGATCGTGGCGCGGACGCTGGGCCTCAAGTTGCTCGGGTGGGCCTGGCTGACAGGATTCGCCGCCTGGAGCGTCTTCGGGCCGCTCCAGATTGCGGTCGGCGAGGGGCAGTGGGATCCGATCTTCCTGCTGCTGATCGCGCTCGCCACGCAAGCCGTCTGGACGGGACGGGCGACGGTCGCGGCGCTCGCCGTGGCGGTCGCCGCCAGCATCAAGCCGTACCCGGTCCTGCTGATCGGGTACTTCCTGGCCCGTCGCGACTGGCGGGCGGCGGCGGCGACGGCGGCGACGCTGGCGACCCTGCTCGTGCTCGGCGCGCTGGCGGTGGGGCTGGACGAGACGACGGCGTTCGTGACGCGGGTGCTGCCGGCGACCGGCGCCACGACGGCGTACGCCGACAACCAGGCGCTTGGGGGCGTGCTGGCGCGGCTCTGGACAACCGACCTGAAGCCGTTCCCGCTGCGCGACTCAGGGGCCGTCGATCTATCCATCCGCGTCGTGACGCTGGCGCTCGTCTCGGCGACAATCTGGCTGGTGGCTCAACGGGGAGCGTCGGATGGGCAGGAGCGGGCGTTGCAGCTCGGCCTGTTCGTCCCGCTCTCGATCCTGGTGATCCCGGCCGCCTGGACACACTACCAGGCGATCCTGCTGGTCCCGTTGACGCTGCTCGCTGTCGATCAGGCGCGGAACAGGCCGCGCGACCCGTTCGGCTGGCTGCTGCTGGCCGTGGCGTACGGCGTCCTGCTGCTGCCGAACCCGACGATGGTGTACGGTCCCGAAATCGACCGAGGCCTCTGGCTTCGGAGTCGGGCCGACGCGGCGAACCTGGCGCTCCAGGGTATCTACCCGACCGCGCTGAGCCGGCTGATCCTCTCGTACAAGGCGTTCGCGGTGATCCTGCTCTACGGCCTGCTGGCCTGGCGCGTCGTCCGCCCGGCAACCCGGGGAGCGGCGACCGGCGCGGCGACGTCGAAGCCGGCCGCGCCGGCGACGGTGGCCTCGTGATCGCCGAGCGCGCGGCCACCCCTTCGGCGGCGCCACGGGCAGCGACGCGAACACGGCTGGTCGTGGGTCTGGCACTCCTGGCGATCCTGGCCTCCTTCGGTGCGTGGCAGCTCCTGGCTGCGCTCCAGACAAGCCCGTACCATTGGCACGACTTCGCGCAGGACTACATCGCGGCCCAGGACGTCCTGGCCGGCCGCAACCCGTTCCGGCCCCAGAACGAGCGGGTCGGGCAGCTGTTCAACATCCCGACGCCGAACGAGGGACCGGCCTACAGCTTCCACCCCCCGACGACGATCCCGTTCTTCCTGCCGCTAGCTCCCCTGCCGTATACGGCGGCGTTCGTGGTCTGGGACCTGGTCCAGCTCCTCTGCCTCTGGGCCATCGTGGACCTGACGGCGCGGGCGCTCGGGCAGCGGCTGTCGGTGCCGCTGGGGGCCGGCATCGCCCTGGCGCTGGTGGCGGTCTGGCCGATCTGCGAGAGCTTCGTCGAGGGCCAGCTCAACATCCCGGTGGCGGCCGGGATCGTGGCCTGCTGGTATGCGCTGCGGATCGGGCGGCCAGGCCGGGCCGGGGTGGCGCTGGCGCTGGCGGTGGCATTGAAGCCGCTGGCCGGACTGTTCGTGCTCTGGGCGCTCTGGCGTCGGCAGTGGCGGCTGTTGTTCGCGGCAGGGGCCACGCTGGCCGTGTTCACGGTGGCGGGAGTGGCGCTTTCCGGCGTCCAGGGCACGGTCGATTACGTCACGCTGGCGTACCCGATGCACGCCAGCCTCTGGCCGGGCTACCAGGACAATGCCTCGCCGCAGGGTCTGTATACGCGCCTGTTCGGGCCGAGCGACTGGCGGCCGCGACCGCCGTACCCGACGCCCGGCCTGAGCCGAATCCTGACGCTGGCGACCTGGGCCGGGGCGGTGGGCCTGCTGTTCTGGCGCCTCGGCTGGCGGGAGCCTGACGCGGAGCGCCTGAACCGCGAATTCGCGGCGCTCGGCGCGACGATGCTGTTGGTGACGCCGATCATCTGGCCGCATTACTACGCCGTGCTGATCGCGCCGGTCGCCGTGTTCGTGGCGTACCTCTGGTGGCGCCGGGCATGGGCCTGGCTCGGGCTGCTGGCGCTGGCGCTGGTGGTGCTGTGGGTGCCGAGAGAGCTGCACGCCTGGCTGGAGCGACACGCGCTGGCCCCACGCGCCTATGGGACGTTCCAGCTGCCGGCCCTGATCGCGGTGTACGCGGTCGGGCTGGTCTGCCTCGGTCGGCGGGCGCTGGCCCCGCGCACCTCCGAGCCGTGAGCGTCGCCGCCGCCCCCCGGACGAGCCGCGCCGCCGACCGGGTGATATCGGGCGGGGCAGCGGCGTTGGTGCGCGAGACGATCGCCGTCGCGGCGGCCCTCTGCGGGACCGTGCCGGCCCTGCTGCCGCTGGCCGAGCGGGGCATGGCGAACACCCATGATGGTCTGATCCACGTCCAGCGGCTGATCGCGCTGGAATCGGTGGTCCGGCAGGGAGTGCCGTTCACGCGCTGGCTGCCGGACCTGGCGTACGGGTACGGCCAGCCGCTGCTGCTGTACTACGCGCCGCTGGCGTACCTGCCGGCGCTGGCCGCGCGATTCCTGGGGGCCGGCTACGCCGCCAGCACCGAGATCGCGAGCGGTCTGGCGCTGGTGCTGTCGGCGCTGACGATGTACCTCTTCGCGCGCGCGCTGTTCGGACGGGTGGCGGCGGCGGTGGCGGCGGTCGTGTACGCCGTGCTGCCGTACCAGCTGGTCGACGTCTACGTGCGGGGCGCGCTGGCGGAGTCGTGGGCGTTCGTCTGGCTGCCGCTGAGCGCGTTGTGCCTGACGCGAGCCTGGACGGACAGTCGGGCGCGCTGGAGCGCCGGGCTGGCGTTGAGCGTCGCCGGACTGGTGCTGACGCACAACGTCACGGCGCTGCTGTTCCTGCCGGCGCTGGTCGCGCTCGGGATGGCGCTGCAACTGAGCACGCGGTCCGACTGGCGCGCGCTGCCGCTCCGCCCGATCGGCGGCGTGGCCCTCGGACTGGTGCTAAGCGCCTGGTTCTGGCTGCCGGCCCTGGCTGAGCGCCAGCTAGTCCAGATCGGCGAGACGATCGAGCCGGACCTGTTCGCGAGCTTCTTCGTGCGGGGCTGGCCGCCGTTCCGCCTCGACCCGCTCTACGACTACCAGCTCCCCGTGAGCACGGCGCTCGGCTCGCCGATCTTCTGGCCGCAGCTCGGGCTGGTGCAGGTCGGGGTGACGGTCATCGGAGCGGTGGCAGCCGTACGGACGCGCGGCGTCGTACGCGGCTTGGCGATCTGGGCGGCGTTGCTAGCGCTCGGCGGCTACCTGATGCAGCTTCGGCCGCTGGCGCCGGTCTACGACCTGGTCCCGCTGCTGTCGTTCGCGCAGTTCCCGTGGCGGCTGCTCGCCGTCGTCGGCCTGGGATCGGCGATCCTGGCGGGCGTGCTGGTGGAGGCTGTGAGCGGGCGGGCGGCGATTCGAGCGGTCTTCGCCGTGGCGATCGTCGGGGCGTCGCTGGTGACGGCGGTCGCGCGCCTGGACCCCGAGCCGCTGCCGGTGGACGAGCGGATACTCTCCGTCGAGACGCTTACCCGGAGCGAGCTTGCCGACTACGGGCTCGGGACGACTCACAGCGGCGAGTACCTGCCGGTGAGCAGTGGCCAGCGAAACGCCGCGCGGTTCCGGAAAACGCTGATCGACGCTGGCGGCGCGCAGGCGAGACAGGCTGACATCTCGCCGAGTACGCTCCAGATCGAGCAGGTCGAGTGGCGGCCGGACCGAATTCGGGGGACGGTCATCGCCGCGATTCCCGAGCGGCTGATCGTCCACCAGTTCGCGTTTCCGGGCTGGGCGGCGTGGGTCGACGGGTCGCCGGTGGCCGTGGAGGCGGCAGGACCGCTCGGTGTGCTCGCCGTCGAGGTGCCGGCCGGGCGGCACGCGGTGGAGTTTGCGTGGACCTGGACGACGCAGCGGGCCGGCGCGGCAGGCGTCTCGCTGCTTGGTCTGATACTCCTGGTGCCGCTGGCCGGGGCGAGGCCGTGGCGGCTAATGCGCCGTCGCGGATCTATCGCAGTGCTGACGGCGTACGCGAGCGTCGCGGTGCTGGCGCCGTCCTGGGGGGCCGTGGCGACAGCCGGCGCACAGGTCCCGGAAACGGCGCGGACACAAGACGTGAGTGACGCGCTGACCCTCGTCGACGTGCGCCACGATACCGCGCGGATGGCCGAGGACCGCGTGGTTCAGTCTCGCCTGGTCTGGCTGGTGCGCCGGGCGCCGGCGACGGGATATCGGGCGTTCGTCGAGCTCGTCACGCCGGACGGCAGCGTCCATCACCGCGCGCCCTGGGTGTACGAACCGCTGAGCCGGCTCTGGGAGCCAGGCGAGCTTGTCGCCACGACGATCGTAACCCGCCCGCCCGACGACGTCCCCGGTGGGGGGTATCAGCTCAGGCTGGCGTTCGACCGCCCGGCGGAGATCGCGCCGCTGCCGCTGGCTACCTTCAGCGTTCCATCTCCAAAGGACGGAGTGACGTCGGTCCTGCCTCGGGCAGTTCAGGTCGGCACGGAAATCCAGGTGTCGGCGACGGGAGCGTTGGCAGGCGCCGTCGATCGCCCAGCTATCGCCCGGCCGGGCAGGTCACTGGACGTGCCCCTCACCTGGCATCAGCTCGGGGTCGTGCCAAACGTCGAGCGTGAGCTGCAAGTGGTGGCCGTGCTGGGTGTGCCGGGGGGCGACGTTGTGTCGGAGCCGCGGCGGCCGGGTGACTGGTTCGCGCCACTGCCGTTCTGGCAGCGGGGCGACCTGATCGAGCAGAACGTGCGGCTGTCGCTGCCGGCCTGGGTGCCGCCCGGAACGTATCCACTCTCAGCGCGGGTGTACGCGCGCGATCTGGCCCGAGCGGGGCTGAGCGAGCCGGGGGCGTCCTCCGCGCGGCCACGCGGAAGGCCGGTGGCCGAGCTTGCGCTCGGCAACGTGACGGTCGAGCCGTGAGCGCGGCAATGGCGAGGGCAGCGAGGCCGGAGGCCCGGTCGACCGCAGGGCCTCAGACGCGTCAGCCGGAGCGGACTTCGGGGCGCATGGTCGAAGCGGCAACCCTCGGCGTGGTGCTGGTGGTTGCCGCCCTGTTCCGGCTTCCGGCGCTGGGTACCGTCCCGAACGGCCTGTTTCTGGATGAGGCGTCTCGAGGGTACGACGCGTACGCGCTGCTGCTCACCGGCGCCGACCAGTACGGCGTTCGCTGGCCGCTCTTCGCGGAGGGCCTCGACGATTACACGCCGGCGCTGTACACGCTGCTGGTGGTGCCGGCGGTGGCGGCGTCGGGGCTGACCGAGGTCGCGGTCCGGCTGCCGGCGGCGCTGGCGGGCATCCTGACGGTCTACACCACGTACCTGTGCGGGCGAGCGTTGCTCGGGAGCGCGGCCGGGCTGGTGGCGGCGGCGCTGGTGGCGATCTCGCCCTGGCACGTCCTGCCGAGCCGAACGGGGGCGGAGTGGGTGCTGCTGCCGCTCTTTCTGTCGACGGGCGTCTGGCTGCTGGCGCGGGGCCGGCGGCACGGGCCGTCGCTGCTGCTGGCGGGGATCGTCCTCGGGGTCGGGCTGTACAGCTACGCGTTCGCGCGGCTACTGGTGCCGCTGCTGGTGGTCGGGTTCGCGGCGCTCTGGTGGCGGGAGTTGACACCTCGGTGGCGCTGGGCGCTGGCTGGCGCGGCGGTGCTGATCGCCCTGGCCATGCCGCTCGTCTGGTTCGGGCTGACGCCGGCCGGGCAGGCGCGCCTGCAGACGGTCGTGCCGCTGGACCGGTATCGCGGGCTGGCGCTGATCCCGTACGCCCTCTCCAACTTCGCGTCGTACTTCGGTCCGGCGTTCCTGATCTGGGGTGCCGAGCCGACCGACCATCACCGCCTGGCCGGGTTCGGGCCGGTCCTACCGGTGATGGTGCCGCTCGTCGTGGCGGGGCTGGCGGCCGTCGCGCGGGAGCCGACCCGGGCGGGCCTGTTCTGCCTCTGGTGGCTCGTCGCGGCGCCGGCCAGCGCCGCGCTGCACCGCGAGAGCCCGTCGTCGGCGCTGCTGCTCGGAGCGATCCCAGCCTGGCAGCTGCTATCGGGGCTCGGCGGGGCCGCGCTCCGGGCATGGGCTGCGCGGTGGGGCCGAAGCGCTGCCCTGGCGACGACGGGCGTGCTGCTGGTCGCGGGGATCGGGACGGCCGGCCTGGCGGCGCGGGCGCTCTACGTCGAGTATCCCGTCTACGCCGCCGGCGACTGGCTCTACGGCTCCCGCGAGACGATCGCCTACCTGGAGACACACCGCCACGAGTACGACGACGTCCTGGTCAGCGACGGCCTCTCGACGCCCCACGTCCTGGTGCTGTTCTTCGCGCGGGTCGACCCGCGCGCTTACCAGGCCGCGCCGATCCACGTCCGGCAGCCGGCCGTGCGGTCGCGGGGCGAGATCGGCCAGTACCGATTCGGCAGAATCGGCGAGCTGCTGGAGCGACCCGGTCGGCACCTCGCCTGGGTCTCGGCGGACGATGGCCCGAGACTGTTCGGGGGTCAGCGGCCGGTGCTCACGGTCTCCTCGCCTGATGGCCAGTCGTTGCACCACGTGTATGCGGTGGAGCGGCGATGAGTGCCGGGCGCGACGTCCAGTCCACGCTCGCCGAGCCGGCCGAGGAGCGACGCGGCGGCTCGACCTCGTCGGCGCTGCTCTGGTTCGGGCTGGCCGTGCTGGCGGTCGTCGGGGGGTGGATGCTGCTGGCGGCCTGGCAGGAGGGGCTGAGCGGTGGCCGCGACTTCGTGCAGGACTACGCGGCCGTCGTGAAAATCGGGCAGGGCCGCGACCCGTACGAGCCGTACAACGACGTGACGCAGGAGCTGTTCGGTGGGCCGCCCCACCGGGGACCGCTCTACAGCTTCCACGCGCCGTCGTCGTTGCCGCTGGTGATCTGGCTGCTGCCGTTCGCGAAGCTCTGGGGCTACACGGGCGCGTTCCTGGCCTGGGGGGCGGTGAGCTTTGCGGCGCTCTGGGCGCTGTGCTGGTTGACGCTGCGGGTGCTCCGGATCCCGCGCCCAGCCCTCGCCGGGCTCTTGCTGGCGCCGGCGCTGATCGTGCTGCCCGCGATCCGCGAGTGCTTTGAGGAGGGCCAGCTCAACGTCGTGGTGGCGGCCGGGATGGTCGGGTGCTGGGCGGCGCGGCGCGCCGGGCGATCCGGGCTGGCCGGCGTGCTGCTGGGCGCGGCGTTCGCGCTGAAGCCGATCCCCGGTCTGTTCTTTCTGTACTACGCCTGGCGTCGGGACTGGCGACTGCTCCTCGGGGCCGGGGCGACGGTCGTGGCGCTGTCGGTGGTCGGTGTCGGGCTGTCCGGGCTGGAGGGGGCCAGGCTCTGGGCGACGGTCAACTACCCGTCGCACGCCGAGGTCTGGCCCGGCTACCCGGACAACGCGTCGGTGCGGGGGTTCTTCACCCGGATCTTCGGGCCGAGCGACTGGCGGCCCCGGCCGCGCTACCCCATGCCGTACGCCTCAACGCTGCTGTGGGGGGCGAGCGGCGCCCTGCTGACGCTGCTGGCGCTCCTGGTGGCTCGGGCCGGGCGGCGCGCGTCGGAAGATGGCGGGCGCCGCTCGCCGCTCGGCGTCAGACTCTGGGGGCTGATGAGGCCGCGGCCGCTCGCGCGCGACGACCCGCGCGGCGACCTCGAAATCGCGGTGCTGACGATCCTGACGCTACTGGTCACGCCAATCGTCTGGCCTCACTACTACGTGGTGCTGGTGATGCCGGTGGCAGTGCTTCTGACGTACCTCGGGCGGCTGGCGCGCGGCGGCTCGGCGCGGCCATCAGGCGGGTCCGACGAGACGGAGGCGCCGAGTGCCGCCGTCGCGGCGCTGGGCGAGGACGCAAACGGGTCATCCGGCGCGTACGATCGGCGGCGGCGCATCCTTCCGCATCTGGCGCTGATGCTGGTGGCGCTCGTCTCGGCCGTGCTTGCGAGCGCGCACTACGTCGAACCGTTCCAGGGGGTCGGCGGGCAGCAGCTGGCGGCGCTGCTGGTGCTGTACGGCGCGTCGCTCGTGGCGCTCGGGTGGAGCGCTCGGGGTCAGGGGCGCGGCGCCAGCCCCGACGCAGTCAAGTACTCGGCGATCTGACGGGCCGCGAAAGCGTGCCCGGCGCCGGTCCAGTGGCCGTCGGCCGGGAAGTAGAGGCGCGCGCCCGCCTGGTGCTCGGCCCGAATCGCCGGGAGCAGATCGAGGAAGCGGAGACCCTGCCGCCCGGCGATCTCGGCGAGGCGGCGGTTCGGCACGTCCTGGCGGTAGACATTGCGCTCGCGGGTGTCGCCCTCGACGAGCCAGCGCCAGGCATCGGCGTCGAGCTGAAAGTACGAAGGAGCCGCCACGACGACCAGCTCGGCCCCGATGGAGCGGGCCGAATCGCGGGCGCGTCCGAGGATCTGCTCGGTGACCCACCAGGCCTCGTCCCAATCGGCGGGCGGATCGACCAGGTAGGTCGGGCGGTTCTTGCCGATCTGGGCCTGCTCCTGCTCGCGGGCCTCGTGCCAGAGCAGGAAATTCTCGATCAGGTTATAGGCGACGGACTTGCGTAGCAGCGGTCGGACCACTTCGAGGCGATCCGGCGGCGGCGCCAGTCCCGGTCGCAGCTCGATGCCGCCCCTGCCGTCCGGCACGAAGAACGGCCGGCGCGTGGTGTCGAGCCTGCGCTCCCTGGCGACGCGGTAGCCGTTGTCGGGCAAGTCGTTGTCGACGAAGTAGACCAGGACGACGACGTCTGGCTGGTAGGCCGCGCCGTCGTGCTCCAGGTACAGCACCTCCTGCGCCGTGCCGAAACCGGCGTTCCCGGCGTTGACGGCGTCGACGGGGCGGCCGGGCGCGGCCGTGGCCAGCAACGGCTCAAGCTGCCGCGAGACGGTGTCCTCGACGGGGACCTGCGCACCTTCGACGAACGAGTCGCCGAGGACGAGCACGCGGTAGGCACCGGGCGGCTTCGCGGGCTCGATCTCACGATCCCGGAGGCCGCGCGAGTTGAAGCTGACGTACGAGGTGAACTCGGGCGTCTCGATCCAGCCGCTGGCGCCCGGACGGTGGAAGAAGCCGTAGACGGGGTGAAAGGTCTGGAACGTGGCGATGCTGGTCAGGCTGTTGACGACGGTGAGGCGCGGACCGAGCAATCGCAGGACGACCTCGACGGCGACGAGACCGACCAGCAGGCCGAATGCGAGCAACCCGACCCGACCGCGCCAGCCTAGCGAGCGCCGGGGGACGGCGGGCGCTCCGGCCAGGGCCGACGCCTGAGCGCTTCTCAGAGCGGACATATCACAACAGGGGCGCTCCGTCCGGGCCGGACCTCGGGCGGCGCGGCGGGCCGGCCCAGGCCTGGGGGTCAAGCGCGTATGCTACCATGCGCGCCCATCCCGGCCTGGGGTCGGCGCGCTGGCCGAGGAGCCAGCAGGAGGTACGGCGGCCCGTGAGCCCGAACGAAGTCCAGTGGTGGTCGCTGGTGATCGGGCTGGCCGTGTTCGTGGCCGTGATCGCCCTGACGTTCGCCCTCCGACGCCGGCGCGAGCGGCGGGGAGCGCCGCCCGGACCGCCAGGCGAGTTTGTCGTCCAACGGGGCGAGGCAGGGAGCGGGGCGACTCCGGTCGAGGCGGCGCGAGCGAGCCGGCGGCGGCCGGCCAGTCCGCCGCCACCGGGCGAGCCGCGCGAGCTTGCCAGCGCCGTCAGGTCGGCGATCCTCCGGGCCGTCGCCGAGCGGGCGCCAGCCGGCTGGTCGGCGCTGATCCTGGCGCCGCCGCCGCGTCCGGATCGGATGACCTGGCACATCCATCTGGTGCCGGAGGTGGCGCTCGACCTGCGGGACGGACGAACGGTGACGGTGGCGCCGCCGGCGGTGACGCACGAGTGGCAGGTTGCCGGCGGCCGGACGGTGAGCGTCGGCGAGGGGGAACCCGAGCCGACGCCGGGCGATGAGGCGGTCGCCGTGCGGGTGACCGGGCCGTACCTGACGGTGGCGGTGGCTGACGAGGGCGGGGCCCCGTTGCTGGCGGCTCGGGTGGTGCCGGCAGGGGACGAGGAGCTGCCCCGGCCGCGCGCCCTGGCCACCGACCCCCGAGCGGTGCAGGGGGCGCTCCGCGAGGCAATCGAGCTGACGATCGGATCGCGGATGACCGGGCCGTCGCCGACGGCAGGCTACCCGCTCGGATCGTGGCGGGCGCACGAGCGGATCTGGCTCTCGATCGGTCGGTGAACGAAGCGGCCAGGATGGCCGCGCCCCAGCGGGCTACCGGGGAAGCTGGCGCTCGGGGGTGGCGCGGACCGACGACGGGTTGCGGGCTAGGGTCAGCATCCGCTCGACCTCTTCCAGGTAGCGCCCGGCGAAGCCGGGGTCGTCGACGATCAGGGCGTTCTCGTCGTTGTCGCGGTCTGCGCCGTCGCTGAAGTTGAACGAGCCGAAGATCGTCGTCTTGCCGTCGAGGACGAACACCTTGTGGTGCATGACGTACGGGTTGCCGTCCTGGTAGACGTCGAGGCCGGCCTGCTTCATCGTGCCAAGCTCGCTAAAGCGGGTCTCCGAGCCCGTCTTCTCGAAGACCCCGCTGACCGAGACGCCGCCCTGCGCCCGGCCGAGGACGGCCTGGCCGATCCCGTCGTGGGTGAACGAGAACGCCAGGAAGCGGATCTGGCTCGTCGCCTGTCCGATGCGCTCGGCGATCTTCTGGGCGACGCCGTCCTCCGGGGCAAACAGGATCTGGACCCGCATCGCGCCGACCTGGAAGGGCGGATTCACCTGTCCGCGCGCGCGACCGGCGCCGAACTTCTTCTGCACGAACATCGTCTCGAACTCGTCGGTGAAGGCCCGAGCGAGCTCCGGCGACGCCATCCGGACGGCGTTGTTGTTGAGGCGGTAGGTGTCGCCGACGGTCAGGTTCCAGGAGCCGGTCCAGATCTCCTGACCGTCCCGGACCGCGAACTTGTGGTGCATGATCGCCGCGCGCTCGTCCGGCACGATAGTGATGCCGGCATCGCGGACGATCTTGAGCGCCTTCTGGGTCGCCTCGTCGCGGACGGCGTTGACGGTATCGGAGTCGGTCACCATGCGAATGGCGACGCCGCGAGTCTTCGCGCGGACCATCGCCTGGGCGACGTTCTCCAGGTCGAACTCGTAGGCGGCGACGTCCAGCGTTCGGGTGGCGGCGTCGACGAACTGGACAAACCGCTCGTCGATGCCGCCGCGACGAGTCTCCGGACGGTCAGGGTAGACCGGCGTCGTGAAGTAGACCTCGTACGGGCCGGTGGCGGCGGGAGATGGGGCCGGTTTGGTGGCGACGTCTGGCCTGGGGATGGTGTTGAGACCCGGGATGCGGTCCCACAGCAGCCAGACGACGACGGCCGCGACGGCCAGGAACAGCACCAGCCCGAGCAGGCCAGACGGTGGAGCGTGACGGCGGCGGCTCACAGCGCCTTCTCCTGTTGGTTCGTCGATGCGGGCCGATCAGGCGATCTTCGGAGCGCCTCCGCGATGCGGGTGGCGATCTCGGGGCCGGACAGATCAGGCTCCTTCTCAAGCTGGCGGGCGAGAGCCTTCATGCGGCGGCTGACCTTCAACGTCGTGCCGATGAATGCCAGCTCAGACGAACGGCGCCTGGCATCGCCCTCGGCGTGCGCCGTGATGGCGGCGGCGGCGGACCGGACCACGTCGCGGGTCGTCTGGAGGCGCTGCTCGATTCGGGTGTCGGCCTCTGCGTCGCTGAGGCCTTCTGTCGAGGCGGCGACCCGATCCGCCTCGGCGAGCGCCCAGTCGAGCAGGGGCTTAACTTCGTCGTCGGCCAGGTCGCCGCGCAGGGCCTCATCCTCCAGGATGCGGGTTGCTGCCCGCTCCTGGCGGCTGGCGACGGACACGTCGGCCGCCGCGTGTCTCATGGATGTATCGACGGCGGCCGTGGAAGTGTCGGCAGAGGGTGGCGCGTCGACGGGCGCAGACGGCGCCGGCGCGCGATCGTCGCGGCCGAAGGCCAGTGCTCGAAGCTGACTCCAGAGTCCCATCGCCCGGGGCATGTCACGACCCGTGCCAGCGTACGGCGTCAGTCGGCGTCGCCGCCGGGGCCGCTCAGCGCTTCGATCGCCTTGACGACGGCTGACATGTCTCGACGGCCGAGGCCCATATTGGAGGCCGAGCCGTACATCTGCTCGGCGACGGCGGCGAGGATCGCCGGGGCCTTCACGCCCTGCGCCGCCGAGATCGCCAGCCCGAGGTCCTTGCGCATCAGGTCGACCATGAAGCCGGGGGTGTAGTCGTCGTTGGCGGGGGAGGCCGGAATGACGCCGGGGATCGGGTGGTTGATGTCGTGCGCCCAACAGCGGCCCGACGACTTGCTGATCACGTCGTAGAGGACCTTCGGGTCGGCGCCGAGGCGCATCCCGATGTTGTACGCCTCCGCCGTGACGGCCAGGCCGACGCCGGCCATCAGGTTGTTGACGACCTTGACGACCTCGCCCATGCCGTTGTCGCCGCAGTGGATCACGTTCTTCCCCATCGCTTCGAGGACCGGCTTGCACTCGTCGAACAGGTCTTTGGGGCCGCCGACCATGATGGTGAGCGTGGCGTCGCGGGCGCCGACCGAGCCGCCGCTGACGGGCGCGTCGAGCATTCGGAAGCCACGCGCGGTGACCTGCTCGGCGACGCGCTTGCTGACCAGCGGGTCGATGGTGCTCATGTCGATCAGGACCGAGCCCGGGCGCATCCCCTCGAGGACGCCGCCGAGGCCGAGGACGGCCTCCTCGACGTGGGGCGAGGACGGCAACATGGTGATGACGACCTGGCCGGCGGCTGCGGCTTCAGCGCTGCTGGCGGCCTTCTCGGCTCCGAACTCGAGCAGCTCCTCGACGGGCGCGGGGTCGAGGTCGAAGGCGGTGACCTGGTAGTGGCGCTTGAGCAGGTTGATCGCCATCAGCTTGCCC
>Ga0075430_100002611_pt1 | contig 15046 bp, 10 predicted proteins | sample RhiMetdeltSRZDD4_FD_75294 | JGI IMG/M metagenome (GOLD analysis project Ga0075430, IMG submission 75294) | Populus rhizosphere microbial communities from Tennessee, USA - Rhizosphere MetaG P. deltoides SRZDD4 | ecosystem: Host-associated > Plants > Roots > Rhizosphere > Soil | place: USA... | reverse complement strand
CTCGAGCGGCAGGCGCGCGAGGTTCCCCCGGATCGTCTCGATGATCTCGCTCATCCCCTGGGTGCGCTCCGGATCGCCTCGAACATCCTGACGAGCGCGGCCGTATATCTCACGTTGTGGACGCGGAGCATGTCGGCTCCTCCGCAAAGAGCGAAGGCATTCACGATCACCGTGCCGGTGTCAGGGTCGAGAGCCGCCGGCCCCATGGCCTTCTCGATGAAGCCCTTCCTCGATGCTCCGATAAAGACAGGGTATCCCAGATCCTTCAGCACGTCGATGTTTCGGACCAGTTCCAGGTTGTCCTGAACGCGCTTACCGAAGCCGAGACCGGGATCGATGATGATGCGCGACCGATCCACCCCCCACTCGAGGAGCGCCTTCGTCCTCGCCTCGAAGAACGCCCGGACTTCACGAGTGACCCCCTGCGGGTAGCGAGGATCGACCTGCATGTCGAGGGGCGTCCCCCGCATGTGCATCACGACCAGGGGCGCCTTCCATCGGGTGACCACGCGCTGCCAGCGCCCGTCCCTGAAGCCCGCCACGTCGTTCAGGATATCGGCGCCCTCCTCGAGCGCGCGCTCTCCCACTTCCGGGTCCTGGGTGTCGATGGAGATCGGCGCGGCCGTTCTTTTCCGGATCCCCGCGAGGACCGCCAGCACCCTCCGGAGCTGCTCCGCGGCGGGAACGGGGTGGGAGCCGGGCCGGGTCGACTCTCCGCCGATGTCGATCCAGTCCGCGCCCTCCTCGATCATCCGGAGCCCCGCCTCGACGGCGGCCGGTGGATCGACATGGATCCGTCCATCCGAGAAGGAATCGGGGGTGACGTTCAGGATCCCCACGACGAGAGGGCGCTTTCCGGCCTCGAGCCGCCGCCCTCCCTCCAGTTCGAAGACCCAGCAGCGCGCCCCCGGAGGCCCGGGCGCCCCTTCAGGCACTCCCGTTCCCTCCCCCGGGCGGCGGCGCGGCGAGAGGCTTGCCTTCGACGAGAGCGGCCACCTCCTCGCCCGTCAGCGTCTCCTTGACGAGCAGCGCCTCCGCGATGCGGATCACGGCCTCACGGTGCTTCCGGAGGAGCTTGTCCGCCGACTTGTAGCATTCGTCGATGATCCGGCGAACCTCCTCGTCGATGCGAAGCGCAAGCGTCTCGCTGTGGTTCTGGGTCCGGGTGACTTCCCTGCCGAGGAATACGGTCTCCTCCGCCTCGGCGTAGTTGATGGGGCCTATGTCGTTCGACATGCCCCACTCGCACACCATCCTTCGGGCGAGGTCCGTCGCCCGCTCGATGTCGTTCGAGGCTCCCGAGGTGATGTCGTCGCAGAAGAGGCTCTCGGCCACGCGGCCCGCGTAGAGCACCATGAGGGTCCCGATGACCTGCTTGCGGCTGAGGTGGAACCGGTCCCTCTCGGGGAGCTGCATCGTGGCCCCGAGCGCCATCCCACGGGGGATGATGGTGACCTTGTGGAGCGGCTCGACATCGGGCAGGAGGTGCGCCGCGAGGGCGTGCCCCGCCTCGTGATAGGCGGTGATCCGCTTGTCCTCCTCGGCCATGACGCGACTCGTCTTCTGGCGCCCCCAGCGGATCTTGTCGCGCGCCTCCTCGAGATCCTTCTCGAGAATGGAGTCCTGATCATGCATCACCGCGATGATGGCGGCCTCGTTGACGAGGGCGGCCAGCTCGGCGCCGCTGAAGGAAGGGGTCCCGCGAGCGATGCGGTGGATGTCGACGGATAGGTCGAGCTTCACCGCGCGCGTGTGGACCCGGAGTATCTCCTCGCGGCCCCTCAGGTCCGGGAGATCGATGACGATCTCCCGATCGAAGCGGCCCGGCCGGAGGAGGGCGGGATCGAGGACGTCGGGGCGGTTCGTGGCGGCGATGAGGATGATGCCCTCGTCCGAGTTGAAGCCGTCCATCTCGACGAGTATGGCGTTCAGGGTCTGCTCGCGCTCGTCGTGCCCGCCGCCCATGCCGGAGCCGCGCCGCCTGCCCACGGCATCGACCTCGTCGAGGAAGATGATGCAGGGAGAGCTCTCGCGCGCCTGTTTGAAGAGGTCGCGGACCCGCGCGGCCCCCACCCCCACGAACATCTCGACGAAGTCCGATCCGCAGATACTGAAGAAGGGCACCTCGGCCTCGCCGGCGATCGCCTTTGCGAGGAGAGTCTTTCCGGTCCCCGGGGACCCCACGAGCATGACCCCGCGGGGGATCCGGCCCCCGAGCCTCTGGAACCTCTTCGGGTTCTTCAGGAACTCGATGATCTCGATCACCTCGTCCTTCGCCTCCCGGATCCCGGCGACGTCGGCGAAGGTCACTCCCGTGGACTCGCGGCTCGCGATCTTGGCGCGGCTCTTCCCGAAGGTGAGCACGTTGCCGCCGGCGCCTGGAGCCCTGAGCTGCCGGAAGAAGAGGAAGTAGATGATGACGAGGCAGAGCACCCAGGGCAGGCACGCGAGGAGGAAGTTCCAGAAGGCCGAGTTCGACTGGGTGACCTTCCAGTCGATCGTGTGCCCGGGACGCTCGGCGTTGTAGCGCTCGATGGCTTCCTTGCGGAAGCGGTTGATCTCCTCGTCCGTCGCGAACTCGACGGCCACGCGGGTGATATCGCCCTCGGGCCTGACGAGCCGCGCCTTGAAGGTCCTCGTGTCCTCGACGAGCTCGAGGGTCCTCGGATCGAGCTTGCCGTCGAGCAGGTACTGCTGAGCCCTGTAGTAGCTTCGCTCCACCCCCATGCCGTGGTCGGCCAGGAAGGCCGCAACCGCGAGGAGGATGAGGAGGGCGGCGGCTACGAAGACGAAGCCGTGAGGCTTGCGGGACTTCGCATCCATGCTTCTCCGGGGCCGGCGAAGGCCCGGATCCCCTGGATCCGGCCGTGGCGGGTCCGGGGCTCTTCCCTGTTCCTGTTTCATCTCGTCAAGGCAACCTGCGTGGAGGGGCCATCATAACCCTCGCTTTTCTGGAACGCATCCTCCGGCGAAAGGCCCCGTGGCCCTCCCGCCCGGGCGGCCGCGTTCTCGTCCTCGCCCCAGAACTCGATCGCCTCGAGCATCCGCTGCGCCATGTTCTCTATCGCGCGAGCCCTTGCCTCGTCGAACCCCTCTCCCCCGATGTAGGAGAGCGGCTCCTGGACCCGGACCCGCTCCTCCCAGCGCCTGTTGTTCCGCCGGTCCTCCATGATGAGGAGCACGTCGAGGAAGAGGCTCGACTCGATCTTCTCGTCCCTTCTTCCTTCCGCGACCACCCTTTCCCGGAAATCCACTATGGTGCCATGGACCACCATGTCGGCGTCCCCATGATCGACGATGGAGAGGGCCGTCCGTGACTGAATTTGCCTGCGAAAGGCGGAGGTGAGGTCGTACTCCACCTCCCGGCGCAGGGGGAAGGTGTGGTTGTCGAAGATGGGGACCGAGATCGTCGAGACCGAGCCGGGGGTCCGGTATCCGGGCGTGTACCCGCACCCGGCGGCGGCCGCGAGGACCAGGGCCGCCGCGGCGAGGAGGCGCCGGCCTCCCGAGACGGGAAGGACCGCGTAGGTCATCCTTCCTGTTCCAGGGCATCGAGCTGCCGCTGGATCTCCCGGGCCTCGCGGGCCGCGGTGGAGGTGGCATAGCGGTCCAGGACGACTCTCAGGTACACCCTCGCGGCGCGCATCTGACTTTCCCGGAGGTAGAACTTGGCGATGCCGAGGTTCTTCGCCCCCTGCATCTCGGCGATCTCGGCGAGCTTCTCGCGGACGGCCTCCGCCTGGGGCCCCCTGGGCTGGTCCTCGAGGTAATTCCGGAACTTCCGCTCGGCCTCGAGGATGATCTTCTGGTCGTACTCCGAGCCCCGGATCTGCTTGAAGATGGAAAGCGCGAGCTGGTAGGCGGCGAGCTCCCGCCACTCGCTTTTCACGTCCTGCGCCACGCGCTCGTAGAAGGGCACCGCCTCCGGGTACTCCTTCCGGTTGAAGTAGTAGGCGGCGATCTCCATCAGCGCATCGTCCGCGAACGTGAGGTAGGGATACTGGGTGATGAGCCCCTCCTGGCCGACGAGGATCTCGATCCCGTGCCCCGCGCAGCGGTACGAGACGAAGAGGAACTGGCAGCTCGCCTTCCCCCGGAGGTAGTCCATGGCGATGTCGTAGATCCGCTGGAAGGTCCGGTCGAGGATCTCCTGCGGAGGACGGTTCTTCTTGTAGACGTCCTCGTAGTACTCGAGCGCGGACTCGTAGTTCCCGAGGTGGTAGTAGCACTCCGCGATGAGGTAGTTCGTCTCGGCCAGGGAGGTGTCGTCGGAGGCGAGCCGCTCCCGGAGGACGAGGAGCCCGGCGAGGGCATCCGCGTACGCGGCGCTGTCGAACGCCTTCCGCGCCTCGGTACGGAGCTGCGCGACGTTCCCCCAGCTTCCCTCGCTGGGCTGAACCCAGCCCTTGTCCTCGTTCCAGGTGTAGGATCCGGCCCCGGAGACGGGGGTTACCTGGGGATTGCCGGGCCGCTCGACGACCGTGGCGGAGGAGCAGCCGAGGAGGACGAGGCCAAGCAGGGCCACGGGGGGTCGGGAGGTCGAGGGGTCCAAGCGGCGGGGGATTGTAGCAGCCGGGGCCCCGGCGCCCAAGGGGGGCTCGCCACCTCGCTCCCGCTCCCCCTCCCGATGGCTGGGGCAAGATCGAAAGCAGGGTGCCGTGCGGTCGAGGATCCGTCCGCATGCGGCAAAGGCGCGGTCAGTCTTCCGCCTGAGCTTTCCCAGCGCCGGCCTTGTCCATCCTTCGCATTCGGGAGGGGGAGCGGGAGCGGGAGAGTTCAGCGGGAAAGCCCTGTGCTCTTCTCACGCCCGCCGGCCGACCCGAGCCCGCCCGGCGGTCGTCACGCGTGGGAATGCGGCCCTCACACGCTAAGCAGGTTCAGCCGCAGCCCCTCGAGCGCCCGCGAGACCGGCTTCCCGAAGTCCTCCCACCCCGCGGGCTCCGCTTCCCCGAGCGTCTCCTCCTCCTCCGCCAGCGCCTGGAGGATCCGCGCGGCGGGCGCCGGGAGCGCGATGCCGCCCGCGGAGCGCCCCGCGCCCGAGCGGCACCTGGCGCAGAGGATCCCCCCCGCTCGCGCGCTCACGAGGACGGCCCTGTCCCCGGGCCAGGATCGGCCGCATCCCACGCACGCATCCAGGGGGGCGAGGAGCCCCAGAATGCGCAGCGCCCTCGCATCGAAGCGGGAGGTCACCGCGTCCGCCGGGGCGGCCCGCGCCTCGAGGCTCGAGAGGGCCCACGCCGCGAGCGCGAAGAGCCCGGGAGCGGGGTCGAAGGGCATGGCCGCCGTCCGGAGGAGCTCGAGGATGTGGCAGGCCCCCAGGTAGGGCTCCCAGGCCCTCCTCAGCCCGCGGAACCCGTCCAGGATCTCGGCCTCGGTGAGGAGGCAGAGGCCGGAGCGCCTCTCGATGAACACGATCTCGTGGAGCACGGCGAGGTCGAACGGGCCCTGGAAGGGGTTCTTCTCGCGGTGCGCCCCCTTCGCGATCCCATCCACGAGGCCGAAGTCGCTCGTGAAGAGGGAAACGACCTGGCTCGAGTCGCTGTAGTCGACGCAGCGGATCGGGATCGCCAGCGTCTTCCGCTTCACCCGCTCGACTCCACCTTCCCGACCTTCCCGGGCTCGGGCTGCGGCTCCCCCTCGGCCTTCTCGCTCCAGGTCATGCGAAGCCGCCGGATGCGCCTCGCGTCGGCGCTCGTGACCTCGAACCGGACCGAGTCGTGCTCGAAGGCCTCGCCGGCCCCCGGGATCTTGCCCATGTGCGATGAGAGGAACCCCCCCACCGTGTCGTAGTCCCCCTCCGGGATGTCGATCCCGAGCTGGTCGTTCAGGTCCGCGATGCGCACCGACGCGTCCACCTCCACGGCGTTGGGGCCGAGCCGCTTCAGGCGCGGCTTCCCCACCTTCTCGTGCTCGTCCGTGATCTCGCCGACGATCTCCTCGATGATGTCCTCGATGGTGATGAGCCCGAGAGTGCCCCCGAACTCGTCGAGGATGATGGCGATGTGGAATCGCTGCGTCTTGAACTCCTGGAAGAGCTCTCCGATCTTCTTCGTGAGGGGAACGAAGTGGGGCCTCCGGACCACGTCTTCGAGACGGAACGGGAAGCCCCCGTTGGCGGACGCCCGTCCGTCGTCCTGCCGGGGCCGCTCCGCCACCGCGCAGAGCCCCGGCCAGTACCGAAGCAGGTCCTTCACGTAGAGGATCCCCGTGATGTTGTCCTTCGTCCCGCGGTAGACGGGTATGCGCGAGTGCCCGCACTCGATCGCCGCCCGTATGTTCTCCTCGAGAGGATCATCGAGGTCGAGGCAGACCATCTCGGTCCTCGGGGTCATCGCCTCCGACACCTCGACGTTTCCGAACGACATGATGGACTCGATCATGTCGATCTCGGGGGAGGCGAGGAGCCCCTCGCGCTCGCCTTCCTCCGCGGCGGAGAGGATCTCCTCCTCGAGGATGGCGGAGCTGGTCCTCGGCTCCTCCCCGCCGAGGATCCCGGATGCCCAGCGCACGAAGGATGCGTAGGCCGACCGGAACGGAGCGAGCACCCTGTAGATCCCATGGATCATGGGGAGCTTCTTCCTCAGCCGCTCCTCCGGGCGAATGCGAGCCACGATGCCCGGGATGATCTCGAGGAAGACGAGGAAGATGAGCACGACCTCGAGGGCGAGGAGGAAGGCCTCGAGCGCCGCGCGCACGAAGGAGGGGGGTGAGCCCACGGCCGCGAAGCGCCCCACCGCGAGGCTCAGGACGAGGAACAGCCTGATGAGGAGGTCGGCGCTCCGCAGCGTCGTCGCGTACTCGTCCTCGTTCTCGAGATAGGCCTCGATCCGGGGCTTTTCCGACTCGGGGACCGACTCCACGAGGAACCTCCGGGAGAACGCCGCGAGGAGCTGGCGGCACGTGGCCACGTACATGCCCGCGGCCAGCAGCGCGGCCCCGATGAGCACCCACACCAAGTCGTGCTCGAGGAACCTCATGACAGGATTCTCGTCCGTTCCGGCTTCAACGCTGGAAGATCGGCAGGTAACCGAGCGGGACCTCGAGGATGAGCACCGCCACGGCGGTGGCGAACTCCCTCGAGTAGCGGTCCTCTTCCCAGGAGCCGTTCGCGCGCTGCTTCGACAGAAGGTGGTCCCGTATGCCCGGATACCACCGGCTCCACATCTCGCCGCCGCCCTGATAGAGGGCCTGGACGGCATAGAGGTTCGCGTAGAAGGCGTGCTCCTCCTCCGCGGCCTTCCAGGGGTTCCGCACCGAGTCGAGCGATTTCTTCATGAAGTCCAGCCCCTTCTCCAGGGCTTTCGACTCGTACACGCCCGCCGCGTTCAGCGTCGATATCGCCGCGACCGACAGGGCATACGTCGTGCGCCTGAGCTCCTTCGTCGAGTAAGCGAAGCTCCCGTCGGAGGAGTCCTGGCACTTGAGGACATAGCGTATGGCGCGCTGGATGCGGTTCGAGTCCACGTGGAATCCGACGTTGCGGGCCGAGCGCAGCGCCTGTAGCGCGCAGACGGTGACCGAGGCCTCATCCTCGTTCTCCGGGTTCTCGGGGTAATACCACCACCCCCCCTCCTTGCTCTGCGCGCCCTCGATGATGAGGACCGCGCGCTTGATGAGCCTCGCGACTTCCTCCTCCTCCTCGGGCTCGAGGGAGCCCAGGACCTCGCACAGGAAGAGGACCGCGTAGCAATGCCCGTGCATGCGGCTCTCGCTCTCGTCGCCTTCCGTGATGAACCCCCGCCCGCTCCGGCCCGAGTCCAGTATGTAGCGGATGCACCGCTTCAGCATGGGCCCGTAAGGCTCCTGGTGCGGCTGATAGCCGGCCCCGAGGACGGCGAGCCCCGCGAGGCTCGTCACGGCCACGGCGTACTTCCCGCTCACGGCGCCGCTCTCCCGGAGCTGCTGGGACCGGAGGTACTCGAGGCCGCGCTCCACGGGGGCCCGGGCGCCCGACCACTCGCGAAGCAGGCTCGGGGCCAGGTCCGAGGTCTGAGAAAACAGCCCCGGGACCGGCACGAGGAGGCAGAGGAGGGCCGCCGCCGCCATCGATGCTCCCCCGAAGAGGCCCTTCTGCATCACGGCTCCTCGGGCTTCCCCTTCTCGACTTCGCCGTCGCCGGGGCGCTCCTCGGCGCCCGGCTCGGCATCGGGGTCTCCCTCGCGGCCCCCCTCGAGGGCCTTCTGGAAGTCCTTTTGTATCTCGACGGTCATGCGCGTCACGCTGCCCTGCTTCTGCATGAGGCGGTTCAGCGCCTTCTCCCAGCTCTCGCCGATCTGCCCCTCCGATGCCTGGCGGACATCCTCCAGGTCGCGCGTGCCCCGGTTCACGTCGATCTGCATTTCCTTCAACATGCGGAGCTCGGCCACCACGGGCACGAGGCGCCGCCTCTCCTCGCCGCTCATCTGCGGCCCTTCCTGCTGGCTCTGCTTCTCCGCCTCTTCTTCGTCCTTTGCCATCTGCTCCTTGAGGACGGCAATCAATCTGTCCACATCCTGGATGACCTCCTTCTGGAGGAACTGGGTGAAGGTTCCCGTCTCGAGCTCCTTCAGGGACTCGGAGACCTGGCGCATGTCCGCGCTCACGTTCCTGAGAACGAACGTGAAGACTCGCGCAAACTCCTCCTTGAGCTTGGCGTTGAGCCCGTCCACCTTCTCGGCGAGGGCTCCCTGGTCCGCCACGAGCTTCTTCACGGCCTGCTCCACCTTGAGCTTCTGCCGTCGGCTTTCCCGCTCCTGGCGCCCGGCGTGGACCTTTACGGTCTCCGCGTGGATCTTCTCCTCGGCCGCCTTCACCTCTCCGAGCTCCGAGACCATGGAGAGCATCTCCTTCTCCCTCTGGAGCTTCGCGAGCCTCTCCTCCTCCTCGGCGAGCTTCTCCTTCGCGCTCTGGAGCTTCTCGAGCGCCTCCTTCTGGCTCTTCTCGGCCGAGCTCGGATCCTGCTTCTCGAGCTCCTCCGCCGCGGCGTCCATGTCCTCCGCGGCGCCCTGGAGCTCGTCCGACCGGCCCTGCGCCTGGTCCGAGCCCTTCGAGGCGTCCGCGAGCTTCTTCGCGACCTGGCGTGTGAGGCGCGCCAGCTCCTCCTGCTCCTTCTTCTCCTTCTCGAGCTTCTCCTTGTCGAGACGCTCGAGCTCCTCCTTCTCCGCATCGCCCAGGCGTTGCGCCGCCGCACCCAGGCGCTCCAGGGCCTGCTCGCCCTCCTTCTTCGCGGATTCTCCCCGGCCCTGCCCGCTCGCCTCGGCAGCCTTCTGCATGCGGCGGCCCGCCTCGCCGAGCTCCTTACTCGCCTGCCCGAGCGCGCCCTCCTCGCCCTTCTTCCGGAGCTTCTTCTCGAGCTCCTCGACTTCCTTGCGGGCCTCCTCGGTCTTCCGCCCGAGCTTCTTCTCGAGCTCGCTCCTCTTCTCTTCCGCCGTCCGGGCGCCGAGAGCCTTCTTGCCCGCCTCGATCGCATCGCGGGCCCGGGTCAGCTCCTCGCCCGCCTTGCCGCCCTGCTCGCGGGCGCCGCTCCGGTCTCCGCCCTCGAGGGAGCGCGCCGCATCGCCCATGGACTTGGCCGCCTGGCGGAGCGCCTCCGATCCCTTCGCGAGGGAGGACCGTGCCGCCTCGCTCGAGCCCTTCTTCGCGCCCTCGTCGAGCTTCCCCGCCGCGTTCGTCGTCTCCTTCTCGAGCACCGCCTGATCCTGGATGGCGCCGGCCGCCTCGGAGGCGTTCTGCTCCTCCATCCCCCGCAGCTCCTCTGCAACCTCCGCTCGCGCCTTCCTCAGGTCGTCGCGCGCCTTGCGCGCGCCGTCGACTCCCCGCGGGAGGTCTCCTTCGCCCAGGCTCCGGGCGCTCCGGTCCGCGTTCCGGGCCGCGCTCTCGAGGGAAGGCTTCGTATCGGCCCCGGCGTCCTCGGGGACCTCGCCCCCCAGCTTCTGGATGTCCCGCGAGAGGTCCGAGGCCGCCCTGGCCAGGGCTTCCTTCTTCGCATCCGCGGCGCGGCTGGACCGCTCGCGCTCGAGGTCGCTCGGTCCGGGCTGCGGGCGCGCGGCGGCCTCTCCGCCCTCCTTCGAGCCGGAAGACTCTCCGGTCCTCGACTCTCTGCCCTTGGCGCCCTCGCCGCCTTCCTTCGACTCACTGCCGGAGCCTGCATCCTGCGAGCCCGAGTCCTTGGAGCCGGCTTCTTTCGAGCCGCCACCCGTCGAATCCGAGCCCTTCGAGGCCGCTTCCTTCGAGCCCGCCGCGCCCTTCGACCCGGCATCCTTCGCGGACTCCGCGCCCGAGTCCTTTCCGGACTCGGCTCCGGCATTCTTCGACCCCGCATCCTTCGATCCGGTAGACTCCGAGCCGGCACTGTCCTTCGAGCCCGCGGGATCGCCTTCGGCCGGTCTCGCCTCGGCTCCCTTCGATCTCTCGCCCGATGGCCTGGATTCCCCGGGGGCGCTCTTCGCCTTCGCGCTCGAGGAGCCCTTCTCCGGCCGGGACTTCGCGTCGGCGCCCGAGCGCTCGGCATCGGAGAGCGCTTCCTCGGCTCCATCGACGATCTCTCCGGCCCTTTGCAAGAGGTCGTCGAGGCGCTGCGCCAGCTCGCGGGCGGACCGGATCGGGAGGTCCTTTCCCGGAAGACGCGCCACCTGCTCTCCGGTCCGGCGCTGCTCCGAGAGCAGCTTCTCGAGGAGAGCGGCGGCGTCCCCGAGCTCCTTCGAGTCCGCGCTCTCCGCGCCCGGGTCCAGCTCCTCGGGGCTTTTCCCCTGATTCAGCCCGGCCTGGAGGTCCCGCAGCTTCTCGACCTCCTTCTGGACGCCCCGGAGCGACTCGATTCCATCCCTGCGCGAGAGGGCCTGCCGCGTCTTCGAGAGGAGGTCCTCCTGGGACCGCGTCAGCTTCGCCGCGTCCAGCGCCGCCTGCGCGATGGCTTCGAGCTTGCTCTCGAGCTCCTGGCCATCGAAGCGGGATCGCTCGAGGAGCTGGATGATCGAGTCGAGCTCCTTGATCACGGTGTCCTGGCGGCCGATCGCCTCGAGGAAGCTCGAGCTCGTGAGCAGGCGGGTGACCTCCGCGAGCAGGTCATCCATGCGGGCGTTCCTCATCCTCTCCGCCGCTTCCCTGAGCCGCTTCGCCTCGTCCGGCTGGCCGGCTTCGAGCTTCCGCGCGAGCGACTCCATCTTCCCCCTCAGATCGAGGATGACATCCTTGATGTCGCTCTGTTCCTCCGGGAGCTCGGACTCGTCCGAGCGAAGCGCGGCATTGAACGGCTGGAGACCGAGAGCGAGGACGGTGCACGTCACGATGCGGAACGAGGCTCGGTGGTTCATCCGTTGGGCTCCTCGATGGATTTCGGCTTGGCCGGCGCGGCCCCGCCTCCCTCGACGCGCTTGCGCACATCATCCCTCAGCTCGAGCTGCCTGCGGCGTATCTCGCGAAGGCCCTGGAGGAGCGCGCTCAGATCGCCGAACTCCGTGAGACGCAGGTCGATGTCGTGAAGCTCCTTCTCGACGTCCTTCTGCGCCCCCGTGAACGGAGCGAGGCTCGCCGCCTCCTGGGCTTCCTTCGAGGCCGCCGCGCGGAGCGAGTCCAGGCCCTTCTCGATCTCGGGCGACTTCCTGCGGGCGAGCTCGTGCACGTCATCGCGCACGCCCTGTACCCAGGTCAGCCACTGCTCATCATCGATGGAGTTCGCCTGGGTCCTCGAGATGATGCGCTCGAGCTCCTCGAGCTCCCTGCCGAGGGCCTGGCTCACCCGCTCCTGGTTCTGGCGGTGTCGATAGAGCTTCTGGCTCTCGGGCCCCGACAGGGCCTTGAGGCCGAGCTCCCTCTGCAGGTCATCGAGGTCCTTCCTCGCGGACTTCTGCCGCCGGCCCGCCTCCCGGAGCTGGTCGCGGATGAGCATGAGCTGATCCGTGAGAGCCTTGACCAGATCGTCCTTGTCGACGACATGCACCTGGTGCGTCGTGGACTCGCCGATGTTCCCCCCCTGGTCCGACGCGAGCGCCATGAACTGGAACCTCGACCCCGGAGCGGGCGGAGGGCCGCCCGTGTCGATCTTCGATATCTCGAGCACGATCGAGTCCTGGGTGGTCTTCGTCTTCTCCCTCCGGCCGTCGACGGCATCCGGGTCGTCCCCGGGATTCCCCGGCGCCGCGGCGAGCCCGGGAAGCGGGATGGACTGGTTTCGTCCCGCATCGCTCTCGGGAGCGAAGTAGAGTCCCTCGATGACGCCCTTCTCGATGCCGTGGTCATCCAATGCCTCCACGCGGATGCGGACACGGGCATCGGCCGACACCTCCTCGGTCAGCCTCTGCGGCTCCAGGATGCGGACGGCGGGCTTGCGGTCCGGGACCGCCTCGATGCGGAAGCGATCCGGCCTCCGGCTCCGGAAGCCATCCGCGGCCTCGAGCTGGAAGTAGTACTGCCCGCTCTCGAGAGCGGCGAGCTCCCCCCGGAACCGGCGGTCGTCTTCCAGCTCCAGCTTCACCGCGCCCGGGTCCGGCCAGACCTCCTCCGATTCCTGAGCCGATGGCTCCCCCCCCGCGTACGGGGAACCCGGCTTCGGGGAGCCGTCCGAGACCTTGGCCTCGGAAGCGGCGGGGACGAAGACGAGGTGGGCGGCGAGGATGGGGACGTTCGATGCCATCTGGAACCGGACCCGCGTGCCCGCGGGCACCTTGAGGTTCCCGTGACGGAGCGGCTCATCCTCGGGGGTCGAGCGTATCCCCGTGTATCCGGGGTACTCGCACCACATGCGGATCGACTGCATGTCGATGCGCGGCCGGAGCCTCACATCCACCTCGAAGGGCCCGATCTCGTCATCGCCGCCCCGGATGCGAAAGCGGAAGGGGCGCGCGACGTCCTCGTAGACCTTCTTGTAGGTGCTGGACGTGGTCTCGGACAGGCTGTCCGCCCGCAGGGGCGCCTTGCCCTCCTCCCAGGACGACACGGTGACGCTCGATGGCGAGCCCCGCCGGGCGCGCACCACGACCTCGACGGGATCGCCCACCGCGACCACGGCCGGAAGGCGCGGGGTCACGAGCTCGAGCTCGACGTCCTTCGGCCACAGGTCCCCGGCGAGGAGGAGGTTCCTGCGGAGCCATAGGGACGCCAAATCGGACCGGTAGGCGGCGAGCGCGATGATGCCGATGGATGCGGCGGCGAGGAGCGAGACCTGCCTTCGGAGCGGCGCATCGTCGATGACGCGCCGCGGGTCCACCTTCGCCACGCTCTCCTCGGCGGACCGGACGACCGCTGCGATGAGGGATGGCGAGACGTGAGCCGCCGTCTCGCTTCCAGGGCGGCTGAGCTCGATCGCCGTGATCAACGACTGGCGGAGCTCGGGGTGCGAGGACTCGAGGAGCTTCGCGAGGTCCGCGTCGGGAAGCGCGCGGGAGAGCGGATCGATCACCCTCCTCGCGAGCACGTGGACGATGGCGCCCACGCTCAGGAGGAGGATCACCAGGCGCACCGGCATCGGGAGGACGAGCGACCAGTCGAGAAGGAAGGAGAGGGAGATCGCCAGGACGGCGATCCAGGCAGTCGCGATGGCGCCCTTCCGGACGGCGAGCTTCCGGAGCCTTTGACGGAGCCCGGACAGGACCGCGATGCTCTGCCGCGGCTCGGGAGGGGCCTCTACGAGCGTCATGGATTCCACGGCAGCCCCTAGTTCTCCATGATCGGCAGATACTTGTTGGGCATCTGGAGGATGATGGCTGCCATTGCAGTCGCGTAGTTCGATCCCACGAGGTCCGTCCAGCTGCCGTCGGCCGCCTGGAGCAAGAGCAGGTCGCTCTTGATCCACTCGTACCATCCTCGCCAGTAGGCGCCTCCCGCCTGGAAGGCCGCCTGGACGGCGTAGTAGTGGCCGTAGAAGTAGTCGAACCTCTCCCGCGCCCAGTCGCGCGGCGGCCGGTAATGCCAGAGGTAGCGGAGCCCGTCGCGCACCTCGCGCGCGTTGTACTCGCCGGCGCCGTAGAGCGTCGTGACCCCGCACGCCGTGAGCGCGAAGGAGTACCTGCTCCGGAAGGGCGTCTGGTCCTTCTCGATCTGGTACTTGAAGGCGCCGACTCCGGGAACGAAGCTGTCCTTCACGTACGCGACCGCCCGGTCGATCGTCTCCTTGGGCACCTGGATGCCCGCGTTCCTCGCGCCGCGGAGCGCGAGGACCTGGCAGACCGTTATGGACATGTCGGCGTCGGGAGCGCCCGGGAGGTACCGCCAGCCGCCCTCCTCGTTCTGCGCATTCACGATGAGCCGCACGGAGCGCTTGAGGCAGTCGTGGATCCGGCGCGAGTCCGGATGCACCGCCGTTCCGTAGGCCTCCGCGAGGAAGAGCGTCGCGAAGGCGTGGCTGTACATGCGGGAGTTGTTCGCCGTGATGAACCCGTCCGGCTGCGACTGATTCATGATGAAGTCGAGCGCCTTGCGCACGGCATCGCAGGAGCGCCTGCGGGCTCCTTCTCCCGGGAGGGTCCCGCTCGAGAGGAAGGCCATGCCCGCGAGGGCGGTCACCCCGATGTGGGGAGCCACCCGCCCGCGGTAGGTGTTGTGGACCTTCCGGCCCACGCGGTCCGTCCACGAGCCGTCGGAGTTCTGGTTCGCAATGAGGTACTCGAGGGCGCGGTCGATGCTCGCCCGGGTCTGAGCGTCGATCCCCACCCCGCCCCCCAGGGGGCCCCCGGCGTCGGTCCCGGGCACGCGCAGGCGCTCGGAGCCCCGGGGCAGGGCGGGGGCATCCGAGGGTCTCGTGTCGAAGCTATCCTCGCCCCTCGCGGGCCAGGGATCCTGCGCCTCCAGGGGAGCCGCCGCCAGTGGAGCCATGGAGACGCAAAGCCCGATGATGGCTGCGCTTAAAGGCCCCCGGCTCTCGAGGAACGTCTTCAGGAACATGCTTGGCTGGATCCTCCCCGGCCCGGGCCGCTCTCCTCACCAGACGCCCTCCCATCCTAACTCGGCTGGACCGGGAAATCTCCTACCGTGCGGGAGCCGGCTCGAGCGTGAAGGCGGACACGAAGTGCCGGGAAGTCATCAGGATGAGTCCCGGCGAGACGTGGATCCGGCCCGGGTAGGTCCCGAGGTC
>Ga0075430_100002609_pt1 | contig 15049 bp, 5 predicted proteins | sample RhiMetdeltSRZDD4_FD_75294 | JGI IMG/M metagenome (GOLD analysis project Ga0075430, IMG submission 75294) | Populus rhizosphere microbial communities from Tennessee, USA - Rhizosphere MetaG P. deltoides SRZDD4 | ecosystem: Host-associated > Plants > Roots > Rhizosphere > Soil | place: USA... | reverse complement strand
TGTTGTCGCGGAGCGCGTGCCGCCCCGGCACGATGAAGTGATACGACGGAGGGCTGCCGAGACGGTCCACCCACGTGTATCCGAACTCGCGCAGTAAAGACGTGGCTCTTTCGAGCGCATCCTCCGTGATCAACTCGATGAAGATCTGCGGCCGATGCTCGCGCAGGAGCGTCGTGGCGCTGCGCAGCACGCCCATCTCCATGCCTTCGACATCAATCTTGAGAAACGTGACCGGAAGGGGCGGCAACGAGGGCGCAAGTTCAGCGATCACGTCGTCGAGACGCCGAAGCTCGATGCGTTCGCCGGCGGCTGCCGCGGCCGCCGGACCAGGTATGATGTGGCTCGCGCCGATGTTGCCGCCGTGTTCGTCGCGCAAGGCCATTGCGCCGACCACGTCGGTGTCACTGATGCCAACGGGCACGACGGTGGTCCGCTCTCCCAACGCGTTCGCGTCGATGTTACGACGCAGGATCGGATGAAGACGGGGGTTGGGCTCAATCGCCACGACGTAGTCGGCGCAGAAACGACCAAAGAACACGGCGTGGTTGCCGATGTTGCTGCCCACGTCGAGATAGATCCCGCCACTCGGTCCCACCATGGCGATGTACTCGAGCTGATCGATTTCCCAGAATGTCTTCTGGGTGCGGATGACGTACGCGATCTTGTCGTCGGCGTCATGGCCCTCCAGGCGCACGAACACGGGGTTGTCGTCACCAGACCACCATGCGTTACAGATGAAGCTGGTCGCGGTAGGGGCGTGCCTCACAGGCGCCATCAGGTGCTACATTACCTGACTCCGCGTCACATTCGGACCGAATGAGATTGTCTCCAATCCTCGAGGTGTGTTGTAGAAGGATGGCAGCTTGAAGGCGGTCCTGCAGTGGGCCATGCTGGCGGGCGCTCTCGCGCTGCTGAATGCGTCGCTGACGTTCGAAAACGTCTGGCCAACACTGTCGGTCCAGTGGAATGCAGCCCTGTCCATCGAGGTAGCGCTCTGCGTTTTGGGCCTCGCGGCGGCCGTCCGCTGGTTCAGCGCGCCGCCGGTGGCCGTGCGGATTCTCGCTGCGATCTGGGTCGTCCTGGTGATCGGGCGCTACGAGGACGTGACCTCACGATCGCTCTATGGTCGTGACATCAATCTGTATTGGGATCTACGAAATCTGCCGAGCGTGGGTGGGATGCTGTCGTCTGTCGCGAAGCCGTGGCTGGTCGCAGCCACGATCGCGGGCGTCTCACTAGTACCGCTCATCATCTCCTTGCCGTTCTGGTGGGCGTTTCGCTGTATCACCAATGCGTCGAAAGACCCGCGCGTCCGGCACGTGCTGACGGCCGTTGCGGGCGGAGTCCTCGTCGTGGGCGTCGTTCAGGCTCTTGGCGTACCCGTGCCCCGTAACCTGCGTATCGTCGAACCGGTGACGGGCGTCTACGCGCGGCAGGCGCGCCAGCTCATCTATGAGATCAGTGGCGCTGGATTACGCGTGCTTCCACCCGCTCCAACCATGCGCTCCAATCTCGGCCTCGTCAGGGGCGCCGACGTGCTCCTCCTCGTTGTCGAGTCGTACGGCGCCGTGAGCTGGGATCGGCCCGCGCTCGTCGAAGCACTTGCCGCAAGTCGCACACGCCTCGATACGGATATTCGTGACACTGGGCGGCGAGTGGTTTCGGCGCTCGTCGAATCGACAACGTTCGGCGGCAAGTCGTGGCTGGCGCACGTCAGTCTGCTTTCTGGCACCGAGGTGCGCGACGAGCAGACCAGTGTGCGGCTGATGTCGCAACGACGCGAGACCATGGTGAATGCGTTCTCCCGTCAAGGCTACCGAACCGTGGCCATTATGCCAGGCGTGCGAGCTGCGTGGCCGGAGGGCGCATTCTACGGATTCGATGAGATCTACGATGTCGCTCGCCTCGGCTATGAGGGGCCGTCATTCGGGTGGTGGGACATTACCGATCAGTTCGCGCTCGCCCGGATGGATGCGCTCGAGATTGCGTCACACACCCGCCAGCCAGTGTTCGTCTTCTTCCCCACGATCAGCACGCACACGCCGTTCACACCGGCCCCGCCGTACCAGCCGGATTGGAGCCGAATCCTCACACCCACCCCGTATGACGACGAGGACCTGGCCCGCGCCTGGGCACAGGAGCCCGACTGGTTCAATCTCGGGCCGAGTTACGCGCAGGCGCTCGACTACTTTTACGCGTCGCTTGGTGGCTATCTTCGCCTTCGCGCGGACCGCGACTTCGTGATGGTGCTCATCGGCGATCATCAGCCGCCGGCGATGGTCAGCGGGGAAGGGGCTACCTGGGATGTGCCGGTTCACGTGGTCACCAACCGGGCACCGGTCCTCGATCGTCTGCTGCAGCGGGGGTTCCGGGAAGGCCTCCGGCCAAGTGGGCCCTCGGCCATCAAGATGAACGGCTTGCTGCCGCTTTTGCTGGACGCGTTTGGCGATGAGTAACTACGCCTGAGTTCGCGCGCGATCTTGCTGGTCCGCGATTCGTATTCCACACGATACTTAGACTGGTGACTGCAGTACTCGACAGAACCTCCCACCGCGATTCACGCGTCACCGGACAACTGCTCGGGGCCGCGCTGATGCTTGGGGTGTCGCTCGTCGCCATTAAGGCCTACCATCTCGGTGTCCCGCTGCGTGACGGGCTGTCGGATTACCTGCGCTGGATCTTCGCGGTCTCGTACGTCGATGTGCTCTTCGCCACAGTGTGCTGGGCAGTTGCCCGCCTGGCGTTGCTAATCGCCTGGCGGCGACCGCTCGCCGCACAGGCGATCTCTGGCGCATTCGTGGCCTTCGCAGCATTCTGCTGCATCTACGCAGTCGTCAACATCATCCTGTTCGGCATCGTTGGCGGATTCTTGACCTATCCGCTGCTGGCTGTCATCGGCGAGGTGCGCATGGTGCGTTCCTCAGTCGGCGCACACGTGACGCTGCCGACGATCGCCGGCCTGATCGGAATTCCATGTGTGTATCTCGTTTCGGTGGCCGCCTTGACTCGCCTCATGCGATCGGCATCGTCGACGAGATGGGTCAGTGCGAGTCCGGCGATCCTCGCAGCAGTCTGGGTTGCGGCGGGCCATTACGCGTATGTGACGGACTTCGACGAGCGCTCCGATCGGCAGGTTGCCGAAAGCCCGCATTGGGCGATCGCCGCGTCGACATGGCGGGTGTTCGCCGACGGTGGCTTCGTCCGGATGACCGGGACGTTCACGCCAGGCGACCTCGCGGACTTCGACCCACCGAACGTGCGGCAGGCGCAGACGGCCTCCTTGCCGTCGAGGGAGATTCGTCGCGCGACCGCCGCGCTCGACGTGCGTCCCATCACAGCCCGCCGGCCGCCCAATGTCGTGCTCATCGTCCTGGAGTCGGTAGCGGCTCGGTGGACCAGCCTGCACAATCCGCTTTATGCCACGACACCAACGCTGCAGGCGGAATCGGCGCGCAGCGCCGTTGTGGACAATTTCTACGCGCACATCGGTCGAAGCTCCAATTCGATGGTCGCGATGCTGTTATCGACGTACCCGAAGCTCGATTTTCAAGAGGTCACACAGCAGTATCCGGGCCTTCCCGGCACCTCGCTGGCGACGATGTTTCGAAGCCAGGGGCATCGGACGACCTTCGTCACGCCGAGCGACATGGCATGGGCCGGTTGGCGCGGGTTCCTCGAAGGCCACGGCTTCGACGACGTCCTGGATTACCGCGACCTTGCCTGTCCTGCGATGGTCTCGTCGTGGGGAGTCGAGGATCGCTGCATGGTCGACGAGGTCGTGGACCTGATTGCCAGTGCCGGCACGAGGCCCTTTTTCGTGACCGCGTGGACGACGCAAACGCACCATCCGTACGAGCCCAGTCCTGGAGTTCCTCTGCTCAATCTGCTGCGGGAGTCGACCCCGGACGACTGGGAGCTGGGCCGGTACCTGAACGTCGTGCACGAGACGGATCGCCATCTCGCACGCATCTTCGAGGCAGTACGTCGCGCCGGTCTCGAGCAGGACACGCTGATCGTCGTGACGGGCGATCACGGTCAGGCGTTTGGATATCCACACAACACGTACGTTCAGGGCCGCACTGTGTACGAAGAGGACGTGCACGTGCCGCTGATGGTGTGGTACCCACGCAGGTACAAGGCGGCCGCTCGCGTGCCGGGGGTCGGTAGCCATGTGGATCTGGCGCCGACGATCGCCGATCTGATCGGACTGCCGGCAGCGCCAGAGTGGCAGGGACGCAGCCTTTTCGACGAGAGTCATCCGCGTCGCGCGTACTTTTACGTCGCGGAAACTCATTTCCGGCTTGCAGTTCGCGAGGCGAACTGGAAGTACATCTACAGCGTCCACGATGGACGCGACGAGCTCTACGATCTGCAAGCCGATCCGCTGGAGCAGCGCAATGTCGCCGCGCAGCATCCCGATCGCTGCGATCGCTTGCGGCAGCGTCTCGTAGCCTGGACCGAAGCGAATCGCCGACAGTACGAGCAAGTCGAAGCGAGATTGTATCGGTGAGGCCGAGGACGTCGGCGAGCGCGTGACGACAACCGCGAAGTGTTCCACAACTGGATCGACGCCAATCGCGTAGACGCAGCCTTTGGCGAAGGCGGCCTGCGGTCGAAGTCGGCATTGACGGCTTGCGAAAGCGGCGGGAGATGGCGGCCGGCTGCTTCGGTAAACCGCCCCCCCAAAGTCGACGTTCGGCTACGACGTCGGTTGTGTCAGTCGCGAGCGGACGATCAGATGCATTGCGTTGCGCTGATACAGCTTGAGCAACGCGTCACGGGCCGCTGCCGCGTCCGCCTTGTCTCCGGCTTTCTCAGCGGCGAGCACACCTTCCGATTTGCACCATTCGTTCGTGCGGACACACTGGTCGAAATGCGCGCGCGCACCTGCGGCGTCGCCTGACGCCACAGCGACCTGTCCGCGGGCGAAGTGCTCCTTTACGCCGGTGGCAGCGTGCAGCCATCGGTGGCGCGCGAGATAGGCAGGGCCTTCCCAGACTCGTCGACGGTCGATGCCTGCGCATGCGACAGGCCTGTTCGCCTGCGCGCCCTGATGCGTTGTTCCAATCGAGTTGTTCGTATTCCGCGTCGAAGTCCCAGACACCGGGGAGATGAGTCACATGCTGCCATTTGCGCGCCGTTCCCTTCTTCAGCTGGCGATCCTGACCCTGTTGGCGCCGGCACTGGGGCTGCCAGCGGCCGCCCAGACGCAAAAGCCAGCGGCCGCCCAAACGCAGAAGCCCCCCGCCAAGCCTGCGCCCAAGACCGCTCCCCCGGCAACTGCCAAGCCGGTGCCGGCGAAGCCACCAGAACCTGTCAAGCCACCCGCACCGCCGCCACCGCAGGACGTCCGCTTCAAGTCGACCTATACGACTGGCGACATGAAGACTGAGAGCGTGACCTACATCAAGGGTGAACGGGAGCGTTTCGAGTTCCAGGACATGGTCCTGCTCAAGCAACGCGACCAGAAGCGCACGATTCAGATCAGCAAGGCTGCCAACACGTACCTCGTATCGCCGGACGGCATGCCGGCACCCATCGTCCCGGGCGCGCCAGCAGCAGCTCCGCCCAAACCGCCTGGCGTCATCGTGGTCGCCACAACCATCGTCGATACTGGCGAGCGGAAGGAAGTGTTCGGCCGGCAGGCCCGTCACGTGAAGACGATGATCGACAAACAGCCGATGGCCGGTGCGTGCGATACCACCCGGCAGCGCTTCGAGACCGACGGGTGGTACATCGACGCGCCAGGCACGCTGACGCTGCCAGCGAGCCCGGACCAGAGTGTAGGCACGATGCCTGACGGCTGCGCCGACAAGATCCAGGCCACGAGCAACGGCGACTCGAAAGTCTTCGGGTTCCCGATCGCGTATACGACGACGATGACGGGCGAGGACGGGAAGCCCATGATTGCGAAGATGGAGGTGACCGAGTTCGAACAGACGACGCTCGATCCGGCGCTCTTCGAAATTCCGCCCGGCATGAACGCGGCGTTGAACTTGCGCGAGCTGTCCAAGGCGTTGAGCGATGCCAATGAGGTGCAGCTCGCGGCGGAAAGTACGGCCCCGCCCGCGCCTGCCCCAAAGACGCCGGGTGTTATTCGTATCGGCGTGCCGGAATTCACCAACAAAACGCCGCAGGCCGTCGACACACGCACGCTGCGTCAGCGTCTCATCACGAACCTGGGCGACCTCAAGTTCGAAGCCGTGCCGATGGTAGCCGCGCCTCCCGCGGATCTGCAGAAGCGTGCGAACGATCTCGGGTACGACTACCTGCTGGTGGCGGAGGTCACCGAACTGAAAGTGTCGAAGCCTGGTGCGTTCGGCGGCCTCATGAAAGCCGCATCGGTCGCCGGTGGACGGGGCGGAGTCACTGGCGCGGCCGCCGGCGCTGCCGCCGGCGCCGCGGCGCCCAAGGAGAACACTGAGTCGAGTATCGCGGTGAAGCTCCTGCAACCCGATGGCAAACAGCGCTTCTCCACGACGCTCAAGGGCAAGGACGGTAGCGACTTCAACTTTCAAACAGCCCTTGGCCTTGCGAAGTTCGCCGGCGCGATGTACCTCACGATGTTCGCTGGCCCCCAGATGTATATGCGCTTGAATAGCTTCGGGGCTGCGAACCTCGGTGGCATGGGCATGCTGGGAAGCCCGATGCTCTACCAGATCCAGGCGAGCGGACTCGGTATTGGCAAAGGCGCAGGGATCGATGCGACGGCCGGGGCCGCGTCATACCTGATGCAGCAAGCCGTGACCATGAACGACCTGGGTGGTCTGGTCGGTCTGCCCGGACAAGGTCCGTCCTATGACGAATCGCTCGGCGAGGCAGTCCAGCACGCAGCCAAAGCCGTGCAAAAGGCGCTCGAGAAGAAGTAGAGGAGACCGCTGACGGTCATCATCGCGGGGTGTCCGCCATGCTCGCGATCAGCCACTCGCCGTCTATCTTACGGAGAGAGAAAACGTCCCGCGCGGTTCGTTGCTCCGGCACGGGGGTCGTCGCGGGCTGGCACAGGTACGTCGTCTGAACCGTGACAGTGGCCGCCGTCGGATCGTTTTCCGCAAGGGCCATTGTCATGTTGTTCGCGAAGCTCACCTCGTAGGCTCGGCAACCGCGAAACTGACTGTCGATCCGTTGACTCGTCTCTTGCGGAAGTGACGGATAGACGGCGCGCAGCGCCGTCAAACTCCTGGCCGAGTATGCCTTCTGGTATCGCTCGAGTGCCTGGACAATTCCGGCGCGCTCCCCGGCCAGCGTGCCGGCACCAGGAGTCACAGCGGGTGGCGGACTCGGCGCCGCTGCCACTGGAGTCTCGGTCCGCGTGGGCACCGGAGCCTCGGGGGTCGGCGATGGGATCGCAGGAGGCGATGACGCCGCACTCGCTGGAGGAGCGCCCGGTTTGGCAGCCCTCGCGGCCGCCGTCGTCGCAGCCGCGGCCCGTGCTTCGGACTCCGCGCGTCGATATGCCTCGGCGGCCACAAGCGCCTGTCTGCCAGCATGCACGTAGTCGCTTCGGCTTGACGCAGCGTCGGCAATATTTCGTGCCTGTTCCGCAGCCGCGTACGGAGCCGGTGCCAGTTCGGCAGCCTTCTGACTCGCTGCGGCCGCGAGCGCCGCATCCATTGAACGAGCCGCCCCCTGCGCCACGGAGCGGGCGAGCGCGGTGACGCGTCGGTCATCCGAGGGCCCGATGCGATCTAATTCCCCGAGCGCCGCCGCGATGTTGCCCCCCTGATTCAGCTGGGCTATGCGAGCCAGTTGCGCCGACAGCGAATCGGCCACCGTTGGGGGCGCCGCCGCAGCTGCCGGGTCCACGGGCGGATTTGATTGTTGAGACGTCGCCACGCCGCCTTGCGGCGTCGCGGCATTGGGATCGACGCGTACAGGGGCGGATGGATTCGAGTTGCCTGGCGCGTCGGGCCTGTTCATCCACAACACGACACCGCCGATCGAAAGTACGAGCACGGTGGCCGCGACGACTATCGGCGCCCTGCGGGGTGAAGAGCCGGTCCCGCTTACCGATTGCGTCGATCGAGGTGTCGCGTCGGGACCTGCCGGTTCCGGCGTCGCCCGTACGTGACGCTCTTTCTCCTGCTGAATCTCGACGAGAAGCTGCGAGGCTTCGAGGTCGTCTGGATCCAGCGTCAATGCGTCTTCGCAGGCGGCAGTGGCAAGCGCGAAGTCGCCTCGCGTCAGCGCCGCGCGCGCCGCGTCGCGATGAGCCACGATCTGCCGCGCGCGACGTTCCAGCAGGGCGCGTCGCTCCGCTGATGACGCGGGGCGGGTCGACGGCTTCGACCTGTTCCTGGCGGGGATGACAACTGTCGCGACTTGCAGATTCGGATCGACGCTGTTGCGGGCGCGCCCAATCGCGATACGCATCTCGTCGAGATCGGCAAATCGATCGTGCGGGTGCTTCGCGAGGGCCCGCACGACGATCTGCTCCAGCTCTCCCGGAAGCTCCGGGCACAGCTCCGCGAGCCGTGCCGGGTCTGCCTGTGGCAGGCGCTGCAGGAGGCCGTCGTCCAGTGACCCGGGGAATGCCTGGTGGTAGCAGAGCAACTCGTAGGCCAATGCACCGACCGAGAAAATGTCGCTGCGAAAGTCGACCGGTCTTCCAAGCATCTGTTCGGGCGACATGTAGTTGAGCGTGCCGAGCATGGCGCCGTCGGACGTCATTGCCGAATTCGCGACTCGCGCGATTCCGAAGTCGAGGATCCGAATGATGCCTTGCGGGTCAACCATCACGTTCGCCGGCTTGATATCCCTGTGCACGATGCCGACGCGGTGTGCATGGTGGAGCCCGGCGCAGATCTGCTCGACGAAGGAACACTTCTGCGCCAGCGGCAACTGCTGGCGCCGCCTGATGACTTCGGCCAGCGTCGTGCCGTCGACGTACTCCATGGCGATGAACGGCTGATGGTCGTGCTGATCGACCTCGTAAATGGTGACCAGGTTTTCGTGTCGGAGGTTGGCTGTGGCGCGGGCTTCCCTGAGGAACCGTTGCAGCAGCTCCTCGTCCGCGAGCGCCTCTCTCAGGACCTTGATGGCAACCTGTCGATCCAGATTCGGATCGCGCCCGAGATACACCGTCCCCATCCCGCCGTGGCCGAGGCGGCGCACGATTAGGTACTTGCCAATCTGCGGAGGTGACGTCGCCAACTCAGCTCACTGATGAAGACGTCATTATAGCGACGTCGTACGGGACGGTCCCCGCACGTGGCTCATTCGCGCTGCTGAGATTCGGCTTCACGCGACATCGGCGTTATTGTGATGACTCGCATGTTTCGGCCTCTCTCGGCGGGCGCGACAGCGGCGGCCCTCTTGCTCGCGCTTATCGCGCTCGTCTTAGTGCCCATAGCTGCGCCCGGTGTTGGCAGCCAGGTTGCGTCCCCTTCGTCGCCTCTCGTCGAACGCTTTGTGATGGGCGCGAGCGGACCGGCACTCGATGCACCATCGCGGCCGGGTCGCTTCGTCGCGTCGATTGGCGCAGGCGCCGCTGCGCTTGGCTACGAACATCGACCGTTAGAGCTATGGGCGTGGCCAGTGAAGATCGCCGACGATTTCGATGTCGCGTTTCTGCTTGAAAACTATCCGGCGCCCTTGGAAGGTCGAGACCTGCTGGCGCGGGTCAGCGTGCGTCCGGAATCGACCACGCTCATCTACGCGCACGCGGCGTTCACGGTGCGACAGATTCTCTTCGTTCCGCCCGACGACTCCGCCATTGTCATGCTCTTCGACGTGAAAAGCGTGCTGCCGGTGCAAGTGATCGTGCGCTTCAGGCCGCGGCTCCGCTTGATGTGGCCGGCCACGTCGATGACGCCGTTCGTGGCCTGGGATGCCGCGACGCAGGTGTACGACATTGGCGAAGAGTCCGGGAAACTCGCGGCGGTCATCGCAGCGCCGGGCGCGCGCGATCTTGGCCTGCTGCCTTACCAGGAGGAGCCGAGGGACGTGCCGGTCGCATTTGCATTCGATCCGGCGCGCTACGATGCATCACGGCACCTGCCAGCGATCGTCGTTACCGCCAGCACGGACGGACGGGAGCGCGCACGCGACACGGCGGCGCGCGTCCTGAGAGATGTGCCGTCGCTGCATGCGGCGACCGTGAATCACTATCGTGCGCTGCTGGAATCGACGCTCGACGTCGACACCCCTGATGATCGGCTCGATCGCGCGTTCACGTGGGCCAAGGTCGGCATCGACAAGGGGCTTGCGACGAACCCGACGCTCGGAACAGGTATGGTGGCTGGCTTCCGCCCGTCTGGCGATAGCGAGCGTCCCGGCTTTGCGTGGTTTTTCGGACGAGACGCGCTGTGGACGGCGCTCGCGACCACGTCGTACGGCCGATTCCAGACGACGCGCGCGGCGCTGCAGTTCCTTGCGACGCACCAACGGTCGGACGGCAGGATACCGCACGAGGTCTCGCAGAGCGCCGCGTTCGTGCCGTGGTTCACGGGCTATCCGTACGCGTGGGCGAGCGCGGATGCCACGCCATTGTTCGTGATTGCGCAGGCCGACTACTGGCACGCCGCCGGTGACCAAGCGTTCCTCGATGGCAGTTGGCCCGCGATCGTCAAGGCATATGAGTTCTCGCGCGCAACCGATCGCGACGGGAATGGCTTGATCGACAACACGAACGTCGGCCACGGATGGGTGGAAGGCGGCGCGCTCTATCCCGCGCACGAGGAGATTTATCTGCAAGGTCTATGGATCGAGGCGCAGCTAGCGATCGCCGCGCTCGCCGACGAGCGCGGTGACGCGTCGCTTGCTGCGCAGGCGCAGGCGGGCGCCGAACGCACGCGGGCCGCCGTGGAATCGACGTTCTGGCTGGAGAAAACCGGCCACTATGCGTTCGCGACGCGAACGCCCACTGCTACGCCGAGCGTTGCGGAACCAGGTCCGGAGCGCCGCCGGCGACAGGCGGCGTTGGACCTGCTGGCGCCGGCGCGTCGCGTCGACGAGGACACAGTGCTGCCGGCGGTGCCGCTCTGGTGGCGAACGCTCGACCCGGCTCGCGCGGAAATCGAGATCGATCGATTGGGGAGCGGCGCGCTCATGACCGATTGGGGGGCGCGGCTGTTGTCGCGAACGAGCGCCTTGTACGATCCGCTCTCGTATCACTACGGATCCGTATGGCCACTCTTCACGGGCTGGGTTTCAATGGCCGCGTATCGATATGGCCGTCCACATGTCGGCTACCAGGCGCTGATGGCCAATGCGCTGCGTACCGAAGCGGACGCACTCGGCTCGATCACGGAGCTGATTTCGGGTGAGTTCAACGCGCCGTTCGGCCGTTCGGCGCATCACCAGGTCTGGTCGCAGGCGATGGTCGCGTTACCGCTCCTGCGCGGGCTGCTCGGCATCGAGGTCTCGCGTGGAGGTTCACTCACGATCGCGCCGCAATTACCCGCTGACTGGCGCTCGGTCCGCATTCGACGTGTGGCTTCGAGGGGCGCGCGATTCACCCTGGATATCGAGCGGACCGACGAGCGCTATTCGATCGGCCTCAATCGCGATGGGGGGTCTTCGTCTGTCGCTCTCGTCTTCGCGCCCGCGCTGCCCCTTGACGCGAACGTCAGGCGCGTGACGGTGGGCGGACGCCTGCATCCTTTCACGATCGAACGCGAAGGCAACACTCAGCGGGTCCGTGTCGCGATCGAGCAGCCGTCGCTGCAGATCCGTGTGGACATCACGCACGACGCGGGCACCGATGTCGTTGTACCAATCGTCGAGCCAGACCCGGGGGCCGAATCAGAAGGGATACGGATCCTTCGCGTCATGCCCGAACGCGCCGCGCTCGGATTGATCGTCGAAGGACGCGGACAGCGAACGTACACGCTGACGATCCACAGCCCGCGGACAGTCGGCTCCATGGGCGACACAGCGGGCGTGACCCTCCTCAGCAGGCAGGGCAGGGCGCAAACCATCTCGATCAGCTTCCCGGGATCTCCCAGCGACTACGTGCGCCGCAATCTCCGGTTGCCGCTGAAGTAACTCTTGGACGCAAAGAGGCAAGAAAAGGACCTGACCTGATCGCGTCGTCAGCGACGACGATGGGTGAGTGCGGCGTAAAGGCCTGGGATCGCCAGAAGTGTCACCGGCGTGGAGAGAGCGAGGCCACCGATGACGGCTAGCGCCAGCGGACGCTGCAGCTCTGCTCCTGCTCCAAGGCCGAGTCCCAACGGTAAAAGTCCGAAAAGCGTGCAGAACGTGGTCATGAGGATAGGTCGAAGGCGGATGCGGCCGGCCTCCCCGATCGCCGACTCGAATGACTGCCCGTCGGCATGAAGCTTCTCGGAGAAATCGAGCAGCATGATGCCGTTCTTCACGACAAGGCCGACGAGCAGGATCAGTCCCATTGACGATGAAATGTTCAGGTCTGTGCCGGTGAGCAGTAACAAGATGAGCGCTCCACCGACGGATAGAGGAGCCGCGAGAAGGATGAGCAATGCCGGCGTCCACGCCCGAAAGTGAATGACGAGAACCAAGAACACCAGGCTGACGGCCAGCGCCCCAACCATGAGCATCTCGCGGAACGCCTCCCCCTGCGATTGGTACTGACCGCCGAACTCGTACGTGTAGCCGATCGGCAATGGCAATTCACGAAGCTTGCTCTGAATGTCGCCGACGGCGCTGCCGAGATCGCGCCCTTCGAGCCGGCCGCTCACGACGGCCATGGGACGAAGGTTCTCGCGGCGCAGCTCGCCCTGTCCATTTGCGCGCGTCGCAGTCGCCACTTCGGACAACGGTATCGGCTTGCCATCGCCGGCGTGAATCAGCGTATGTGGCAATGCATCGGGATTGAAGCGAATGGAATCCGGCAGGCGAACGCGGACCGGAATCGTCCGATCCGCCAGGCGCAGGTCGGACGTCAGTTGCCCGAGCCAGTTCCCCGTCAGCTGCTTCGACACCTGTTGCGCGTTGAGGCCGTAGCGCGCGGCAGCGATCGGGTCGATTGTCCATGTGACTTCCGGATTGCCGCGTTGCGGGCCGACGACGTCGACGACGCCCTCGATTTCCGTCAACGCTTCCTCGACCGGTTCGGCCAGAGCGGCGAGGCGCTCGGGATCGTCGCCGAAGATCTTCACTTCGATCGGCTCAGCGCTGCCTTCGAGATCGCCGAGCATGTCCTGCAACAGCTGCACGAATTCAACCTCCACAAGAGGCACAGCGGCGTGCACGCGTTCACGAACGTCGCTGATGATCTCCTCTGACGGTCGACGGCGTGCCCTCCGCGGCTTGAGGCGGACGAGGATGTCGCCGCTATTCTGCGCAGTGGCGAACAGACCGAGCTCCGATCCCGTGCGACGCGAATACGCGGCAACCTCTGGTGTCTCGGCAACGACGCTCTCGATGATGCGCACCTCGCGATCGGTGTCGGCCAGAGCACTGCCCTCGGGCGTCAAATAGTCGAGGACGAAACCGCCTTCATCGGCCGGCGGAAAAAAACCGGTTCCGACGCGTGAGAACAAGACCACTGTGAGCGTCAGCAAGAGAGCGCCAGTTGCAACCGAGATCGCCGGGCGCCGCACCATCACGCCCAGCATGCGCTCGTACATCTGCTCGAGCCGGCCATGCCACTGACCAGCAGGTTGATGGTGCGCCGCGGCCCAACGCGCCATCAGCGCGACGACGCTAACCGCAAGCGCAAGTGAGATCAGCACGGCGACCGAGAGCGACAGCGAGAGCGCCTGAAAGAACTGGCCGGGCACTCCCGACAGCAGACCCAGTGGCGCGAATACCACCACGGTCGTGAGTGTCGAGCTGACCAGCGGTTGTGTGATCTGCGAGACCGCGCCCAGCACACTCTCGCCCCCTTCGCCGGCCCGCCGATGCACGTTCTCGACCACCACCACGGCATCGTCGATCACGAGGCCGATGGCGACGGCGAGCCCGCCGAGCGACATCAAGTTGATCGTGCCGCCGAAGAGCCACATAAACGCGAACGTCGGAATGACGGCCATTGGCAGCGTGATGGCCGCAATGAGCGTGAGCCGCCAGTCACGCAGAAAGACGAGCAGCACCGCAATCGCGAGGAGGCCGCCGATTAGAATGGCGTCGCGGACGCTGGCAATCGATTCCTCGACGAACTCGGCGAGGTCGTACACGCGAGTGATCGTGATGCCCGCAGGCAGCACGGTCTTGAGGTTGTCGAGCGCGCGATCGACCGCCGCCTTGAGCTCAAGGATGTTGGCGCCGATCTGCTGAGCGATACTCATCGAGACGGCATCGCGTCCATCGCCGGTGACCAGGAGCGTTCGATCCGGCGCGCCCATCGAGACGGTGCCGAGATCCGAGACGCGAACCGTCGCGCCGCTCTTCACCAGCACCGGCGCCCGCTCGATATCGTGAACGTCGGTCCACAGGCCGGAGGCGAGGGTCAGATGCTGTTGGCCCGACTGCGCGAATCGGCCTACCGGCTCGATTGTGTTCTCCGCTGCGAGTGCGTCCGCGACGTCGACGACGCCGAGGCCGGCCGCTGTCAGTTTGGCCGGATCGAGCACCACCTCGACTTCGCGCGTATCGCTCGACAGCACTTCGATGATGCCTGCGCCTGGTGCGCGCGCGATCTCGGGCTTGGCGACGTAGTTTGCGTACTCGTAGAGCTGCGCAATCGGTAGCGTGCCGGTCAGGCTCAGGATGAACACCGGAAAGATCTCTGGCGTCATCCGTTCGATCCTGAGTGTCGTCCCCGAAGGTAGATCGCCGGTGATCTCGGCGACGCGGTTCTGTACCATCTGCAGCGCCACCACCATGTCGGTGCTCGCCACGAACTGTGCGGAGATTTCCGTTGCGCCGCGAATGGTTCTCGACCGCACGCGCCTGATGCCGGGCACGGCCATCACGACCTGCTCGATCGGCCGCGTGACGATGAGCGACATCGACTGCGGCGGAAGCGTGCCCGATTGAGCGACGATGACGATGCGCGGGAACTCGAGAGGCGGGTAGATGCTGCTGGGAAGAGTGACAGCGGCGATAGCGCCGCCGATCACGAGCGCGACGGCGACGAGGGTGATCGCTCGTGAATGCCGCGTGGCCAGTGGAGCGCCGTTCA
>Ga0075430_100002607_pt1 | contig 15053 bp, 19 predicted proteins | sample RhiMetdeltSRZDD4_FD_75294 | JGI IMG/M metagenome (GOLD analysis project Ga0075430, IMG submission 75294) | Populus rhizosphere microbial communities from Tennessee, USA - Rhizosphere MetaG P. deltoides SRZDD4 | ecosystem: Host-associated > Plants > Roots > Rhizosphere > Soil | place: USA... | reverse complement strand
CGAGATCGATCACGTGCTCGCGCACGACCCACTCGGTGACGTCGCCGACGATGGCGCCAAGTACCTCGTCGTGTTCCTGTCGGAGAAGCTGACGGTGGCCGACCGCAAGCGCATCGAGGTGCTCGACCTCGGGAACGATCAGCTGCGCTTCGACGGCCGCGAGGCCTACATCTGGGCGCCGGCCGGCGTCAACGAGTCGCGCGCGTGGAAGGCGCTCTCCGGCGCCAAGCTCGGCATCTCCGCGACGGCGCGCAACTGGAACACCGTGCGCAAGCTGGCGGAGATGCTGGCGCCTACGACCGCTCGATGATCTCGATCCGGTACCCATCCGGGTCGCGGACGAAGCAGAGCCGGCTGCCGCCGTCGCGGACGGTGTAGGGCTCGCGCTCCGGCGTGACTCCCTGCCGGGCGAGCTCCGCGAGCGTCGCGTCGAGGTCCGGCGCGGTGATCGCGATGTGCCCGTAGCCGGTGCCGATCTCGTACGACTCGATGCCGGGATTGAACGTAAGCTCGAGCCGCTCGCCGTCGCCGGGAAGGCCCATGAAGACGTTCGTCGCGCCGTCCGGCAGGCTCATCCGCCTGAGCTCCGCGAAGCCGAGCGCCTCGTAGAAGGAGACGCTGCGGTCGATGTCACCGATGCGGTAGCAGGTGTGGATCAGCGGCATGCCCGGATTCTACGTCCGGGCCCGCGCGGCGTAGCGCGGCCGCGGATGCGGCGGCGCCGGCCGTGGTGTGTCGCGTTGCCTAGGAGCGGCGGCGTACGAGCCGCAGACGCTCCCGGGCGGAGCGACCGATCGCGAACTGCTCGTCCTGCGTGCGCGCTTCGTTGACGAGGGCCACGAGACGGGTGTCCGCGAGGTCGGCGTCGTCGGCGCGAAGGTTGAAGATGCTGCTGATGAACGGCGCTGTCTCAAACATCGTGTCTCCGTTTGGTTTCACTGCGTGACATCAGTGTCGAACGCGGAAGCGGATTCGTCCAAGACGGATGGCGACTACGACTCATCACAAATCATGATAGATCATGGTGATAGCAATGTGAAAGTGGCATTAGGCCTCCAAAACGCCATGTTTTCGGTCCCGTGAGAGCCTGTTGCCGTGATCATCGAACGCTCCATGAGCCCCGGGCACCTCTCGAACACGTATCTCGTCGCCGGCGGCCCGTCGGCAGAGGCGCTGTTCATCGATGCCGGCTCGCCGATGCAGCCACTGTTCGAGATCGCGAGCAACCGGGAGCTGACGCCGACGGCGGTGCTGCTCACCCACCACCACGGCGACCACGTCTCCGAGCTCGGCGAGATTCGCGCGCGCTATCCCGGCATTGCCGTCTACGCCGACCCGCTCGAGGGCATCGACGGCGCTGAGCCGTTCGCCGACGGCAGCTACGCCGGCCTCGAGGTCCGGGGCCTGCCCACACCGGGCCACACGGCCGGGATGCTGAGCTTCCTGATCGGCGACCAGGTCTTCACGGGCGACACGCTGTTCAAGGGCTCCGTCGGCGGCGTGCGTGCTGCCGGCCACACGACGTTCGAGGATCTGCGCAGCTCGATCATGGACACGCTGCTGACGCTGCCGCCGGAGACGACGATCAGGCCGGGGCACACCGTGCCGACGACCGTCGCCGACGAACTCGAGCAGAACCGCTTCGTACGCCTCTGGCGTGGCCTCGACGAGGAGGGCGACGAGCCGTGCGTGGCGCTCGGGGAGCCGGCGACGCTGATCCTGCTCGGCGACGACTACGACGGTGGCTACAAGGCCTGGGTCCGCTGGCCCGACGGCTCCGACGACATCGTCCCCGGCTCGCGCGTCGAGCGCGGCTGACCGCCCCGGCGCCGGGCGGGCGGGATCCGGCTCCTCAGACCGTCTGGACCTGGAACAGCGACGTCGTGCCCGGCTGGCCGCTCGGCAATCCGGCCGTGATCCCGACCCGCTGCCCACGCGTGCAGAGCCCGAGCTCGAGGACGCGCAGGGCGCTGTCGGCGATCAGCTCCTCGGTGATCTCGTGGTGGCGGATCGAATGCGCCTCGACGCCCCACATCAGGTTGCAGCGCCGCACCGTGTCATCCCGAGGCGACAGCGCGTAGATCGGCACGCTCGGCCGGTGTGCGGAGACGAGCCGTGCCGAACGGCCCGACAGCGTCGGCACGACGAGCGCGTCGAGCCCGAGCTCGCTCGCTGCCTCGACGGCGGTGTGCGCGATCGTGTAGGCCGGGTCGCGCGCGTCGCGCTTGACGCGGAGGTCGTTCCAGCGCTCGAACGGCGCGATCTTCTCGGCCTGCCGCGCGACGGCCGCCATCATCGCGATGCTCTCGACCGGGTAGGCGCCGATGGCGGTCTCCTGCGACAGCATCACGGCGTCGCTGCCGTCGAGGATCGCGTTGGCGACGTCGGCGACCTCGGCACGCGTCGGCCGCGACGCGTTGACCATCGAGTCGAGCATCTGTGTCGCGGTGATCGACGGCCGGGCGAATCGGCCGGCGGTCTGCAGCAGCCGTTTCTGCACGATCGGCACCTCTTCGATCGGCAGCTCGATGCCGAGGTCTCCGCGCGCGACCATGACGCAGTCGGCGGTGCGGATGATCTCCTCGCAGTTCTCGACCGCCTGCGGCTTCTCGATCTTGGCGATCAACGGCACGGTGGTGTGCTCGCGCACCGCGAGCACGTCGGCCGCGGTCCGCACGAACGAGATCGCGACGAGGTCGACACCCATCGCCAGGCCGGCGCGCAGGTGGTCGAAGTCCTCGGCCGGCACAGCCGAGAGCTCGTCGGCCGGGCCCGGGATGTTGAGCCCTTGGCGCGAAGCGACCGAGCCGCCGATTTCGACCTCGGCGTCGACCTCGCCCTCGCCGATGCGAACGGCGCGGGCGCGAAGACGAACCGCGCCGTCGGCGAGGTAGAGCACCTCGCCGGGGTCGATCGCGCTCGGCAGACCGGCCCAGCTGACGCTCATCCGCGTGTGATCGCCGACCTCGTCGTCGCCGTTGGCGCACGAGAAGGTCACGATGTCGCCGGGCTTGAGTTCGACGATCCCCGGCTCGAGCTTGCCGATGCGCAGCTTCGGGCCAGGGAGGTCTTGGAGGATCGCGACCTCGCGCCCGGCGCGGTTCGACGCTTCGCGCAGCAGCGCGACCGTCTCAGCATGGATCTCGTGCGTCGCGTGGCTGAAGTTCAGCCGCGCCACGTCCATGCCGGCCTCGATCATGCGGACCATCACCTCCACGTCACGCGAGGCGGGGCCGATCGTGGCGACGATCTTGGTACGGCGCATCGGCGCTTCACGGTAGTGGGCGCCGGCCGCCCGGCTGTGAAGCGCTCGTGGCGCCGCGGCGCTCGGTCAGACCAGCGCGGCGTGGTCGATCGAGAGGAACGCCGTCACGAGCGCCGGCTCGAACTGGCGGCCGGCCTGCGCGGCGACCTCGTCGACGGCGCGACCGATCTCCCAGGCCTGCTTGTACGGGCGCTCGTGCGTCAGCGCGTCGAAGACGTCGGCGAGCGCGACGATGCGCCCTGCGAGCGGGATGTCGCGGCCGGACGTGCCGCTGGGATAGCCGTCGCCGTCCCAGCGCTCGTGGTGCGTCAGGGCGATGTCGCGGGCGAGGTTGAGCAGTCGTGACGAGCTGCCGTCGAGGATCTGCGCGCCGATCGTCGTGTGCCGCTGCATCACCTCGATCTCCTCCGGCGACAGCCGGCCTCGTCGCAGCAGGATCGCGTCGGGAATGGCGATCTTGCCGATGTCGTGCAGCGGCGCCGCGAGGCCGATCGCACGCGCCGTGGGGCGGTCGACGCCCGCGGCGAGGGCAAGTCGCGCTGCCGTCGCGCCGACACGCCGCGTGTGCTCGCCGGTCTCGTCGTCGCGGAACTCGCCTGCGCGGGCCAGGCGCTCGACGACCTCGAGCCGGGCGGCCTCGAGCTCGGCGATGCCGCTTCGCTCGCGATCACGGCGGTCTCGCTCGCTCGCGCTGCGTACAAGCCTGAGAGCGCGCAACTCGAGCTGCTGGCGAACTCGCCGGACGAGCTCGGCCGTGTCAACCGGGGCCGGGACGAAGTCTTGAGCGCCGGCTCCGAGCGCCTCGTCGCGCTCGCCGGCGCCTTCCGTCAACGCGACGACCGGAAGGCTGACCTCGGCCTGGATCTGTGGTTGTAGCCGCTCGAGCACGGCGAGACCGCCGGTTCCGGGCAGCGCCATCTTGAGGACGATCAGGTCGGGCGGGTCGGTCATCCCGTCGATCGCGTCTGCGTCGGTCGTGCTCTCGACATTGCCGAAGCCCGAGGAGGCGAAGGCGTCGCGCAGCCGGTCGATGCAGGTCTGCTGGTCGATGACGACGAGGATCCGCAGGTCTTCCACCCGCGGCAGCTCACCGTCGGCCCCGCCATGCAACGCCCCGTCGTCAGGCCGCCACATTTGACTTCCCTGTCAGCACGGGGGAATTCATACGTGTTCTGGGCGACTGAACCTCCACAAAACGCTATGGACGGGAGCAATTCGATCACCGGTACTGATGAACCTGTGCAAATCGGTGAGAAAGCTGCGCGAAAGATGCCGCTGGCGCGTTGCCGCTCGTCGTCGCGGCGGGCTCGGCATCAGGGCTGGCGGCGCTCGGCGGCGGCCAGCAACGCCGAGCCCGTGACGTCGAGCGCCCCCGCGATACGGAGGATGTTGGTGTACGACGGGTTGCGCTCACCGCGCTCGATGCCGCCCAGGTAGGTCCGGTGCATGCCGCTGCGATGGGCGAGTTCCTCCTGCGAAACCGACTGCTCGGTGCGAAGGTCACGGATCGCCCTGCCGAGTGCCGCGTGTGCCGATGAGCGCTGAACCACGGCAGCACCGTTGCGGCGCGCAGGCCGGCAGTCCACAGCCTATGAGTACCGTGACAACGGCCGTCCGACAGGCGTCTGGAGGCGTCCGCCGGGGCCGGTATTGACTGCGTCTGAGACCGTGAAGACGCCTATAGGTATCATCTGCTCATGGAGTCCTTCGGCACTCACGAAAGCTCGTCTGGTGACCTCCCGGCGTTCGCTCCCGACCCTCGCGTCGAACGGCTCGTCAGCCTCGGCCGCGCCGTCGGTCACCCGGCTCGGGCGCGCATCCTGCTCGCCTGCGCCGAGGCCGGCGACCAGCTCCAACGGCCGGTCACGCTGGCCCGTGAACTGCGTCTCCCGCTCGGCGTCGTCAGCTATCACGTGCGCACGCTCGCCGGCCTTGGGCTGCTCGTGCTGCGGTCGACGGCGACCGTTCGCGGCGCGGTCGCGCACGACTACGCCGTCGCCGACGGCCTGGGCCCGGCGCTGCGCGCGCTGACGCACCACATCACGTCCGGCGACTGACCGCGGCAGTCTCGTCACGGCGCGACGAAGCGCCCGTTCTCGCAGATCAGCACGCCGTCCGCGGTGATGCGGCCGCCGGGACGCAGATCGCAGATCAGGTCCCAGTGCAGGCCGCTGACGTTCTTGCCACCGGTCTCGGGGTACGAGCGCCCGAGCGCGAGGTGCACGGTGCCGCCGATCTTCTCGTCGAAGAGGATCGCGCCGATCGGGCGGTCGATGCCAAAGTTGGTGCCGATCCCGAGCTCGCCGAGCCGCCGGGCACCATCGTCGGTCGCGAGCGCCGCGCGCAGGTAGTCCTCGCCCTGCTCGGCGGTCGCCGACAGCACCTCGCCGTCACGCAACTCGAGCGTCACGCCGCGCACGTCGATCCCGGGTGGTCCCGAGGGAATGTCGAAGTGGATGCGGCCGTTGGCGCTGTCCTCGACCGGACCGGTGAAGATCTCGCCGCTGGGCATGTTGCGACGGCCGTCGGAGTTGACCCACGTCCGCTTGCGGACGTTGAGCGTGAGGTCGGTGCCCGAGGACTCGATCCGGATCTCGCCGGCATGGCGCAGGCGCTCGATCAGCTGCGCCTGGAAGCTGCTGAGCTGGCCCCACGAAGCGACGGGGTCGGGCTGATCGAGGAAGAGCGCCCGCGAGACGAACCGCTCGAACTCCTCGAGCGACATCCCGGCGCGCACGGCGCCGGCGGCGGTCGGCCACAGCGTCGAGCACCAGCGGCGCTTCATCGCCTGCTCGCGGAGCTCGCGGCGAGCACGCGTGTAGCGAGCGATCCGGGTCGGGTCGACGCCCGCGAGCTCGTTGCTGTCGACCGGTGCCTGGATCCCGAGCACGGCGCTCGCTCGCTTCGCCTCGTCGTAGTCGAGCGCGGCGACGTCATCGAGGTGCATGTCTTGCGCGTGCGCGTAGAAGTTGGCGGTCTGGCCGGGCAGCTCGGTCCGCAGCACGGGCCAGGCGCCGCGCTCGAGGATCGCGCGCTGGAGCTCGAGCATGAGTGGCGCGCCGGCGACGCTGGAGCGGACGATGACGTGCTCGCGCTCCTTGACCTCGAGGCAGTAGCCCGTCAGCAAGTCGGCCATGCGTGCGGCGTCGACGGTCATCGGACGGCGGGCCTCATGGCGCCTCGATGTCGGGGAAGTGGGCCGCCAGGTGCTCGCGGAGCGTGTCGCGGACCCAGCGGCGCTCGTCCTGCGACGCCATCCGATAGCGCAGTAGCAGCTGCTGCTCGCCCTCGGTCGGAACCTCGTGCACGACCCAGCGCACGGCGAGGCGCTCGAAGAGGAACTCGACGCCGCGCTGCCACGAGTCGTCGACCGACTTGCTCTGATCGTGCAGGATCCCCGCGTAGCGGCGGCGGGTCAGCGGCGACATCGACCCGCGCAGGACGAGCACGTTGCCGTCGGCGTCGCGGTACTCGGATGGCTGGGCGCGCAGCTTGCCGCCGCCGCCACGTGCGCGGCCGCGCTTGCCCATCACGCCTGGAGGAGCGGTGTGCGGGATCGGGCGGAGACGCGGACGGCCGACTGCATCGGCGCTTGAGTCTACGTCGCACGGCGCTGAACGGGCCGCATTCTCTCAGCGGTGGCGGGCCTGCGGTGCTTTCGCCGGCGGCGGCCGACCCAATCCTTGACATGACTCTGTCAAGGTCGTGCTACCGTGCCCTGCCATGAGGATCGATGAGGCATACGGCAGCGCCGAGGCGCCGCTGTTCTCGTTCGAGTTCTTCCCGCCCAAGACCGAGGAGGGAGAGCGCAACCTGTTCGCCGCGCTGGCGGAGCTGCGGGCGCTCGAGCCAGCGTTCGTCTCGGTGACCTACGGCGCCGGCGGCGCGACGCGTGACAAGACGATCGAGATCGTCCGGCGCGTCAAGGGCGACTACGGGCTCGAGGCGCTGGCGCACTTCACCTGCGTCAACGCGACCGTGGCCGAGCTGCGCGAGACGCTTGACGAGATGGCCGCCGCCGGTGTCGACAACGTGCTCGCGCTTCGTGGCGATCCGCCCGGCGGCGGCGACGTCTGGACCAAGACCGAGGACGGGCTCGAGTTCTCGAGCGAGCTCGTCGAGCTGATCGCCGCCGACTACCCGTTCTCGATCGGTGCGGCGGCGTTCCCTGAGACGCACGTCCACGCGACCAGCGCCGAGGATGATCTGCGGCACCTGAAACGGAAGGTCGACTCCGGCGCGCGCTTCCTGATCACGCAGCTGTTCTTCGACAACGGGCGCTACTTCGACTTCGTCGAGCGGGCTCGCGCGATCGGCATCGAGGTCCCGATTGTCCCCGGGATCATGCCGATCACGAACATCTCGCAGCTGACGCGGATGACCGAGATGTGCGGCGCGTCGATACCGGCGCGGCTGCTGAGCGAGCTTCACGCGCGCGAGGGCGACGACGACGCCGTGATGGATCTCGGCGTCTCCTACGCGACGCTGCAGTGCGCCGAGCTGCTCGCCGGCGGCGCGCCGGGGATCCACTTCTACACGCTGAATCGCTCGCCGGCGACGCGGGCGATCCTCAGCGCGCTGCGGCTGATCGCGCCCTGGGCGAGCCTCGAGCGCCGCGCGCCGTCGCTCGGCGCTGCCTAGCTGGACTCGCCGCTCGCTTCGATGTCGAGCGCCTCGAGCAGCCGCGGCGTCCCGTCGGCACCGTGGTAGCTGACATCGACCGAGTCGTTCTGCCGGTAGGTGCCGACGCCCCAGGCGCCGAGGAACCAGCGCCAGCCGCTGATCTTGTCCTTGCGCAGCTCGCGGTCGAAGATCAGCGTCGCGCCGGCGACGTGGTAGTCGGCGCCGAGCTCCTGGCGCACGCCGTTGAGATAGACCTCGAACGGTGGGCGCACATCGGCCGGCAGGCGGACGGACGATCGAGGCATGGCGGCATCATCCCAGGCGGGGCGACGGCGCCGGTGCGACGACTACGCTCGTCCGCCGTGGCGCCGGGCATCGCCTACACGATTCGTCGCTCCGATCGCGCCCGTCGCGTGCGCGTCACCGTCGACCCAGTCGGGGCGGTCGAGGTCGTCCTGCCACGGCGTGCCCGTGCGCGCGAGGCGGCGGCGGCGGTCGAGGAGCTGCGCCCGTGGATCGAGCGCCGGCTGGCCGATGCCGCGAGCGTGCGGACGCGAGTCGAGCGGCGTGGGGAAACGGTGCCGTTCCTCGGTGCGACGCTGCGACTCGTCGCCGACCCGGGCCGGACACGGGCGTTTCGCCGGGAAGACGTCCTGTACGTGCCGGCGAGCAACCCCGAGCCGGCGATCGAGCGCTGGTTCCGGCGCGCCGCCAAAGACGAGATCGAGCCGCGGCTTGCCGCCGCCGCGGAGGCGATCGGCGTGCGCTACGCGCAACTGCGCATCGGCAACCAGCGGACCCGCTGGGGCTCATGCTCGGCGGCGGGCACGATGAGCTTCAACTGGCGGCTGCTGCTGGCGCCCGAGGAGGTGCTCGACTACGTGATCTGGCACGAGGCCTGCCACCTGCGCCACCTCGATCACTCGCCCAGCTTCTGGGCGCTTGTCGAGCGGCACTGCCCGGGCTATCGAGGCCCGCAGGCGTGGCTGCGGCGCAACGGCGCGACGCTCGTGCTGACGGCGGCGGGCGCTCAGCCCAGCTCGCGCCGCAACGCGGCGTAGGCGTCCTCGCCGAGCTCGCGGGCGATGACGCGGCGGCGCAGGCGCCCGATCCACGCCTCGGCCGAGCCGTCGCCGCGGACGTCGATGCCGGCGCGCGGGCGCGTCAGGCGGCCGGGGATCGCGATCTCCCCGCGAGCCGTCACCTGCTGCGCCGGCTCATAGGTGCGGCCGAAGGCGGTTCGCGTCTCGCCGCTGACGGTCGCGGCGGCGTCACGCACGCGGCGCTCGAGCAGGTCGAGCGCGGAGCCGAGCGAGGAGGGCCGGTCGCGCTCGATGCGCGACCCGATGCGAACGGTGACGCGGTAGCCGGCGATCGGCGCAGCGTACGCCGAGCCGCCGACCAGATGCGTCGTGTCGTGGTCAGCCGCGCTGGCCGACGGGGACGTAGGCGCGGTTGCGTTCGCCCGTGTAGATCTGCAGCGGGCGAGCGATCTTCTGCTCCTTGTCGCCGACGAGCTCGAGCCACTGCGCGATCCAGCCGCTGGTCCGCGGAATCGCGAACATCACCGGGAACATCTCGGTCGGCAGACCCAGCGCCTCGTAGATCAGCCCCGAGTAGAAGTCGACATTCGGGTAGAGCTTGCGCTTGATGAAGTACTCGTCCTCGAGCGCGACCTTCTCGAGCTCGAGCGCGATCTTCAGCAGCGGGTTCGTGCCGGTGACCTCGAAGACGTCCTCGGCCGCCTTCTTGATGATCTTCGCCCGCGGGTCGTAGTTCTTGTAGACCCGGTGGCCGAAGCCCATCAGGCGCTCCTTGCCGTCCTTGACGCCGGCGATGAAGCCGGGCACGTTGTCGGTCGTGCCGATCCGCTGGAGCATCCGCAGCACGGCCTCGTTGGCGCCGCCGTGGAGCGGGCCGTAGAGAGCGGCGATGCCGCCGGTGATCGCCGAGTAGGGATCGACCTGCGAGGAGCCGATCGCGCGGACCGCGTTCGTCGAGCAGTTCTGCTCGTGGTCGGCGTGGAGGATGAAGAGGATGTCGAGCGCGCGGACGAGGCGAGGATCCGGCTCGTAGCGCAGCTCGGTCATCTTGTACATCATCGACAGGAAGTTGGCCGCGTAGTTGAGGTCGTTGTCGGGATAGACGTACGGCATCCCCATCGCGTGGCGGTAGGCGAACGCGGCCAGCGTCGGCATCTTCGCGATCAGCCGGATCGTCTGGATGTGACGGTTGTCGGCGTCGTGGATCGCGTTCGCGTCCGGGTAGAAGGTCGACAGCGCGCCGACCGACCCACAGAGCATCCCCATCGCGTGGGCGTCGTGGCGGAAGCCCTGCATGAAGCGCTTGACGTTCTCGTGGACGAACGTGTGGACCGTGATCTGGTGCGTCCAGTCGGCCAGCTCGGTCTCCGTCGGAAGCTCGCCGTTGACCAGCAGGTAGGCGACCTCGAGGTACGTCGACTGCTCGGCGAGCTGCTCGATCGGGTAGCCGCGGTACTCGAGCGTCCCGGCCTCGCCGTCGAGGTAGGTGATCGATGAGCGCGTCGACGCCGTGTTCGTGAACCCCGGGTCGTACGTCATCAGCCCGAAGTCGTCGTCACCGTTCTTGATCTGACGGAGGTCGAGCGCACGGACGGTCCCGTCGGTGATCGGGATCTCGTACGTCTCGCCCGTGCGGTTGTCGGTGACGGTCAGGGTCTCTGCCATGGTGCTCCTTCGAAGCGGCGGCCAACGTTCGACCAACCATCGTAGGGAGCGGCAGGCCTCGGTGGCGCGCCGGGCCGGCGCCGCGACTCAGCCGGTGATGACCGCGGCGGCCATCGCCGCTACCACGAACACGGCGGTGATCGCCATCACGCCGCGAGCGCCTGAGTCGCTCGTGGGAAAGTCCGCGCGCGACATGCCGAGCACGGTGAGAACGACGGCCCATCCGGCGAGCAGCCCGCCGAGGACGTAGAACAGCGTCTTCGATGACTCGGCGGCCTCGGCGGCGAGGAGCGACAGCATCGGGCGATCCTATACAGCGGCGGCGCGGATCGGCGCTCAGTGGCGGGCCGGGCCACCCTCGTATCGGCTCTCGGTCGCCTCGACTTGGCCGTGGTAGTGCGAGCCCAGCTCCGGGTGCCCGTACGGGCGCTCGGCCGCCTCGTCGAGCGTCATGAACGACAGCTGCGCGATCGGCTTGCCGGACCAGAGCTTGATCGGGACCCGCGTCAGGTTCGTGATCTCGAGCGTCAGCGTGCCTCTGAACCCGGGATCGACGAAACCGGCCGTCGCGTGGACGATCAGGCCGAGGCGCCCAAGCGAGCTCTTGCCCTCGATCCGCGCGACGAGGTCGTCGGGCAGCTCGACGTACTCCGCGGTGCTGCCGAGGACGAATTCGCCGGGGTGGATCACGAACGGCTCGTCCGGCGTGATCTCGATCAGCTCGGTCAGGTTCGTCGGTGGCTCGGCGAGGTCGATCGACTCGACGCGGAAGTTGTGAAAGACGCGAAACGACGGGCCGAGCCGCAGGTCGACGCTGGCCGGCTGGACCATCGCGTCGTCCCACGGCGTGATCGTGACGCGGCCGTCAGCGATCAGCCGGCGGATGGTGCCATCGGACAGGACGGGCATGTGTGGGCAGTCTGTCAGGCGCCGTGCCCGGCGTGCTCGGACGCCCTGCCGGCGGCTAGTGACGCTCGGCGCTGACGCCGCGCGCGTGGACCGGCGTCCGCGTCCGCGGGGCCGGCTGCTGCTGTGCCGGCGCGCCGTGCGGTCCGCGCCGGCGCGGCCACGGGCCACGTCGTGGCGAGGGCGACGGGTGCGGCGGCACGCCGCTTCCGCCGTCACCGTCCGAGACGGGGTCCTCGTCGGTCTGGTGCACGGCCCACCAGACGATGTAGAAGAGCCCGGCGATCGGCACCTTGAGCACGACCATCAGCCAGAAGAACGTCCATCCCACAGGGCGAGCGTACCTCGTGTACCGGCCCGTCCGCGCGCCAGAAATCGGGCGCTGCGCCGCGGTCAGTGGCGCAGCGCCACGCCGTGGTCTGTGAAGCTCGTGATCCGCTGGAGCTCGGCGATCCGCGCGGGGATCTCGCCCGGGGTCAGGCGAGCGACACGTTCGGTGCCGAACTCCTCGACGTTGAACGAGGCCAGCGCCGTGCCGTAGGCCATCGCGCCGCGCAGCAGCCCCATGTCGATCGGCCGGCCGGCGGCCAGCGCCGCGGCGATCGTGCCGACGAAGCCGCCGGCGAAGGTGTCGCCGGCGCCGGTCGGGTCGACGACCGTCTCGAGCGGGAAGGCCGGGACCCAGAAGTGGTCGTCGGCGGTGAACAGCGCCGCGCCGTACTTGCCCTGCTTGGCGACGACGACGCTGGGCCCCATCTCGAGCACCCGGCGCGCCGCCTGGACGAGGTTGGGCGCCTCCGTCAGCTGCTCGATCTCCTCGTCGTTGAGGATCAGGCAGTCGACCATCCCGATCACGCGCTCGAGCGGCTCGCGGGCGATCTCGATCCAGAGGTTCATCGAGTCCATCGCGACGAACTTCGCCGCCGCGCACTGCTCGCGGACCTGGATCTGCAGGTCGGGAACGATGTTGGCGAGGAACAGGACCTCGGCCGCCTTCGACGCGTCCGACAGCTTCGGCTCGAACGTCTCGAAGACGTTGAGCTGCGTGTCGAGCGTGTCGCGCTGGTTGAGGTTCGCCGAGTAGCGCCCTGCCCAGAAGAACGTCTTGCCGCCGGCGACGCGCTCGACGTCGTCGACGTTGGTGCCGCGCGTCGCGAGCACCGCCATGTCCTCGTCGGCGAAGTCGTCGCCGACCGGGCCGACGACGTGCACGGTGTCGAAGAACGACGCCGCGAGGGCGAAGTGGGTTGCGGCGCCGCCGAGCATCCGGTCCCGCTTTCCGAACGGGGTCTCGACGGCGTCATAGGCGAGTGATCCGACGACGGTGAGGGCCATGGCGGCGGCACGCTAGCCGATCGATGCCGGAAACCTCCCCAGGGTGCCGGTCACCCGAGCCCCCAGGGGTGGGCCGACTTGTGCGCATGGTGGCTCGTTGCGGCGGCCGGACCGCTGTCGTACCTCTAGAGTGAGGCGTGAATGACCACATTTGCCGACCTCGGCCTCTCCGCGCCGCTCCTACAGGCGCTCGAGGACGTTGGCTACGAGTCGCCGAGCCCGATTCAGGAGCAGGCGATCCCGTCGATGCTCGAAGGCCGCGACATCATCGGCCAGGCGCAGACGGGCTCCGGCAAGACGGCCGCCTTCGGCCTGCCGCTGCTGGAGACGATCGACCCCGACCTCAACGAGGTCCAGGCGCTCGTGTTGACGCCCACGCGCGAGCTCTGCATCCAGGTCACACAGGCGATCCGTACCTACGGCACCCGCAAGGGCGTCGACGTCGTCGCCGTCTTCGGCGGCGCGCCGATCCGCTCACAGCAGTCGCAGCTGCGCGCCGGCGGCCAGGTCGTCGTCGGCACGGTCGGCCGCGTCATGGACCTGATGCAGCGCGCGTCGCTGGTGCTCCACGACTGCCGCTTCGTCGTCCTCGACGAGGCCGACGAGATGCTCGACCTCGGGTTTCTCGAGGACGTCGAGAAGATCCTCTCGGCGACGCCCAACAGCCGCCAGACGGCGCTGTTCAGCGCGACGATGCCGCCGCCGATCCGCAAGCTCGCCGATCGTTACCTCTACGACCCGGTGCACGTCAAGGTGCAGTCCGCGAACCTCACCGTCGACACGGTCGAGCAGTTCCGCGTCGAGGTCAAGACCGCCGACAAGCCCGACATGCTCGGCGAGGTGCTGCGTGCCGAGCGCCCGGACCAGGCGATCGTCTTCGTCCGTACGAAGATCCGCTGCGACCAGCTTCACCGCAAGCTGCGCGACCGCGGCATGAACGTCCGCGCGCTGCACGGCGACATGTCGCAGGGCTCGCGCGACGGCGTGATGCTGGCCTTCAAGGGTGGCCGCGTGCCGATCCTCGTCGCCACCGACGTCGCCGCCCGCGGGCTCGACATCTCGACGGTCACGCACGTGATCAACTTCGACGTGCCCGTCTCGCCTGACGTCTACGTGCACCGCATCGGCCGCACCGGCCGCGTCGGCCGCAAGGGCCGGGCGATCACCTTCGTCGAGCCCAAGCAGCAGCGCGAGCTCGAGGCGATCGAGCAGCACACCGGCGTCTCGATCTCGCCCTGGGTCGAGGGCGCGAAGGTGGCTCCGACACCGGTCGAGCCGCTCAAGCCACCGCGCCACACCAAGCCGCAGCTGTCGCGCAACGGCGACGAGCCGTTCACGCGCCTGATCGCCGACGCCGGCCGTGCCAGCGGCGTCGAGGTGCGCGACCTCGTCAACGTCGTCACGCACGTCGCCGGGCTCGACGGCGAGGCGGTTCGCGACGTGCGAGTGCTCGAGCGCTTCAGCCTGCTGTCGGTCCCGTCGGCAGAGGCCGAGCGCGTCGTCGAGCAGGTCTCGGGCAGCGACGTCGCCGGGCAGCCGCTGTCGCTGCAGCTCGCCGGCTGAACCGAGCCATCCCGCAGGTGCGTGTTCGCGCCTTGATCGCCAGCGCGCCGCAACCTTGGCCGCATCGATGCGTTTCGCAGGAGAGGGGTTCGCCACGGCGAAACGCCCGAACGGGCCCGCAGGCTCGTTCTTCTAGCCTTTTTGATCGTGCAGTCATCAGCTCAAGAGCCCCAGCCGGCCAACGACGCCGAAGTCCCGGTGGGCACCTGCCAGCGCTGTGGCGAGCAGCTTGCCGCGGGCCAGGGGTGGTGTCTCGAGTGCGGCAGCGCACGGCGGCGCGACGCGCGGCGCGGCCGTGACGCGGCCCGTGCGGCGACGACGATCGCCGTGACTGTCGCGCTGCTCGTCCTCGGCGCCGGGGCCGCGAGCTACGCCGCGCTGACCGACGATCCCGCGGCTCCGGTCGCAGCCGTCGCCGCACCCGCGGCCGTGGCCGCCGCGCCGGCTGCCACGGCGGCGGCACCCGCTGCGACGACGACGGCCACCGCGCCGCCGACGACCACGGCGAAGCTGCCGCCGATCGCCACGACCGCGACGCTGCCGCCCGTGCCGAAGTCGCCGACGCCGTCCTCGTCGAAGACGACGACGAAGACCACGACGACGAAGACGACGACCACCGAGGCGACGGGCCCGAAGCAGGTCGAGCTCGGGGC
>Ga0075430_100002606_pt1 | contig 15056 bp, 15 predicted proteins | sample RhiMetdeltSRZDD4_FD_75294 | JGI IMG/M metagenome (GOLD analysis project Ga0075430, IMG submission 75294) | Populus rhizosphere microbial communities from Tennessee, USA - Rhizosphere MetaG P. deltoides SRZDD4 | ecosystem: Host-associated > Plants > Roots > Rhizosphere > Soil | place: USA... | reverse complement strand
CCTCGACCTTCTCGGCCAGGTCCTCGGCGCCCACATGGTCGGCGCCGGCCTCCTCGGCCTCGCGCGCCTTGTCGCCCTTGGCGAACACCGCGACGGTCATCTCCTTGCCGAGCCCGTGCGGCAGTGAGATCGTGCCGCGCAGCTGCTGGTCGGCGTGGCGGACGTTCAGGCCGGTGCGGATGTGCACCTCCACGGTCTCGTCGAACTTGGCCGGGCCGAAGTTCTTCACGAGCGCCACCGCGTCGGCCGGCGAGTACTGGTTCTCGCGGTCCACGGGCTCGAGGCTCTGGCGGTAGCGCTTCCCGTGCTTCGGCATCGCTACGCCACCTCCACGCCCATCGAGCGCGCGGTGCCCTCGATGATCTTGGCCGCCTGGTCCACGTCGTGCGCGTTCAGGTCGGGCATCTTCTGCTCGGCGATCTGGCGCACCTGCGCCTTCGTGATCGTGCCGACCTTGTTGCGGTTCGGCTCGCCCGAGCCCTTGTCGAGTCCGATCGCCTGCTTGATCAGCACGGCCGCCGGCGGGGTCTTCGTGATGAACGTGAACGAGCGGTCCTCGAAGACCGTGATCTCGACCGGGATGATCGTGCCGGAGTCCTGCTGGGTCTGCGCGTTAAAGGCCTTGCAGAACTCCATGATGTTCACGCCGTGCTGGCCGAGCGCGGGGCCGACCGGCGGAGCCGGGTTGGCCTGGCCGCCGGGCACCTGGAGCTTGATAAGTGTGAGGACCTTCTTCGCCATGGCTGGATCTAGATCTTCTTGACCTGGTCGAACCCGACCTCGACCGGCGTCTCCCGGCCGAAGATCGAGACGAGGACCTTGAGCTTAGCCGCGTCCTCGTTGATCTCCGAGATCTCGCCGGAGAAGTCGGACAGCGGCCCGGACACGACCTTCACGGACTCGCCGATCGAGAACTGCGCCCGCGTGCGCGGCCGCTCGGCGGTCTCGCGGTGGAGCAGACGGTCGACCTCGCCCTGGTTGAGCGGCACCGGGTTGTTCGACGCGCCCACGAAGCCGGTGACACCCGGCGTGTTCTTCACGAGCTGCCAGGAGTCGTCGGTCAGGTTCATGTTCACGAGCAGGTACCCGGGCATGGTGCGCTGCTCCTTCGTGAGCTTCTGCCCGTCCTTCATCTCCTGCACCTGCTCGGTGGGGATCACGATCTGACGGATGTTGTTCTCCTGGCCGAGCGAGATGCGTCGGTGCTCCAGGTTCTGCTTGACCTTGTTCTCGTGACCGGAATATGTGTTGACGGCGTACCAGCGGAACATCAGAGAATTGCCTTGATCAGTTCGGAGAAGACGGCGTCCAGCAGGCCCAGGTAGCCGCCGGCGATGAGGACAAAGCCGAGCACGACGCCTGTGAGCGTGATGAGGGCCTGGCGGTTCGGCCACTGCACCCTCTGGAGCTCGGCCCAGACTGCGATCAGGAACTGTACGACACGCGGGCGGTGCTTGTGCGCGTCGGCGGCGTCGCGGCCGCGACGGCCGCGCACCTCATAGCCCTCCTCGCCCTTGCCCGGGGGTACTGCGCCGGTCTCGTCCTCGACCTCCCAGTCCTCGATCTCCTGGAGTGCCTCGTCCTCGCTGAGCGGGGCCTCGTCCTCCGTGAGCGGCCGGTCGTCCGGCACCTGCTCGGGCTCGAAGGTGGGACCGGTGACGCCCGGGATGTCGCCGCGCGTGGTCTCGGGCGGCGGCGCCTGCCGCGCCGAGGCGTCGTCGTCGGACGGAGCCGCCTCGGGCGGGGCGGCTGCGCCGTCCCCGGGCAGCGTGGAGCCCTCGCCCTGCTGGGCGAGCCGCCGGGCCCGGCGCTCGGCCTGGCGCTGCTTGGCGCGCTGACGGTCTCTGGCCACTCGGCTGCTCCCGTCTTACGCGCGCGCGTGGAGACGAACCGTCGTCAACGGGTCTCCTTGTGGGGCGTGTGCTTGCCGCACCAGCGGCAGTACTTGCGGAACTCAACCCGGTCCGGGTTGTTCCGCTTCGACTTCTCGGTTTGATAGTTGCGCCGCTTGCAGTCCTCGCATGCGAGGGTCACGGCGATTCGGACGTCTCCGCGAGCCATGATTCCTTGGAAGGGTAGGCGGGGTGCGGCCGGCGGCGTAGCGTTTGAGAACGCACTCGAACCCCGCCGGACGCGAGGTCAGCGAGCCAGTCTAGCGCGCAGAGCGAAGCCCTCTCGCGCGATACTCGCGTCGTGGAGGAACGCGTTCGCCAGGCGTACGCCTTCGTGGCGACCCGCTGACCGGCGGAGTTGGCGCTCCGCCCGCCAGGTGCGAGACTCGCCGCATGAACTCGCTCGGCGAGCACACCACGTCGCGGCCCGGCGCCAGCCCGAACCTGGCGGCGGTCGAGGCGGCCTGGGAGACGCTCGCCACCGGCGGTGTCGGGGCGTCGCTCGACCAGCTGCTGGACCTCTGCCACGACGACGTCGAACTGCGCCCCTACTTCGGCGGGGGACGGGTCCTGCGCGGCCGCGAGGCGGCGCGCCGCTTCTTCCAGGAGAGTCGCGAGGCCGGCACGAGCGTCCAGGCCCGGCCGCGCTCGTTCGCGGTCGAGGGCGACTCCGTGGTCGTGACCGGCGGGATCCGCGTGACCAGGGCGGACGGATCGTTCGCCGAGACCCAGGTGCGCTGGGTCCACCACTTCCGCGGCGACCGCATCGACGCGATCTCCTGGGAGCCGCGGAGCGCCCCAAGGACCGCGCTGCCCGACAAGCGGCATCAGGCGGAGGCCGTGATCGACGCGCTGAACGCGCGCGACTTCGAGGCCCTGGATGAGCTCCCCTTTGACGACGAGGCGGAGTTCCGCTCGGCGTTCGCGGTCGCCGAGGGCGGCACCTACCGCGGCGTCGAGGGCTTCCGCCGGTGGGCCGCGGACGTCGACGCCACCTGGGATGGCCTGACGATCGAGCTGTCCGAGTTCCACGACGTGGAGGACGAGCGCGCGGTGGCCGTCGTTCGCCTGACCGGCATCGCCAAGGCGAGCGGCATCCCGATGGACGTGCGCGTCGGCCAGGTGTGGACCTGGCGGGGCGCAAAGATGCTCCGCAACGTGGTCTACACGGATCCGACCGATGCGTTCCGGGCGGTGGGACTGGAGCCATAGGCGGAGCGATGGCCGCCGAGGCCCCCGCCGCCGTCCCCGACTTCGGCGCGCTGCGCGCCTGCTGGCATCCGGTCGGCTACGCGAGCAGCTTCGCCGCCGAGCCGCGTCGCGTGCGCCTGCTCGGCAACGACCTTGTTGTGTGGCGCGACTCCACGGGCACCGCGCGCGTGCTCCGCGACCTCTGCATCCATCGCGGCACGGCCCTGTCGCTCGGGCGTGTCGTGGGGGACGAGCTGATGTGTCCGTACCACGGCTGGCGCTACGGAGCCGGCGGCAGGTGCACGGCAATACCGCAGCTAGCCGACCCGACACGGGTCCCCGGCAAGGCGCGCGTCGACGCGTTCGGCTGCCAGGAGCGCTTTGGCCTGATGTGGGTGGCGATGGATGACGCGCGCTGGGAGCTGCCGGAGGTCCCCGAGCTCGAGAGCCCGGACTGGGTCGTCGTGGAGTGCGGCCCCTATGCGTGGAGCGCCGATTCCTCCCGGCAGCTCGAGAACTTCACCGACTTCGGCCACTTCCCCTGGGTTCACCCTGGACTGCTCGGAGACCCGGAGCGACCGGTCGTTCCCGAGCACGAGGTCGAGGTCGATGGACACGTGCTGCGCTACCAGATCGTCCGGCCCGAGGCACCCAACACCGACGACTTCCCGGTCTTCGACAACCCGACCCGGGAAGCACCGGAGCGGCGCAGCCGCTACGCGCTTCACCTGCCGTACACGATCGTGCTGCGGCTGGGCTGGGGCGGCGAGAGCGGGATGGTGTACTTCTTCAGCTCGCAGCCCGTCGACGAGGAGCGCTGCATCGGCTACCTCACGATCGCCCGCAACTACGACAGGGACCAGCCGGCGAAGGTGCTCCAGGACTTCGAGGACACGATCTTCAACCAGGACCAGCGGGTGGTCGAGTCACAGCGCCCCGAGCGGGTCCCGTTCGACCTCGCCGCCGAGATGCACCTGAAGTTCGACACGGTGGCGGTCAACTACCGCCGCGCAATGCGCGCAAACGGTCTGGCGACCAACGGCGGGGGAAGCCGACGAGAGGGCTCGAGCTCGCCCTAGCGAACCCTGAAGATCTTGTACAGCCAACGCCATTCCCGTGGCGCGCGACGCATCTGCGCTGAGTCGACCGGACTAAAGCCGACGCGGGGACTCGAACCCCGGACCCCCTCCTTACCATGGAGGTGCTCTACCGGCTGAGCTACGTCGGCGTGAAGCGCCAAGCGTAGCGCCGATCGACGCACGCTCCGACGCTCCTACTCCGCGTCGACCATGGGTATGGGGGAGCAGGAACGGAGGGCAAGACCCGGCGCAGCGAGTGCCCTTGTCGACACCCACTTTCGGTAGTTGCGGCTTTTCGGGGTGCACCGTGCCTGCCGAGAGGTGTACGGTGCGCACACACCACCCAGCGCGGATGCTCAGCGTTCAGGTGGAACTGGAAGCGTCGTCCGTTGATCTTGGGTCTGGTCCCGCCGTGGCTTCTCCCGATCTCGGGCGGCGCTCCGTAGGCACGAGGGCAGCGAGCGCGTGACGAGCGGCAGCGGCCAGGGCCCAGGAGGCTACGTCGGGCGGCGTCATCGCGCCCCAAGCGACCTCGCGCGCCCCACGAACGGCAGTCCCGGAGGTTTCCTACCAGCCTGTGAAGGAAGCCGAAAGCGGGGACGACGAGGCGCGCCGCAACCTGTGGAAGACGGACCAGCGGCCGCATCGTGACAGCCGGACGCCGGAATCGTGGTCCGTCCTGGCACCGTCTGGCCCTTGCTGCCCCTAACGGGTGGGAAGTGGGGGGAGCAGGATTCGAACCTGCGTAGGCGTAGCCAACGCGTTTACAGCGCGTCTCCTTTGGCCGCTCGGACATCCCCCCGAGTGGCAGGAGCGTCGATTGTAGAGGCGCCTACGACGCGTCTCTCAGCCGCTGGGCCTCCGGCAAGCCCTCCAGCTTCTTCAGCGTGTTGTTCTCGATCTGGCGGATGCGCTCGCGGGTCACGCCGAACGCGCGGCCCACCTCCTCGAGCGTGCGCGCCTTGTGGCCCTTCAGGCCGTAGCGCATCTCGATCACCTCGCGCTCGCGGGGCGGCAGCGCATCGAGGGCGCGGCGCACGTTCTCGCGGCGCAGGTTCTCGGAGGCGAGCTCGAAGGGGGACTCGGCGGTGTCGTCCTCGACGAAGTCGCCGAGCTCGGAGTCCTCCTCTTCGCCGATGGGCTTCTCGAGCGAGACCGGCAGCTGGGCGATGCGCTGGATGTCCTTGACCTCGCGGGTCGTCCACTGGAGCTCGTGGGCGATCTCCTCCGGGGTCGGCTCGCGCCCGAACTCCTGCACGAGCTGGCGCTCCACGTGCACGACCTTGTTGAGCTTCTCGACCATGTGCACCGGGATCCGGATCGTGCGCGCCTTGTCGGCGATGGCCCGGGTGACCGCCTGGCGGATCCACCACGTCGCGTAGGTCGAGAACTTGTAGCCGCGGCGGTAGTCGAACTTCTCGACGGCACGGATCAGGCCGAGCGAGCCCTCCTGGATCAGGTCGAGGAAGGACAGCCCGCGCCCAAGGTAGCCCTTGGCGATCGAGACCACGAGCCGCAGGTTGGCCTCGATCATCTGCTGCTTGGCGGACATGTCGCCACGCTCGATGCGACGCGCGAGCGCCACCTCCTGCGCGGCCGTGAGCAGGTCCACGCGGCCGATCGAGCGCAGGTAGAGCCGCAGCGAGTCCAGGCTCGGCTCAACGGTGAGATCGATCTCCGGCTTCTTCTGGCCGGCCGCCGGCTGGGCGCCGTCACCGTCGGCGGGCAGCGCCGCGAGGCCGGCGGGCGGCCTGCCCTCGCCGGCCACGATCTCTACGCCGCTATCGAGGAGATGCGCGCGGAAGTCGCTGACCTGCTCCTTCGTGACCTCGACCTCCTCCAGGCAGGCCGCGATCTCCTCGAAGGTGAGGTAGCCGCGCTCGCGACCTTCGGCTGCGAGACCGCGGAGCTCCTCCACCTCGGGATCCGGTGACCGGGTCTCTTCCTCGACCAAAAGCGCGACGCCATCGTGCTTGTCCGTCAACCCTCGCTCCTTCGAAGACGCTGGGACGCCCGCGCCAGGGCGGGCTCGTCATTTTCAGGTTGTGCGTTCGCGGGGGCCGCGAGGGGCTGAGTCAGAGGGCCAGAGTTCCCTGAGCGTCGAGCTGTTGGCCAGCATACAACGACTCTCCGGATTTGGATCAAACGTGGCCTCGGTATCGTGACCCTGTGGCCATGAGCGATCTCACCGCGGTCCACGGCAGCGATGTGCAGGCCCGCCGGCCCGTCACCCACCTGAGCCTCTCGCGCGTGGGCGTGACGGGCGTAGAGAAGATCATCCGAATTTCAGCCAACGGAGCGGAGCAGCTCTTCTACGCGGAGCTCGAATGCTTCGTGGACCTCGGGCCGAAGCAGAAGGGCGCCCACATGTCGCGCTTCGAGGAGGTCGTGAACGAGGCGATCGACGAGGTGATCCTGCGCGAGGCCTTCAAGGCCGAGACGCTCGCCGCCCACATCGCCGGCTTGGTGCGCGACCGCCAGGACGCCCGCCGCGCCGAGGTCACGATCGCCGCGCGCTATCCCGAGAACAAGCCGGCGCCCGTGTCGGGCTCGCTCACCCAGGAGATCTACACGATGTTCGGCGCCGCGGTGGCCTCCGCGCACGGTACGCGCCGCCTCGTGGGCGTGCAGGCGCAGGGCATGACGGCCTGCCCCTGCGCGCAGGAGCTCGTGACGGATCGCTCGCGCGAACGCCTGCGCGACGCCGGCTTCACCGACGACGAGATCGCCCGCGTGTTCGACGCGGTGCCGGTGGCCACGCACAACCAGCGCGGGATCGGCACGCTCCACGTGGGCTGCCCGGAGGGCTGCAGCGATGCGATCGACGCCGAGTCGCTGCTCGGCATCGTGGAGGCGGCCATGAGCTCCGAGATCTACGAGCTGATGAAGCGCTCGGACGAGGTCGAGGTCGTGGAGAAGGCGCACCAGCGCCCGCGCTTCGTCGAGGACTGCGTGCGCGAGATGATCCGGATGGCCAGCGTGCGCTTCGCCGGTCTTGGCGAGAGCGCGTTCCTCTCCGCGCGCCAGGAGAACCTCGAGACGATCCACAAGCACAACGTCGTGGCCGAGCGGCACGGCCTGCTGGGCGAGCTGACCGCCGAGCTCGGAGGCCGCGAGCCCGCGGGCCGGCACACGTCGATGCGCGAGTGGCTCGACGCCGACTCGCAGCCGTCTGGCGCCTGAAGCTGCGGGTCAAGTCCTCCAGGGGTTCCGCCGATGGAAGCGGTACAACGCATGGAGGCGACGTGACCCACAGCCGTCATATTCCGTTGTCGCAGGACGCGGCCCTCGTGGTCGCGCTGGCGGGAACGGCGATGCCCTTCGCCCACTCGGCGGAGGACGAGGCCGAGCGCTGGCTGCGCGCCATGCGGCTCCATGGCCAGGTGGGCGCGGCGCTCCAGGCGCTCGGCGTGGGCGAGTCACCGCTCATGACCGGCAGCGGCCACGACCACGCCGACGGCCAGGGCACGCCCACCCTGGGGCCTGACGTGCTCGACGAGGTCACGCGCCGCGCGAGCGATTTCGCGAGCGCGCGCGAGGCCGAGACCGTGGGCACGCCGGACCTGATGTTCGCCGTGCTTGACGTGTACGGCAAGCTGTTCGACCGGGCGCTCTACCTGCGCGGGACAAGCCGCGAGGAGCTGGTCGAGCGGATGGTGGGCTCGGGCGCCGCGAGCCGCCCGCAGCGCTAGCCCGCCGCTCAGGCCACCCGGCGTCGCGCGAGGTACTCGATACCGGCCGTGCAGCCCAGCGGCCCGAGCGGGGACACGGTGGCGGCGAGCAGCGGCCACGGGAAGACGCGCCGCCGGCAGCCGTTCGCCACCAGCAGGCAGAGCACGATCCAGCCCACGCCGTGCGTCCAGCCGAGCACGCGCTCGGCGCTCTCCCCCAGGCCCCCGATCGCCACCACGAGCAGCGCCGTGAACACGCAGACCTCGGCGAGCGAGTAGAGGCGCACCGCCTGGAAGTAGGACAACTTACGAAGCCATCCCGCGCTGGGCGGTGAGCTGGCGCCGCACCAGCAGGACGCCGGCCAGCGCGAGCACCACGAGCAGCGTCAGCGCAACGATCGCCTCGGGTGAGGTGAGCTTCCCGAGGCTGCCGCCGAGCGCCGTGTAGGCGAACACCTTCGGAAAGGCGCCGACGGCGGTGCCGACCGCCATGTCGCGGAAGGGCAGCCGCGTGAGGCCGGCGGTGTAGTTCACGAGCGCGAACGGCAGGGCCGGCACGATCCTCGACTCCATCACGGCAAGCGTGCCGTTGCTCACGAGGAAGCCCTCGAGCGAGCGGGTCCGCTCAGGAAGGAGGACGCCCTGGTGACCCGCGGCGAGCCGCCGGGCGACCGCCATCTGGGCGAGCGCGGCGGCGGTGAGCGCCACCAGCGTCAGCGGCGTGGCGGCGGCGGTACCGAACAGGAGCCCGCCCGCCCCCGCGAGTATCGGCCAGGTGATCAGGAAGCTCGCCAGCACGAACAGCGGCAGGTAGGCCAGGTACGCCCAGGCGCCGAGGCGCTCGCCGAAGTCGCGCACCTCGGCGGCGCTCGGCAGCGAGCCGGTCGCGAACAGGGTCAGGACGACGGCGCCGAGCACGGCCGCGGAGACCGCGATCCTGATCCGCGCCGTCCGGAGGCCCATGCATTCGAGGGTAATGCCGAGCGGGCCGGGCCCGCTCGGCACCGCCCTACTTGATGAACAGGATCTCTGAGTACTTCGGGAGCGGCCAGAGGTCGTCCGCCACGACCTTTTCCAGCCGGTCGCCCAGCTCGCGCACGGTCTCGAGCGCGGTGAGCTGGTGGTCGCGGGCGTACTCGGCGAGCTCGAGGCCCTCGATCCCGTCGGGGTAGCGATTCGCCTCCTCGAGGGCGCCGATCGCGTCGGCGAACTCGCCCACGAGCCTGCGCGCTTCGGCGGCGAGCGAGTCCATGCCGGCCGCCTCCACGAGTGCCACGTGGCGCAGGGCCGCGGGCAGGAGCATCGTGCGTGCGATCGAGGCCGCCGTCTCGGTCTCGATGTTCGCGCGCGTGGTGTACTGCTCGGCCCACACCTCGAAGCGCGACTCCAGCTCGCGCTTGGAGAGCACCTCGTACTTCTCGAAGGCTCCGACCGACGCGTCCGAGAGCACCTCGGGCAGCGCGTCCGGGGTGGTGCGCAGGTTCTTGAGCCCGCGCCGCTGCGCCTCGGCGTGCCACTCCTCGGCGTAGTTGTCGCCGCCGAAGATCACGCGCTGGCTGTCCGAGTAGGCGTCCTTCACCACCGCGTTCACGGCCTCGTCGAGATCGCCCGCGCCGTTCGACAGCTTCGACTCGAGCTGGTCGGAGAGCTCGTCGATCGCCTCGGCCACGATCGTGTTCAGCACCGTGTTCGGGAAGGCGAGCGACATGCTCGACCCGAGCGCGCGGAACTCGAACTTGTTGCCCGTGAAGGCGAACGGCGAGGTGCGGTTGCGGTCACCGCCATGCATCGGCAGCGGCGGCAGCACCGGCGTGCCCAGCCCGAGCACGGCCGCGGGGGTGTGCGGGTCGCCCTCGCCCGACGCGATCGCCGCGAACACCTTCTCGAGCTCGGCGCCCAGGAAGATCGAGATGATCGCGGGCGGCGCCTCATTCGCACCCAGCCGGTGGTCCTGGCCGATGTTCGCCACCGACGCGCGGAGCAGCCCCTGGTGGCGGTCCACCGCCTTGATCACGGCGGAGCAGAAGAACAGGAAGCTGATGTTCTCCGCCGGAGTTTCGCCCGGGTCCATCAGGTTGTGCCCGGTGTCGGTGCCCATCGACCAGTTGTTGTGCTTGCCCGACCCGTTCACGCCCGCGAACGGCTTCTCGTGCAGCAGGCAGACGAGCCCGTACTTGCGCGCCACCGACTGGAGCTGCTGCATCGTGAGCTGCTGGTGGTCCGAGCCCACGTTCGAGTTCTCGAACACCGGCGCGATCTCGTACTGCCCGGGCGCAACCTCGTTGTGACGCGTCTTTACGGGCACGCCCAGCTTGGCCAGCTCGAGCTCGGTGGCCATCATGCACGCCAGCACGCGCTCGGGGATCGAGCCGAAGTAGTGGTCGTCGAGCTCGTGGCCCTTCGGCGGCTTGGCGCCGAAGAGGGTGCGGCCCGTGTTGATCAGGTCGGGGCGCTCGAAGTAGTACTGCTCGTCGATCAGGAAGTACTCCTGCTCGGGCCCGACCGTGGTGAACACGCGCGAGGCCTCGTCGTCGCCCAGCAGGCGCAGGGCGCGGATCGCCGCGCGCGAGAGCGCGTCCATCGAGCGCAGCAGCGGGATCTTGGCGTCGAGCGCCTCGCCGGTCCAGGAAGCGAACGCCGTGGGGATGCAGAGCAGCGCGCCGTTCGGGTTCTCGAGGATGAACGCGGGGCTGGTGGGGTCCCAGGCGGTGTAGCCGCGCGCCTCGAAGGTCGCGCGCACGCCCCCGGTCGGGAACGAGGAGGCGTCGGGCTCACCCTGGATCAGCTCGCTGCCGGAGAACTCGGCCAGCGCCACGCCGTCGCCCGCCGGGCCGAAGAACGAGTCGTGCTTCTCGGCGGTGAGCCCGGTGAGCGGCTGAAAGACGTGGGTGTAGTGGGTGGCGCCGTTCTCGAGCGCCCACTCCTTCATCGCGAGCGCCACCGCGTCGGCCAGCGAAGGGTCGAGCGGCTCGCCCTGGGCGAGCGTGCGCTGCAGCTGGCGGTAGGTCTCCTTGGGCAGCCGGTGTCGCTGCACCGACTGGGAGAACACGTTCGCGCCGAACGGGTAGTTCGACGGCTGGGTCAGGTCGACCGAGCCGAGCGCCTCTCCGTTGGGGCTCCACTGAGCGGCGGTGACGTTGTGCTGGCGAATCTTCGGCATGTCGTGAGCAGTCCTCCTGGCGGTGTCCGGGCTTCGCGAAACCTAGCCCCGCGTGCGCGTGAAGGCCATGTACCGATGTCCAAAGATCAGCGCCCCGGCTGCTCCTTGCGTCAATTTCGTCCAAGACCCGGCGTCGGCCCGTGCGTACTCTGGATGGCTGTGCCCGCGATCGAGCTGAGCGGAGTCGTCAAGTGCTTCGGCGCCATCAGGGCCGTCGACGGGCTGGATCTCGACGTGCCCGAGGGCATCTGCCTCGGGCTGCTCGGCCCCAACGGCGCCGGCAAGTCGACCACGATGCGCCTGCTCACCGGCCAGGCGATCGCCGACGAGGGCTCGATCCGCGTGCTCGGCCACGAGCTCCCGGGGGAGTCGAAGGAGGCGCGGGCGCTGATGGGCGTGGTGCCGCAGCTCGACAACCTCGACGTGGACGTGTCGGTGCAGGACAACCTCGCGGTGTTCGCGCGCCTCTACCGCGTGCGTGACGTGGGCGAGGCCGTGGACCGCGGGCTGGCGCTCGCCCGGCTCACAGGGCGTCGCACCGACGCGGTGGACAAGCTCTCCGGCGGCATGCGCAGGCGGCTCCTGCTCGCCCGCGGGCTCGTGCACCGGCCCCAGCTGATGCTGCTCGACGAGCCCACCGTCGGTCTCGATCCCCAGATCCGCACCGAGCTCTGGTCGCTGATCGACGCGCTGCGCGCGGAGGGCAAGACGATCCTCATGTCCACGCACTACATCGAGGAGGCCGAGCGGCTCGCCGACGAGGTCGCGCTCATGGCCGAGGGCCGGGTGATCGCGCGCGGCCGCCCGAGCGAGCTGATCGCCGAGCACGCCGGCCGCGAGACCGCCGAGGTATACGGTCCGCCCGAGCGGCTGGCCGAGGTGCGCACCCGCGCCCAGGCCGATGGGCTGGCGGTGCGGCCGGCCGGACCCGCGGTGGCGATCGTGGGTGCCGAGCGGTCGAGCAACGGTGCCGTGCCACCCGACGCGGTGAGGCGGCCCGCGTCGCTAGAGGACGTGTTCGTGCTGCTCACGGGAGCGGAGGCGGAGTGAGACGCCTGGAGCCGGCAGCCATCGGCGGCGTGATGAGCCGCGAGGTCGCCAACTTCCGCACGATCTGGCGGACCACGACCTTCTCGAGCCTGCTCGAGCCGGTGATCTACCTGGTGGCCTTCGGGCTCGGCCTGGGCGCGACGATCGTGAACCGCGTCGACGGGCTCGAGTACGTGGAGTTCGTGGGCACCGGCATGGTGGCCACGGCCGTGATCTTCTCGAGCGCGCTGCCGGCGATGTTCGGCACCTTCGTAAAGGAGCGCTTCCAGCGCACCTACGACGCCATCCTCGCCGCACCGGTGGACGTCGAGGAGCTCGTGACTGCCGAGATGCTCTGGATCGGGCTCCGCGCCGGCGTGTACGGCACCTTCCCGCTGATCGTGTCGATGCTGTTCGGCCTCGATCCCGCGCCCGGGATGCTGCTCGTGCCGCTCTTCTGCTTCATCACGGCCCTCGGCTTCGCGGCGTTCGGCATCGCCGTGGCGGGCAGCGTCGCGAAGATCGACCAGTTCAACTACGTGACAACGCTCGTGATCACGCCGCTGTTCCTCGTGGCCGGCACCTTCTTCCCGATCTCCGGACTGCCGCAGGGGCTCCAGGTGGCCGCGCAGGTCAACCCGCTGCACCACCTCGTGGAGCTGGTGCGGCACGCGAGCTTCGGCTTCGAGATCGAGGACCTGATCCGGGTGGGGGTGCTCGTCGGCTTCGCCGTCTGCCTCTGGCGGCTTGCCGTGCGGCGCATGACCGCGCGGCTGATCGACTGACGAACCAGCTCAGGCGCGCCGGCTGGTGGCCGGCGGGCCGGTGGCGCGCAGCCAGTCCAGCATCTTGCCGGCGGGCATCGGCCGGCCCAGCAGGAAGCCCTGGGCGCAGTCGCAGCCGAGGCCGGCGAGCCGCCGGCGCACGCTCTCCTCCTCCACGCCCTCGGCCACGGTTTCGAGACCCAGATTGCGTGCCAGCTCGATGATCGAGCGCACGATCGCCTCGCCGCTCTCGCCATTGGCGAGGTCGCTGATGAACGAGCGGTCGATCTTGAGCGCGTCGACCGGCAGCTCGCGCAGGTAGGCGAGCGAGGAGTAGCCGGTGCCGAAGTCGTCGATCGAGCTGCGCACCCCGATCGCGCGCAGCTGCGCCAAGGCGCCGCGCGCCTGGGCGTGGTCGGCGATCAGCGTGCCCTCGGTGATCTCGATCTCGAGCGAGCTGTCGTCGAGACTGAAGCGCCGCTTGAGGTCCTCCACACGGCCGGGCAGCGCAGGATCGAGCAGCACGCGCGTGGGGATGTTCACGGCCACCGGCACGGCGCAGCCGGCCTCGCGCCAGCGCCGCGCGTCCCTGCCCGCGATCTCGAGCACCAAGTCGGTGAGCTGCTCGGCGAGACCCGTTCGCTCCGCCAGCGGGACGAACGTGGTGGGCGGCACCTCGCCGAGCCCGATGTCGGTCCAGCGCACCAGTGCCTCCACTCCGACCACCCGGCCCTGCTGGAGCTCGACCTTGGGCTGGTAGTGGAGGTCCATGTCGCGCTCGTCGAGCGCCCGCTTGAGCGCGCTGACCAGCACCAGCCGGCGCGGCGCCTCCGCGTCCATCTCGCGCCTGTACAGCTCGGAGCGCGACTGCGCGCGCTTGGCCTGCGACATCGCGGTCTCCGCCCGCTGGAGCAGCATCTCGGCGTCGTCGCCGTGCTCGGGCGAGCAGGCGATCCCCACGCTGGCGTCGACGCTCAGGTTCGCGCCGGCCACCTCGAACGGGCGGCTGAGCGCCTCGAGGATCTTGACCGCTGCGGCCTCGGCGTCGGCGCTCCCGCCCACGGCCGGCAGCAGCACCGCGAAGCGGTCGCCCTCGATGCGGGACACTGTGTCGCTGGCCCGCACCGTGCGTGCCAGCCGCCCCCCGACCTCGATCAGGAGGGCATCGCCCTGGTCGCGTCCGAGCGTGTCGTTCACGTCCCGGAAGCGGGCGAGGTCGAGCGCGAGCACCGCGGCGCCATCGCCGCCGGTGGGCCGCCGGATCGCCTGCGCGGTGCGCTGGGTCAGGAGCGCGCGGTTGGGCAGCGAGGTGAGCGGGTCGTGCAGCGCCAGGTGCTCCATCTCCGATGCCTGGCGCGAGGCGCGGTGGACCGCGGCCATCGGCAGCGCCAGGGCGGGAACGAGGTAGAGCCACTCCTCCGCGATCACCGCCACGGGCGGCCCGAGCGCGAACAGCGTGGCGGCCGACCAGCTCCGGAACACGAGGTCGTCGCGCAGGTGGCCGATGATCGACGTCTGCTGGATCAGCGCCTCACCGCAGCGCGTGAACGTCGAGTTGACTGCGAAGAAGACGGCGGCCGACGCCGCGATAGCCGGCAGGTCCTCGGGCTGGAGCCCCTCGGCGCCGCCGAGCCCGGAGCCCCCGAGCAGGGCGAGGACGGCACCCGCGGCCGCCCACGAGATGGTGAGCTGGGCGAGGTTGAAGAGGATCCGGTCGGCCGGGCGGCGCCCGACGACGTCCGCGGCCAGTGAGGCGATCGCCTGGACCAGCACGACCTCGGGCACGCCGTAGATGAGGAGCATCGCGAACCCGAAAGGCGTGGAGAACGTCTCCTCGCCGATCTGGCCGTGGACCTGGATGGGGAACAGCTCGCCCGCGAGGACGAGCGCCGCGAGCAGCCAGAACTCGGTGTCGAGCGGGCCGAAGGAGCCGGCGCCGAGGCCGACCAGCACTACGAGCAGGGCAAGGCCTGCCGCGCTGACGACTCGCAGGTAGAGGATAAGGGGTGAGTTGATGCTGGGCACTGGACGAGCGGCGGCGGACCACCTAGGCAACTTGCCGGGCTGGCCGGCCGCCGCTCGCCCGAGCGGCCCAGGGGACGACCGTGATTACAGCTTACGGGGCGCGCCCAGCGCCTCGAGGAGGACAAGCAGTCCGGCGAGGGTGACGGCAGAACGGTAAGCCCGGAACTTGAGGGCGCTGGAAGTACGACGGAGCTTCGAGGGCATCTTTGCCTCCTGGTGAGTTGGGACGGCCGGCGACTTCCGGC
>Ga0075430_100002603_pt1 | contig 15065 bp, 15 predicted proteins | sample RhiMetdeltSRZDD4_FD_75294 | JGI IMG/M metagenome (GOLD analysis project Ga0075430, IMG submission 75294) | Populus rhizosphere microbial communities from Tennessee, USA - Rhizosphere MetaG P. deltoides SRZDD4 | ecosystem: Host-associated > Plants > Roots > Rhizosphere > Soil | place: USA... | reverse complement strand
GCGAGCTGCCCCAACGGCTCGGCGATGCTTTTCGTCGCGGCCAAGGTCGCGCACCTGGGCCTGCTCCCGCAGGGCCAGCCCGAGCGCATGGAGCGCGTGCGCCGCATGGTGGAGACGATGGACGCGGAGGGCTTCGGCGCCTGCACGAACGCGGGCGAGTGCGAGGCGGTCTGCCCGAAGGAGATCACGCTCGAGAACATCGCGCGGATGAACCGCGACTTCATGAAGGCGATCGTGTCGGAGCGCCCGTCGACGGGCGGGGGCGGGGGGCCGTAACCAGCTCCAAGCTTCAAGCTTCAAGCTTCAAGCCATCAGGCGGATCCCACGGGACGGGAGAACCAGCGCTCGAAAGTCTGCAACGTTCGTTCTTGGGCGTCATCCAGCTCGAGGAACGACAGGCCCGCGCGCCACGAGGTGCTGCCGGGTGAAGCCGGCGGCCGGATCCACACCGTTTCCGCCGCCGCCGTGAAGACATCCCCGAAACTCCGCAGGCGGACGGTGAGGCGCACGCGATCGCCGGGCTTCAGCGATTCCCGGCAGGCGACCTGGGCGCCGCGGCGGCTGAGATCGACCAGTCCGAGCGCGAGATTACCCGGCCGGGGGGTCGACCGGAACCGGTCGTCGTATTCGAGGACCACGTCGCCATCGCCGATCCCGAACCGGTTCATGCGGCGCCTCCGGACGGTGGAGTTGGCGGCCGCCGGATCGCCCGACTCGACGTCGAAAAACCGGGAACACGTCTCCGCCGGCGCCAAGACCTCCTGGAACCGGATGCCGACGTCATGAACATCGCGGCCATCCTCGTTCCGGGTCTTCACCCAGGCGATGACGCCCCGCGCGTGAAGCATGGTGCCCGAGTCTTCCTCCCGGATCCGGATCTCCAGGGGACCCGCCACCACGGGGAGCTCGGCGGCGGTGAAACGGAGCCCGCCCCAGCCCACGTCTTTCAGGGCGACGGCGAGATTCCGCGCGGCCCCGGCCGCGACCCGCGTGGTCTGCGCGCGGGTGCAGGTGAGCGACAGCCCGTGGGCGGCGCGGCGGGGGTTCTGTCGGGAATCCTTCGGGCGGTGGGGCGGAAGCGAAGGATGAATCGGTGTCATGGCTGGAATTGTACGGAAATGATTCGGGATTCCCACCAACTTCGCATGACCGTTCCGGCCCTTTTCAAAGCCTTCACTTCACCGGCTTCAGTGCTTCAACCTGCTTCATGAGCAGTTTCCAAGACTCGTCCTTCAAGTCGAACTTCTTGTTCACGAAAACGATCTTGCCTTCCTTGTCGACCAGGATCAGCGCGCGGACCATGGCCTTGAAGCCGTAGGCCTCGTGCACCTTCTTGTCCGGGTCCGCGACCAGGTCGAAAGGGAGCTCGAGCTCGTCGCAGAACTTCTGGTGGGACCCCACGCCGTCATACGAGATTCCCAGGATCGTCGTCTCCGCCTCCTCGAACACCTTGAAGCTCTCCCTGAGCTTCTTCATCTCGGCCGTTCAGCCGCCCGTGAAGTCCTTCGGATAGAACGCGAGCAGGACGTTCCGTTTCCCCTTGAGGATCTCCGAGAGCTTCACGTCCGCGTCCTTCTGGTTCTTGGCCGTGAAGTCGGGCGCCTTTTCGCCCTTCTCGATCTTGGGCGGGTCCTGGACCAGGAGCGCCAGCGCCGCCGCCGCGAGCCATCGGGTCATCGTCACTCCTTTTTCAGAAGCTGGACTTCGTCGAACCACACCCGGCCGGTGGTGACATGCAATCCAAACTCGGTGAGCCGCGTATCGTCCGCCTTCATGCGGTGCGCTTCGACGCCGTTGTAATGAACGACGTACTGGCCGGTGCGGATACGGACCGCAATCGTGTGCTTTCCTTCGATCTGGACGTCTTTGTCGACTTCGGAAAAGATCGACTCCCTCGGTTTGCCCTGTCCCACGCCCAGGAACTTCTGTTCGGCGTTGATCCAGGCGACCCGGGACCCGTTCTTCCACGCCACGCCTCCATGGGCCTTGGATCCCTTGTCGAACCGGATCGTGATCGAGATGCCCGAGTAGTCATGTGCGTCTTCCACGAAGTGCTTCCCCACGCCCGGCTTGTCCCCGGGATCGATCAGCCAGGGAGCGCCGGCCTTCGCCCCTTCCAGCCCGAACCTCTTGGGGTCGGTGATCTTGATCCAGCGATTCGCCTCGCGGATGTCCTCGATGCGGTCGGTGCCCTCGGGGAACTGCTTCGCGATCAGGTCGATGAGTTCCTGCATCGGCCCCTTCGATTTCTTCCGGCAGAGGTCCTTGCCGTGCTCCACCATCGCGTCCAGGAGCTTCGCCCGCATCGACACGAGGCGGGCGTCGCCGGGTGCGAGCTTCTCGATCGCCTCGAGTCGCGCCAGGGACTCGGTCCACCTTTTCCCCTTGATCAGCGCGTCGAAGTTGGCCGCGGCGGCCTCGACGCCGCGCTTCCGCGACTCCACGGCGAGGGGATGGTCGGTGGCCAGGTCCCCGAACGCGAGAAACGCGGCCTCCCAGCGCGCGGCCTTCGCGAGCCAGAGCCCGCCCAGGAACGCGAGATCCGCTTCAGGCAATCCGGCGCGCGCCACGGACAGCATCCATTCCGGATCGAGATCCGCGAACGCGAGCTCCTGGTTCCCCTCGGCGCGGGAGATCTTCACGCCGCGCTTGAGCACCTCGACGATCTTGACGGTGACCGGCTTTCCGGTGGGGAGCGGCACGTCGAAGAGGCCGTCCTTGTACTTGAGGAGCACCGCGTGGATCAACTTGAGGACGGACGCCTGGGCCCGGACGATCTCGTACCGGTCCAGGAGCTCCTTCGGGAGCTTGGCCGAGGCCTTGAGCTTCTCGAGTTCCGCCGCGCCGTCGGGAAGCTCCGGAACCGCCAGCCCGGCCTTCTCCACCCGCGCGAGGAGCTCCCGGAATTTGACCTCGACCGCGATCGGATCCGGCGACTGGAGCGCGAACGCCAGGAGGAGTGCAATCATCCGGCCCGACCTCAGCGAATCAGTTGGGCGACCGCGGCGCGCCCCTTCGGGTCCTTGACCGTCTTCAGGAGCGCTTCCTTCAGCTCGGCGAACCCATAGTATCTCACCTTGTTGATGCGCTTCCGCCGATCTTCGCGATCGAGCAGGTTGATCGCGGCCCCGATCGCCTTCGGACCGACCCGGTCGTGGAGGGCGATGAAGAGGGACATCACGCCATCGCGGTCGGCCACGGACGGGGCCTTGTCCTTGAGCGCCTGCCGCTCCTTCTCGAGCGACTTCCACTTGATGTCCGCCAGGCCGTCGAGCTTCCGCGCCCCCTTCGACGCGTGCTCGACGATCGCCACTCCCGTGTAATGGGCCCACGCGTGGTGGTCCTCTTCGCGCCCGCGGTCGCCCCACATGGCGATCACGTGGCCCAGCTCGTGGCAGAGGCCGTAGAAGAGGAAGTGACCCTTCGACGTGGGCGATTTCAGTTCCTTCGGATCGATCACCGGGAAGTCGATCTCGGAGTGGAAGGGGAACTGGGGCGCGAAGTGGGGCGGACGCGTGATCTCCTCTTCGAGATGGATGCGGACCCTCAGCTTCTTGCCGGGGACCTTGCTCCACTCCTCGAAGGCGAAGAGCTCGTCATAGGCCGCGAGGACCGCGTCCAACACCTCGGCGAAGCGATCCAGGTAGGCACGGTCGAGACCGATCCCGCGAAGGATGTAGCGGTCGCGCGACAGGGCGGTTCCAAGCCTGGACGCTTGCTCGCCGGATAGCTTCTCGAGGCGGGCGCGGACCTTTTCGAACTCCCGCACCAGGTCGAGGTCGAGGCAGGCCTCGCCCGCCTCGACGAGCGACGCGGCCGTGGCGTCGGGAAGGGCGATGAGCTTGTCCAGCGTCGCCACGGCGCTCTTCGGCAGCCGCCTGGCGAGCTCGGGCTCCCTGGTTTTCCCCGGCTTCCCGGCGTGCTCCTCGTTCACGCGCCGGACGGCCTCGGTCCATTGGCTCGCCAGGGCCTCGGCCGCGTCCTGCGGGGCCGGGAGGAGGACCGCGAGGGCGAGCCATCTCATGGGAATCCCTCCTGCATGAGCGCGGACGCCTATTTCTTCGCCGAAGTCATTTCGAAGTCGATCGTGCAGTCCATGTCTACGTGGCCATCGGCGGCGGCGTCCTTCGACGTGATCGTTCCCGACACCCGGCAGGTGGACTTGGCGCAGAATCCCTCGGCCACGTTGAACTCGGTGTCTGAAATGAAGTTGGCCAGGATGTTGAACTCGGGGACCTCGAGTTTCTTCGATTCCTTCATCGTGATCCGGGCCCGGCCGCCGTCCACGCCGGCGAGCTTGTATTTCACTTTCACGACCGGGCTCGCCGTTCCCCCCTGGTCCGGCGCCTTGACGGTCCCTTCCCATTCCGACCCGACCGCCACCGCCTTGCCCGGGAGTTGGGCCCCCAGCAAGTCGGACTGGCCTTGGAACATGGCCTTGACGAGCTTGCCGCCGTCGCACGTGTAGCGTCCCGTGGACGTCAGCTGGACGGTCCCGGGCGTCTCGCACTCGCGCTTCAAGTTCCGGCCCGCTTCGGTGGTTCCGGCCGGCTTCTTCGACTCGCCGTTCTCGTAGAGAAAGTCGACGGGCTGACCGCCGATCGTGCCGGTCATGGCCATTCTCGTGAACTGCAGCCGCAGGTCGCTGCGCTCCTTTCCGGCCTTCACGACTTTCAGGGTGGCCGCGTACTCCTGGGTCATGTCGGTGTCCGTCGCCGGACTCGCCGGATCCTTGAGCTTCAGCACCAGCTTCCACGTGCAGGCGAAGGCGCGACCCTCTTCGACTTTCCAGCGCACGTCGTGGGCGTCCTGCGGAAGCGCCGCCAGGAGAAACAGGAGAGCGGTCACGGGGGTCCTCACTTTCGGGCGGGACGGCGGGTGTTGGATCGCAGCTCGGAATCGACCTCCTCGAGGTCGTCGTCGAGCTCCGGTTTCAACCCCAAGGGTCTCACGGAGACGAGCGAGACGATCCCGAGGCCGGGGACCATCACCTTCCGGGGGGTGTTGGCCATGATGTCGTGGTATCCGGAGAGCGGCGTCTTCAGGATCGAGGACTCGAAGACGGCCGAGTAGGGTCCCGCGTAGGCGACGATCCGCGTGGCGCGGTCGTAGGCGGGGCCCGCGACGCCGGAGTTCTCGGCGAACGCGACGGTGCCGTGCGCGATGGCGACGCGCGACACCGCGAGCGAAAGCATCTCGCGCGCGAGATCCGACGCGTGGTTGGCGTGCAGGGCGGCCCTCAGCGCCTCGATCGGCCTCTCGAAGATTCCGGCGAGTCCGTCCGGCCGGTCGCGCACGACCCGGCCCCCGAACGTCGCGATCGCCGTCTCGTGGATCGCCTTGAGCGCCACGACGGAGGGGTAGCCGGCCCGCTTCGCGCCGCGCGCCGCGGGCGTCCGCATCAGGTAGACGACCGCCTTCTGCGGGCTGAACTCTCCGTTGCCCTGGCGCCGGATCGAGTTGGCCGCGTCGAACAGGCGCTTGAGGGCCTTCCGATCAAGAAAATCAGCCATGGGGTCCTACGTGACGGCGTATTTCTTCCGCCCCTCCTCGTAGAAGTCGGCTCCGTGCGCGTCGTTGATCACGACGACGGGGAAGTCCTCGACCGTGAGACGCCGGATCGCCTCGGTCCCCAGCTCGGGATACGCGATGATTTCCTGCGCGGTGATCCGCTTCGCGAGGTACGCGCCCGACCCGCCGATGGCGCCGAAGTAGACCGCGCGGTGCTTCTGGAACGCCTCGCGCGTCGCGGCGCCGCGCTCGCCCTTGCCGATGGCGCCCTTCAAGCCCGCGCGGAGGAGGAGCTCGGTCGTCGAATCCATCCGGCCGCCCGTCGTGGGCCCCGCGGAGCCGATCACCTGGCCGGGCTTCGGCGGCGTCGGACCCACGTAGTAGATGATCTGGCCCTTGAGGTCGACCGGCAGGGGCTGGTTCGCCTTGATGAGGTCGTTGAGTTTCCGGTGCGCGGCGTCGCGGCCCGTGAGGAGCGTGCCCGTGATGCGCACCGGGTCGCCCGCGCGCAGCTCCAGCACTTCCTCGTCGGTGAGGGGAGGCGTGACGCGGACGAAATCCCCCTCGCGGCGGATCACAGGTCGATCCCCCGATGGCGGTTCGCGTTGCACTGGATGTTCACCGCGACGGGGAAGCTCGCGATGTGCACCGGGTGCGTCTCGATGAAGACCGCGACGGCCGTCGTCGAGCCGCCCATCCCCTGCGGGCCGACGCCGAGCTTGTTGAGCTCCCCCTCGAGCTCCTTCTCGAGCTTGTCGGCCGCGGGGTCGGCATTCGAGGACCCGATGATGCGCATGAGCGCCTTCTTCGCGAGCTCCGCGCACTTGTCGAACGTCCCGCCGACGCCGACGCCCACGACGAAGGGCGGGCACGCGTCGGGGCCCGCGAGGCTCACCGTCTCGCGCACGGCATTCCGGATCCCGTCGATCCCGTCGTTCGGCTTGAGCATGTAGAGGCGCGACTTGTTCTCGCTCCCGCCGCCCTTGGCGAGGACGTCGAGGCGCAGCTTGTCGCCGGGGACGATGTCGAAGTGGACGATCCCCGGCGTGTTGTCGCCGGTGTTGGGCGAGCGCGTGAGGGGGTCGCGCACGAGCGACCCGCGCAGGAAGCCCTGCTTTGTCCCCTGGCGCAGGCCCTCCTGGATCGCGTCCTTCAGGTCGCCGTCGACGCGGACGTCCTGCCCGATCTCGACGAAGACGACGGGAAACCCGGTGTCCTGGCACATCGGAGAGCGCTCCGTCTCGGCGATCTTGTAGTTCTCGAGCATCGTGCCGAGGATCTGCCGGCCGAGGGGGGAGACCTCCGTCGACCGCGCCTTCTCGAGGGCCGCCTTGTAGTCCGGACGAACCTCGACGCAGCAGGTCGAGTAGAGATCGCGGACCGCCTTCGTGATTTCAGACGCGGCGATGGTTCGCATCGAACCCATTCTAATTCCCGGCGGAAGATCGTGCCATGACCGGATGACGGATGACCGATGACAGATGACAGTGTGCTACTCGCGAAGAGTGCACATGAATGCACCGAGCCTTGTTCGCAGATTGCATACTGTCATCCGTCATCGGTCATCTGTCATCTTTTTAGAAAATCCAGTATGGTGTGAATCGTCTCACTATTCTGGTACCCCAATATGCCGGTTATAGAAACTTCACGGCTCGTCAAGCACTACAAAGGCGTCCAAGCGCTCAAGGGCGTCAGCCTCTCCGTCGAGAAGGGCGAGATCTACGGACTCCTCGGACGGAACGGCGCCGGGAAGACGACCTTGGTCAAGATTCTCCTCGGCTTGGTCCACCCGACGGACGGCGAGGCGAAGCTCCTCGGGACCCGGGTCGGCGATCCGGCCGCGCGTCGCGACGTCGGTTTCCTGCCCGAGGACCACCGCCTGCCGGACTATCACTCCGCCGAATCGGCGCTCGATTTCTACGGGGGACTGAGCGGGCTTGACGGAACGACGCGCCGCGCGCGGATCCCCGAACTGATCGAACTCGTCGGCCTGAAGGACGCGGGAAAGCGGAAGGTGCGGACCTACTCGAAAGGCATGAAGCAGCGCCTCGGCCTCGCGCAGGCGATGATCCACGATCCGAGGGTGCTGTTTCTCGACGAGCCGACCGACGGCGTCGATCCCGTGGGCCGCAAGGAGGTCCGGGACATGCTGGTCCGGTGCAAGTCGGAGGGGAAGACGATCTTCCTCAACTCCCACCTGCTGAGCGAGGTGGAGCTCGTGTGCGACCGGGTGGCGATCATCGAGCTCGGCGAGGTCCGCCGCGAGGGGACCGTGAAGGACCTGACGCGCGTCGAGAATGTCTACGCGCTCTCCTTCGCCGCGCCGATCGATCCGCTGATCCCCGAGCTCGAGAAGCGGGTGAAGAGCCTCCGCCGGACCGAGGGCGGCATCGAGATCTCGGTCGACGACGTGACGAAGCTCAACGCGGTCCTCGATTTCCTCCGGTCGAGCGGGATGAACATCACGGGGATGACCGAGAAGAAGTACACCCTCGAGCAGGTCTTCCTGGACGTCGTCGATCGTCCCGACGCGGGCGGGAAGGTCGCCTGATGGCGTTCCTGGGGATGCTGAAGGACTCGCTCCGCGAGTCCCTCGACCGCCGCTCGCTCACGGTCCTGCTCGTCATTTCCACGCTCTTCATCTTCGTCTGCGGCAGCATCGGCTATGGCGTGTTGAGAATCGAGCAGGTCATCGAGGAGATGAAGGGGAAGTTCGAGCAGACCGCCGGGGGCCGCTGGCGGAACGAGAGGATCGACGCCCGCTTTGACATCGCCGACATCCGGCCGGTGGGAGCGGAGCCCGGGCGCGAGGAATTCGAGGGAGGAACCTCGTTCCGCGTCGGCGCCCAGCCCCTCGTGGAATTCCAGAAACTCGTGGTCTACAGCCTGGCCGTCAAGGGAAAGAGGGACCGGGAGTGGCCCCGGACCGTGCCCGGCATCTCGGAGGACTTCAAGCAGGTCCTCACGCCTCCTTCGACGGAGGACATGGCCTGGTTCATCGGGGCGAAGCTGCGGGAGAACAACTTCACAAGGCCGAAGGTGGAGGTGGAGGGGATCGAGGGCGACCGCGCGGTCTTCAGGGTCTGGCTGAAGAAGACGTCGACGGCCTACCTCAGCGGGGGCTTCCGGCTGAGCATCCTCTTCGGCGCCTGGAAATGGGACCTGGGCAACACGAGCGTGGCGGACGTCGTCTTCTCCATCCAGAACACGCTCGCGGGCCTGATCGCCGGGTGGATCGGCATCCTCGTCGCGATCATCTCCACGGCGGCGTTCATCCCGAACATGATCCAGAAGGGCACCGTGGATCTCCTCCTGGCGCGCCCGATGCCGCGCTGGCGTCTCTTCCTCTACAAGTACTGCGGCGGCCTGATCTTCGTGACGATCACCGCGGGATATCTCATCGTCGGTTCCTGGTTCGTCATGGCGGTGCGCAGCGGCATCTGGTCCCCGGGGTATCTCGCGGCGTGGCCTCTCCTCGTCTTCTTCTTTGCCGCCCTCTACTCCGTTTCATCGCTGATCGGCCTCCTGACCCGCAGCTCCATCGCCGCGATCCTCCTGTCCGCGGTGACCTGGCTGATCCTGTCCATGATCGGGTCGGCGTATTACATCGTTCACATGCCCGAGGCGGACATCGACCAGGACCATGCCGTGGTGAAAGCCGTGGACATGGCGCACGCCGTCCTCCCGCGGCTCAAGGACGTCGACCAGGCCATCGCCCTGGTCCAGCTGAAGGCGAACGGCATCAGCGAGGACCACTACCGCCATATCAGTCACGGCGGCGACTACCCGAAGGTCGACTGGGCCGCGCTGTTCGGCGTGACCGGCGCGTGGATGGCGGCGCTCCTCGCCCTGGGGTGTTGGCGCTTCTCGCGACGGGATTACTAGGCGGGTTCAAGGTCCTGAGTCCAAGGTGATCCGGGGTCCAAGGTCCAAGGTCGGTCCAAGGTCGGACATCGGACTGTTGAACTCCTGCGCCATGCGTTACCTCTCGTTGCTCCGGGATTCCGTAAAGGAATCGCTGGATCGCAAGTCGTTCATCATCACACTGATCTTCTGCTCGATCCTCATCCTGACGTGTGCCACGGTCGGATTCGAACCGTACCCGATGGCCAAGTCGTTGCAATCTCGGGTTCAAGGTTTTCGCATGCATTACAAGAAAGACCCCACCACGTCGCGAAATGTCGCACGCGCCTTCCAAATCAGGTACCGCGTGACGGAAGCCATTCCGATCGGAGACGGATGGTCGGCCAGGATCGAGGCCACTCCAGTCGTGGATTTCCAGAAAATGGTGCTTGCGTATCAAGGGATCGAGAGTGGGGCCATCCGCACGGAAAAGGATCCCATCCCGGGCGTTTCCCCCGATTCCCTCACGGTCCTGAGTCCTCCTTCGGCCGAGGCCATCGCCGCGTTCATAGAAAACAAGATGACCGGGATCCAGGCGCCCGGGGCGAAAGTCGCGGTCGAGGACGTCGATGCGCATCGCGTCGCACTCCGGGTGCGGTTCAAGCCGGCGCAACCTGAGCTTTACGAGATCGGCCATCGAGTCAATGTTCTATTCGGTTCCTGGACAATCGACCTCGAATACACCCAGCCCTCGGATTCGGTCTATTTCATCCAGAAATTGGCGGCGGGCGTCCTCGTCGGATGGGCGGGGATTCTCGCGGGCATCGTGCTGACGGCCGCGTTCATACCGGACATGCTTCAGAAGGGGATGATCGATCTCGTCCTGTCCCGGCCGGTCCGGCGCTGGAAAGTCTTTCTCATGAAATACGTGGGAGGCCTGACCTACGTCTTCGCGACCGCCGGGTTCCTGATCGGCGGATGCTGGATCGCGCTCGGACTTCGCAGCGGCACGTGGGCGCCGGGGTTTCTCCTGGCGATCCCGCTGCTCGTCTTCTTCTTCGCCGCGATCTACTGCGTCTCGGCCTTCATCGGCCTGCACAAGCGAAACACGACCGAGGCCATCATGGTCGCGGTGGTCGCGTGGCTGGGCCTGACCAGCCTCGGCGCGTTCCGCACCTACATGCACGACCCACGATCGGGAGTCGACGCGGACTCCGCGTGGGTGAAGGTCATCGACACGGCCCACGCCGTCACGCCGCCCCTGCGGGAGATCGACACGGCGGTCTCCTGGATCCTGATGAAGTCCAACGGCATCACGCCCGAGAGGACCGCCGCGACCGCGGCGTTGCAGGGCCGGCCGGGGAGCTATCCCGAGCCACAGTGGGCGCACCTGTTCGGAGTGACGCTGGCGTGGATGGCGTTCCTGCTGGGGCTGTCGTGCTGGACGTTCTCGCGACGGGATTACTAGGCCGGGTTCAAGGTCCTGAGTCCAAGGTGATCCGGGGTCCAAGGTCCAATGTCGGTCCAAGGTCGGACATCGGACTTTGGATCACCTTGAACCTTGAATCTTGGACTCCTGACAAATCGCCAATCGCAAATCGCAAATCGTCTTCGGCCTTACTTCGACGTCCTCACGATGAACTGGTGGCTCGTGGGCACGTTCGTCATCGCGTACTCGCCGAAGTCGTCGCTGATGTCGCCGATGCCCATCCCGTGCAGGACGATGACTCCCTTGGGCACGGCGAATCCCTGGAGCGACGCCAGCGCGCCGCTGAGCGTGATCGTCGCCTGCGTCTGGACCGCCGGAACCAGGTCGAGGGGGATCGTGATCCCGTCCGCGAAGACCTCGACGTACGCGTTCGCCGCGAACCCCGTCTCGGTCGCGCGCACCAGCACCAGCCCCGGCGGCACGTTGTAGATGTAGAAGTAGCCGTCGGCCTGCATCTGCGTGGCCACCGCGCTCGGGCGGGCGTTGTCCGCGTTGTCGCCGTACAGCACGACCCCCACGGGCAGGTCGTTCTCGTCGCGCGCCTCGACGACGCAGCCCCCGTTCCCGTCGATCACGCGGCCCCGGATGATCCCCGTCCCCGGCGTGAGCACGACGCCCGTCGCGTTCAGCTCGTTGTCCCGGTTCGTGACGCTCGTGATGAGCACGTTGCCGCCGCCGCCGCCCGACGTGAGATTGGCGTTGACCGTGCGCACGTAGGTGTGGGTGGCGACGAAGTCGGTCTTCGTGCACTTCACGATGAACGTGTTGCGCGCGGGCACCGTGCCGAGGTCGAACGCCCCCGTCGTGATCGCGCTCAGCGGGCCCGGCGCGCTCGTGACGCCGAGGAGCTGGTAATTCACGAGCGGCTCGGGACCCCCCGGCTGCGCGCTTCCCGGGGCTCCCAGGTTCTGCGTGACGCCCGACCAGGTGGGTTGGACGCCGGTCGCCGTCACGGACATCTGGGCGAACACCGTCGAGCTCGCGGGGACCCGGACGAGGAGGTTCCCGTCCGCCCCCGAGACGCACTTGATGTTGACGCGCCCGACTTGCACGTTCATCACGACGAACCGGCCGGTCGCCGTGGTCGCCAGGAGCCCCGGCGTGTAGACGCCGTTGATGGCCGACTGGTAGACGATCGAGCCCGCCGCGAGGCCGGAATCGTTGTGCGCCTGGATGGTCACGTTGGCCAGCGCCGCCCCCGTCCCGTCGGTGACGCGCCCGGTGATGAACCCGAGCCCGGGCGTCTGCGTCATGTTCGTCTGGCCCTGGATGAGCGCGATGTCGCTGTCGCCCATGATCGACATGATCACGCTCGAGACCGACGTGTTCCCGGTTGCCAGGAAGTAGCCGTAGGTCGTCCGGAATTTCTCGCTGTTCTCGTCGTCGCCGCTGGAGGCGCCGCCGCAGGACGCGAGGGCGGCGCAGAACAGGAGGGCGGTACTACGCTTGAACATGGTGACTTCCCTCTAAGAGACTCCATCCGGCCGCATCGTGGCCGGACATTGAACATGACGCGCGCCGCGAGTTCAACCCTGCCGGCGAGGAGTTCAATGTTCAAGGTCCAAAGTCGCCGGGGAATCCGAGGTCCAACGTCGGAGTCGGACCTCGGGCATGGACCTTGTTTCAACTTGACCCGGTGAAACTCCCTAGCTACTATGTGCCGCTCAATCGTGGGGAATTTGATGGTCAGCAATGCCGATGCCCTGAAGAAGAAGATCGACGAGCTGAAGAAGCAGCTCGTCGGATCGAAGGCGGCCGCCAAGGCCGATCCGAAGTTCCGCGCCCTCCGCAAGGAACTCAAGCGCGCCCAGCGGCGGTACGCCCTCCTGACCCCGCTCTCCCTCGAGAACCAGCTCAAGCGCTCGCAGAAGGTGCTCGACCTCATCGGCAAGACGCTGGGCGAGATCACGAAGGGGACGAAGAAAGTCGTGGGCAACCCGTACGTCCACTCGCTCCGCAAGAAGACGAAGTCGTACAACAAGCGGATCAAGAAGGCCAACCGCCTGCTCGAGAAGAAGAAGAAGGACGCCGCCCCGGCGCCCGTCGCGGAGCCGAAGCCCGCCGAAGGCGCGCCCCCGGCCTAGCCCGGCCGCAAGCTTCCCGTCTGCGTCCTCCCCTGTCACTCCAGCTTCTAGAATGGTTGCGACGTGACTGAATACATCCTCCGAACCGACGAACGGCGCGGCCCGTTCTCGATCGACTACCCCCGCGAGCTCAACCCGCAGCAGCTCGAGGCCGTCCAATACGGCGACGGGCCCATGCTCGTCATCGCGGGCGCCGGCTCCGGCAAGACCCGCACGCTGACCTATCGCGTGGCGCGGCTCATCGAGTCGGGCTCCGCGCCCCAGCGCATCCTCCTGCTGACCTTCACGAACAAGGCCGCGAAGGAGATGCTGAACCGCGTCGAGTCGCTCCTCGGCCCCGACGTCCGACGCATCACCGGCGGCACCTACCACCACGTCGGCCACCTCGTGCTCCGGAAGCACGCGGACCTGGTCGCGCGCCGGCCGGACTTCACGATCCTCGACCGCGAGGACTCGCGCGACCTCATGGACGACATCGTGCGGCGGCTCCGGAAGAAGGCCGACGACCGCCGCTTCCCGCGCGCCGACGTGCTGCTCGACATCCACAGCTATTCCGTGAACACGCGGACGCCGCCCGAGCGGGTCCTGTCGGACAACTACGCGATGTTCGTCGAGCTGGGCGACGAGATCCTCCGCGCGATCCGGATGTACGGGACGCGCAAGGAGGAGATGAACCTCGTCGACTTCGACGACCTCCTCCAGCTCTGGCGCGACCTCCTGAGGCGCGACGAGATCGCGCAGTCCCAGCGCGCCCTCTGGAAACACATCCTCGTCGACGAGTACCAGGACACGAACATCCTCCAGGCGGAGATCGTGGACGAGATCGCGGGCCCCGACGGCAACCTCATGGTCGTCGGCGACGACGCGCAGAGCATCTACTCGTTCCGCGGCGCGAACTTCGGCAACATCATCGACTTCCCGAAGCGCCACCCGAAGGCGCGCGTCTTCAAGCTGGAGACGAACTACCGCTCGACCCCGGAGATCCTCGCCCTCGCGAATTCGAGCATCCGCCACAACGCGCGGCAGTTCCCCAAGGTGCTGAGCGCGGTGCGGAAGGCGGGCCCGCTCCCGGAGCGCGTGACGTGCGGCGACGTGCGCGAGCAGGCGGACTTCGCGTCCCAGCGGATCCAGGAGCTGCAGGACGAGGGGTACGCGCTGCGCGACATCGCGGTGCTCTACCGCGCGCACTGGCACTCGATGGAGCTCCAGATGGAGCTGACCCGGCGCGGGGTCCCGTTCCAGGTGCGCTCGGGCATGCGCTTCTTCGAGCAGGCGCACATCAAGGACGTCGCGTCGTACCTGAAGATCGCCGCGAATCCCCGCGACGAGATGGCCTGGAAGCGCGTGGTCCAGCTCTATCCCCGGATCGGGCGGGCCGCCGCCGACAAGATCTGGGACGCGGTCTCGAAGGTCGGGGAGCCGCTGGCCTCGCTGCAAACGGCCCCCGTCCTGAAGGCGGTGCCGTCCGCCGCGAAGGCCGGGTGGAACAGCCTCTCGGCGACCCTGCGCGCGATCGCGGGTCCCGACCTGCGCCAGGCGCCGCCGGAAATGATCCGCACCGTGCTCGAGAGCGGCTACCAGGACTACCTCCAGGCCGCGTTTCCAAACTACGCGCTGCGGATCGAGGACGTCAAGCGGCTCGCGGACTACTCGAACCGGTTCGCCGACGTGCAGGAACTGCTCGCGGAGCTGGCGCTCGCCGGGCCGTCGGCCGGGGTCCAGGCTCCCGAGGAGCCCGGGGACCGGGACGAGCTCGTGCTCACGACCGTCCACCAGGCCAAGGGGCTTGAATGGCGCGCCGTCTTCGTGCTGTGGCTCGCGGACGGGAAGCTGCCCGACGCGCGGGCGATGCGCGAGGACGACGGCGTCGAGGAGGAGCGGCGCCTCTTCTACGTCGCGTGCACGCGCGCGAAGGACCTGCTCTACCTGGCGCACCCCGTGGTCGCGGACGAGCGGAGCATGTCGAGCGTCTTCCAGAGGCCGTCCATGTTCCTGGTGGAGCTGGACAAGGAGACGTACGAACAGAGCAACGTGGGGTACCAGAGATAGACTTCAGACTGAAGACTACAGACTTCAGAAAGAGGTCTCCAGTCCACAGTCCCCAGTGCACAGTCATCCGTCATCAGTCATCAGTCATC
>Ga0075430_100002596_pt1 | contig 15074 bp, 12 predicted proteins | sample RhiMetdeltSRZDD4_FD_75294 | JGI IMG/M metagenome (GOLD analysis project Ga0075430, IMG submission 75294) | Populus rhizosphere microbial communities from Tennessee, USA - Rhizosphere MetaG P. deltoides SRZDD4 | ecosystem: Host-associated > Plants > Roots > Rhizosphere > Soil | place: USA... | reverse complement strand
TACCGGGCGAATCGCTCGGCGCACGACTGCGTCGCGTCCGAAAATGCGACGCCGAGGAGGCACGCCGGATTCTCGCCGACCTGGCGCTGACCCTCGAGTACGCGCACCGCGAGGGTATCGTGCATCGCGACCTCAAGCCCGAGAACATTCTGCTCGAAGCGACTGGTGACACGGTGCGCCCGATGGTGGCGGATTTCGGTGTCGCCATGCGCCCGTCGTACGACCCGCCGCCGGGCGAGCTTCGGCGGAGCTTCGGGACGCCGCACTTCATGTCCCCCGAACAGGCGGCGGGCGAGGTGGACATCGACGGCCGCAGCGACATCTACTCGCTCGGCGTCCTGGGCTACCTGATGCTGTCCGGCCAGTTGCCGTATACGGGCGACACGGTGCAACAGATCTCGACGCGTCGCACCGAGGCGAACCACCGTCCGCTGCGACAGGCCGCACCTGATGCGCCGAGGGATCTCGTCGAGGCAATCGAGCGCTGCCTCATGCCGCTGCCCGAGGACCGTTGGCGCCACGCGCGTGAGCTTCACGCGGCATTGACGGCGCGCCAGACGCCGGGCTCGCGGCTGTGGCGTCGGTTGCGGCGTGCGCGGGCGGCAACCCGGAAGATCATGACCGCGCTGCTGGAGTCGACGCGCGGGATTACGCCTCGGCCGGCGTAGTTCGAGGGGTCAGGTTTCTTGAACCAATCCGTCCGAGGGGTCAGGTTTCTTGAAACGGTTTTCAAGAAACCTGACCCCTCGAACCAACATGGCACTCGATGATACCGGGTTGGCCGAACCGGGAGCCGGAAAGCCCAAGGGCGCGGGTGGAACGCCGGGTGGGCTTGGCGAGTTTTTCGCGGGACTCGCGATGACCATCGGTGGCGGATACCTGCTGCTCGATCAGGTAACCGTCACCACTGGCTACTGGCGCGTGTGGGGCTACAACGCGTTCGGGATGTCGCTCATCCCACTGCTCGTCGGCATCGGGCTGTTGTTCTTCGATGGCCGCTCGAAGATCGGATGGCTTCTCACCGCCGCAGGCGCGCTGATCATCCTGCTCGGCATCATCACGAACCTCACGATCTTTTTCCGCCCAACGAGCCTGTTCAACACGCTCATGATGCTCGGCCTGCTGGCGGGCGGGATCGGGCTCGTCGTGAGAAGCTTACGCGCGCACGTTTGATCGGCGTCTCGGCGGCTTTCGACCCGTAACGCGCGTCCACCCCGCGGCGGCGCCGCGGCGAGCGGCGAGTTGCGCAACGCTCACGAGCACGCCGGTGAGTGCGGTCCACGCGATGGCCTTGCCCCAGCTCGTCGTGCCCGCATCCGGATCGATGGGCGGCTCTTCATCGCGAAGCGCCCGCCACCCTCCCTCAATCAGACCGCTCATCGCCGCGCCGGCGGCCATCGCTGACCCGGCGCCGACCAGCATCCAGGTCGCGCGCTGCTTCTGTCGCTTTTTCACTCGACCACCTCGGTTGGAGCGGGTTAGAGCCGCATTTTGATGGCAAACGAGGTGCCGGTCGAGGGCGGCAGGTCAGCCGGCCGTCTCGTCGGCCTCGCGTGCCGGGTCTGCTGGCGGGCCGAAGTGTAGAGGCTCCCAGGCCGGTGGATCGCTCGCGGGAAAGCTTTCCTGCGACGCCTCGTCGACGGTGTCGGCTTCGCGCGCCGAGTCCTGGGCCTCGGATTCGTCCGGTGATTCGCCTGTAGATCGCGCCTTCCGGTCGTGCGACATCTGTTCCTCCACCCGATATGCGATCGGCGCATCGGAGACTGTTACGAAGCAGTCGAGGCTGGCGCACGACGGCACGGCGCCTGCCACGTTAGGCACATCTTCTCGTCGGAGACCTGGCAGCCCGGACCGCAAACCTTCAGCCGAATCCCCACCTTTCATGGCGCTCGAGCTGACGAACCTCACCGTAGCGCACGAGATCGCGGATCGAATCCGAACCCTGATTGCCCGTCAGGATGAGGGGGATGTCACCGCCGCCGCGCGCCGTCTCGATCGTCCCATAGTCGACCTCTACCTGCCCGAGCGCGTCATCGCATCGGGCAACGACGCAGCGCTCGACTTCCTCGCCAGCATCATTCGCAACTATGACGCCGACGCGTGCTGGCTGATCACCGGCAGTACCATGGACGCCGCTCTCCCGCTTTCTTCCGGCGCTCGCGTGACGATCGTCGAGCTGCTCGGCGAAGTGAGCGACCGCTTGATCGAGCAAGTGCGAAGCGAGCGCGATCGTGGCTCGTCGTGGCGCGCGCCAGCTGGCCCGGAGAGCTAACGGCTACCCACTACCCGCTACCGACTCGCTTGCGCCCGGCGCCATCCCCATCGCGTGGTAGCCGAAGTCCACGTAGATCGTCGTGCCAGTCACCGCGCGAGCGTGCGGACTCGCGAGGAACGCCGCCGTGTGACCAACGTCGCTCGGATTCAGGTGGCCGGCGATCGGGGAGTTCGCCGCGCAGTACTCGACCATCCGCTCGATGATCCCGATCGCGCTCGCCGCGCGCGACGCGAGTGGGCCAGCCGAGATCGTGTTGATCCGCACGCCCCATTTGCGCCCCGCTTCGTAGGCGAGTGTCCGCGTGTCGCTCTCGAGGGCCGCCTTGGCCGATGACATCCCGCCACCATACCCAGGTATCACGCGCTCACTCGCCATGTAGGTAAGTGAGAGCACCGACGCGTCCGGTCTCAAATGCGGGCCGAGCCGCGCGACGAGCGACACGAGCGAGTATGCGCTCACGCTGACGGCGCCGAGGTAGCCGGCCCGTGACGTCTCGAGGAGCGGCTTCTTGACTTCAGGTCCGTTCGCGAGCGAATGGACCACGATGTCGAGGGCTGGTGATCCGAAGTCGCTCGTCAGGCGACCGACGAGCCCGTTGATCGAGAAATCACCGAGCTCCTTGTAGCGCTTGTTCGCGCGGATGTCTTCGGGTGCATCCTCGAGCGTGTCGTACGCGGCGTCGAGCGGATAGATACGCTCGAATTCCAGCATGTGCCCGTTGCTCAGGCGACGGGATTCGTCGAGCTTTCCGCGTTCGAGCAGGTTGTTGAAGATGTTGAGCGCCGGCGGCCATGTTCCGACGCACACCGACGCGCCGGCCTCCGCCAGTGCTTTCGCAATCGCGAAGCCGTATCCGGCGTCGTCAGCGACGCCTGCAACGAGTGCGCGTCTTCCCGAGAGGTCGATGGAGAGCATGGCGTGATATCGCCACTCCGGTCCCCTCGGGCAAGTGGCGCGAATCGCGTAGGTTATACGTACGATAGCGGCGACACGGCCCGCCGAAGGTGGGAAACATGGCAACCGTCCTCTACGTCGACGACGATCCTGCGGTTCGCATGGTCGTCCGGCGCCAACTCGAGCACAGCGGGCTTCAGGTCTACACGGCGGAGGGCGTCCGTGAGGCGAAGGAGCGTATCGAGCAGATGACGCCCGACGGGGTCTTCATCGACATCTGGCTCGGGGACGGGACCGCATTCGAGCTCCACGCGTGGCTGCAGGAGCATCATCCGCTGCTCTCTCGTCGCGTCGTGTTCGTGAGCGGCGATGTCCCGGGCGGCCAGACCGGTGGTCGCAACCCCACCGCGCTTGGCTGCCCCGTGCTTGGCAAACCGCTCGACGTACCGGCCATGGTCCGCCTCGCCCGAGACTGGGATGGATGAACGAACGCGCCCGGAGGTAATGACTCCGAGCGCGCCAACGCAGGCGGACGAATCGCGCGCGGCGGAGGCGGACGAGCGCCCGTTGTTCGTGGCTCGTCAGGCCACGGCGGCGTTCCCGCCGGAGATCGACGAGCACGGGCTCTCCCTCGCGATCGGCTCGCCCTCGTTCGCGCGCGGTCTCTGGCGAATCGCTGCAGCCGACGTATCGAGCGGTAACCGCGTTACGCTCCTGCGCGATGGCCCCGCCACGTTCTCCGCGATGCTTTCGCTCATTGAACGCGCGGCCCGCGTGGTGGACCTCGAGGGATACATCTTCCGCGATGACGAGGTCGGCCAGCAGTTCGCGACAGCGCTCGTGGCGGCGGCGCAGCGCGGGGCGAAAGTCCGGCTGCTCGTGGACTGGATCGGGCGGATGGGGACGCCGCGCTCGTTCTTCGCCGCGATGGGCCGCGCCGGCGTGGACGTTCGCCTGTTCAATCCGCCGGGCTTTCGTCCGTGGCTCGGGCTCGTTCCTCGGGACCATCGGAAGCTGCTCGTGGTCGACGGCCGTGCTGGCGTCACCGGTGGCATTGGCATCGGACGCGAGTGGAAGACGGGCGTGCTCAAGCAGCGCCGAGCGCCGTGGCGCGACACCGCGGTGCTCATCGAGGGCAACGCCGCGGGTGACATGACGCAGGCCTTCGAGCGCATGTGGAGTCGCGCCGTGGGAACGGAGCGTCGCGGGTCGCACCGGCACCTAACGCGGCCGGCCCGGTCCGCGCATCTCGACCCGAGCGTCGACCCTCCGGCGCTGGTGGGGATCATCGAAGGGGAGCCCGGGCGGTTCCGGGTGTCGCGGGCATTGCAGATCCAGGCGGTCTCCGCGGAGCGCTCGATCTGGATCGCGAGCGCGTACTTCACGCCGAGCCCGTCGGAGGTCGAAGCGTTGAACGGTGCGGCGCGCGACGGGGTGGACGTCCGGATCCTCGTGCCGAGTCGCTACGATCACCCGTGGATCCGGATGGCGACGCGGCGGTTCTATCGTCGGCTCCTGCAGAACGGCGTGCGCATCTGGGAGTGGCGCGGCGAGATGATGCACGCGAAGACGAGCGTGGTGGATCGCCGGTGGACGCGTGTCGGATCGACGGACTACAACCCGTTAGGCATCGCGATCAACTTCGAGCTCGACGCCGTGATCGAGGACCGGATCCTCGGCGCGCAGGCGGAGTCGATGTTCCTGGAGGATCTGGAACAGTCGAAGGAGATCACGACCGCGCCTCGCTAACCCTCTGTCGACATGGTGGCTGAACAGCATTGGACGCAGAGCGGAACAGAGAGGAACTGCACGCAGAGGGTCGCGGAGGACGCGCCGAGCCCGTCGCGCTACTCGGCAAAGTTTGAAGAACATGGGGGAACAGCTCTCGCGGACGGTGACGTCCCGAGCGGCCGTTCCCCCTGATCAATCAGAGCCTGTCGAGCCGCGCGCGGCGCAGCCGCCCTCCGCGACCCTCTGCGTTGCAGTTCCTCTCTGTTCCCCTCCGCGGTCAAGGCTTTTCAGCAACTGTCGGTTGGTTGTTACTTCGCTTGGACGTTGATGCTCCCACCAGCGAGCGTCGTGGTCGGGGTCGCGGCGTCGCTCGTGTCACTGGTGACCTGGTTGTCGTACACCGTAGCCCCGGTCGCGACGTCCCAGATCTTGATGCGGAACTTGTCGGTGCCGCCACCGCCGGCGATCTGCCCGTCGATCGCCGTGAGTATGAAGCCGTAGCTCCCCGCCCCGTTGATCGTGCCCGTGCCCTTGAACTGCGCCCTCGCGCCGGCGACGACGAGCCACTCGTACGCCGAGCTCTTGAAGTTCATGCCGGCAGCATGGAACTGGAACTCGGTGTTCCCGTCAGGCGTGGTCTGGCCCTTCTTGTACTTCGAGACGAACCCGAAGTTGGCCTTGCCGGTGAGCGATGGGCTGGTGACGTACGCGCCGGCTGGCGAGTTGATCCAGCCGCCGCCGGTCACGAAGCCGCCGTTCGGGTCGTACACGACGACGTAGTACTCGAACGTCTTCGTGTCGAAGTGCGTCGCCGGGAAGTTGTCCTGCGTGATCGTGACCGTGATCGTGTACACGCCGACGGCCGGATAGGTCTTCGAGCCGGTGATCGTGCCGACGTCCGTGAACGAGCTCGTGGACGTCGTGCCGTTGCCCCAGTCGATCGTCGCCGTGTACGGCTGACTCGCCGGAGCGTCGACGTCGGTGAACGGCACGCTGACGGCGACGGCGGTCCCGAGGGCCGTGGGGAGCAACGGCGCCGTGATCGTACCGAGTACTGGTGCGGCGTTCGCCGAGACGGTGAGCGTCCCGTTCACGAGCGTGGGCGTGTAGTTCGCAAGCACGGCCGCCGGAGTGAGCGCTGGCGTGATCGGATACGCACCGGGGAGCGATAGCGTCACCGCCGTCGTCGAGTACGTCGCCGTGATTGCATCGGAGTACTGAATCCCGGCGATGGCGCCCGTCAACGACGGATTCACCGCGCCGGCGATCTTCGTCTGGTCATCAGCCGTCACGGTCAACGCGCGCTTCGTGATCTCGAGGTTCGCGCCGACATAGGTCAGGTTGTAGTTCGCACCGGCGGTGACCGTGCCCTGCTGGATCGCGTACAGGCCAACGTTCTGGCCCGCAGCGCGAGCGAGCGTGCCGCTGAGCGCGTCGGCACCGACGAGCGTGCCGCTCGTCAACTGGTACGTGAGCGCCGGGTCTGCGTCGCCGTATACCTTCGACTGCGCATCGGCCGTGATCGTGATCGGCCGCTGCGTGATCGCGAGCGTCGCAGGAACGAACGTGAGGGTGTAATTGGTCGTCGTGGCGAGCGTCCCCTGCGTAATCGCGTAATTGCCCACGTTCTCACCAGTCGCCCGGGCGAGCGCGCCGGTCAGATCGTTCTCGTCGACGAGCGTACCGGTCGTGAGCTGGTACGTGAGCGCAGGATCGGCGTCACCGTAGACCTTTGTCTTTCCATCAGCCGTGACCGTGATCGGCCGCGGGTTGATCGTCAGGTTCGCGGCAACGAAGCTGAGGCTGTAATTCGCGCTCAGCACGAGCGTAGCCTGCTCGATCGCGTACGTGCCGACGGTCTCTCCAGCCACCCGCGCAAGCGCACCGCTGAACGCGTCACTGAATGCGAGCGAGCCACTGGTGATCTGATACGTCAGCGCCGGATCGGCGTCACCGTAGATCTTGCTCTTCGGGTCCGCGGTGACCGTGATCGGACGGACGGTGATCGTGAGGTTCGCGCCGACGAACGTCAGCGTGTAGTTCGTGCCTGCCGTCAGCGTTCCCTGCGTGACCGCATACGTGTCCACGTTCTCCCCCGCGGCGCGCGTCAGCGCACCCGAGAACGCGTCGCCGCCTGCGAGGTTTCCGGACGTGACCTGATACGTGAATGCCGGATCCGGGTCCCCGTACACTTTGGACTTCGCGTCGGCCGTGACGGTAATCGGCCGCGGCGTGATCTCCAGGTTCGCCGGCACGAAGGTGAGCTCATAGTTCGCGCTGGCCGTGAGCGTGCCCTGCTGGATCGCGTACGTCCCGACGGTCTCACCGCTGGTGCGAGTGAGCGCGCCGGTCAGTGCGTCCGTGCCAACGAGTGTGCCGCTCGTGAGCTGATAAGTGAGGGCGGGGTCCGCGTCGCCGTACACCTTGGACGTCGGGTCGGCGGTGACGGTGATCGGGCGTGCCGTGATCGCGAGATTGGCGCCGACGAACGTCAGATCGTAGTTCGACGAGAGTGCGAGCGTGCCTTGCTGGATCGCGTACGCCCCGACGTTCTCACCGGGCACGCGCCCGAGCGCGCCGCTGAACGCATCGCTGAACGCGAGCGAACCCGAGGTCACCTGGTAAGTCAGTGCTGGATCCGCCTCGCCGTAGACCTTCGACTTCGGATCCGCCGTCACGGTGATGGGCCGCACAGTGATCGTGAGATCGGAACCGACGAACGTGAGCGCGTAGTTGGTGCCAGCGCTCAACGTCCCCTGGGCGATTGCATAGGTGCCGACGCTCTCACCCGCCGCACGGGCGAGTGCTCCTGTGAACACGTCGGAGAATGCGAGGCTCCCCACCGTGACCTGGTACGTCAGTGTCGGATCCGCGTTGCCGTAGACCTTCGACTTCGGGTCGGCGGTCACGGTGATCGCGCGGGCGCTGACCGTCAGGTCGGCGGAAACGAACGTGATCGAATAGTTGGCGCCGGCCGTGAGCGTTCCCTGCGTGACCGCATATGTCCCGACGTTCTCACCAGCGACGCGTCCGAGCGCGCCGGTGAAGCTGTCGCCCGAGACGAGGGTGCCCGTGGTGAGCTGATACGTGAACGCCGGATCGGCGTCGCCGTAGGTCTTCGCCTTGGGATCGGCCGTCACAGTGAGCGGGCGTGTGTCGATCGTTAGGCTCGCGCCAACGAAGGCGATCGCGTAGTTACCGCCCGCGGTCAGCGTATTCTGAAGAATCGCATACGATCCGACGCTCTCACCCGGCGCTCGGCCGAGCGCGCCGGTGAGGTTGTCGCCGGAGACGAGCGACCCGCTCGTGAGCTGATACGTGAGGGCCGGATCGACCTCGCCGTAGACCTTGGCCTTCGGATCCGCCGTGATGGTCAGCGGACGCTGCGTGATCGTCAGGTTCGCCGGAACGAACGTGAGATCATAGTTCGCGCTCAGCGCCAGCGTTCCCTGCTGGATCTGATAGGTGCCGACGTTCTCGCCTGCGGCCCGCGTCAGCGCTCCGGAGAACGCGTCGGAGCCGACGAGCGAGCCGCTCGTGATCTGATAGGTCAGCGCAGGGTTGGCGTTGCCGTAGACCTTGCTCTTGGCGTCGGCCGTGACGGTGATCGGACGTGCAGTGACGTTGAAAGAGGTTGGGCTCGAGACGCTGGTGAGGCTGTTGTGCACCCGCACCTCAAACGTGCCGACAGTTAGCAGGTCGCTCGCAAGAATTGCTGCCGTCAGTTGACCGCCATTCACGAACGTCGTGACCCGATCCGCTCCGTTAACCGTGACGACGGAGCCCGAGAAGAAGTTCGTTCCGTTGACCGTCAGCGTGAATCCCGCATCGCCGTATGTCTTCGACGTAGGCGAGATCGTCGTGATCGTCGGATCGCCGAGTGATACAACTGCATTCGTGAGCGTGAACGGATTGCTTGGCTGCACCGAGCACGCATCGTCCTGATACGCTATGAAGTACGCGTTGTACGGCGTTGCCGATGCCGCAGGAGCGGTCATCGAGAACGTCTCAGAATAGCTCCCAACCCCGTCGTGGTTCGGGTGATCGACGCACGTGATTGCGCCCGGCCCAGTCGTGCTGATCCTCCACCCGGTCGAACGCCAGTTCGCGTTGCCACCGCCAGACGCGGTGGTTACTGAGACCGTGGCGCTAATCGTGGCGCCGACCGGAACGATCGTCGAAAGGCCGCCGTTCACCGTGGCAGCCGTGATCGTGCGTGAATCCGTAAACGTCGTCTGCGCGCGACGACCGCTCGCTTCGCCGATCGCTGTCAACACGAACCGCACGCCGAGGTGATGCTCCTCTGGAGCAAAGTCGGTGTTCGTGAAGTTCCCGTTGCCATCGGCGACGGACGTCAGCACACGATCCTCGTGCACGAGCGGATCCTCGTGCAGCGTCATGCGCACCGTCTCGCCCGGCTCCCAGCCCGCGCCCGTGATCGTGACCATCTCACCTGGTGCGTAGTCGAGCCGGTCCGTCATCACCGTCGCGCCGTCCGTGTTTCCGCCTTCCATCGTGACGAGCACGACCTGCCCACCCATCGCTGTTCCCGTCTGCCCGACCGCGTCCAGGCTGACGCCGGCAGCGCCGTTAGGCACCTGGAAGCCGAACGTCGCCATGTTCGTGTACGCGATCGGCCCGAGGCCGGACGCCAGGATCGACGTGCCGGTCTGATTCAGCGCGCGTACGCCGCTGTAGATGAGCAGGTTCGGATCCGCCGTCACGGGGAGCGGGGTCACCGCACGGACCCAATCGTACCGGCTCGCGGCGTTGCTCGAGGCATCGAGGAGCGCGACGAGACCCGGCCCCTTCGCCGTCGCGTACGCGCCGCCCGCGTACGCGACGAGGTTCTGGATCAGCGCATCCTTCATCGCGCGATTCGTCGCGCCTTGATCGGGGCTCCCGGACCATAACGCGATGCGTCCAATCAGCGCCGCCCTGAGGTGCTCGACCACCTCCGGGTCGCGCAGCATGGCGTACGGCTGGGCGGTGGCGTCATCGGCGAGCGACGGGACGACGAACACCGAATACTTGAACAGCTCGACCGTCTTGAGGTCGACCGTGCCATCGGTGCCGTCGAACGCGCGATCTACACCCAGTGGGTGGGACGCGGCGAGTGCGTTGGCGATGGCGCTGCAGCCGGTCGCGTCGACCGTGACCGGGCAGTAGACGAGCGCCTTCTGGGCATTGGCCGTCGCGGGTGCCGTCCCGAGGACGATCGTGCCGCCGGCCAGCACGACGGCGAGCCGTTTGATGAGGAAACGCATGGTGGGAGCCACGTTAGGCGTCAGTTACACGTCTCGCTGACCAGCGCGTCGAGCGTCGTCACTCGTCGCTGCAGCAGCGTGTCCGTGGGGACCGCGTCGAGCGCGGTCTTCGCGACCTGGCGCTCGGTGACGTACACGCGGCAGATCGTCGAGCCGCTGGTGACGGCGGCGGCGACCGACGCCGACGGCGCGACGACCGCGGGCGCGATCTCGGGCGCCGTCGAGAGGGCGTCGGGCTTGATTTGCTCGTCACAAGCCGTGACCGCGAGCAGAACCGCGAACGTGAGGCAGGTCGAGCGCTTCATGTGGAGCTCCCGCGACAGAACAGGTGGCCGACGGGCGCGTCGGCGAACGCCTTTTCGGTAGCCGGGCTGTCTCCCGTGACGGCGGGAGACCCCGTGGCTTTGCGGACCGGCCTCGCGACCGGGGTGCCTTTGTCGAAGGAAGCTGGAATTGGCGAATCGCGCGTGGCCGACGAGGCAGGAGACGCCGACCTGTCACCGTGACCGCACGGTGGCGCCGGCTGGCCGCATCGTTCACGTCGCCGCGCGTTGGTTTGGACCACAACCGCTGCGCGACGGCCTGGGATTGGGCAACACGTGCACCGCACCGTCGATCGAGCGGTCGGCGTCGGCAAACACGGCCAGTGACTTGTGGATGCGCCGCCGGCGCGCATCCGAGGCGGGGGGAGGCGCCGCGACCGTCAGCGCGAGTCTGTTGCGGCGGGTGCCGAGTGGAGTGGACTCTGCGCCACACTCCAGGCAATCGAGTACGCTGTCAACGGCGCCGTCGAGACGCGAGAACGCGAGGGACAGATTGACGGAGCAGATCGGAACCGGCAGGACAGGTTGACTGGCGGCGAATCGGCGCCGCACGAATCGGCGTTAGGTCGCCGATTCGGCCAGGTCACCTGGGCGCGGGGCGCCGCCGGGTGCCATGTCGTCAGCCGACGACGTCAGAACGACGCTGAACACCGACCCCACCCCCACCTCGCTCTTCACCTCGAGGTGGTAGCCCATGAGGTCACAGAACGCGCGCGAGAGCGCGAGCCCCAGCCCCGTCCCCCCGTACTCGCGCGCCGTGCTCCCATCCGCCTGCTCGAACGCGCCGAAGATCGCCTCCTGACGATCCGCAGGGATGCCGATCCCCGTATCCACGACGTCGATGCGCGTCGGTCTCTCCGACCCCGGATCTGCCGACACCCGCACGGTCACCCGGCCGCGCTCCGTGAACTTGATCGCGTTCCCGATCAGATTCGTCAGCACCTGCAGCAGCTTGGCGGCGTCCGTCATGATCGGCGTTAGGTTCCCCGGAACCTCGGCGCCCAGCACGATGGGCTTGTCGCGGAGCTGCCCCTCGAACGACGCCAGCGTATCCTCGACGAGCTCGCCGACATCGACCGCCGCGTGCTCGACGCGCATCCGCCCGGCTTCGATCTTCGACAGATCCAGCACCTCGTCGATGAGCCCGAGCAGACGCCGCCCGCCCGACTTGATGCGCTGGAGGTAGTCGAGATCCTTCTCACGAAGATTCCCCGCTCGATTCCGCAGCAGCACATTCGAGAACCCGATCACCGAGTTGAGCGGCGTCCGCAATTCGTGGCTCATCATGGCCAGGAACTCGCTCTTCGCGCGGCTCGCCGCCTCGGCCACCTCCTTCGCCCGACGCGCCTCCTCCTCGGCCGCGATGCGCCGCTCGATGTCGCGGCTCACCACCCGCGCCGCCGCGAGTCCCAACAGCGTCGCGGCGAGGAAGCTCAGACCGATCAGCGTCGTCGCCTGACGAAGGCTCGACTGCTCCTGGGCCGACCGCTCGCGAATCCGGCTCGTCTCCGCCAACGACATCTCGTCCGCGACGTGGCTGATCGAATCCATGACGACCTGGCCGCGCTCGTCCTGCGACCGCGCCGCGGCATCGGCAAGCCCCCCCTCGGCACGCAACCGGACCGTCTCGTTCAGCATCCCGAACCGCCGCGAGACGAGCGGTGTCAGGCGGGCGAGCCGCGCCCGCTGTGCAGCGTCCTCGACGACGAGCGTCTCGAGCGATCGGAGTCGCGTCACCACCTCCCGCTCCGCCGTGCGATACGGCGCCAGGTACCGCTCTTCGCCCGTAATGACGTAGCCGCGCGCCCCGGTCTCCGCGCCCATCACACGCGCAATCGCCTCCTCGAGTGTTCGCAGCACGAGGTGGGTCCGCTCGGCACGAGCGGTGGCGTCGGCGAAGCGGTCGACGCTTCGGTAGGCGACGGCACCGATCACCGCCAGGTACAACACGCCGATGATGAACGAGGCCGCCACCTGCTCGGCAATCGTTAGGCGGCGGAGCTTCACGGCCGCTCGAGTCCGTCGTGCGACGTGCGCGGTGCGTTCCGCGCGCGCGAGAGGAGACGCTCGATGACGCGAACGAGCGCGTCTTCATCGACGATCGGCTTCGCCACGTACTCGTCGAAGCCGAGCCCGAGGTAGCGCTCGCGATCGCCCCGCATCGCATGCGCCGTGAGCGCGATCACCGGTACGTCGCGTAGCGCCGGGTCCCGGCGAATGTTGGCGAGCACCTCCGGACCATCCATCCCGGGCAGCGAGACGTCGAGGAGCACGAGGTCCGGACGCCGCCCGCGCAAACCCGTGAGCGCGTCGGCCCCGTTCGCGTACTCATGGAGCACGAACCGGTCACCCAGGATCGCATCCACGAGGAGCCGGTTGTCCGCATTGTCCTCGACGACCGCGACGACTGGTCCGCTCACCGACGGTGCCGCGTCGGGGGTGACGTCCAGGGCAACGATCGCGCGCGCCGAAAGCCATTCGCTGAACGCGTGATACCTCGAGACGACGAGGCCGAGCTCCGCCTCAGCCGCCCGCAGATCGCCGCGCTCGGCCGCGTCCTCCACCGCGTCGCAGGCACTCGCGAGCGACTGGGCCCCGAGCTGGGCACTGCTCGACTTCAGCGAATGCACCGCGCGCGCGAGTGACGACGCGTCGTCGCGCTGAAGCGCCGCCTCTGCAGCGGCCAGTCGCTCCGGTGACTGCTCCAGATAGAGGACCGCCAGGTCGTGCACGAGACGCTCCCCGCCGACCTGCGCCAGGCGATCCAGCGCCTCCCGCTCCGCTTCGTAGAGCGGCGGCGGTGCGTTCGGTGGCGCGCCCTCTCGCTCCAGCGGGTCGGGCATTCGCATTCCTCAGGAGGTGTCCTTCCCGTTTGCGTCTTGACGCTCCAGCACGAAACCAACGCCGCGGACGGTCTCGAGGCCGACGCCGGCGTTCGCGAGCCGCAACTTCGATCGCAGCCTCGCGACATGCACGTCGACGACATTCGATCCCGGGTCGAAGTGCAGATCCCACACTTTCTCGAGCAGCTCGGTGCGGGCGACGACCTCCTCGGGCTTCGTCATGAAGTACTCGAGCAGCGCGAACTCCTTCGGCGTCATTCGTTGCGCCTCGCCGGCGATGGTGACGATGCGCCGCCGCCGGTCCAGCGTCACGCCGCCGAACGTCAGCTGATCGCTTCGTCGTGGTCCGCCCCGCCGGACGAGCGCGCGAACGCGCGCCTTCAGCTCATCGAGCTCGAACGGCTTCGTCAGGTAATCGTCGGCGCCGACGTCGAGCCCTCGCACGACATCCTCTTTCGTCGCCCGGCCCGTCAGAATGAGCGTCGGCGTGAGTCGGTTCTCGCGACGCATCTGTTGCAGCAAGTGCAGGCCGGACTTCCCGGGCAGCAACAGGTCGAGCACGATCGCGTCGTAGTCATTCACGAACGCGAGCGCCTCGGCCTGCTCGCCGTCGAAGGCGACGTCGACGGCATAGCCGTCCTCGACGAGGGCGCGACGGACCAACTCGGACAACATCCGATCGTCTTCGACGATCAAGAGCTTCATGACGACGTCGGCGCTGGGTTGGGCTCTCTAATGATGCCGGTCCTTCCGGCCACCTCCGTCGCAAAGCCAAGGCCGGGACTGCCGAATCAATAGAATCCGACTAACCCCCGGAAGACCAGCGTTTGGTCCTGGTTAGTTGTTCTCACCGGCGCCGCGAATGAGGAGGGAGCCCAAACGAACGGCGGGGGGCAGCTCCACCTGAACCCCCCGCCCGTCCCTAACCCGTTGTCAGTGTGTCGGTTCAGCTTTGCAGCGCGCGAGTCGGTTCGACGCGCGTCGCCCGCCGGGCCGGCACCACGCTCGCGACGAAAGCCACCGTCCCGAGCACGACCGGGACGAGCGCAAACGTAACCGGATCGGTCGTCCCGATCCCGAACACGAGGCTCGCGAGTAGTCGACTCGCTGCAACAGCGAGCGCCACACCGATGACAATCCCCAACACCACCGGGCGCATTCCCTGGCCGACGACCAGACGAACCACGCGACCAGGCGTGGCGCCAAGCGCCATCCGAAGGCCGATCTCGCCGGTGCGCTGCGTGACGAAATACGCCACGACGCCGTAGATCCCCACCGCGGCGAGCACGAGCCCGATGATGCCGAGCGCAGTGAGGAGCATCGTGTTGAACCGACTCGTGGCGAGCGACGCGGACAGTCGCTCGTCCATCGACCGGATGTTGAAGAGCGGCAGCATCGGATCGACGCGCGCGACCGCGGCTTGCAGCGGCTTGCGCATGGCGCCCGGTTCGCCGGTCGTTCGCACGATGACGAACATCGACCGCTGCATCGCGTTCCAGAGCGCCGCCGGCGTCTGGGCCGACGCGAAGTAGATCTGCGGACGGACGGCCTCGCGAAGCCCGTCATCATGCGCGTCACCCACGATCCCGACGACGGAGCACATCGCCCGCTGGCCGTCCGGCCCGCGCAGGCCGGGAATGCGCTTGCCCATGGCCGACTCGTTAGGCCAGGCCTTCCGCACTGCCGCCTCGTTCACGATGATCGAGCATGGCGCGTTCACGACGTCACGGTCGTCGAAATC
>Ga0075430_100002593_pt1 | contig 15085 bp, 12 predicted proteins | sample RhiMetdeltSRZDD4_FD_75294 | JGI IMG/M metagenome (GOLD analysis project Ga0075430, IMG submission 75294) | Populus rhizosphere microbial communities from Tennessee, USA - Rhizosphere MetaG P. deltoides SRZDD4 | ecosystem: Host-associated > Plants > Roots > Rhizosphere > Soil | place: USA... | reverse complement strand
TTTCGCGGCTTCTCTTTTGCGCTCTTTGTACGTGTGCGGCCCCGGCGCTGGCCCAGACGACGCCGCCAGGCGCATCGCTGGCCCAGACGACGCCACTAGGCGCAGCGTCGGCCAGGAATGACCCGTTCTTCGGCACCTGCACAAGCTCCACCCAATGGCATTACGAGCAGATGTCCGTGGACCACGTCCGTCTTACCGGCCAGGTGCAGGTCGAATGTCCGCAGATGGCATTTTTCGCGGACGTTATCGACATGTACACCGATCCCGAGCTGCGCATCGTCGCCACCGGCAACGTCGTCTTCACCAATCCCGAAGGGCGCCTGGCCGCCGAACGCGTCGACTTCAACGTTGTGAAGGGAACAGGTACTTTCTACGTCGCCTCCGGCATCATGTCGCTCGGCGAAGAAGTCGACCGCGCGCAGTTCGGCAATCAGGAGCCGGAGGTCTATTTTTACGGCGATACGATCGAGAAGCTCGGGCAGCGCAAGTACCGGTTGACCCGCGGAGGCTTCACCACATGCGTCCAACCGACGCCACGATGGGAGGTCACCAGCGATTCCGTTGTGCTGACCCTGGACGACTACGCAATTGCGCGAAACACGGTGCTCCGAGTGAAAGGAGTACCGATGCTATACCTGCCGCTGCTTTATTACCCAATCAAGAGTGACGATCGGGCCACCGGTTTTCTGCTTCCCACGTACGGCACGTCGACACTGCGCGGCCAGAGCCTCAGCAACGGCTTCTTCTGGGCGCTCGGACAGAGCCAGGATGTGACGTTCGTTCATGACTGGTTCACGAGGATCGGGCAGGGAGCAGGCGCCGAGTATCGATATGTGGCCAGCCAGAACTCATACGGCAACGTCCGCTTCTACCGCCTCGACCAGCACCAGGCGGAATACCGGCAAAACGGACAGGTGACAAGTTTGCCGGCGCAGTCTTCGTATCACGTCACCGCGGCCGGCAATCAGATGTTGGGCACCTCGGTACGCGCGCTCCAGCGTATCGACTACAGCACCAGCGTCGTGGCGCAGCAGCTTTACCAGCAGAGTCTCTACCAGGCATCCAATGCCACGCGAACCGTCGAGGCCGGCATCTCGGGCAACTGGGGTGCCCTTACTGCCGGTGCATTTTTTCAGCGCACGGAGACTTTCACGGGGACCGACGAGTCACAGGTGTACGGGAACACGCCGCAGCTCACCGCCTCTGTGGCACCGACCAGGGTGTTCGGGTTGCCGGTCTATGCGTCGATTGACAACGACTTCAGCTATCTGCCGTTCCGTGAAATCAATGACGGGAAAGTCGAGGATGACAGGAGTCTTGCACGGTTTGAGGTGGCGCCGGCGGTGCGGGCGGCCCTCTCGCGCCTCAGTTTTCTCACGGTGAACACCAGTGCGTCATATCGGACGACTTACTTTTCTCGGAGTGCCGATGCGAGGGGCACCGTGACGACCGAACCGCTGACGCGCCGGTATCTCCTGGTGCGATCGGACGTGATCGGTCCAGTCCTTTCAAAGATTTGGGATACACCGGGCAGCCGTTTCAGCGAGCGTATGAAGCATCTGATCGAACCGACGTTCGTGCTCGAATACATCCCCCCGATTTCAAACGCGTCCCGCGTCCTGAAGCTCGCGGACTCCAGCGACGTGATTCTTGGCAACACGGCACGGGTCACCTACGGGCTCAACAACCGCTTCCTCTATCGCGCGCGCAGCTCCGGAAGTTCGGCCAGTTCGACGATTCAGTTTCTGACGGTCGGCATAGCGCAGACGTATTACCTGACACGGCTCTCGAGCCTGAACGACACGCAGTATGTCAGCGCGTTGAACCGATCGCGTTCGGTGGATCTCTCTGCCGTGGCCCTGAACGTCAGGCTGACGCCTTCGCCGGCGCTCGAATCGACCACACGGCTCGAATACGACGTGAACGGCGCAGGGCTCCTGGCTATGACAACCGGAGGAACGGCACAGGTCGGCGTTGGCTCGACCACTGTGAACTACAGCCGTCAACGCCGCAGCCAGCGTTCAAGCCCGGAGAGCTCGATGACCTGGACAAACTCGCTCAGGTTCCTGGAGGGACGCGCGACCGGAGCCTACTCCCTGACCTGGGACATCGGTCGCGGCAGCATTCTCAATCAAAACATCGGCATGTCATACCTGGCGCAGTGCTGCGGCATCCAAGCCGAGTTCCAGAAGTACACGTTTCCGCAGTCGCGCTCGGACTTTCCGATTCCTTCGGACCGCCGGTTCAACGTGTCGTTTGTGCTGGCCGGCATTGGGAACTTCTCGAATTTCCTTGGCGCCTTTGGCGGTCTGGTCGGCCAGTGAAAGGGCTGATTCTCAGCGGCGGCAAGGGTACGCGCCTGCGGCCGCTGACGTATACGAGCGCCAAGCAGTTGGTACCAGTAGCCAACAAGCCCGTCCTGTTCTACGGGATTGAGGCCATCGCGGGCGCGGGTATACGCGACATCGGGATCGTCGTCGGCGAGACGCAGGCGGAAATCCGGGCGGCTGTCGGCGACGGCTCGAGATGGAACGTTCGTGTCGAGTACATCGAGCAGGACGCGCCGCGCGGCCTCGCCCATGCTGTGAAGATCAGCCAGCCGTTCATCGGAACGGATCCGTTCGTGATGTACCTCGGCGACAATCTGCTGAACAAGGGCATCACGCATTTTGTCGATCAGTTCGCACGTGAGAAACCCGCGGCGCAAATCCTGCTTGCGCGCGTACCCGACCCGCAGATGTTCGGCGTCGCGGAGCTCCGCAATGGCAACGTGGTGCGCCTGGTCGAAAAGCCGAAGGAGCCCATAGGGGACCTGGCGCTGGTCGGCGTGTACATGTTCGGCTCGGAGATCTTCGACTCGGTGAACCAGATCGCGCCGAGCTTCAGGAACGAGCTCGAGATCACCGATGCGATCCAAAACCTGATTGACCGCGGCCTCACCGTGCGGCCGCACATCGTCGAGGGTTGGTGGAAAGACACGGGCAAGCTCGAAGACATCCTCGAGGCCAACCGGCTGATCCTGGACACACTGGAACGGCGCATCGAGGGAAAGGTGGACGACGACAGCCGCGTGGAAGGCAAGGTCGTCATCGAAGACGGAGCGACCGTGGAGCGATCCGTGATTCGTGGACCCGCGATCATCGGGCGCGGCGCGCGCATCGTGCATGCCTACGTCGGTCCGTTCACCTCCATCATGAACGACGTGGAAATTCGCGATTCGGAGGTCGAGCACAGCATCGTGCTCGAGGGAGCATCGCTGAGCGACCTGGCGAATCGAGTCATCGACAGCCTCATTGGCAAGAACGTTCGTATTTACCGCATTCCGCTGAAACCCAGCGCCTATCGGTTCATGTTGGGTGACAATTCTGAAGTCGGCATCAGATGGTGACTGCCCCATGACGACCCCATCGGCATACACGGCGACCGTCGCGAAGCACCCCCGGATCGAAGGGGTGAAGACGAAGAGCCTGCGTCTGATTCCGGACGAGCGGGGATGGCTGCTGGAGATCCTGCGCGCAGACGACAAGGAGCTGTTCACGAAGTTCGGCCAGGTGTATCTCTCAGCGACATACCCTGGCGTGGTCAAGGCGTGGCACTACCACCGTGAACAGGTCGACAACTTCGCGTGCATTGCCGGAATGGTCAAGCTTGTGATCGTCGACATGCGGCCCGAATCTCCCACCCATGGGGCGATCAACGAATTCTTCGTCGGCTCGCAGAATCCCATGCTGGTGCAGGTTCCGAAGCTGGTGTACCACGGCTGGAAGTGCATCGGTACCGAAACAGCGCTCGTCATAAACGTTCCCACCGAGCCGTACCGCTACGACGCGCCCGACGAATACCGCCTCGCTCCCCACGACACGCTCGCATACGACTGGGCACGCAAAGATGGTTGATGTCCTCGTCACAGGCGGCGCCGGATTCATAGGAAGCAACTTCGTTCGATACGCGCTTTCGCGGCATCCGGACTGGCGTATTACGACGCTCGACAAGCTGACGTATGCGGGACGACGTGAAAACCTTCACGATGTCATAGACCATCCGCGACACAGGTTCGTCCATGGGGACATCCTCGACGACTCGGTCAGCGCACCGCTCGTCGAACGCGCCGACGTCGTCGTACACTTCGCCGCCGAAACGCACGTGGACCGTTCAATCCGTGCGGCTGGAGAGTTCATCCGGACCGATGTCGAGGGGACATTTGTGCTGCTCGAAGCGGCGCGGCGGGCGCCTCGACTGCGCCGCTTCGTGCAGATTTCGACCGATGAGGTCTACGGCAGCGTTCCGACCGGCGCAAGCCGCGAGACCGACGAGCTCAGACCGCGCAACCCGTATGCTGCGAGTAAGGCTGGGGCGGATCGCCTTGCGTACAGCTATTGGGCCACCCACAACCTGCCAGTCATCGTCACGCGCGCCTCCAACAATTACGGTCCCTACCAGTTTCCTGAAAAGGTTATTCCGCTGTTCGTCACCAACGCCCTGGACGACATTCCGGTTCCGCTCTATGGCGACGGCATGAACGTCCGCGATTGGCTGCACGTCGACGATCACTGTCATGCCCTCGACCTCCTGGTGGAGAAAGGCGAGAACGGCGAGGTCTATAACATCGGCGGAGGCAACGAGATCGCAAACCGGGATCTTACGCATCGGCTCTTGGGGCTCGTCGGCAAGACTTCGGCGCTGATCAAGCCGGTGGTCGATCGGCCGGGTCACGATCGTCGGTACTCTCTCGATTCGAGCAAGCTGCGGGGGCTCGGCTGGACGCCACAGACGCCATTCGACGCAGGGCTGCAGAACACGGTGGAATGGTATCGGCGCAACGAGTGGTGGTGGAGGCCGATCAAAGAAGGTGATGTCGCCTTCCGCGCCTATTACGAAACGCAATACGGGGGCTGAACACGCATCGGCGGTTTCGGGGTGTCTAACCGTCCTATCCTCGTAACAGGCGCAGCGGGCTTCGCGGGCAGCCATCTCGTGGAGCAGTTGGCGGGCTCAAGCGACATCATCGGATGGGCGCGATCAGATCCCCCTCGCGAGATTGCCGATCTCGCAGCAGCATGGACCAAGGTCGACCTGCTCGACCGCGACAAGGTTCGCCGGGAAATCGCAACGATCCGGCCTCGCGCCGTCTACCACTGCGCCGGCGCCTCGCACGTAGGGGCGTCCTGGAATGACACTGCCCAGCCGCTGGCCAACAACGCGCTTGCCACACACTACCTGCTCGATGCGCTGCGCATGGCGGGCGTTGAGGTCAGAGTTGTCGTCACCGGATCTGCCACGGTGTACGCCCCGTCCACGGCGCCCCTCCGGGAAGACGATCTGCTGGCGCCGAACAGTCCCTATGCGTTCAGCAAGCTCGCGCAGGAACAGCTCGCGCTCCGCGAGTCGGCCGAAGACGGCGTCAGCGTCATCGTCGCGCGTCCGTTCAACCACACCGGACCACGGCAGCGGCCCGACTTTGCGGCGCCGGGCATGGCACGGCAGATCGCGTTAATCGAACAGGGGTCGCTCGATCCAGTGATCAAAGTCGGGAATCTCGATGCGGAGCGGGATCTGAGCGACGTGCGGGACACGGTGCGAGCGTACGCGCTTCTGATGGAAAACGGTGTCCCCGGAATGGTCTACAACGTTGCGTCAGGCGTCGCTCGTTCGATCCGGGCGGTGCTTGACGCGCTCCTTCAACGTTCACGGGTGCCCATCGCGGTAGCGGTCGATTCCGAGCGTCTGCGTCCGCTCGACACTCCTGTCATCCTCGGCGACGCCTCGCGGCTTCACACGACGACGGGATGGACGCCGGTTATCCCGTTCGAGCGAACGATGGACGATCTCCTCGCGTACTGGCGAAGCAACGTATAACGGCCGTCCCGATCGTTTGCCGACGCGGGATTAGGGTTTCGCTGTGGGCAGATCGTATCGTCTGTTCGACAGGCTCACCGGGTGCGGGTCGCCACGGTGGCAGGTATAGCAGGTCACGACCTGCGGTCCCATCGGGAAGACGCCCGTGTCCGGGAAGTTCGCGTTGATCTGGCGGACCAGCATGATCATCTTGCGTGCGAGGTCCTTGCGCGGGTTGACATCAGTCTCCTGCGGTCTGCCGCCGCCATGGCAATACGCGCAATCAACGTTCAGAGCGTCGCGGAATTCGCCCATGAGCGAATCAGGACCGTGGACGGGAGTGTTCGGAGGCAGAATCCTCAAGCTGACGGCGGGTGTCTGAGCGAATGGCCCATCACCCAACGAGTTTGCGCGGTTGTAGTACTTCTTTGGCGCCACGGTCTCGGGCTTCACGCTTCCGCGATGGCACGTGAGGCAATCCACCTCGTGATACCCGTCCGGGAAGACACCGTTGCTGCTCGGAAAGCTCGTATCGATGATGCGCACCATGCCGATCATCCTGCGCGCCATCTCCTTCTTGGGATTCCCGTCGGCAGCGAGGTCACCCTCCGTATGGCAGTACGTGCACTGCACGCCTAGCGCTTCGTTGAAGCTGCGCATGATGAACGGGACGTCGGAAGTTGCGGCAAGCAGCTTCAGGTTCTTGTAGGTCGGTGCGGGACCGCTTCCGCGGCCGGCCGGTTGTTGGGCCACCAGCGAGACGGGTACAAGAAGCCACAAGAGGAAAATCCGCATGAATGACTCCCTCGGTGACGCCGCTGATTTGTGACCGAGAGCCGGACGTTCGCCGGCCCTGATGTTCGCAGAATCGTGCCCACTTTGGACCAACTGGCCGAGAACGTCAATGGCCTTCGCAACGAAGAAGTCCGCCGCATTGCGCCAGACTTTCGATGTATATTCGCCTTGAATCAATGAGGCAGCCTCTGCTCTTCCAGATCAGCAGGGATATCCCCACAACCCGGCAGATCGCGAGCCTGGTGAAAGCAGGCGGGGCAGCTGCGCTCACCGAGGCACAGCGTCGCGCCGACGCAGCGCGCTACCAGGAAGTTCAATGCCGGTCGGCGCTGAATCGAGTCGAGGGCATGCCGTTCGAGTGGACTCTGAATCCCTACCGAGGCTGCACCCACGGCTGCCACTACTGCTATGCGCGGCGATACCACACGCAGTTCGAGCTCGGCGTGGACGACGAGTTCTCGTCGATCATTTTTGTCAAGACCAACCTGATAGAAGTGCTGCGGCGTGAGCTGCAGCGCTCCTCATGGACGGGGGAATACGTCGCCGTAGGAACCGCGACCGACTGCTACCAGCCGATCGAAGGGCACTACAAGCTGACTCGCCGATCGCTCGAAGCGATGCGCGACTTCCACAATCCGGTGGGCGTGGTTACCAAAGGACCGATGGTCGTGCGCGACAAGGACATCCTGCTGGATCTCACGGCGGGTGCTGGTTGCGGCGTGTACATCAGCGTTCCAACCGTCGACGAGGATGCATGGCGGATGCTGGAGCCAGGCACTGCGCCGCCGCTGCAGCGGCTGCGGGCCGTGCGCGAGCTGGTCGACTCAGGAATCCGGGCGGGTGTCCTGATGAACCCTATCGTGCCAGGCATCACATCGAAACCTGCGCTCCTCGAACGGACCATGAAGGCGATTTCGGATCATGGCGCGCGTTTCGTCGGCTGCAATGTCATGTTCCTCGATGGCGGTACGCGCGATCACTTCATGCGCTGGCTCGAGCAGGAGTTTCCTGAGCTGGTCGACGGGTATAAGAGCCTCTACACCGGCAAGTACGCGTCCTCGCCGTACCGCAAGGAAGTCGCGCGCGTCGTCGGCGCGCTTCGAGGGAAGTACGGCGTGAACAGACGTGATGAGGATGGAAAGACCGACGAAAGGCAAAGGTCAAAAGGCGAAAGTCAAAAGGAAGGTACCGAAAGTACCTTTGACTTTTGACTTTTGACCTGTGTTCTCAGACCGCTATCGCGTCCGGATCCATCGTCGCGATCAGGCGCGGGCCGACCGACTCAATGACGATCTCGGCATCACGCATCGTCGCACGGAAGTTGTTCGCTTCCTTCCACTGGTGACTCAGCGGAAGCTTGATGCGGTCGTCAATGACTCGCTTCAGGAAGCGCGCGCCGTATGCGAGGCTGTACCCTTCGGCAACCAGCGCTTCGAGCGCTGCCGGTTCCACGGTCAGCGACTTGCCCGACCGCTTCAGCGTGGTAATAACCTGCTCGAGGTAATTCTGGGCAATCGTCCGCACTTCGTCTTTGGTCAACGGCTGGAACAGCACCACTTCGTCGATGCGGTTGCGGAACTCCGGCGGGAATCGTCGTTCGAGCTCTCGATTGATCTCGCCCTGCACCTGCTGTATCGCGATCTGTCCCGAACGGAATCCCATTGGGGTGCTCAGCTTCCGGAAATGCTCGGAGCCGGCGTTCGACGTCATGATGACGATGGCGTCGGACAGGTAAACCCGCTTCCCGCGCCCGTCAGTCAGCCATCCCTCGTCGAACGCCTGGAGGAACAGATTCAACAGGCTGGGGCTGGCCTTCTCGATCTCGTCGAACAGAATGACGCTGCAGGGATTGTCCCGAAGCTGATTCGTAAGAATGCCGCCACGCTCGCTGCCGACGATCCCGCGGGGCATGCCTATGAGCTTGTCGACTGACACGCCGCCGTCCTGGTACTCGGACATATCGATGCGAATCATCTTCTTCTCGTCGCCAAACAGGAACTCGGCGACAGCCTTTGCGAGCTCGGTCTTGCCGACACCCGTCGGCCCAATGAACAGCAGCACGCCGTCGGGACGATCGAAGCCGTCCTTCAGCGGGCCCTTGTTCAACACGAGGCGCTTGGCGAGCGAGGACACGGCCTTGCGCTGTCCGATCACCCGTTGCCCGAGGCTCTCCTCAATCTGCTTGAACCGATCGCCGACGTCACGGAACACCATGTCCTTCGGGATCTGCGCAGCGTGAGAGATGACTTCCACGACATCCTTGGCGTTCACTTCCCACCGCCGGTCGATTTCAGCGCGCACCGCTGCCGTATCGAGCCAGCCAATGACCTTGTCAGGCAGGTGCAGATGTCTCTGGTAGCGCACCGACATCTCCAGCGCCGTCTCGATCGCGTCGTCCATCAGACGCACGGAGTAGTTGCGTTCGAGTCGGGGGCGCAGGTTGTAGAGGATGCGCCGCGTCTCTTCGACGCTGGGCTCCGCCACGTGCACAGTCCTGAAACGCCGCGCCAGGGCTTCGTCTTCCTGGATGTATTCCTTGTACTCGCTCAAGGTAGTCGCCCCGATCATCCGGACGTCCCCGCGTGCGAGCACCGACTTGAACACGTTCGCTGCGTCCGACGGGGCTCCGAGCGCGGAGCCGGCGCCGACCATCGTATGCGCCTCGTCGACGAACAGGATCAGGTTGGGTCGTTCCTTGATCTCGCGGATCACGTTCTGGATGCGATCCTCGAACATGCCGCGGAGCATCGTGCCGGCAACCATGGTGTTCATCTGCAGGTTGATGACCTGACAGTCGCGAAGCCGCACGGGCACGCTGTCGGGCTCGAATTCGATGCGCCGCGCCAGTCCTTCGACAATCGCCGTCTTGCCGACCCCGGGCTCCCCGATGAGCATCACGGAATTTGAACGTTCGCGATGGCACAGGATCTCCAGGACCTGCTGAATTTCGTGGTCTCGGCCGTAGACCGGCGGAAGCTTGTCCTGCCGTGCGAACAGATTGAGGTTGGTCGCGAAGTGCTTGAGAAACGGCGGCAGCTCGAATCGCTTGCGCAGACGTTCTTCGCGCAGCTCGTTGTCGCGCATCCTTGTCGCAATTCGCGTCACGAGGAGCTCCGGCTCGATCCCGTGCCGCCGGATGATCGACACGGCGCCGCCCTGGCTCTCCTCGAAAATTGCAGAAAACAAATCGGATGACTCGATGCTCTGGCGTCCGCCGCGGCTTGCCTGGTGGAAGGCCAGCTTGAAGACGAGTTTAGTCGCTGGCGCTACACGGAGCTCGCGGCCAGCCGATGCCGACACGACATGCAGCTGCTCCTCGAGCGCCTGCAAGATCTCGTGGGGGTTCAAATCGAGATCACGCATCACCTGCGCGAACGTATCCCACTCCACCTGCGCGAACGCCAAGAAGATGTGTTCATTGGTCAACAGCGCGTGATCACGCCGCCTGGCTTCTTCCATCGCGCGATCCACTACGCGCTGCGCTGACTCACCAATCTTGTTAGGCGCAATGTCGAAGTCTTCCACCACGTCGCCGCCTCCTGGACTCGTGTCCCGAAGGACCTCCTCGAGTCTCTAACGGTTCGAGTGGCAAGATGCGAGCCAGCTGGCCGTTCTGTATTCACTTTTCACGACGCTCTGCAAGTAGCGTGGTCATGCGGACTTATGGACGAAGCGCGCGAAACGGGACATGTGCGCGGTGGCGAGCACGACATATTCATGGACGGGTCAGATGTCACGTGTTGGCCCCTGTACGGGTCAGAAGTGCGGTTGGCCTCTATAATGAGCGAATGGCGCGTCTGATGATTTTGATCGCCGCCTCGACTGTGATTTCCACCGTCGCGCTAGCGCAGACGCCGCAGCCATTTCCGCGGCCCGGCTCGCCTCCTCAGCAGCCCGCGTCGCCGGCGCAGCCCGCACCACCCGTGTCCGCCAGTGCTCCCGCACGGGCTGCAGATGTGGACGCACCAACCGAGGCATCGCTGGGCGTGCCGCTGTATCCCACTGGACAGTTCATCGCGTCTTTCGACGCGGGACGAGGACAGCGGTACTACATCTTCGGGACGACTGCTCCGTACGCCGAGCTGGTTACTTACTATCGGACGGTGTTGAAGGACCGTGGCGACGAGGTGTTTGAGCAGCCGCCGACGCACATCTTCGAGGTCGGGCGGTTCCGCGATGAGACGATGGCGTTCCCGCCGAGCGTGACGATCAAGGATTGGACGTCAGGCGGATCGGCAGGGTATCCGAACCCACGGCCGGGCGCTCAGCCGGCACGCTTTCCGACGATCATCATGATCGTCCCCGCACCACCGAGTACTGGACGCAATTAGTCGCGGTAGAACCCTATTGCCTGGCGCCCGGTGCGACTGATGGGCCGACTGCCGGATTGGTCAACGTCCCTACATCGGCGTACGTGCACACGGATCGGTCACCGTCTTTGAGGTAGATCGGCAGCGTGCGAGCCGACCCGACGCTCGCCGGTGTGCCGGTGCCGATCACGTCGCCGGGCCGCAGTGTCAGGATGTTGCTGCCGTACGCGGTTAATTCGAACACGTCGTGGTCATCTGCGACATATTCCCTTCCTGCAGCGTCTCCCCATCGAGCGCGAACCTCATGCGCATCGGTACGAATTCCTTGGACACGATGAACGGCCCCAGTGGTGCGAAGGCGTCATGCGACTTTCCGATGAGCCAGTCGTTGCCGAGACGCTTGTCGCCGCGCTCGCCTCGATTGGATACATCGTTGTGCAAGGTGTGGCCGAAGACATACTCAGCGGCCGTTACGACGGGAACATGGCTCGCCTCGTGGCCAATGACGACACCAAGCTCACACTCCCAGTCGATCTGGTCGCGCCCGCGCGACAATCGAATCGCTTAGGCCGTCGGTCACCACGGCCAGTGGTGACTTAGGTTATCTGAGTCGTGGGAGTATTGAGTTCTGAATCTTTCGGAACTCAACACTCGCTCACGACGCATAGCTCAATTCTTGACGTAAATTTCACCGGCCCGCCGGAACTCCTGGGATTTCTCCCGCAGGCCGGCTTTCAGCGCCTCGACGTCAGTCAGGTTGTGATTCGCAGCATAGTCCCGAACCTGCTGGGTCAACTCCATTGAGCAGAATTTCGGTCCACACATCGAGCAGAAATGCGCGACCTTCGCGCCGTCGGCCGGAAGCGTCTCGTCGTGGTAGGCGCGAGCGGTAACCGGATCGAGCGCCAGATTGAACTGATCCTCCCACCGGAATTCGAACCGCGCCTTCGACAGCGCGTCGTCCCACGCCTGGGCACGCGGATGGCCTTTCGCGAGATCGGCCGCATGCGCCGCGATCTTGTACGCGATGACCCCCGCTTTGACGTCCTCTCTGTCGGGCAGGCCGAGATGTTCTTTCGGCGTCACGTAGCACAGCATGGCGGTGCCGTACCATCCGATCATCGCGGCCCCGATTGCGGACGTGATGTGGTCGTATCCGGGCGCGACGTCCGTCGTGAGCGGACCGAGGGTATAAAACGGAGCCTCGTCGCACCACTCGAGCTGCTTCTCCATGTTCTCCTTGATGAGATGCATGGGAATGTGACCAGGACCCTCGTTCATCACCTGGACGTCGTACTCCCAGGCGATTCGAGTGAGCTCGCCCTGCGTCTTCAATTCGGCAAACTGCGCTTCGTCATTTGCGTCGGCAATGCTGCCGGGGCGCAAACCATCGCCGAGCGAAAACGAGACGTCGTATTCGCGCATGATCTCGCAGATTTCTCGGAAACGCGTGTACAGGAAGCTTTCCTGATGGTGCGCCAGGCACCATTTGGCCATGATTGACCCGCCACGCGACACGATACCGGTGACGCGCTTGGCGGTCAGCGGGACATACCGCAGCAGTACACCCGCATGAACCGTGAAGTAATCGACTCCCTGCTCACACTGCTCGATGAGCGTATCGCGGTAGACCTCCCAGGTGAGATCCTCGGGCCGTCCCCCGACCTTTTCGAGCGCCTGATAAATCGGAACGGTGCCAATTGGGACCGGCGAATTGCGGATGATCCATTCGCGGGTCTCGTGGATGTTCTTGCCGGTGGAGAGATCCATCACCGTGTCCGCGCCCCACAACGTCGCCCACTGCAGCTTTTCCACTTCGTCCTCGATGGACGATCTCACGGCGGAGTTCCCGATGTTCGCGTTGATCTTCACCAGGAAGTTCCGGCCGATGATCATCGGCTCGAGCTCCAAGTGGCGAATATTGGCGGGAATGATCGCGCGCCCGCGAGCCACTTCGCTCCGCACGAACTCCGAGGGCAGTCCCTCTCGCGCCGCGATGAACTCCATTTCGGGCGTGACGGTTCCGTGTCGCGCATAGTAAAGCTGCGTGCCGACGACGCCGGTCCGCCGGCGTGCGTCGATCCACGGCTCTCGCAGCTTGGGCAGACCGCTGCGCACGTCGCAGCCGCGAGGGCCACTCGTGTCGTACAGGCGAATGGGAGGTTCCCCGTTGCTGAGCGTCACTTCGCGCATGGGAACCTGCAGGATCGTCGATGGACCGTCAGCCGTTAGCTGAACCGTCCTGGCGTCGTGCACTTTCCGGGAGCTTGGGTAAGCCGTTTCGAAATCAATCATGCAAGTTCGGGGCGGGATCTGCGAAGGATCGCCGCCTCCCTCCGCCGGTTTCAACCGGATCAGGTTCCAAGGGTTTGTCTCAATCCCGGTCGGCCGTCAACGAGCATGAGCCAACTCAGCACGTCGAAAGCCGGGATACCCCTGGCGGCCGCCGACGATTATACTCGCGAGATGCGCAGTCTGATCGTCGTTGGCTTGTTGCTGTCAGGTTACGTCGTCGCGGCGCAGACGCCGACTGCGCCGAAGCCCGCGACCCCTCCTCCGCCCACGTCGAAGCCCGCTCAGCCGCCCCAACCCGCCCAACCCGCCCAACCCGCCCAGCCTGCGCCAAAGCCGGCGCCCAAACCGGCGCCGCGTGCGGCTCCAGCCCGCGCGGGTATGGCAATTACGGTGACGGATTCGCAGGGTATGACGCTTCCCGGCGTGCGCGTCGAGGTTGTCGGCGCGTCCGACCGGAGCACCGAAACAAACGGGAGCGGACAAGCCAACTTCGCCGCAATGCAGGCGGGAACCTACCGCGTCCGACTCAGCGGTGAACGCGTCATCACGTTCGAAAAGGAAGTGGTCGTACGCGCGGGGCAGATAGCCGACGTTGACGTGATGCTGTCGCTGGCACCACCGCCGCCTCCTCCGCCCCCGCCGCCTCCTCCTGCGCCCGTCGCAGCTCCCGCGCCTTCCGTCGGGCCGGCGGGTGAAGCGCGCGTGGCGTCGATCGTCGGCATGATCGAAAAGGAACTTATCAGCGGCAATCAACCTCGCCGGGACAGCCTCGTGTCATGCAGCGGCAATATGCGCACGACGCTCGTGCAGCTCAATCAGGATCAGGCGCAGCGCTTGTACGACACTGCGGAAGTCACGTACTACGTGGTTGCCGGGGAGGGCGCCGTTCGCCTCGGGGACCGCGATACGAAGCTCGTAGCGGGCAGCTTCGTGTCAGTTCCGCGAGGCACGGCACACAGCATCATCCGGAGCGGCCGGCGACCCCTCATTCTGCTCTCGACCCTGAGCGGCACCCCGTGTGAGGAGCCGCGGTAGGCGCACAAAGCAGCAGTCGAGTTGGCATGAACAGTGCTCCCGCGGCGGTCGTGCGCGTGTTCACGCTTCTAAGTTGTCTCCTCGTAGCGACAGCCTGCAACGAAACCAGTCCAACCGGTCCTGCGGTTCCTCTGAGCGAGCGCTTCGTGCTTGCGCCTGGCGCCACGGCCGCCATCGCCAAAGCGGACATCAGCGTGCAGTTCGTTGGCGTGTCCGGAGATTCGCGGTGCCCGGCAGACGCATTCTGCATCCAGGGCGGAGACGCGATCGTGGAGGTGCGGGTTCTCGACGGCGGAGCGGCTGCCTTGTACCAGCTTCATACGGGCGACAAGCAGCGTGCGAGTGCCGCTCATCGCGACCTTCGGATTGAGCTGCTGGATGTGCAGCCCTACCCGTTCAGCGCGCGTCCGATCGATGCGTCAGACTACCGCGTCACGCTGGTTGTAAGCCGGTAGTACGTAGTGTCCGGCTTCAGCCGGACCGACCCCGTTAGAACCCTGGGCGCAGCAGCACGCTCGTCGTCCACGACTTGTCCGGACGATCGAACACGCGCGCGGCGGTGACCTCGAACACGAAGCCGGCAACATTGACCCGCGCGCCCGCGCCAACGCTCCGGAACCGATCGCGCTCGGCGTGCATGCCGGACCGAGGCGTCCACAGAAATCCCGCATCAACGAACGCGATCGCTTCGATCGGCAGGCGGCCGTAATTCAGGTCTCCCGTGAACAGCCCAAAGAAAGGTGCCCTCAGCTCCAGGTTGACGAGCGCCAGACGGCTCCCGGTGAGCTCGTCGAGGATCGAACAGCTGGTTGCCG
>Ga0075430_100002591_pt1 | contig 15090 bp, 12 predicted proteins | sample RhiMetdeltSRZDD4_FD_75294 | JGI IMG/M metagenome (GOLD analysis project Ga0075430, IMG submission 75294) | Populus rhizosphere microbial communities from Tennessee, USA - Rhizosphere MetaG P. deltoides SRZDD4 | ecosystem: Host-associated > Plants > Roots > Rhizosphere > Soil | place: USA... | reverse complement strand
GGCACCGGCTTCATCATCGACAAGTCGGGCCTCATCCTCACCAACAACCACGTGGTCGAAGGCGCCACCAAGATCGAGGTCTCGCTCTACGGAGAGGACGACGGCCAGGAGTACGCGGCGCGGGTTGTCGGACGCGATCCGTTGAGCGACAGCGCGCTCATCGAGCTGACCGAAAAGCCGGATCACGCCCTTCCCGAAGTGAAATTCGGCGACTCGTCGCAGATGGAACCAGGTGACTGGGTGATGGCCATCGGCAATCCGTTCGGCCTCGCGCACACGGTGAGCGTGGGAGTGATCAGCGCGACCTCGCGCTCGTTCCCGGTCGCCGAGCAGCGTAACGCGCAGGTACTCCAGACCGACGCCGCGATCAACCCAGGCAACTCCGGTGGTCCGCTGTTGAATGTGCGCGGAGAGGTCGTCGGAATCAACACGGCCATTTACACCGACGCACGCCAGTCGGGCAACATCGGCATCGGCTTCGCGATGCCCATCAACGTCGTGCTCGAGCTGCTTCCGCAACTGCGCGTCGGCAAAATCACGCGCGGCAAGATTGGGGTGCAGATCACCGCTGTTCCCATCAACGCGGTCAAGGAGTTCGGTCTCAAGGACCGCAGCGGCGCGCTGGTAAGAAGCGTGTTGCCGGGAAGCGCGGCAGCCAAGGCAAGCCTCGAGCCCGGTGACGTCATCACGTCTTACAACGGCAAGCCGATCAAGAACAGCGATGAGCTTGTCGGGTTGGTGGTAGCGACGCGTCCGAATACCACGGTGCCACTCCGCATCGTCCGCGACGGTCAGGAGCGCACGGTCAACATCACGGTAGAGGAGCTCGACCTCGAAACGGAGAGCCAGACGTCGCAGCGTGTCGAGAACAACCGCACACCGGAATTACAGCAGGAAACGAGCCGCGGCTTCGGTATGTCGCTCAGCAACCTGACCCCGCAGATCGCGCAGCGTCTTCGCATCGAAGGTAACGCGCGGGGCGCCGTGGTCGTGGACATCGAGCAGGATGGCGCCGCTGCCAAGGCGGGAATTGCGCCCGGCGACGTCATCGTGCGCGTGGGCCGCGCCACAGTCTCGAATGCGGCCGAGGCGCAGCGCGCGCTCGCGGGCGTCCCATCGGGCAGCCCGGCGTTTCTGCGCGTGCTCCGGAACGGTCAGGAACAGTTCGTCACCGTAACCAAGGAATAGCCGCCATTCCGATTGAACGCGAAATCAAGCTGCGGTTCGAGGGCGTCGATGCCGCTCGAACCGCGGTGCTTGCAGCGGGCGCGGTCCCGCTCCGCTCGCGTCGTCTGCAGCGCGACGCGCTCCTCGATACCACCACCGCCAGCCTGAGAAATCGCGGGTGTGTCCTCCGCATCCGGTCCGACGGTCAGACGACCATCCTCACCTTCAAGGGCGAGACACAGCCGGGCACGATGAAGATTCGCGAAGAGCACGAAACCGTTGTGACCAACGCTGAAGCCCTGGGCCATGTCCTGGACGGACTCGGGTTTCACGTCTCGTTCCGCTACGAAAAATATCGTGAAGAGTTCTCGGCCCCGGGCGTCGTGATTGCGATCGATGAAACGCCCGTGGGTACCTTCGTAGAACTGGAAGGCGACGAGACGGCCATCATCGCCATGACGCAGGCTCTCGGCCGCTCCGAGGCGGACTTCATTCGTCAGTCGTACCGGGCGCTGTTCGTCGCGGGGCGCGAAGCCGCCGGGCTGACCGGGCCAGACATGGTGTTCCCCGCCAGATGATCCCGGCGCTCGTGCTCACCGCGGGCCTTGCCACTCGCCTTCGTCCGCTCTCGTGCGTTCGCGCCAAGGCGGCGTTACCCGTGGGTGGCCTTCCGCTCGCGGCGCGTATTCTTCGCCAGCTTGCCACCGCCGGCGTCACGGATGCGGTCCTGAACCTTCATCACTTGCCGGCATCCCTCACGTCACGGATCGGCGATGGGTCGGATATTGGTGTCCGCGTGCGGTACTCGTGGGAGGCCAAGGTGTTGGGGTCCGCCGGGGGGCCGCGCAAGGCACTCTCGCTCCTCGGTGCGTCGAGCTTTCTCATCGTGAACGGCGACACGCTGACCAGCTTCGACATCGCCGCCCTCATTGGCGATCACAAGCGGTCGGGCGCGCTGGTGACGATGGCCGTGATACCGAATACGATGCCCGAGCGCTACAGCGGCGTGGCGGCCGACGCGCACGGACGATTCGTGGGCCTGGTCCCGCGAGGCTCGCCGTTGCCGTCGTTCCACGTCATCGGCACACAGGTAGTCGAAGCACTGGCATTTGCGCGGCTCGACGAAGACGTGCCTTTCGAGTCCATCGGCGCGCTCTATCCGGCGCTGGTACGCGATCGCCCCGACGCGGTGCGTGTACATGTATGCGCCTCGAGTTTTCTCGACGTCGGCACCGTCCAGGACTATGTCGAGACGTGTCGATCGCTGGCGCAGCCCGGGGCTTCGCTGATCGAGCGCGGCGCACGCACCAACGTCCATCCCGCCGCTCAGGTTCACGACACGATCGTGTGGGACGATGTGGAGATAGATGAAGGGGCGCGCGTGCACAACTCGGTTGTCACAGATGGGGTTCATGTGCCGGCAGGCAGCCAGTGGGACAACGTGATTCTTCGTCGCGCGGATGGCGCGTGTGGACCAGGTGAACGGCAGGTCGGAGAGCTCGTCGTGACATCTCTCGGACCAGCATGACCGGCAGCACGACGGCCGGGAATGATGCGGCCGCGCGTTTACAGCGCTATCTCGATCGCTCTGACGAGTCGCTACGCGCTGCATCTGGAGACCAGACCCATGTGCGGCGGGTTGTCGTGACGTCATTGACGGGAGATGCGTCCGATCGGCACTACTTCCGAGTTGAGCGCACCGGTGAGCCCTCGCAGGTGGCGGCGGTGCATGCCGGACCGATCGCGTTCGAGTCGCTTCCCTTTGCGATCGTCGGCAGATTGCTCGCAGCGATGCCTGTGCGTGTGCCGCGCATCCTCGGCCATGATGACGAGCTGGGCGTTGTAGCACTCGAGGATCTGGGCGACGTGACGCTTCAAGCCCACCTGACGCTCGCGGGGGCAGACGAGCGCGGCTCGTTGTACCGCGACGCCATCGACATCATCGAAACGCTGCAACGACGCGGTCGTGAGCTGCATTCACCGCTCCTGCTGCCCTATCAGCTCGCCTTCGACGCGGAGAAGCTAATGTTCGAGCTGCGCTTCTTTGCAACGCATTTCCTGGAGGCGCATCGCGGGACCGTGCTGTCGGATGATGCCCGACACAATCTGGAGCGGGAGTTTTCGGCCATCGCTGACGAGTTAGCCTCGGAGCCGCGCGTGCTGTGCCATCGTGACTATCACAGCCGCAATCTGATGTTGCACGACAGACGTCTGTGTGTCATCGACTTTCAGGACGCGCGAATGGGACCAGACACGTACGATCTCGTCTCGCTGCTGCGCGATGCGTACGTGGACTTCACGAGCGAGCAGGTTGACGGGCTCATCGAGACATTTCTGACGACTGCCCGCATCAGCGGCACGGCCCGCACCGACTTCAGACGCAGGTTTGACCTGATGGCCGTGCAGCGCACGCTGAAAGCGCTCGGCACGTTTGGATTTCAGGCTACCAGCCGCGGGAACGCGAGCTATCTCGAGAACGTGCCGCGGACCCTCGCGGTGCTGCGCAGGACGATCTCCGCATATCCCCGCTTCCAGTCGCTGCATCGCCAACTGGCTGCGTTCATCCCGGAACTCGCGTAGAGCATCCCCGAACTTGTGTAGGGCGGGTCTGTAGACCCGCCGATCCTCCCATGCGGACGATCAATTAAACGTCACCACGTGCGTGTGCGCCTGATCGTTTGATGATTCTTTCTGCACCCGCGTCCCTGCGCTGATCTGCGTGAGCTCGCTTTGGCTCAGCGCCGCCGAATGCGTGTGGTCTCCACCACGAAGCTCGAGCGAGATCGCATTGCCAGCCGTGAGCTGAGCCGCCGTGATCTCCGCGGTATGCGTATGACCAGCGCTCGTGCTGACCGCTCCAACCTTGCCTCCCGGTTGCGGGGATGGACCCGTGACACTGCCGCCGCTGTCACTACCACACCCGGTAATCGTGATGGTGACACCAGCCAACATTGCCAGTGCCGTCTCAACCGTGAACTCACGCCTCGTCACTGCCTTGTGGTTCCTCATCAGGAGCCCTCCTCGCAGTGAGGTTGATCAGAACGCGTGCCATCCGGCAGCAAGTCATGCTCGCTCTCGATGATGATGCGCAACGCTGGTTGAATCGCGAGACGGTTACGAGAGACGGAGATGGTTACGTTCCACGTCCCGGATGTTGCGGCCGCGGGGCTTTGTGGCAGGGGCCAGTTCGTGTGCGTGCTGCAGTAAGATCGGGCTTCGGCGCCAGCCCGGATCGTCAACCCAGTGTCAGACGCTCAATTCGGTCTTTCCACGCATCTATTTCAGGACGCGCTGCTCTCCCGCGAGCATCTCGTGCATATTGCCGCGCACGGGTTCGACTGCGTCGAGCTGGTTGCCACGCGCTCGCATTTTGACTATCGCAGCGACGGAGCCATTCGGGACCTGGCGGAGTGGCTGTCGGACACACGTCTGGCGTTGCACACGGTCCACGCACCAGTCGTCGAGGCGATGCGTGGGCGCACGCCGGTGGGCTGGTTTTCAAATGCCTCCAGCGACGAGTCCCGTCGTCTCGCTGCATTGGACGAGGCGCGCGCAGCTCTCACCATCGCCAGGACCATTCCGTTCGAATTCCTCGTCGTCCATCTGGGCGTCCCTGCATCGGCGCAGCTCGGCCCTGGCGACAACCAGCGGAATGCCGCGCGGCGCAGTGCCGAAGCCCTCGTCGAGTCAGCCGCAGACGCCGGCGTGCGTGTGGCGTTCGAAGTGATCCAGAACCCGCTGTCGAACGTCGACGCACTCGTCCGCCTGATCGAGGAGGACCTCGACGGCTTGAACGCCTCGCTGTGCCTTGACTACGGGCATGGACATCTGACGGGAGACCTTGCCGAGGCCATCGAGGCGGCAGCCGGCCACCTGGCGACGACCCACGTGCACGACAATGACGGACGCCACGACGCCCACCTGATGCCGTACGCCGGCACCATCGACTGGGACTGTGCGATGACGGAAACACAGAAGATCGGATATGAAGGCGTCCTGATGTTTGAAATCGAAGGCACCGGCGACCCCGCCACCGTGCTCGCGCGCGCCGCCAAAGCACGCGACCGTCTGGCGAACGCGCTCATCACGTTCTAAGATTGCCCGAGCCGGGTCTAAAGACCCGGCCTACGTACTGTTTGACGAGGACCGGGCTAGGTTCCTAGCACCTAACCCCTAGCACCTAGCACCTAGCCCCTGTCCCCTAGCCCCTAAGCCCTAACCCCTATGCCAGCACGGATTGCCGACATCGCCAACTACGCCGGCCAGCAGGTCACGATCGACGGTTGGCTCCACAATCGACGGTCGAGTGGCAAGCTCCACTTTCTGACTGTGCGTGACGGCAGCGGCTTCATCCAGGCCGTGATGTCGAAGGCGGCGGTTGGTGACGAAGCCTTTACGCAGGCGGATCACCTTGGACAGGAGTCGTCTCTCTCGGTCACCGGCACGGTGCGGGCCGACGCACGCGCTAAGGGCGGCTACGAAATCGACGTCGCCAGCCTCGACATCCACTCGGTCGCGCACGACTATCCGATCACGCCCAAGGAACACGGCGTGGACTACCTCATGGATCGCCGGCACCTCTGGATTCGCACCGAGCGTCAGACGGCGATCCTCCGCATCCGGCACGAAGTCATCGACGCAGTACGCGACTACTTCAACAGCCGGGGCTTCATCCTCTGCGACACCCCGATCTTCACGCCGGCCGCCTGCGAGGGCACGACGACGCTGTTTCCCGTCCAGTACTTCGACGATGAGACGGCGTACTTGACGCAGAGCGGACAGCTTTACAACGAAGCCAATGCGATGGCGCTCGGCAAGGTCTACGCGTTTGGTCCGACGTTTCGCGCTGAGAAATCCAAGACCAGGCGGCACCTGACTGAGTTCTGGATGGTCGAGCCGGAGATGGCTTACGCGGACCTCAACGACGTCATCGCGCTCGCAGAAGGCCTCATCGTGGCCATCGTCTCGCGTGTGCTCGACAAGCGTCGCTCGGAACTGCAGCTACTCGAACGCGACATCTCGAAGCTCGAGAACATCGTCGCGCCGTTCCCTCGGATCACGTATGACGAGGCCGCGCAACTGCTGAAGGACAAGGGGCTGCCGTTCGAATACGGGACCGATCTTGGTGGAACCGACGAGACCGTGCTGTCTGAGCACTTCGATCGACCCGTTTGCGTGACGCACTATCCCGGATCCGTGAAGGCGTTCTACATGAAGCCCGACGCGGTGCAGCCGGACAAGGCGTTGTGCGTGGACATGCTGGCGCCCGAGGGCTACGGTGAGATCATCGGCGGCGGGCAGCGTCTCGACGATCTCGATCTGCTCCTCCAGCGAATCAAGGAACACAACCTCCCGCAGGAAGCGTTCGAGTGGTACCTCGATCTCAGGCGCTACGGGACCGTCCCGCACGGGGGCTTCGGCATGGGCATCGAGCGCTGCGTTGCCTGGATCTGCAAGCTCGAGCACGTACGCGAGACAATCCCGTATCCGCGTATGCTGTACAGGTTATATCCCTGATCGCCGGGTCTGAAGACCCGGCCTACGTACTGTCACCAACCAATGAAAATCGGCATGGTTTCGCTCGGCTGCCCCAAGAACCTCGTGGATTCGGAGGTCATGCTTGGCTTGGCGCAGCGTGCGGGTCACGAGCTGACGCGCGACCCGGCCGACGCGGACGTGCTCGTCGTCAACACGTGCGCGTTCATCGACAAGGCGAAGCAGGAATCGATCGACACGATCCTGGAGATGGCCGAACACAAGAAGAACGGCCGATGCACAACGCTCGTGGTCGCCGGCTGCATGGGTGAGCGCTATCGCGATGAGCTCACGCGCGAGATTCCCGAGATCGACTTCGTGCTCGGCACGGGCGACATCGAATCCATTGTCAGCGCCATCGGCGCAGGAAACGGCGCAGCGCCGACGACACGCGCGAACGGCCTGATCCCGCTCCTGCGTGTGGACGGAACAACGGTTGCCTCGCCGGGTCTAAAGACCCGGCCCACGTACTCACCGGGTCTAAAGACCCGGCCCACGTACTCACCGGGTTTGAAGACCCGGCCTACGTTCGAAACCGACCAGCCACTACCGACATACATCTACGACGCCGATACGCCGCGCCTGCTCGCAACGCCCCGGCACTACGCGTACATCAAGATCGCCGAAGGCTGCGACTATAAGTGCGCGTTCTGCATCATCCCGAAATTGCGCGGTCACTATCGCAGTCGCTCGGAGGACTCAATCCTACGTGAGGCGCGATCGCTGGCTGCCCTTGGCGTGAAGGAGCTGCTGCTGATCTCCCAGGACACCAGCTTCTTCGGCGTGGATCGCGGAGAACGCGGGGCGCTCGCTTCGCTTCTGCGCGCGCTCAACCTGGTCGACGGCATCGAGTGGATCCGGATGCTCTACCTCTACCCGACGACGATCGGTGACGATGTGCTTGCGGCGATGGCCGAGAGCTCGAAGGTGTGTAAATACATCGACTTACCGCTTCAGCACGCCTCTGATGCCGTGCTGAAACGGATGAAGCGACCCGGCACGCGGGCGGTCTATGAGCGCCTGCTGGCCAGAATCCGGGCAGCATTGCCGGGTGTGACGCTGCGTACGACGTTCATTGTCGGTTTCCCCGGTGAGACCGAAGAGGATTTCGCGCAGTTGCAGGACTTCGTGCGGGCGGTTGAGTTTGACCACGTGGGCGTCTTTACCTACTCCCACGAGGAAGGGACGTCGGCGCACACGCTGGTCGATGATGTGCCGGACGCGACCAAGCGGGCGCGTCAGCGGGCGCTCATGGCGACGCAGAAAGCCATCGTGGCCCGTAAACAGCGGGCCCGGGTCGGTGAGACCGTCCGCCTGCTCGTGGACGGGCCTTCAGATGAGCATGATCTGGTCCTGCGGGCTCGTCTGGAAGGGCAGGCTCCGGACATCGATCCTCTCGTGTATCTGACCGAATGCGACCCCTCGGCTCACCAGGCCGGCGACTTCCTGACCGCGACCGTCGTGGGCAGCAAGGCCTACGATCTCTTCGCTCGTCCGCTCTCGACAGACATCTCCGCCGCGGTCCCAGAGGTAGTCTGAGAAGGCTACCCTCGTTGTCCGTAAGTTATCGCGTGTGATAGTCTTAGAGGTCGTCATCTAGCCAAAGTGGTACGCGAGTGGGCTTGTGCCCACTCTTTTTGTTTGGGGGTGCTTGCTCGTGCCCCTGAAGGATGGGTTCCAGGTGCAACCGCTGGAGCAAATTCGCGCGATTGCGACGCGAGTGGCGGCGGCCCGTGGTCTCGAAATCTGGGATTTGCAGAGTCGGCGCGAAGTAAGCGGTCATGTCGTGCGCGTCGTGCTCGATCGACCCGGTCCCGCGGCCACGCCGGAGGACAGCGTCAGTATCGAGGACTGCGCGGAGGTCAACCGCGAGCTCAGCACGATTCTCGACGTGGAAGATCCGTTGCCGTTCGCGTATACCCTCGAGGTGTCGTCGCCGGGGCTGACTCGCGCGCTTCGACAGGCGGAGGACTACCGGCGCTTCGAGGGACGGTTGGCCAAGATTGTGGTGCGTGAGCCGGTGGACAACCAGAAGGCGTTTGAAGGACGGTTGCGCGGGATCGACGGCGAGACCGTCGTACTCGAAACGTCCAACGGGCGTCGCCACCGGTTGCCGCTGGAGCTGATTACCCGCGGACGCCTGGAAGTGGAATTTTAGTGGGCCGTTGAACCGAAACGATCATGCACAACCCGCTGTTGCAGACGATAGAAGCGCTGGCCAAGGAAAAAGGCATCGAGGCCGAGACGATTATCACGGCCATTGAGGACGCGGTCCTGACCGCGTCGCGCAAGTATTACAAGACGAACGAAAACCTGAAGACGCGTTTCAACTCCGAAACGGGCCAGGTCGATCTGTTCGCCATCAAGCACATCGTCGCGGACCTTACCAATCCGGACACCGAAATCTCGCTGAAGGAAGCCCAGGAGCTGTACGGCGAGGAAGCGGAAGTGGACATGGAGATCGAGTTCCCGAAGCGCACGGACGTGCTCGGGCGCATCGCCGCGCAGACGGCGAAGCAGGTGATCTTCCAGAAGGTCCGCGAGGCCGAACGCGAGAACATCTTCGCCGAGTACAACGACCGCGTCGGCGAGGTCATCAACAGCATCGTCAAGCGCTTCGAGAACGGCGATCTGGTGGTCGAGATCGGACGCGTGGAAGCCGTGCTGCCGCGCAAGGAACAGTCGCGCGCTGAAAGCTACTCGCCGGGTGAGCGCATTCGCGCGGTCATCAAGGGCGTCAGCCGAAGCGCGAAAGGTCCGCAGATCGTCCTGTCGCGCACCGATCCGGCGCTGCTGATCAAGTTGTTCGAGCAGGAAGTCCCCGAGATTTACGACGGCACGGTGATCATCCGCGGCTGCGTCCGCGAGGCCGGCGACCGCGCGAAAGTGGCTGTCTACTCGCGCGAGCGCGATGTCGATCCCGTCGGCGCCTGCGTCGGCATGAAGGGCACGCGCGTGCAGGCCATCATCCGCGAGCTGCGCGGCGAGAAGATCGACATCGTCGAATGGTCCGAGGATTCGATCCAGTTCGTGACCAACGCGCTGAGCCCCGCGAAAGTGCAGCGCGTCTCCATCACTGACGAGAGCGACCGCGTGATGGAAGTGGTCGTTGAGGACATGCAGCTCTCGCTCGCCATCGGGAAGAAGGGCCAGAACGTTCGACTGGCCGCCAAGCTCACCGGCTGGCGCATCGACATCAAGAGCGAAGAAGAGAAGCGCAAGGAAGTCGAAGCCGAGTTCGGAGCGCTTGAGGCGGGCGACGCCGGGGAGGCGGGTGACGCGACCGACGCCGGCGCAGCCACCGAAACGGGAGAAGCCCCGCTCGAGACCGCGAACGACGGCGGGACGGCGGGAGACACCACGGAAGAAGCGTCGGCTGGTGCGGATGCACCCGCCGACGCAGGTGGTACCGAGAACGCTTGATGGACGCGTGGGGCTCCGTCCCCGCGCGAGGTAGGACGCAACGTTGGCAACGGTTCGGATTTACAAGGTCGCGGAGCTACTCGACACGACGAGCCAGGAAGTTTTGGCTCTGCTCAAGCGCGATCACGGCATCGAGCTGAAGAGCGCCTCGAGCACACTCGAGGAAGTCGTCGCACGTTCCTTCGTTGAGCGCGTCGCGCGTCAGCGCGGCACCGCTCTGCCCTCGGGGGACATCTTCGCCGACACGCCCGCTCCGCCGTCGAAGGGCGCACCTGGCAAGAAGCCGGGACTCGTCAAGAAGGCCGAGCCGGCAAAGCCAGCCGCACCGGTGCTCGGCCCTCCGCGCCTGGTCAAGACCATCAAGCCGGCGACGCCGGCCTTGGCTCCCGGTGAAGAGGAGTTCCCCGACATCTCCGAGGCCGCGCCTCACGTCGAGACGCCACAGGTCGAGGTGGAGCCCGTCTTCGTGGCGCCCCCCGCGCCATCTGCCGAAGTCGTGGAATCGATCGCGCCACCACAGCCAGTTGAAATAGAAGTACCCGAGGAAGCGCCAGCGCCCATGGCGGCTGCGCCCATGGTCGAGGAGCCCGTCACGCCGATTGCCGCCAAGCCCGATACCGTTGCCCCAGAACAGCCGCAGGCACCGACTGGACGCTTCGTACCACCAACGATCCGCCTGCGCATCGAAGAGCCGGGCAGGGTTCCGCAGCCCGCTCGACCGACGATGCCCGCCAAGCGACCGCTCGTCACGCAGCCGCGCATGATGCATCCGCCCTCGGCGACACCGCCGGTTGCGACCCCACGGCCCGGTCAACCTTCTGCGCCCGGAAGCGGGCGACCGGGCGCACGACCGCCCTATCAGGGACCGGCACGTCCGACGACACCAAGCATGCTCGGAGGCCCGCGCCCCCTGCCGTCGCAGCCGGTCCGCACGCAGCCGGGACTACCGCCGCGCCCGGGGATGCCTGGCTCGCGTCCGCCGTTCGGACAGCAGCGTCCGCCGTTTGGGCAGCAGCGTCCCGGCACCCGACCGACGCAAACCAGACGCGAGCGTCCCTCCGCCCCGGCGATACCGGCGGCGCCTGTCGCTCCGCCTCCGGTCACGCGCACGATCACGCTCGCCGAAGGCATGACGGTCAAGGATCTGGCCGACAAGCTCGACGTACGCGTCAAGGACGTGCTCGCGCGCCTGTTCACGAAGCGCATGATCATGACGATCAACAGCACCGTTGACGTCGAAACGGCCAAGGACCTCGCTCGCGATTTCGGCGCCGACATCGAAGTACGGAGCTTTGAGCAGGAACTCGTCTCCGCCGAGGTCGATGACACCAAGCCTGAGGATCGCCTCGTGCGCGCCCCGGTGGTGACGGTCATGGGTCACGTCGATCACGGCAAGACGTCGCTCCTCGACGCCATCCGCGAAACGAAGGTGGCCGAACGCGAAGCGGGCGGAATCACCCAGCACATCGGCGCCTACCACGTGGACGTGGGCGACGGCCGCAGCGTTGTGTTTCTCGATACTCCTGGCCACGCTGCGTTCACCATGATGCGCGCGCGCGGCGCCAAGGTGACCGACGTCGTCGTCCTGGTGGTGGCTGCCGATGACGGCGTCATGCCGCAGACGCGCGAAGCCATCGACCACGCGAAGGCAGCGGGCGTGCCAATCGTGGTGGCGATCAACAAGATCGACAAGCCCGGCGCGAATCCCGACAACGTCAAGCGCGAGCTGGCCGAATTGAACCTGGTCCCGGAGGACTGGGGCGGCGACACGGTGATGGTGCCGGTCTCGGCAAAGAAGAAGGAAAATCTCGATCAGCTCCTCGAGATGATCCTGATCTCCACTGACATCCTCGAGCTGAAAGCGAATCCGAAGCGCAACGCGTCGGGCGCGGTGCTCGAAGCAAAGCTCGATCGCGGCCGTGGCCCGGTAGCCACGGTGCTGGTACAGGACGGCACGCTGCACGTCGGCGACAACTTCATCGCCGGTCCCGTGGTCGGCAAGGTCCGCGCGCTGATCAACGATCGCGGGAAGCCCGTGCGGTCGGCCGGTCCGTCCACGCCGGTCGAAGTACTTGGTCTGACGAGCCTGCCGCAGCCAGGCGACCCGTTCCAGACGGTGACCGATGCGGCGAAGGCACGGCAGATCGCCACCTTCCGTCAGGCCCAGGCGAAGGATCGTGCGCTCGGCGCCAAGGGCGGACGTCTCACGCTCGAATCTCTGCGTGAGCAGATCGCCGAAGGCGGCGTGAAGGAACTGCCCCTCATCGTGAAGGCAGACGTCCAGGGCTCCACCGAGGTCCTGGCCGACACGCTGGCAAAACTCTCGGACGAGAAGGTCAAGATCCGGATCATCCGCGCGGGCGTCGGCGCCATCAACGAATCCGACGTGCTGCTCGCCTCGGCGTCGAACGCGATCGTCATCGGCTTCAACGTCCGTCCCGATCGCAACGCCGCGGAAGTGGCCGAGCGGGAAGCCGTAGACGTCCGCTTCTATTCGGTCATCTACAACGTCACGGATGAAATCAAGAAGGGCATGACCGGCCTTCTCGATCCGACGTTCAAGGAAGTCCGCATCGGCGCTGCCACTGTCCGCGAAGTCTTCAAGGTACCGAAGATTGGCGCAATCGCAGGATGCCTGGTCACCGAAGGACGCATCACACGCAGTGGCGAGACCACCGCGCGCCTGCTCCGCGACAACGTCGTGGTACACGAGGGCAAGATCGGGTCGCTGCGTCGCTTCAAAGACGACGTGAGCGAAGTAAAGAACGGCTTCGAGTGCGGTATCGGCCTTCAGAACTACAACGACATCAAGGTCGACGACGTCATCGAAGTCTTCACGATGGAGCGCGTCGCGGTCACCGCGTAAACGCGCCTGGTCTCTGAGGACTCATGGCCCAGGGGCATCGTCCCGACCGCGTCGGTGAACAGATCCGCGAAGAGCTGAGCCAGATGCTCAGCCGCGGCATCGTTCACGATCCCGGCATCGGCTTCATCACGCTCACTCGCGTCAAGTCGTCGCCCGACCTGCAGGTCGCCCACGTCTACTACACGACGATGGGCGATGAGCGCGCGCGGCTGGCCACGGCGAAAGCCCTGGAGCGCGCCACGCCGTTCCTCAGGCGGGAGATCGGCCAGCGCATTCGCCTTCGCCGCGTGCCGCAACTGGATTTCCGATTCGACGAATCGGTGATCCACCAGGACCGAGTCGAGCAGATCCTGCGCGACCTGCACAAGGAAGACGCCGCGCGTGCGACGGAGCAGGAAGGCGTGCCTCCCGTACCCGATGATCACGAATAGCCTCGCCTCTCTTGCCGAGGTCGCCGAGGAAATCCGCACACGCCAGCGATTTGTGATTGCCTCGCACGTGCGTCCCGACGGCGATGCCACCGGATCGCAACTGGCAATGGCGTATGCGCTTCGAGCGCTTGGCAAGGACGTGCGCGTCGTGAGCCGCGACAAGCCCCCGCTATCGCTCGCCGACTTCCCCGGCGTGGCCGATGTGGAAGTGGTCTCGCATGTGGACGACCCCGGCGATGCGGTCATCGTAATGGAGTGCGGCGAACTGGCACGCACCGGTGTCAGCGGCCTCGATCGCGGCTTCGTGATCAACATCGATCACCATCTGGGCAACACGACGTACGGCGCCCTCAACTGGCTCGATCTTTCTGCCGCCGCGTGCGGCGAGATGGTCTTTGCGCTGATTCGCGAGCTCGGGGTTCCCCTCACGCTCGAGATCGCCACCCACGTCTACGTCACGATCCTCACCGATACCGGTTCCTTTCACTACTCGAGCATCACCCCGCGCACCTTCGAGATCTGCCGAGAGTGCATGGAGGCGGGCGTGCAGCCACCGGCGATTGCACACAGCCTCTTCAACAACGGCACGCTCGGCCGCCTGCGCTTGCTGGGCGCGATTCTCGGCGCGATGGAGATCGATTCCAGCGGCCGGATGGCGACCTTGTATGTGGACCATCAGATCGCGCGCGACGCCGGTGGGACCTACGAAGACATCGAAGGTCTCATCAACGAGCCGTTGACGGTCAAAGAGATCCAGGCGGTGCTCATGTTCAAGGAGCACGCGCCGCTTGACTGGCGAGTCAGCATGCGATCGAAGGGAACCACTGACATCAACGCTGTCGCCAGACAGTTCGGCGGTGGTGGACACAAGAACGCCTCGGGATGCAGCGCCACCGGCAGCCTGACCGACCTGAAGCCGAAGTTCCAGACGCTCATCCTCGAGCAAATCGACAGGGCAACGCGCTGAGCGCGGTGATCGAAGGCGTCCTCGTGGTCGACAAACCCGAGGGCATGACCTCGCACGACGTCGTGGCGTTCGCGCGACGCTCGCTCGGGCAGAGTCGTATCGGACACACGGGGACGCTCGATCCGTTTGCGACTGGAGTGCTGCCCCTGGCCTGCGGCCGCGCCACACGGCTCGTCCGTTTCATGTCCGCTGCGGACAAGACGTACGAGGGAACCATCCGTTTCGGGCTCGTCACGGACACCTACGACATCACGGGCACCGAAGTCGCGAGAACGGATGCTCGCCCATCCGCCGACGCGGTGCTCGCAACCATTGAAACGCTGCGCGGTGAGCCGTTGCAGACTCCTCCGTCGTTTTCGGCAAAGAAGGTCGGGGGCCGGCGCGCGTATGACCTGGCCCGAAAGCAGGAACCAGTCGCCCTCGCCCCGGTGGCGGTCCGATTACGTCACGTGGACATCATCAGCCTGACGCCGGAGCGCGCGCTCGTGCGACTGACCTGCTCTGCCGGGTACTACGTCCGATCCTTTGCCCACGACCTCGGGACGCGCCTGGGCGTCGGGGCCTGCCTCGAGACGCTGCGACGGACGCGGAGCGGTCACTTCGAGCTCTCGCAAGCCATCACCCTGAGCGCTCTGGATGCCGGAGGCGGCCCGCACGCCCTCATCCGCCTGGAGGAATTGCTCCCGGAACTCGACGCGGTC
>Ga0075430_100002589_pt1 | contig 15092 bp, 5 predicted proteins | sample RhiMetdeltSRZDD4_FD_75294 | JGI IMG/M metagenome (GOLD analysis project Ga0075430, IMG submission 75294) | Populus rhizosphere microbial communities from Tennessee, USA - Rhizosphere MetaG P. deltoides SRZDD4 | ecosystem: Host-associated > Plants > Roots > Rhizosphere > Soil | place: USA... | reverse complement strand
ACCTTCGAAGGCGAGTACCACCTTGTCCGAGCGAGTGCCAGGCTGAATCCGGAACGTGATGCGACGCTCCTGGTCGCTGACGGTCTGGATCTCGTATTCGACCTTCGCCTGCAGGTAGTTGTCGTCCATCAACCACTCGCGCAAGCGATCCGTTCCGGCGTCCGCACGCTGTTTGTCGAACACGCCGCGATGCCACTGGGTCTTGACTTCTTCGACGACCTTCCCCGGAGGCGTGACGCCCATGAACTGCAAATCCACTTTCGGTCCGGTCGTCACGGTCAACGTCATCCGCGCCTGGTCCGCCTCTGCGCCTCGCTCGAGGCGAACGCGCGACTGCAGGTAGCCTTGATCCACGAAGGACTTCTCGACTCGCTGAGTGCCGTTACGAATTTCAAAGAAGTCGTAGCGGTCGCCCGCTTTGATGCCGAACTCTTTACGGACCAGGGCCTCATCTATGCCGGCCGGGACATTGACCGTGACTTCTGCGACGTCGGGTTGGGGGCGTGCAGAGCGTCGCGGCTCCGGTTGGCCACCGAAACGGATATCGTGGCGGAAGTCCATCCGGTAGCTGCTGTCTTCCTGACGGACTGCGCGTGTCTGGAATCGACGCGTGACGTCGTACTCGGCAACCCAGATCTGATCGTTGCTGTCCGTCAGATTCGTCGAGTAGACCAGCTTCAGCTCGTCGGTGAGTTCCTGCCCGACAGTGAGTCGCGCGCTTGGGTCCGCTTCGTCGGCGATGAGCGTCGGCTCCAGCCTGACTTCGCTGAGCCCGGTTGCCTGCTGCAGCCCGCGACCGAGTGAGGACCCGACCCGGCCCGCAAGGTAGGAGAGCACCTGGGCGCGGGCAACCTCGTACTCTTCGCCCCGCATCTGGTCGAGCGTCCGCCCGGTGACGAGCAGGGCCATGATGTCGGGCTCCGGCAGCGAGGGGCTGGAAGTGAGCGTCGTTTCCGTGTCGCCAGGCGTGCCCGTGACCGCGATGGTGACGTCGTACGAACCCGCAGTCGTATTGAGCAAAAGATCGAACGCGGGGAAGATTCGCCGTTCATCCGCGAACGTCAGGACGCCGCGCTCCGTCTCGTACCGCCGTTCGTTCAGTCGGATCTCAGATCCTTCGACCAGCGTCAGCTCTCCCAGAAGACCGGTTTCGTACGGGGTGCCGACGACAGTGAGGTCGGCCTCGACCTCGGCCTTGGCGAGGTTGTTGTCGACCAGGATCGGCGTCGCGGTGTTGACGTCGATATTGAATCGAATGCGTTCGAGGAGTGGATTCCGTTCTTCCGTCAGATCGAGCTTGCGCCGGGCCGTCATCGCTGCCAGCAACCCGGTATCGAAATTGATGTCGCCCGTGAGCCCGGCCTCGTCGATGGTGACCTGACCGCTGACGAGGATGTCGTCGCCGTTCTTGGTGATCTTGATATTGGAGTCTGAGATGCTGCGGAGATCGAGTGGCGCGTCGTAAGCGATGTCCATCGCCGAAATTTCCAGGTTGACGTCGCTCAGCATTCCCTCGCCGAGTGTCACGTTGCCGGAGCCTTTGAGCGTGCCGCCGTTCACGTCGGCCTCGAGTCGCGTCAGGACAATCTGTTCCCCCTCGAGGTTGACGTGCGCGTTGATGTTCTCGGCTGCCACATTCGGCTCATCGCTGACGGCGCGCGCATTGACCAGATCGACTGAGCCCGTGATTTCCGGATCCGCGATCGTGCCGCGAGCCATCAGCTTCAGCGCGGAATCGCCCTCGGCGTGAATCTGATCGGTCAGCAGCGACGCCGCGGCGACATTGATGCCGCCATCGACATCCACGTTCAGCGCGCGATCGCCCACCAGTCCGACGTTCCCGCTGGCGTGAATCTCGCCCGCCGAACCAGACAGGTTGAGCTGTTCGATCTGCGCTGCGCCGCCGGCGATCGTGATGAGCGATGCCTGCTGTTGCGCCAGGTTCAGGCCGCTGAACGCGACGTCGACCTCATGGAACGTGATCTGCCCTTTGATTGCGTCGATGTCGGCGCTCGCAGCCGCGACTTCGGCTTCCGCGCTGACACGCCCGCTGAGTTGAGCAGGCGCGCCCGGAATCGCCGACGGATCGAGGCCCAGGAACGCCGCTTTGAACGTCGCCGGACCGCTCATGCGCGGGATCTCGACGGGAAGAGGCGGCAGCAACTCGAGTGGGACCTTGCCAGAAGCCTCCAGCGACGCCGTGCCCCAGTTCGCGCTCAATTGTTCGATATCCGCTTCACCGTTCTCGACCCGCGCTCGAAGCGTGATATTTGAGAAGCCAGGCTCGAGGGTCGGCGAGAGGATCAGTCCGTTGTCGACAGTCAACATCAAGGCGGGGTCGATCCGTTTGAGCGTGCCGCGGAGCGATCCGGTCAGTTCAACGGAACCGTCGGCCGCAAGGTTCGTCTCAGGGGGAAGGTATTGCGCCACCGTCGCGAGATTTCCACGCAGGTTTACGTCAATCTCACCCGGTGCCGCCTCTTCGGTCAGAGGCAGGTCTCCGGTGACGGTCAACGATGCGTCGCTCGCGACTACCTCGACTTTGTCGACAGTCAGGCGCTCGTCCGCATACTGGATTGGCGAAGGACTGGTCACCTTGAACGGACGGCCGTTCCACATGCCCTCGAGTGCGTCGAGTGCGACGGTCGCGCGTCCCTTCTCGGGTTCCGCTAAATTGCCGGACGCATCGATGGTCGCGCGTAACTGGCCTTCGAGCCCCGCCATTCGCGGCGACGTTGTTTCCGGAGCGGTCTGAAATGGAAGTGCGGCGAGATCCAGGCTTTCGGCGCGCACCTTCACCGTGGCTGGCCACGGTTTCATCAGCCCAATCAGTGCATCGGCGTCGAGGTTGAACCGCTCGGACGACGCCGAGATCGTGGCCTCGTTGTTTTTGGCAACGGCCATCACGATGACACGACCAAGTTGAGCGGTGCGAACCGACTCTTCTCCCGTAGATGCCGACGTGACCGGTGAGTCGAGCTCGAGGGCGTTGACGTCCAGGTCGACGGTGCCCTCGGGTGAGTTGATGTTGCCCGCGCCTTTGCCTGTCAGTTGGAGGTCACCTCGAACGCGCTGCCCATTGGGTAGCAGAAGCCCAACGAGCCGCACACCTTTTGACTGGAGATCAAAGGTGTACATCTTCGTGTCGAGGTCGTACGTGCCGGTTGCGGTCAGTCGCCCGGGCTGGTCGGGCTGGGGCTTGTCGACGACGAGTTCCGTGAGAGTCAGCTCGCGACCGTCGAGCCGGATATCAGCTGTGAGTGCTCCGATCGGCTCCTCGTAGGCAACGAGGTTGGAGCCTTGTGCCGTGAACGTTGCCACCGGTCGCGTAGTCGTGCCGCCAACGCTGCCGCGGGCGCTGAGCATGCCCGCGATTTGTACGCCGGCCTGGTTCATCGCCTGGAGGAGGGATTGCAGCTCCAGGTTGTCGGCCGACACCTTGAGATCGATCGGCTGGTTAGGGCCGAGCCCCACGCGACCATCGAGGTGAGCGGTGGCCTGCTGCCAGCTAACGTCGGCGCGATTGACGGTGACGGCACTCGGCTCATACACCGCCTCGGCATTCAGCGCGAGCCCCTCCGCCGTGCCCACCTTGAGTGCGGGAGCACTGACCTCGGTCGTTGCCCTTGGCGCGTCGATCGCCCCGGCCAGGCGCGCGTTGACCTCGACGCCGCCGCTGACCGGCGTGGGGAGCAGCGACCCGCGTGGCCTGCCAGTAAGCGCTTCGATCGCCGAGGTCAGCTCGCCGAGGTCGGCCGAGCGTCCCGTGATCGCGCCCTGCAGCCGGCGATCGCTCGTGACCGCAATCGTCCCGTTGACTTCACCGCCCGGCACGACGATCTGCTGCAATTGGGCGTCAACGCGACCGCCGTTTCCGCGTGCCCTGATGCGGCCACCGAGCGGCATCGCCGAGCGCGACGTCGCGGCCGCCGTCGGCCGCAGGGTTGCGTCCGCCACGCCTTCGGCTTTCAGGTAGTCGAGTCCGGGCCATTCAGCCTGCAGCTTGCCGTTGACGCGCGTTGCCGCAACGAACGGCAGTCGGAGCCCTCGCATGAGCGTCCCGGCATCCACGTTGTTGATGTCGGCCTGTGCGTGCGACTGCCCCGCGCCATCGAGCGCGACATTGCCCTGACCCGTGACGCCGCCCCATGGTCCGCGGATCTGCAGCGACGAGACGGCCGCCCGCCGCGTCGCGAGATCGTAGCTGCCGTTGACGTCGAACTGAATGTCGTTCAAATCTCGAAAGCGAACGTCCGACCCGGCGACGCGCGCTTCGATCGCTGGTGTCGAGAGCGGTCCCCTGGCGGTGGCATCGATGTTCACAGCTCCGCTCAGCGGGTCTTCGAGCTTGGCCACCGTGGCCAGGCGCATCGCATCGACGTTGGATTTGATCGCGAGGTCGGCGACCGGAGCATCGAACTCTTTGATGGTGCCGGTCACTGCCAAGTGAGAGCCGGCCGTGTCCACCTCGAGTCCTTCGATCGAGACATCGTCTTTGCCGAGGTCAACCTGGCCGGTCAGTCGATCGATCGGGAGCTCACGGTCGCGGGCCTGGACGGTACCTTGAGCCGCCTCGACGTGAATCTCGTGCCGATCGGTGAGATCGTTTCCACTGACCTGGATGGAAGAGACCGGCAGCTGCGCATCGACCTGTTGCGCGCGATTCTCGTAGCGGACGTGCGCTCGATCGATCGCGAGCGAGGAAACGAGGTAGTCGAGCGGCTTCTGCGGTTCGTCAGGATCTCTCGGTGGGCGAGGCAGGTTATCGCGACCCTGCTCGTCGACGAAATAGTGGATGTCGACATCATCGACCGCGCCTGACTGGACGACGTAACGGCCACGCAGCAGCTGAACCAGGCTCAGATTGACCTGCGCGCGGCCGATGGTGGCGAACACCGGCGCGTCGGGCCACATCGTCGAACGGACGCGAACGTTCCGCAGGTTGACCGAGGCATTGAGGACGTTGTAGCCGAGCTGGTCGGTGCTGAATTCGATCTGCTCCCGCGCCAGGAGCGCGACGACTTGCTCCGTAATGTAGCGACGCGCCGGCGGGGTGTGAACCGCGATGAGGGCGATGATGACGAGCGCGCAGACGAAGGCGGCAAATATCCCGAGTCCACGAAAGACCCGATTTCGCCGTCTCGGGCTTCGGGATTCGGTTGAGTCGCTCTCTTCCACAGTCGACCGAGGGGTGCAATAGCCGCTCCAGTGCTAATCGGCGCGCTCGCGAGCGTGATCGCCAACGATGCGGCTTGTCGAGCTAAAGCAAACCATTCTCTTTTACCAACTTTCACCCGATCGCAGGGCCGGGGCTTGCGAATGACGACGCCGATGCCCTGAGCGACCGTCGGCGGGCGTCACCGGCACGCCTCGTTTCGCGCCGAAGCGGACTCGATGTCCTCGCGCGAAGACGGAGGAGTTGGAGGTTGGGTGTTGACGCGTTTTTCAGTGGCTACGTCGTCGAGACGTTGATGAGGGCGCCGCCAGGCACGCGACTGAGCGCGTTGGTGTCGGACAGCGCCCCCTCGAGCGCCCGCCGCGCAATGAACGTGTGTTCACGGGCCAGGCTTTCAGCGCGCGTGCCCTGGCGCAGGCTGATCGCTTCGATGATCGAGCCGTGGTGCAGGTTGGCGATCGCGAGCATCTCGTCAGAGTTCGGCAGCACGGAGGTGGGAAACACCATCGCGCTCGGCGAAGCGAATGGCAGCGAGCTGACCTGTTCGATGCTGCGGCGCAGCATCACGCTCTTGGCCAGATCGACAAGCGCGGCATGAAACGCCTCGTTCAAATCCATGTACTCGGACAGCGAGTCGATGGTCAGACTCTTCAGCGCTTTCATCTGCGCGCCGAGCTGACGCAGGCGATCGAGCTCGGAGACATCAGTCAATCGCTCCACCGCCAGACGCGCCGCCGTGCCTTCGAGTACGGCTCGCACCTCGATGGCATCGAGCACTTCGGCGATCGTGAACTTCCGTACCGCGAACCCACCGGTCGGCACCACGTCGAGGAAGCCAATGTGCGCCAGTCGCTCGAGCGCCAGTCGAATGGGCGTTCTCGACATGCCGAGTCTTGCCACCAGCGGCAATTCCGAGATGCGCTCGCCTCGCTCGAACTCGCCGAGCAGCAGCATCTCTCGCAACCCGATAAACGCGCGGGCAATCTGGGAGGCGACGACATCGCCGGTTCGCCCCGCCTGGTCTCGGGTGAAAGGGACCGGTGGCTTCGACATGCCGTAATGCTACCCGAGTTACTACATTCCTCGTGAGAGGCGGCGCGCGGTCAGTCCCGTAAACAACACCGTCACACCAACGAGGGCGGCGATATTGATAGCGGGCCCGAGAATGCTGGGCGTGGCATGGAGCGCCAGCTGATTGAGGTGAAATGCTGGGGAAAACAACGCAACCCAGCGAATGCTGTGTGGCAGCGGGAAGAACAGGCCCGACAGATACATCAGGGGCAGATATGCCAGATTCACGAACGCGGGGGCGGCGCGTCCACTGACGCGCGCACCGATGAAGAGCCCGATGGCGCAGAAGGGGATTGTGCCAACCACGCCGATGAGCGCGACGCCAACCGCCTGGCCCATCGTCACCGGCGCCCGGCCCACTAGCAGCGTTTCGAGGGCAATCGCCGTCGCAATCAGGACGGCGAACGATGCGGCCATCAGCATCTTCGCGACCAGGTAGGCGCCTTTCGGCATTGGCAGCGCGCGTTTGAGAGCGATGAGTCCTTGCTCCCGCTCGAGGGCGAGCCCCATACCGAATCCGAAGAGTGCGGGCCCCATGATGCCCATCACGGTGAAGGCGGTGAACAGATACGGACCAGGGGGACGCACAGACCCGGACTCCGGAATCATCGTGCCGAAAAGCAAGTACAGAGCGGTCGGGATGAGGAGGAACGGACCGGCGAATGCCGGCGCGCGCAGCGTGCGCAGCAACTCGTATCGCGCCTCGGTCATGTACGCGCGAATCAAGTGGCGGATAGGCAGCAGCGCCCCGGGAGGAAGGACATCGACGCGTGCAGGACCACGCCGGAGATGAGCGCGAACCCTCGGACAGCGTCGAGGGCATGGAGGCGTTCGGTCGTCTGCACGGACGTTTCCTTGGACGGAGGAGCGGAACGCAATGTTCAGACAGTGCCAATCCGAACCTTGCGTTGATGCGTAGGGCAAAGTGAGATGCCGAGAATGACGGCCACGCTCGCTGGACTGCTGCTGTTGAGCGCGTCAGTCGCCGGTGCCCAGTCGCATGGTCGTGTCATTGGGCAAGTGCTCGATCAAACCGGCGCAGTTCTGCCTGGCGTCACGATTGATCTCGTCGTCAACGACATGGAACTGACGACCACGACTGATGGCGAAGGTCTCTATCGCTTTGAGGGCGTGCCGGCCGGCACGGCGGAGGTCACGTTCCGACTGCTCAACTTCAGCGTGCTGAGGCGCATCGTTCGCGTCCCCAACGGAGACACCGTTGCGTCCGACAATACGCTGACTCTGTCGCTCAACGCGGACGTCGTCGTTACCGGGAACGGCGCCTTCCGCAACATCGTTGACGTGGAGAATCCAGCCGAGAACCTGGTTGGCATCGCTGCGGCCGCAAGTCAGGGCGCCGTGACCGCAATGCAACTCGACGTTCGGCCGATCAGGCGACCGGGCGAAGTGCTCGAGACAGTACCGGGGATGGTCACCAGCCAGCATAGCGGCGAAGGCAAGGCCAATCAGTACTACTTGCGGGGGTTCAACCTCGATCACGGCACCGACTTTTCGACCACGGTGGCGGGCGTTCCGGTCAACATGCCGACCGGCGCCCACGCTCACGGCTACTCCGACGTGAGTTTCCTGATTCCCGAGCTCGTCAGTGGAGTGCAGTTCAAGAAGGGACCCTACTTCGCGGACGAAGGCGACTTCTCGGCCGCCGGCGCCGCGAACATCAACTACGTCAATCGACTGGAACGTCCTCTGTTCGAATTGAGCGGCGGCGACCAGGGATGGAGACGCGCCATCGCGGCTGCATCGCCTCGCGTGGGTGAGGGCTACTTCCTGGGAGCCCTCGAGCTGAATCACAACGACGGCCCTTGGATTCGCCCCGACGATTACCAGAAGGTCAATGGTGTCTTGCGGTATAGCCGCGGCGACAACCGCAATGGCTTCTCTGTCACGGGCATGGGCTATTGGGCCGACTGGGACGCGACCGACCAGGTTCCCGAGCGCGCGATCACGAACGGGCTGATCTCGCGGTTTGGCGCCATCGATTCGAGCGACGGCGGCAAGGCGAACCGACAGAGCGTCGCGGCTGAGTACCAGCGGTCCAGCGGGCCGTCTTCAGTGCGGGCGACCGGATTCGTGCTGCACAACAGCCTCAATCTTTTCTCGAACTTCACTTACCTCCTCGACGATCCTGACCACGGTGATCAATTCGAGCAGGCAGAACGACGCACGGCGGCGGGCGGACGTCTGACCTACCGGCGGCTCGGGCACTTTTACGAGCGGCACACTGAAAGCGCCGTCGGCGTGCAGGTGCGCAGCGATTGGCTCGATCCCGTAGGCCTGTATCACACGCAGGCACGACAGCGACTGTCAACGACGCGCGAGGACCAGGCGGGTCAGACGCTCGCCGGCGCGTTTGCGCAAACAGAGATCGAGTGGACCCGGTCGCTACGAACGACCTTCGGCCTGCGCGCGGACGTCTATCGTTTCTCCGTCACGTCGGACCACCCGCTGAATTCCGGCGACGGCTCCGATGGCATCCTCAGCCCGAAATTTGGTGCAGTGCTCGGACCGTGGTCAGGAACAGAGTTGTACGTGAACGCCGGCATGGGGTTTCACAGCAACGATGCGCGTGGCGCGGCGATCCATGTTGATCCTGCCAACGGTGAATTCGTCGATCGCGTCACGCCGCTCGTGCGTGCGCGTGGCGCCGAGGTGGGCTTGCGAACGGTACGGGTTCGCGGGCTGCAGTCGACGGTGGCCTTGTGGTATCTGGGTCTTGATTCAGAGCTTCTCTTTGTCGGTGACGCCGGGACCACAGAGGCGGGACGTCCGAGCCGACGTGTCGGCGCGGAATGGACCAACTACGCCCGCCTGCGGCCGTGGCTGACCGTCGATGCTGATCTTGCGTGGACGCACGCGCAATTCAGCGACGACGATCCGGCCGGCAACTTCGTGCCGGGCGCGCTCGATCGAGTCATTTCCGCTGGCCTGACCGCGGAAGGGCGACACCCGGTTTTCGGCAGCCTTCGTGTCCGCCACTTCGGACCGCGTGCGCTGATCGAAGACGCCAGCGTTCAATCCAGGAACACCACGTTGTGGAATGGGGAAGCCGGATACCGGCTCTCGAACAAGTCGCGCGTGGTGTTCGAGGTGTTCAACATCTTCGACGCCGAAGTGTCGGACATCGACTACTTCTACACGTCCCGTCTTCCCGGAGAGCCCGAAGACGGTGTCGAAGGCATACACCTCCATCCCGCGCTTCCGCGATCCGCATGGGTCGGCCTTCAGGTGTCCTTCTAGTTTCCTTTGAAGTTGGCCTTCGATCGTCCGCAACGTCAACCACCAAACGAGTAGTCGAACGTCACCGTTGGCACCCAGCTCGCGTTGAGTCCGACATCTGTGACCGGCCGCAGAACGTTGGCCGTAATCAGCCAGGTGCCGGACACATTCCACTTGAATCCTCCGACCACGACGATCCGATCGGTGGTCTCTTCGACTCCAGTCAACCTGACCGTATCGACACCGATGAGGCGCGGATGTGGAACCGTCGTCGACGACAGCCGGCCGAGCCCTTCGACGCGGCGCCCGAAAAGCTCACCCACCACGGTGAAGCGCGGCGCCGCTGCGACCGTCAGCGCCGCACCGTATCCGAGCGCGTTGGAGATCCCGTGAAGCACGTACGACATCTCGCCGTGAATTCCCACCCGATCGCCCTCGACCGAGCCGATGACGCGCGGCGCGAAACTCAGTTCTCCAGCGCCAAGGAGATTCGTTTCATCGCCGGTCGGAAATCGTGTCTCAGCGCCGACGCTGACGCCGCTCGCGCCTTCGCGATACACGTTGTATTTGACGCGTGCCACGATGTCGCCCAGTCCCGAGGCCGAGGCCGCGCCGGTGGCTTGCAGAAACGACTGGCCGCGATACGTATCGAATCGCTCTCCCTGCAGATTCAATCGCACGAAGGGGATAGCGACACCGACATCGAGACGGTCGGTGATGCCGTAATTGCCCGTGACCGTCATCGCATCGGTCCGGATTCGCAGCGAGACGGTCTCGACGTCGAACGGCGCGGTATCGCCGCGCAGGATCGCGGCCGTCGAGACGAGCGTTCCGTCGCGGAGGTTGCGCCCGTCGATGGTCTCGTACATCGTGCTCTGATAGCCGATACCAAACGAGGCACGATTCTGCCCGGCTGTCAGCGATCGCTCGGTGTAGAAGGGGCCGAAGCTGTCGCTCGATCGAATGACCGTGCCGAGCGAGGTATCCAGACGATAGGTGAAGCCTCCGGACGAGGAGGACACAGGCAGCGTCGCCAGTTCCTGGGTCAGGAATGTCGCAATTGTGTCGCGCGTGGTTGCTGACGCCTGTGCATCACGGTCGAAGTCGCCGGTGATGATCGTCCGGTTCGTCAACAGAAATGACAGCACGTCAACGGTGGTCTGCTGGGCGCTGGCCGGAGTGATGCCGATCCCCAACAGGACACACGTCGCCCCCGACGCAACCAGTCTCGTTCGGACGCGCGTCGTTCGGCTGCGAGTCATCGTCATTGCCTCACCTCAAGCGCTCTCGGCTTAGGATGTCATGGTCCCGGGGTCACTGCGTAATCGTGAATGTCTGGCCGCCGGCGACGATGATGCCGGACCGACTCGCACCTGAATTCGCCGCCACGGTGAAAGCTACTGTCCCATTGCCGGTACCGGCGGCGCCAGAGGTGATCGTAATCCACGACGCGGCTGCGGCAGCCGTCCATGCGCATCCGCTTGCTGCCATTACCGTGAAAGTGCCCGTACCTCCGGCCGCGGGCACAGTGGCGCCCCCCGAATTCAGCGTGTACGTGCAGCTCGGAAGCGCCGCTGCCTGGTTGACGGTGAACGTCAGGCCGGCAATGGCAATCGTGCTCGAGCGCGCGGCGCCCAGGTTCGGAAGCACGAGGTACCCGACCGTGCCATTCCCATTTCCACTGGTGCCAGTGCTGAACGAAATCCACGACGCGCTGTTCGAGGCGGTCCATGCGCACCCTGCCTCCACCGCCACAACAATGGAGCCGGTTCCTCCAATTGCCGACACTGAGGCGCTGGTCGGGTCGATCTTATACGCGCAAGTCGGCGCTGGCGCGGCCTGCGTCACGGTAAAAGTCCGGGTCGCGATTGTCACAGTGCCGGTCCGGGCAGCACCCGTATTAGCGGCGATCGTAATCCCGACAGAGCCATTGCCGCTGCCGTTCGCCCCGGAGGTGATCGTGATCCACGGAGCGTTGTTGACGGCAGCCGTCCAAGTGCAGCCGGCCGGGGCAGTAACCGTCACCGGGTTGATTGCGCCGCCAGTCGCGCCGACATCCAGACTGGCAGCACCGATCTCGTACGTGCACGTTGGCGCCGCCAGCGCGGCCTGCGTCACAGTGAATGACCGGCCGGCAATTGCCACGGTGCCGGATCGAGCGGCACCCGTATTGGCGGCGATTGTGATCGCGACGGAGCCATTGCCGCTGCCGCTTGCTCCGGACGTGATCGCGATCCACGGGGCGTTGTTGACCGCAGCCGTCCAGGTGCAGCCGGCCGTGGCCGTGACCGTTACGGGGTTGATCGCCCCTCCGCTCGCTGCGACATCTAGACCGGCCGGACTGATCTCGTACGTGCACGTAGGCGTCGGTGGCGGCGTGGGTGCCGGCGGCGGCGTGGGTGCCGGCGGCGGCGTGGGTGCCGGCGGCGGCGTGGGTGCCGGTGGTGGCGTGGGTGCCGGCGGCGGCGTGGGTGCCGGTGGTGGCGTTGGTGCCGGTGACGGCGTTGGTGCTGGTGATGGCGCGGGTGATGGGTTTTGGGACCCCTGCTGCTGGCTGACAGTGTGAGTGCGATCGCCGATCGTCAGTGTTCCTGTCCGTTGCCCGCCATCGTTGGCCGCCACGCGGAACGTCACGGTGCCGCCGCCAGTGCCGCTTGCCGACGACGTAATCGTCAGCCACTCGGCATTGCTTCGTGCCGTCCAGGGGCATCCGCTCAAGACTGAAACGGTGACGCTGGCGTTACTTGCGCCTGCCGCCACCGTTTGCGTTTCCGGGTCGAGCGCGAAGCGGCACGGCGCCGCCTCCTGCATGACGCGGACACGGCTATCGTTGATGACGACCTCGCCTTCCCGCATTGACGGCACCGGGTTCGGTGCCGCGCGGAAAGCCACCGTGCCATTGCCCTGTCCGGATGCCGGCGAGAGCTCGGAAAGCCAACTCGCCTGCGTCGATACCGTCCAGGCGCACTCAGGTTGAGCTGTGACGGAGATGGTCCCGGCACCGCCGTCGGCGACGACGTTGGGTGGCCCGGCGACTGTGAGTTGGCACTTCGGCGGCGTCGGCCCGATTGTGACTTCCGACGTGGTCTTCGAATCACACCCCGCAACGATCAGTGCGACCGTCGCGATCAGGCCCGGCAGAAAAGAAGGATATCGCGGGCAGGGAGTGGCGAATTCAGAGGTCCATCGCGGTCCACGTGTGAAAGGCATCAAAGCTTCGCAGCACCCTGCGCTATCCGGCTTTGTGCATACCGTGCGCCAGCGATCTGTCGAGGTGTTCTTACTGTTGAAACGGGTCCACTGCTGATTTGCGATGGTCCGCCGCGGAAGTTTTTTCAAAACCGCAGGCAGGAACGCGCCAAGCCCGGCTGTCGTGTGGATCCAGACCTACGTCCGCACGACGCGCCGGCAATCAAACGCTGCCATAGCGAGGCGGAGGGTCAGAAGCGCAGTCTCGCTACGTTACGCTCGCGGGCGAATGGATGGGAAGAGTGAAGCTGAAGGTCGCTCCACGGGGCGCATTCTCTTCTGCCCACAGGCGGCCACCATGCGCTTCGACGATCGAGCGGCTGATTGAAAGTCCGACGCCGCTCCCGGATGGTTTCGTCGTGTACGCGAGCGCAAACATGCGCTCCCGATCGACGCCGCCGAGACCGACTCCGCTATCTCGCACAGACACCGTCACGCTGCCACCAGGGCCCAGAGACGAGAAAATCTCTATCTGCCGTTCGTCCGCAGCGACGCCTTCCAAGGCCTCGATACTGTTGACCATCAAGTTCAACAACACCTGTTGTAACTCGACGCGATCTCCATAGACCGGCGGCAAATCGGCTCCAACCGTGGTGATCAACCTGACATTGCTTGCCTGCAGGCGCAAGCGCGCGAGCGACTCCACGTCGCGGATGATGGCATTGAGATCGAGCGCCGTCATCTGGATCGTGTGATGTCTGAACAGTTCGCGATTGCGCCGAACGATCTCGTTGGCCCGCTGACCGGCTTCGACGACATCTGACAGGGCAGCACGAACTTCGGAAAGATCTGGTGTCGAGTGGCCAAGCCAGCGCAGGCACGTTGACGCGTTCACGAGTATCCCGGTGAGCGGCTGCCGGATCTCGTGTGCGATGGAAGCAGCGAACTCGCCGAGTGCGGTCAGTCGCGACAGGCGTGAAAGGTCGGCCTGGGTCTGGTGCAACGCCTGCTGCGATCGCTTTTGATCGGTGATGTCGCGCACCACCGCCAATATCTCATTGCTGCGGCATGGGACCACGCGTGCTTCGTAGTGACGGTCGCCGTCAATCATCGGCAACGCGTATTCGACGATGATCGGCCCTGGTTCACGGGACAGCCTGTCGAATGCTGTAGCAAACGAGGCCGCCACGTTCGCGGGCAGTACCTCGATCATGTGACGTCCGATGAACGATGCTGATTTGGTAAAGAGCTGAGACGTATCGGAGGTGTGATAGTCGAGGTACACGCCCTCTTTGGTCAGGAGGAACATCATGTCTGGCGCGGCACTCAGCATCGCGGCGTTGCGCGCCTCGACTTCGCGACGTCTCGAACGTTGAACGACCAGGGCCGCGATCATCAGACCCTGGAGGATGAGCAGCGTGATGGCGCCGACGATGTAGCCGCGATACTGGTCCCACGCCGTCGGCACGCGAAATCGAACGTCCGATCCGGCCGGCAGACGGGCGGGATCGATCTTCCATCGTTCGAGCGCGCGCCAGTCGAACATCGGCGCCAGCGTGGCGCTGGTCGCTTGAAGAGAGTCGGGTCGCGTGCCGGATAACAGGCGCAGCGCCAGCTCGCCGGCCTGTGCGCCGATAACTTCATGGTCTGCCAGATACCCGCCGACGATGCCCTGACCGAAATAGGTCCGCGCGATGCTGTACATCGGAACCGACGAGACACGGGCCAGCAGCGAAGCGGCCTCGACGGGATCCAACGCGCGCTGGGACGAATCCTCGGCATGTCGAACGTAAAGGACGAGGGACTTCGGTGGAGCATGCGAAAGCTGGTCAACCAGAGCCGAGGTCGGCAGATCAGTCAGGTACGTGATCGTCAACTCGTGTTCGAACCGTTCGAGCTCCTTGCGAATGATGTTTTCTCGGGACTTGCCACCTGCGTTGGGGAGGCTGGTGACCACGAAGACCTGTCGGGTGTCGGGATGAATGGCTCGCATCGCTTCGAGCGTTTTGCTGTAGACACCGACGATGAAAACACCGACGACACCAGGCGTCGAGCCGTCTGCCGCCGCGTCCATGGGCTCGAAGGCCGTGTAGACGATGGGCACCCCGGCAAAGAGTGACCGGTCGCCCAGCAGGAACTCAAGCGGGGTCTCGGCGGCCGCCACGATTACGTCAATGTGGTGGTGGGCGTACTTCTGCCGAATGTAGTCACGCAGCAGCCGCGTCTGCTCCGCTTCCGGGAATCGATCGACTTCGAGATACTCCGAGTAGTATTCAGGACCGCCCTGCGAGTCTGCCCGCAGCGCCCGCAACAGGCCTTGCTCGTACAGCACGTTGGTCGGATAGTCGCGCCCATACCAATACAGCGCCAGCAGGTTCTTGCTCTTGGTGTTCGCCCCTTGCGCGAGTGCCAGCGACGG
>Ga0075430_100002588_pt1 | contig 15093 bp, 10 predicted proteins | sample RhiMetdeltSRZDD4_FD_75294 | JGI IMG/M metagenome (GOLD analysis project Ga0075430, IMG submission 75294) | Populus rhizosphere microbial communities from Tennessee, USA - Rhizosphere MetaG P. deltoides SRZDD4 | ecosystem: Host-associated > Plants > Roots > Rhizosphere > Soil | place: USA... | reverse complement strand
GCGCACCGCGCGCGCCTTTGACGCCGGCGTCGTCGGCGTGATCGCGCAGGGCTGGCTGCGTCATTTCGCCGCCGACGGCGAGGTTTCGCCACGGCCCTGGCCCGAGCCGGCCGCCGACCTGGAAGGCGTGCACGTGCTGTTCCTGTCGATCCACGACGTCGGCGGTGAGGTGGCCAAGGCGCGCGAGATGCTCGATCTGGTGCCGATGGTCGCGCTCACCCGCGGCTGGCACGGCATGGACCTGATGACGCGCGACGCCGTGCACTCGGTGCCGACGCTGCCGCGGAAAGAGGTCGACCCGACCGGCGCCGGCGACGTTTTCGCGGCGGGGTTCGTGCTGCGCTACGCCGAGTGCAACGACCCGCTGGAGGCGGCGGCCTTCGCGTCGTGCACCGCGTCGTGCGCGGTCGAAGGCGTCGGCACCTCGACGCTCGGCGACCGGGCCGAGGTCGAAAAGCGCCTGGCCCAGCGCGAAAAGCTCATCGAAGACGGGGAATGGGACGAGTGAGCGAGCGAACCGAGTCGATGCGCGAGACCGTGCGCGCGCTCTACGATCGGAACCGGCAGCAGGGCCACGCGCCCTGGTGCGGGCTCGACTACGACTTCATCTGTCCGTCGAACGGCACCTATCCGTTCCAGTGGTTCTGGGACTCCGGCTTCCACGCGATCGTGCTGACGCAGACGGACGTCGCGCGCGCGCAAGCCGAGCTCCGCAGCCTGCTCGCGAACCAGCAGCCCGACGGCTTCGTCGCGCACGTCACCTTCTGGCAGCGCGAGCGCTACGAAGAGATGCTGAAGACGTACTCGATCGCGTATCGCACGCCGCACCTCTCGGACTGCATCCAGCCGGCGGTGATCGGCGAGTCGCTCGAGTACGTCGCGCGCCGCGGTGGCGACGCGAAGTTCGTCGCCGAGCACCTGCCGAAGGTCCGCCGCTACTTCGACTGGCTCGACCGGATGCGCGATCCCGATCGCGACGGCCTCGTCGCGGTGCTGCAGCCCGACGAGTCGGGGCTCGACCAGGCGCCCAAGTACGACGAATACTTGAAGGTGTCGCCGCTCGAGAAGCGCCACGAGGCGTTCACCGAAGCCTGGGAGCGCGTCGCCAACCCGTATCAGGCGGTCGGCCGCGATCACGAAAAGATGTTCGCGCTCGACGTGTTCGTGGTGGAGGACGTGCTCGTCAACACCATCTACGCGCTCGGCCAGGCGGCGCTCGGCCGGCTCCTCGCCGACGCCGGCGATGCCGCTGGCGCGCGCGATTTCGAGGTGCGCGCCGCGCTCACGCGCAAGAGCCTCTTCGAGAAGTGCTGGGACGAGAAGGCTGGATTGTTCTTCGACCTGGCCGGCAACGGCGAACGCAAGCTCACCACCAACAGCGTGTCGTCGCTCTTGCCGCTGGCACTCCCCGAGCTGCCGCAGGAGCAGGCCAAGAAGCTGATCGCGCATCTCGAGAATCCCGCCGAGTACGCGGCCGCCTACCCGGTGCCGACGGTCGCGATGAACGAGCCCGGCTACGATCCCGGTGTCGTGGGTCGAAGCCTCGTCTACCGTGGGCCGAGCTGGATGAACACCAACTGGTACCTGACGCGCGGCCTCCGGCTCCACGGCCGTCCCGACCTCGCCGACACGGTCGTGGATCGCTCGCTGGCTCTGGTGGAACGCGAAGGCTTCCGCGAGTACTACAACCCCGGCACCGGCCAGGGCAACGGGGCCAAGGACTTCTCCTGGACCGCTCTCATTCTCGAAATGCTGGCGGAGGCCGACGCGTCGCGATGAGGCCGCGCCGGCTTCTCGCGCTGGCGCTCCTGACGACCACCGTCTCAGCACGAGCCGAAGAGCGCACGATCCGGCTTCGCTACACGCCCGAAGACGCGATGACCGGACGCTACCAGTACGTCCCGTTCGACGTGCCGGAGGGCACGACGCGGATCGACATCGCGTATCGATACGACAAGGCCGACGGCGCCCACGCGATCGACCTCGGCCTCTTCGACGGCTCGCTCGAGCTGGGCACACGCGGGCTGCGCGGCTACAGCGGCGGCGCGCGTGACGAGGCCTTTGTGGCGCTCGATGCCGCGACGCCCGGCTACTGGCCGGGGCCGATTCCGGCGGGCCGCTGGCACGTGCTGCTCGGCCTCTACAAGGTCGGTCCCGCGGGAGTCGACGCCGTTGTGGTCGTGAAAACCTCGCGGAGCGCGGTCGCCGGCACTGCGAACGGTCTTCCGCCCCGCTCCTCCGATCCGCTACGCAAGGGCGCGGCCTGGTACAGCGGCGGTCTGCACGCGCACACCGTGCACAGCGACGGCAGGCTCACGACGCCGGAGCTGGCGGCCGCGGCGCGCGCCGACGGGCTCGACTTCCTGGTCATCACCGACCACAACAACACTGCGCAGCAGGTCGACCGCGTCGACGTGCCCGATCTGCTGACGATCAGCGGAGAGGAAGTGACGACTCCGGGCGGCCACCTGAACGTCTGGGGGCTCCGCGGGCCGCGAGCGTTCGTCGACTTCCGGGTGCTCCCGGGTGACCCGCGGATCCAGGATCTGGTGAACGCGGCGCACGCCGCGGGCGGCTTGGCGTCGATCAACCATCCGTACGCCGACTGCTTCGCCTGTGCATGGACGCACCCTGTGCCCGAGGAAGTGGACGCGATCGAGATCGCCAACCGCGACGCGCAGACGCTGGCGCAGGGGCTCGCGATGTGGGACGTGCTGCTGCGCCAGGGCAAGCGCGTGACCGCGGTCGGCGCGAGCGACTACCACCGCACCGGCGAGAACCCGATCGGCTCCGCCAGCGTCCGCGTCTGGGCGGAGGAGCTCGGGACGCAAGCGATTCTCGACGGGCTGCGCGCGGGTCGCGTCGTGGTGATGGCCGACGGCCGGACCCCGCCGCCGTTCTTGCGACTGCGCGCCGCCGGGCGCGTGGCTTCGCCGGGCGACACCGTTTCGCTGAAGCCGGCCGAGCGGATGGACATCGAGGTCGCAACCCCCGCGCCGGCGTATGCGGGCGGCCGCGTCGATCTCGTCTGGCGCGGTGAGCTGGTGGCGAGCGCGAAGCTGGGCGACCGGCCGGCCCACTTCACCCGCTGGGCGACTGCCGACGGGTACCTGCGCGCCCATGTCCACTCGGCGAGCGGAGCCCCGCTGGCGATCACGAATCCGATCTTCGTGAAGATCGCCCAGTGAGGTGCCGCGCGGCCGCGCTCCTCGCGTTCGCGCTCGCCGCAAGCGCCGGGGCGGACGAGCCGCTCGTCACACCGATCCGGATCGGCCGCAGCGACGCGCCGATCGTGCTGAGCATGTGGGCGCAAGCCGACTACTCGCACCTGGCCTCGCGCACCAGCATCGCCGAGACGTTCACCGCGATCTACGGCGAGTGGGCGCGCGAGCGGCCGGACGTGCGGATCGACATCTCGGTGATGCCGGCGCTCGAGATGCACAAGGCCAAGTTGCTGCTGGCGGCCAGCGCCGGCCGGTTGCCCGACATCGCGTCGATCGACAGCTACTGGATGCCGCTGTTCGAGCCTGGCGTCGAGCTGCAGCCGCTGAACGCGAACTGGCCCGCCGAAGACCGCGCCGACTTCCTGAGCTTCACGACCGAGACGCTCTCCGACGCGAAAGGCGACGTCTACGGCATCTGGCACGGCACCGATTGCCGGCTGCTCTACTACCGCAAGGACCTGGTGCCGGTGCCACCGCGCACGTGGGCCGAGCTGCTCACGACCGCCACGCGGGTCGCGAAGGAAAGGGGGATTGCCGGCTACCTCTTCAACGGCGGCCGTTGGGAAGGGGCCGTCTTCGACCACCTGCCGATGTTCTGGGGCCAGGGCGGCGAGCTGGTCGACGGAGAGGGCCGGCCGATCTTCGGCGCGCCGCCACACCGCGAGCGAATGGTCGCGCTGCTGTCGTTCTTGCACGAGGCCGTCGCCTCGGGGGCTTCGCCGCGCGCGGTGCTCGCCTCGAACGACTACAAGCAGATGTCTTCGGCCGCGATCGCCGGTGACGTCGCGATGTTCCTGGGCGGTAACTGGCAGCTCGCCGAGCTCAAGGACGGCCTCGCGCCGGCCGAGTTCGCCAAGTGGGACATGGCGCCGATCCCGCAGCGCGCGCTCGGGCCCGCGCCGACCGGAACCGGCGGCTGGATCTGGGTGGTGTTCTCGAAGGACGAAAAGCGCCGCCGCACGGCGACCGAGCTCTTGCGCTACATCGAGTCGCCCGCGAACGTCGGCCGGATCGCGCGCGAGACCGGCCACCTGCCGGTGCGCCAGAGCGTCTATCGCGACTTTCCGTTCTTCCGCGACGATCCGTGGCTGGCGCGCTTCGGGGCCATGCTCGGCGAAGCCCGGGCGCGCCCCGCGGTCGCGATCTATCCCTACCTCTCCGAGCAGCTCCAGGTCGCGATCGGCGACACCATCGCCGGAACCGTGAGCGCGGAGGTCGCGGTCGACCGGGCGTTCGAGAAGACGCTGGCGATGGATCTGAGGCTGCGCGCGCCGCGCCCGCCGAAGAGCTTCGACGGTTGGCGGCTCGTGCCGATCGGTCTCACGGCGCTGCTGGCCCTCGGCTTCGCCTGGGTCGTGCGGCGCCGTTCGCTGCTCCTGGCCTGGCTCGCGCCTGCGCTCGTTTTCGTCGCCCTGGTCCAGGTGTTTCCGATCCTGGACCTCGCCCGGCTCGCGCTCTCGGACACACGCACGGCCGAGGGTGCGTCGCGCTACGGGCTGGAGAGCATCGGCGAAGTGGTCGGCGACCGCGAGTTCCACGGCATGATCGGCGTGACGCTCGTCTTCGTCGCTGCCTGCGTCGCGCTCCAGCTCGGCATCGGCCTCTTGCTCGCGGTGGCTCTCGACTCGGCGCGGCGCGCCGACCGGCGCGGCACGCTGGCGGTCCGAGCGGCGGTGGTGAGCGCCTGGGTCGTGCCGGGCGTCGTGGTCGGCGTGCTCTGGAAGATCCTGCTCGTGGAGAACCGTTCCGGGATCGCGAGCTACCTGTTGTCGCTGCTCGGCCAGCCACCCTGGCCGTGGCTCTCGTCCCCGTCGCTGGCGATGGTGTCGCTGGTCATCGCGAACACCTGGCGCGGCTCCGCGTTCAGCATGATCCTGCTGTTCGCGGCGATGATGCGCGTGCCGCGCGACCTGCACGAAGCAGCCGACCTCGAGGGCGTCTCGGCTGCCACGCGCTTCCGGATCGTCTCGTGGCCCCAGATCAAGGGCGCCGTCGCGCTCAACCTCGCCCTGATCACGATCCAGACGCTCAACACCTTCGACTTGATCCTGCCGCTCACGGGCGGCGGGCCCGCGCGCGCCACCGAGGTGGTGTCGCTCTTCATGTATCGGACCGCGTTCATGAGCCTCGAGTCCGGCCGCGCGGCCGCGGTCGCGGTGGTGATGCTCGCGCTCAACGTGGCTCTCGCGCTGGCGGCGCTGCGCCTGATGCGGCGGCAGGACGGCGCGCGATGAAGCGGCCGGCCTTCGGCCTGATGGTGCTGGCGGCGCTCTTCGTTTTGCCGCAGCTCTGGCTGGTGTCGCTCGCCTTGAAGACCGGTCCCGCCGTGTACGAGTTCCCGCCGCGGTTCATACCGCATCAGCCGTCGCTCCAGAATTTCCGCTTCGTGCTCGAGAAGACCCAGGTGCCGGTCTACCTCGCGAACAGCGCGACCGTCTCGGTCCTCGCCACGCTGTTGACGCTCTTCGTCGGCGTGCCCGCCGCGTTCGTGCTCTCGCGCGAGCGCTTTCCCGGCCGTGAGCGGTTGTTCGCGCTGCTGATGGTCGTGCAGATGGTGTCGTCGATCGTGCTGCTGGTGCCGATCTACTCGGTCGTGGATGCGCTCCGGCTGCTCGACTCCCACTTCGGTCTCGTCCTCGTCTACGTCGGGATCCAGCTTCCGTTCACGATCACGGTACTGACCGGCTTCTTCGACGCGCTGCCGCGAGCGCTGTTCGAGGCGGCCACCCTCGACGGCGCCTCGCGCGCGCGCACGCTCACTCGTGTCGCGCTGCCGCTGATCGCGCCCGGTCTCGCGGCGACCGCCATCTTCAATCTGGCGGCGTACTGGTCGGAGTTCGGCCTGGCGTTGGTGTTGCTCGACTCGCAGCAGCGCTTCACGATCCCGATCGGGCTCTACAGTCTTCAGAGCGGCTACGAGACGGAATGGCAGATCGTCGCGGCCGCGAGCCTGATCGGGATCCTGCCGGTGATGGCGATGTTCGTGCTGTTGCAGCGCTACTTCGTCACCGGCCTCACCGCCGGAGCGGTCAAGGGATAGACATTGGCGATGACGAGCGAAGTCCACGTCGTTTCGCACACCCACTGGGACCGCGAGTGGTACCTGACCTTCGAGGAGTACCGGCTGCGGCTCGTGGATCTGGTCGATCGCGTGCTCGAACGGATGGACGCCGACGCGCGCTTCCGCCACTTCCATCTCGACGGCCAGACGATCGTGCTCGAGGACTACTTGGAGGTTCGCCCGGAGCAGGAATCGCGCGTGCGCGCGCGCATCGCCGAGGGGCGCCTCCTGGTCGGTCCCTGGTACGTGATGCCCGACATGCATCTGGTGAGCGGAGAAGCGCTGGTGCGCAACCTCACGCTCGGCCATCGCATCGCGGAATCGTTCGGCGGCGTGATGAAGGCCGGCTACACGCCCGACCCGTTCGGCCACGTGGCGCAGATGCCGCAGATCCTGCGCGGCTTCGGCCTCGCCGACGCGATCCTGTGGCGCGGCTTCGGCGGCGAGCGCGCGGAGTACCGTTGGGAAGGCCTCGACGGCTCGTCGGTGCTGCTGCTGCACCTGCCGCGCGAGGGCTACTGCAACGCGATGCGACTGCCGCTCCTGTCCGCCGCCGACCGCGAGCGAGCCGCGCGCGAGCTGATCGAGCGCGAGGCGGCTCGCTCGGCCGGCGGGGCGGTGCTGCTGATGGCGGGCGTCGACCACGTCGAGCCGCACCCCGCGCTGCTCGACATGATCGACGCGCTGAAGGCAGGCGGTGCGACGATCAGGCTCTCGACATTGCCGGAGTACGCGGCGGCGGCCGCGAAGTCCGTCGCGGGCCGAGACCTCGAGACGATCCGCGGCGAGCTGCGCGGCGGCGAGGACTACGCGCCGCTCTTGCCGGGCGTGCTGTCGGCGCGCAGCTACCTGAAGCAGGCCAACGCGCGCGTCCAGAACCTGCTCGAGCGGCAGGCCGAGCCGGCGGCGGCGTTCGCCTGGCGGCTCGGACAACGCCACCCGACCGGCGAGCTGCGCTACGCGTGGCGCACGCTGCTCCAGAACCACCCGCACGACAGCATCTGCGGGTGCAGCGTGGACGCCGTGCACTCCGAGAACGAGACCCGCTTCGCGCGCGCCCAGCAAGCCGCAGCCGGTGTCGAGGACCGCGCGCTCGAGTACCTGGCGAACGCCGTCGCGCCGGCGCCGGACGGGGCCGCGCGCGCCGTGATCGTGAACGGCGACGCCCATGCCTTCGCGGGCGTGCTCGAAGCGGCCGTCGAGATTCCGTTCGCGCTCGATGAGGTCGGCCGCTCCTTCGATGCGGCGGGCTTCGAGCGGCCGCTCGCGCTCTTCCCGAAGGACTACAGCGTTCGCCAGATGACGAACGCGCAGGGCGAGCCGTTGCCGTTTCAGGTCCTCGGCGAAGAAGAGGTCCTGGTCCACTACATGAGCCGCTACGAGCCGCCGCTGGGCGTGCGCGCGCGGCGTCTTCACCTGGCGTTCCCGGCGTCGCTGCCGGCGGCGTCGCTCCAGATCCTCGACCTTCATCTCGGCGCCGGGGCGACGCGGTCGATCTCGCCGATGGCGCGCGTGCGCGTGGGCGCCGATTCGATCGAGAACGAGCACCTGAAGGTCCGGGTTCGGCCCGACGGAACGCTGAGCGTGCGCGACAAGCGCACGCGGCGCGAGCTCGAGAACGTCCTCGATCTCCAGGATTCGAGCGACGTCGGCGACGAGTACAACTACGACCCGCCGCAAGACGACCTGCTGATCGCCAGCCGCCACAGCGAGGACGTGGTCGTCCACGTCGAGCAAAGCGGCCCGCTCGTGGGCGTGCTGCGCGTGGAGGGCGTGCTGCCTTCGGCGGGCATGCCGCCGGCGGAGGACGCGGCGGCCGACGAAGAAGAGCCGGAGGATCCCGAGCTTCCGTTCACGATCCGGGTCTCGCTGGCCGCCGGCTCGTCGCGTGTCGAGATCGACCTCGGCGTCACCAACCTGGCGGAGAACCACCGGCTGCGGGTGCTGTTCCCGACCGGCGCCGAGCAGGTGCAGACGTCGCGCGCTGACGCCGCGTTCGGCGTCGTCACTCGCCCCGCGCGGCGAGCCGTTCCCGCGGACTGGCGCGTCGAGGTGCCGGTCAGCTCCGCGCCGCTGCAGAGCTTCGTGGACGCGGGAGACGCGACTTCGGGGATGAGCGTGTTCAGCGAGGGCCTGATGGAGTACGAGGTCACCGCCGGAGCGCGTCCCCAGATCGCGCTCACGCTGCTGCGCGCCGTCGGCCGGCTCTCGGGCGACGACCTCGGCACCCGCCGCGGTCATGCCGGCCCCGGCATGGCGACGCCGGGCGCGCAGTGCCTGGGCGAAGCCGTGTTCCGGTTCGCGTTCGCGCCGCGCGGCGCGCCGCCGAGCGAAGCCGATCTCTACAAGGAAGCCCGTGCGTTCCTGGCGCCGCCGCGCCTCTTCGGCCCGGCCGGGCGTGAGGGGCGAGTCGCGAGCCAGCACTCGTTCCTGGACATCGTCAGCGAGCCGCCGGGAGCCGCGGTGCTGAGCGCCCTGAAGCGAGCCGACGATCGCGACAGCCTGATCGTCCGCGTCTTCAACTCGGGTGACGACCCTGCGCGGGTGACGCTCGGAGGCCTGCGCGAGGCGCATCGCACCGACCTGCGCGAGCAACGCGGCGAGCCGCTGGCCGTCGACGGCGGTCGCGCGACGCTCGCCCTCGGGCCGCGGCGAATCGAGACGCTCGAGCTCGTGTTCGCGGCGCCTTGAAGGAGACGCTCGCGCCGTTTCTGGGCGCCTTCCTGATCGGCCTCTCGAAAGCCGGGCTCGCCACCGGCCTCGGCATGCTGACGACGCCGCTCGTCGCATCGGCGATGCCGGCGCGCGCCGCGATCGGTGTGGTGCTGCCGCTCTTGTGCCTCGCCGACCTGATGACGATCCTGCTCTACTGGAAGAAGTGGAGCGTCGCTCTCGTGCGCTGGCCGCTTCTGGGCACCGTGATCGGGATCCTGATCGGCATGCTGTTCGTCGGCTCGGTCAGCGAGCGCGGGCTGCGTGTTGCGATCGGGACGACCGGCCTCGCCATGACGCTGCTGCTGCTGATTCGAACGCGCTTCGGTCCCAAGGAGGCCTACGCACCCGCCTGGTGGCACGGCCTCCTGGTCGGAGTGGCGGCGGGCTTCTCGTCCACGATCTCGCATGCGGCGGGGCCGATCATGGCGATCTACTTCCTCGCGCAGAAGCCCGACAAGCTCACCTTCATCGCCTCGACCGCGCTCTTCTTCACGGTCAACAACCTGCTGAAGGTGCCGCCGTACGTGGCCGCCGACCTGATCAACCAGGCGACGCTCGAAGTCGATCTGCGCCTCTTGCCCGCGATCCCGATCGGCGTGGCCGCCGGCTGGCTGCTGAACCGGCTGATCCCGCAGGGAGCCTTCGACGGCATCGTCTACGCGCTGCTGCTGCTGACGTCGCTGCAGCTCCTCCTTTGAGACCGCGCTTGCCAAGCCGCGCCGACACGGGCAGGCTCCCGACCGGAGGCTCATCATGAGCAAAGGCGAGCCCAAGCTGGTTCGTGGCCTCGGTCTGCTCGAGGCGATCACGATCATCGTCGGCACCGTGATCGGCTCGGGGATCTTCGTGGCCCCGTCGATCATGGCCGGCTACATCCAGTCGCCCGGCTTGATGATGGGGCTTTGGATCCTCGGCGGCGCTCTGACGCTGTGCGGCGCGCTGGCCTATGCGGAGCTGTCCTCGGCGATGCCGCGCGCGGGCGGGCAGTACGTGTTCCTGAGCGAGAGCTTCGGGCCACTCTCGGGATTCCTGTTCGGCTGGACGTACCTGGTGGCGATCAACACCGGTACGATCGCGGCGGTCGCGGTCGCGTTTGCCAAGTACTTGGGCGTTTTCGTGCCCGGGATCGGCGAGGGCACGACACTGTTCCAGGTCGGCGGCTACTCGTTCAGCTCCGCGCAGGCGGTGGCGCTGGTCGTGGTCGGGTTCCTGACCTGGCTCAACACCACCGGCGTCAAGACCGGCGCGGCCGTCCAGAATCTCTTCACGATCGCCAAGTTCGCGGCGATCGTGGTGCTGGTCGTGGTCGCGCTCCTGGTGGGGAAGGGCTCGCTCGCGAATTTCCGGCCCGTGCTGAGCCTGGATCTCGGCCCCGCCGGCGTGACGCTGGGCCTCTTCGCGGCGTTGGCGGTGGCGATGAGCAAGGCGCTCTTCGCGTACGACGCCTGGTACACGGTGGCCTTTGCTTCCGAGGAGATGAAGAACCCCGAGCGCGACCTGGTGCGCTCGCTGATCTTCGGCAACCTGGGAGTGACGCTCGCGTACTGCGCCGCGGTCGGCGTCTATCTGTACATGGTCCCGATCGGAGAGATGGCGGCCGTGAAGGACGGCCGGATCGCCGCCGAGGCCGCGCAACGGATCATGGGCGGAGCCGGCCTCGGCTTCATCACGATCGCGATCCTGGTCTCGACCTTCGGCTGCGCCAACGGCCTGATCCTTACCGGCGCGCGCGTCGTCTACGCGATGGCTCGCGACCGGTTGTTCTTCGCGTCGGCCGCCACGATCCATCCGTCGTACCTGACGCCGGCCAACGCGCTCCTGATCCAGGGCGGCATCGCCGCCGCGCTGACGCTGACCGGAACATACAGCGACCTCCTGACCATGACCGCCTTCTCGTCGCTGCTCTTCAACACGCTCACCGTGGCCGGACTCTTCGTGCTGCGGCGCACCCAGCCGAACCTGCCGCGGCCGTATCGCGCCTGGGGCTACCCGCTGCTGCCCGCGCTGTTCGTGGCGGTGTCTTCCTTTTTCCTGGTGTTCATCCTGCTCGGCGATCCGCGCAACTCCGGTCTCGGCCTGATCCTGACCGCGATCGGCGGGCCCTTCTACCTGCGCTGGCGCGGCCGCCCCGCGGTCGCGTGACGCTGCCGCGCGAGCACGTCCTGCGTTCGACGCTCTCGCTGCGCGCGCCGCGCGAGCAGGTGTTCGCGTTCTTCGCCGACGCGGGCAACCTGAGACGGATCACGCCGCCGGAGCTCCATTTCGAGATGGCGAGCCCGGAGCCGCTCACGATGGCGAAAGGAGCGCAGATCGACTACTGCCTGCGCTCGCACGGGGTGCCGCTCTCGTGGCGAGCGCTGATTCGCGAATGGCAGCCGCCCGACTTCTTCGTGGACGAGCAGCTCCGCGGTCCGTTCGCGCGCTGGGTTCACACGCACCGTTTCCGCGACGGCCCGACCGGCGGAACCGAGATCGAGGACGATGTCGTCTACGCGCTGCCGCTCTACCCGTTCGGCGAGATCGCGCTGCCCTTCGTGAAACGGCAACTGGCGCGCAACTTCGCGCACCGCGAGCGCAGCCTCTCGAGCCTGATCGACGGCGCTTGAGCTACCGCTCTTCCCAGTCGAGCGAGCGCGTCACCGCCTTTTTCCAGCGGTCGTACAGCCGGCTGCGCTCGGCCGGCGCCATCGCCGGCGTGAACTCGCGGTCGAGCGCCCAGTTGCCGGCGATGTCGGCCGCGTCCTTCCAGTAGCCGACCGCCAGGCCGGCGAGATACGCGGCGCCGAGGGCCGTCGTCTCGGCGACCACCGGCCGCCGCACCGGAACGCCCAGGATGTCGGCCTGGAACTGCATCAGCCCGTTGTTGACCGACGCTCCGCCGTCCACCTTGAGCTGCGCGAGCGGCACGCCCGAGTCCTTCTGCATCGCGTCGAGCACGTCGCGCGTCTGGTAGGCCATCGACTCGACCGCCGCCCGCGCGATGTGCGAGATGCTGGTGTCGCGCGTCAGGCCGACGATCGCGCCGCGCGCGTAGGAGTCCCAGTGCGGCGCGCCGAGGCCGACGAACGCCGGCACGAAGTACACGCCGCCCGAGTCCTCGACCTGCGATGCGAGCTTCTCGACGTCAGCGGACACCGGTATCGCCCGGAGGCCGTCGCGCAGCCATTGCACGACGGCGCCGGCGACGAACACCGAGCCTTCGAGGCAGTACGTGACGTCCTTGCCGATCTTCCAGCCCACCGTGGTCAAGAGGCCGTTCTGCGACGCCATCGGCTTCGCGCCGGTGTTGAGCAGCATGAAGCAGCCGGTGCCATAGGTGTTCTTGGCCGAGCCCGGCGCAAAGCAGGCCTGGCCGAAGAGGGCGGCCTGCTGATCGCCGGCGGCCCCGGCGATCTGGATCGGCGCCCCGAAGAGCGAGGCTTCGGTCTCGCCGTACACCTCGCTCGACGGGCGAACCTCGGGCAGCATCGCGCGCGGCACGCCGAGGATCTTCGAGAGCTCGTCGTCCCACTCCAGCTTGTGAATGTCGAAGAGCAACGTGCGGCTGGCGTTGCTGACGTCGGTGACGTGCTTCTTGCCCCCGGTGAGACGCCAGATCAGGAACGTGTCGATCGTGCCGAAGAGGATTTCGCCTTTCTCGGCCCGAGCCCGCAGCCCCGGCAGCGTGTCGAGCAGATGCTTGATCTTGGTGCCCGAGAAATAGGCGTCGACGACGAGCCCCGTCTTCTCGCGGAAGAGCGTCTCGCGTCCGGCGGCTTTGAGCGCATCGCAGATCGCGGCGCTGACCCGGCTCTGCCACACGATCGCGTTCGCGACCGGTTTTCCCGTCGCTCGATCCCAGAGCACGGTCGTCTCGCGCTGGTTGGTGATGCCGATCGCCGCGACGTCCTTGGCCTGAGCGCCGGCCTTCTTCAAGCATTCCTGGGCGACCGCGAGCTGCGACGACCAGATCGCCTCGGGATCGTGCTCGACCTCGCCCGGCTTCGGGAAGATCTGCGGAAACTCCTGCTGCGCGACCGCCACGGAACGGCCGTCGCGGCCGAACAGGATCGCGCGGCTCGAGGTCGTGCCCTGGTCGAGCGCGAGGACGAAGCTCATGCGACCTCCTTGGGCTGGTTCTTGGTGATGAAAGCGTCGTAGACGAAGCCGCCCAGCGGTCCGCCGATCAGCGGGCCCACGATCGGCACCCACCACCAGCCGTTGCCGGCGCGGAACGTCTCGCCGCCCCAGCCGGCCACCAGCGTGAAGAGGCGCGGTCCGAGATCGCGCGCCGGGTTGATCGCATAGCCGGCGTTGTAGCCGAACGACATCCCGATCAAGACGACGGCGGCGCCCACCAGGACCGGGCCGAAGCGGCCTTCCGGCGCGAAGTTCTTGGCGTCGCCCAAGGCGAAGACGAGCAGCAGCAGGAGCGCGGTTCCGACGATCTGGTCGACGAGTCCACCCGCCAGGCTCAGGAAGGGCTGCGGGTAGGTGGCGAAGATCCCCGCGGTCGCCTGTGCGCCCGTCACCTGCCGCACGCCGCCGTCGAACTTGTCGAACGCCTCGCGGTAGGTGAGCAGCGTGAGCGCGGCGCCGCAGAAGGCTCCCGCGAGCTGGCCGAGCGAATAGGGGAGCACCTTCGCCCACGGGAAGCCGCGGTGCACCGCGAGCGCCAGCGTCACGGCCGGGTTCAGGTGTGCGCCGGAGACGCCCGCCGAGACGTACACGCCCATCGTCACCGCCAGTCCCCAGGCGATGTTGATCGAGACGTAGGTTCCGTTCGCGTTGCCCGAGAGGACGACTTGAGCCACGACCGCGCTGCCGAACGCGATCAGCACGAACGTGCCCAGGAATTCCGCCGCGACCTCTCGCGCCGTGCCCTTCAACATGCTCTACCTCGCTCTCTGGAACGGAATCTCGAGCGCGGGTCCTTCCGGCTCGAGAGCCGAGTCCCCGCGCCACGAAAAGAGGCTGGCTCCCGGCTCGTCGTTCGCGCCCAGCAGGAAAACCGTGTTGACGCGCTGGAGCCGCGCGCTGCCCGCGCCCTTGGCGAGCGGCGGCTCGCTCTGTCGGGTGCGCCGCGTGAACGCCCGAAAGCGCAACCCGACCACGTCGTCCGCACTCGTTCCGGGCGGCAGCGCGACGGCGCCCCGGAAGCAGCCGTTCGGGAACTCGGTGGCTTGCCGGCCGATGCGGAAGCCGGGAAGCCCGCCCGCCGAATCGAACCAGCGATCCGGTCCGCTCGCGGCGCGCACGCCGATCGAGAACGTGATCGTCGCGTCCGCGGTGGCGGCGCACGCCTCGAGCGTCGCGAAGCGGCGCGGATCGGGAAGCTTCTTGGCGCCTGGGCGGGCCTTCTCGTCGATCCGCTTCTCGCGCCGCGCCTCCCGCACGCTGACCGCATACGTCCACGGGTTCGCATCCATCACCGCTTCCCGCGACACCCCCGAAAGGTCGAACGGGAAGGGCGCCAGCGCGAAGCGCAGCGTGGCTTCGCCGTGATCGCTCACCATGTTGTTGTCGGTGACCACGTACATCAGCGGCTGGGCCGCTTCGCGCGCGCCCTGGAACGGCGTGAGCTTGTGCTCGGGCCCTTGGAACTCTTCGGCGAGCACGCGGCCGCCGGCGTCGAGCTCGACGCCGTAGACGTACTCGATGTCGGTGAGCCGGCCCCAGGTCGCCATCAGCCGATCGGGCGGCGTGCCTCCGTCCTCGTTGCTGAACACGACCGAATAGCGGATCCAGGTGCCGCGCGGCGTGGTTTCCGTCTCGGTCCACATCACGAGCGGCACGTCGCTGAAGCGACCCACGGTGTTCGGCCGCGCCATCAGGATCGGCGCGTAGGCGAGCCGCCGCTCGGCCTCGGAGCCCGGCGCCGCGGGCTCGATCACGGCGCGTGCCACGGTTGCCGTCCGCGCCTTCTCGGCCGACCGAGTGCGGTCGAGCCGCACGACCAGCCGGTGCGAGCCCGCGCTCAGCCGGCCCAGCGCGACGCGATACTCCGCGCTCTCCGAACCGCGGATCAGGAAGAGATAGCGCGCCGGGCGATCATCCACTATCAGCTCCAGCGCCGCCGCCTCGTGGCCGTGACGGCCCCAGTCACACTCGGCG
>Ga0075430_100002586_pt1 | contig 15095 bp, 17 predicted proteins | sample RhiMetdeltSRZDD4_FD_75294 | JGI IMG/M metagenome (GOLD analysis project Ga0075430, IMG submission 75294) | Populus rhizosphere microbial communities from Tennessee, USA - Rhizosphere MetaG P. deltoides SRZDD4 | ecosystem: Host-associated > Plants > Roots > Rhizosphere > Soil | place: USA... | reverse complement strand
CATGGATGCGCTCGCATTCATTGCCACAGTCGGGCTTGGCCTCGCCGCGTTCGCCCTGTTCCGCGGCATTGCATCGATGACGCACGGCGGCGCCCAGGACCAGCGCATGAGCACGCGCTGGATGTTCAGGCGGGTCGGCTGGCAGGCGCTCGCCGCGCTCGCCGTGCTGCTCGGCCTGCTCGCCCCCTAGTCTCGTTGTCGTAAAGGAGAAAACCATGCACGGACGATGGATCATCGGGCTCGTCGCTGCATTCGCCCTCGCGGGCGGCGCGTCGGCGCAGCCGGTAAAAATCGCCTTCCTGAGCTCGCTCAGCGGGCCCTTCACGCCGTGGGGAATCCAGGTGCGCGACGGGATGAAGCTCGCCATCGCGGAGATCAATGCCGCGGGCGGGGTGAGCGGCCGGCCGCTCGAGCTCGTCGAGCGCGACGACCGCAACAACGCAGCCGAAGGCGTCACCGCATTCAAGTACCTCGTCGAGCGTGAGGGCATCGTCGCCGCGGGCGGCGTGATTTCGAGCGATGTCGGGCTCGCGCTGTCGCGCGAAGCCGAGGCGCTGAAGGTGCCGGTATTTCTCACCATGTCGGGCTCGCACCAGATCCTTACCAAGGAAAGCCGCTACACCTTCCGCACCTGCCTGCCGGCAGCGCCGATGAACATGCACTACATCGCCGGGCTGATCCGCGAAAACAAATACCAGCGCGTCGGAGTCATCGTCGCCGACTATGCATGGGGCCATGCGATCCGCCAGTCGGTGGAAAAGCACATCAAGCCGCTCCCCGGCGTGCAGCTGCAGATCGAGGTGGCACCGGTACCCGAGCGCGATTTCACGACCTATCTGAGGAAGCTGCAGGGCCTCAATCCGGAGCTGCTCATCGTCACGGGCCACCCGCCCGGCACCGTCACCATCATGCGCCAGGCGATCGAGCTCGGCCTGAAGGGGCCGATCATCGGGCCGTGGTACCCGACCGAGTTCACGGTCGAGCGCGTAGGCGAGCTGATGTTCGGCCGTTTCGTCGACTACTCGTGCGCCGACTTCGAGAGCGCCTCTTACCAGGCGCTCGCCGCGAAGTACCACGCCGCCACGAAGCGTCTGCTCGATAACAACGCGCTCTCGGGCTACGCCATCGTCAAGATCGTCGCCGAATCGGTCGGCAAGGCTAAATCGACCGATCCGAAGGCGCTGGCGCAGGTGATCCGCAGCGGCCGCTTCCAGATCGACGGCTACGCCTGGCCGCTCTCGTACACCGAGTGGGGCGAGATGAAGGAGGCGGCGCCCATCCTGTACACCTACGAAAAAGCCGGGGCAAGCTGGCGTCCGAAGGTGATTTACCGCTCGAAGACGACGCAGCCGTATGTCCCCGGGGAGTGAGCGTCTCCTCGAGGCTAAAGCGCTGAGCAAGCAGTTCGGCGGCACCGCGGCGCTGAAGCGCGTAAGCTTCAGCGCGCGCGCAGGCGAGATCGTCGGGCTGATCGGTCCCAACGGCGCCGGCAAGACCACGCTTCTCAATTTGCTCTCCGGCGTCTTGCGACCGACGAGCGGCGCCGTGCTCTACCGCGGCCGCGACCTCGCCGGCATGAAGACGCACGCCGTGGCTCGCATGGGCATCGCCCGCACGCTACAGACCCCGCGCTCGTTCCCGAGCATGAGCGTGCTCGAGAACGTCGCAGTCGGCGCCGTTTTCGGCCGGGCGCACGGCCACCTCGACCATGCCGAGCGCTGCCTCGAGCTGGTGGGCTTGGGCGCGCGCGGCGATTCGCTGATGGCGAGCCTCAACCTCCAGGAGCGGAAGAACGTCGAACTTGCGCGCGCGCTCGCCATGGCGCCGCGCGTGGTGCTGATCGACGAGGCGATGAGCGGCCTGAACCCGGCCGAGATCGAGCTGTCGATGCGCCTCATCCGCCGCGTGCGCGACCAGACTGGGGTCACGATTATCTGGGTCGAGCACGTGGTCAAGGCGATCATGGCGGTGGTCGAGCGCATCCTGGTGCTGAATTTCGGCCAGATCATCGCCGCCGGCACTCCCGCCGAGATCGCGGCCGACCCGGCGGTGATCGAGGCCTACCTCGGCACGGCGGCCTAGCCCATGCTCGTGCGCGTCGAGGCCCTGCACGCGGGCTACGGCTCGGCCGCGGTGCTGCGCGACGTGACGATCGAAGCGCATCCTGGCGAGGCGATCGCGGTGATCGGGCCGAACGGCGCCGGCAAGACCACGCTCTTGAAAGTGATCGCCGGCATGGTGCGGCCGGCACGCGGCGCGGTGCGCTACGAGGACCGCTATCTCACGGGCCTGCGCGCCTACCAGGTGGCGCGCCTCGGCCTGGTCTACGTGCCGGCGGAGCGCGAGCTTTTTCCCACCATGACGGTACTCGAGAACCTCGAGCTCGGCGCCTACCGCAACGTGCGCGCCGCGCAGCTGCAGCTCGGCTACGTGTTCGGCCTCTTTCCGCTTCTGAAAGAGCGACGTCACCAGCTCGCTGGCACGCTTTCCGGCGGCGAGCAGCAAATGCTCGCAGTGAGCCGCGCGCTGATGGGCGGGCCGAAGGTGCTGATGCTCGATGAGCCTTCCACCGGGCTTGCGCCAAAAGTGGTCGCCGAGCTCTACCGCAACCTCTCGCAGCTCAAGGCCGCCGGCTTGACGCTTATCGTTACCGAGCAGCAGGTGGCGCTCGCGCTCGCGCTCACCGACCGCGCCTATGTGCTCGAGCAGGGTGCGGTTCGCATGTCCGGGCGCTCGGCCGAACTCGCCGGAAATCCCGAGATCCGCAAGGCGTACCTCGGGATCAACTGATGAGTGCGATCCTCTTCGACGGCGTGGTGCAGGGGCTGCAGCTTTCGCTGCTCGCGGTCGGCATCACGCTGATCTACGGCCTTGGCGGCGTGCTCAACCTCGCGCACGGACAGTTCGCCGTGGTGGGCGGCGTCGCCGCGGCGCTGCTGTTGCAACTGGGTTTTGGTCCGGTCGCCGCCGCCCTCGGCGGAATCGCGAGCGCCGGCATCCTCGGCCTCGCGGTCGACCGTACGTTGCTCATCCCGGCGTACCGCTACCGCGGTGAAGAGCGGCTGCTGCTCGGCCTCATCCTCACGCTCGGGTTTTCCTTCATAGTGGACGGCACCCTCAACTGGAAATTCCCCGAGTTTTCACTCAGCTTTCAGCTCAAGGTGCCGCTGATCGAAGTGGGCGGCATCGCCATGCGCACCGCGAGCCTCGCCGCGTCGCTGATCGCGCTCGTGGTTTTCGCCGGGCTTTTCGCCTTCCTCAAGCTGACGCTCGCCGGCAAGGCGATCCGCTCGATTATCGAGAACGAAGTCGGCGCCGAGCTCTGCGGCATCGACCCGGCGCGCACGCGCACCTTCATCGTCTGCCTCGCGGCGATGATGGCGGGCGTCGCCGGGGTGACGCAGGGCCTGTTCTCCTCGCTCGGCACCGAGATGGGACCCGAATTCACCATCCTCGGCCTGCTCGTCGCCGTGGTCGGCGGCGTGCGTAGCATCAACGGCACGCTCGCCGCCGGAATTCTCCTCGGCATCGTAAACGCCTTCGCGAGCCATTACGTGGGCGCCTACGTCGCCTACATCATCCTGCTTTCCTTCGCCATGGCGACGATCCTCGTGCGCCCTGCGGGCCTCCTCGCGAGGTTTACGTGAAGAGCCTCGGCTTGCTTGGCTTGATCCTCGCTCTCGTGCCGGCGGCGGCGGGCGGCAGTCCGTACTACATGCGGCTCGCCACGCTCGCGCTCATTTACATGGCGTGGACGGTCGCCTTCAACCTGATCTTCGGGCACACCAAGCAGCTCTTCCTTTGCCTGAACGCGCTCGCCGGGACCGCCGGGTATGTCGCCGTCGTGTTCGCAATCCAGCTCAAGCTCTCGCCGTGGGTCACAGTGCCGATCGGCGTCGCGGCCGCCGCCGCCCTGGGCGCGCTCTTCAGCTACATCTCGGTGCTGCGCGGGCTAGGCGTGATCTTCCTCGGTATCGTGACGCTCGCCTTCTCGCTCATCTTCCACAACCTGGTGCTGGGGCTGCGCGAGTTCACGAACGGCGAAACCGGGCTCGTAACGCGCGGGCTCGGCTTCCCGCTGCTCGAGCAGCCGGTGGCGAGCTACTACATCTTCCTTGCGGCGCTCGCTGTCGCGCTGCTCGTCTACCACGCGCTCATGAGCTCGAAAAGCGGCATGGCGTTCCGCGCGCTCTCGGACGACGAGCTCACCGCCGAGCTCTCAGGGATCGACGTGACCGGCTACAAGGTGCTCGCCGCGGCGGTGGGCTCGGCCATCCTCGGGCTGACCGGGGCGCTGTTCGCCTTTTACAACGGCATCGTCAGCCCGAGCGTGTTCTCGTTCGTCGGCATCGACATTCCGGTGCTGATCGCGCTGCTCCTTGGCGGCATGCGCACGCGCTTCGGGCCGGTGCTGGGCGCCGTCGCGTTCGCGCTCATCGAGGAAGCGGTGCGCCCCTTCGGGCAGCTCACGGTGCTGGTCTACGGCGTACTGCTGATCGTGCTCTTCACTGCTTTTCGCGACGGCCTCGCGCCGCTGGTCGCGCGAGCTAGCGCCGCTTTTCGAGGAACGCGCGCACCCGCGACTGCGTCTCGTCCTGCCCGAGAAGCCTGAGCGTCGCCTCGAGCTCGCGCTCGTAGCCATCCGCCGCGCCAATGCAGGCCTTCGCCTCGGCGAGCGCCGCGGCAGGCAACGCAGCGATGTCGCGCGCGACGACAAGCGCCCGGTTCGAGAGGTCTTGATTCGGCACCGCCCACTGCACGATGCCGTACTGCAGCGCCTGAGCGCCGGAGATCACCTCGGCGCCGAGAATCAGACGCTTCGCGATCGCCTCGCCGGCGATGCGTGGCAGGCGCTGCGTGCCGCCGGCGCCGGGAATCAGCCCGAGGCGCGGCTCGGGCAGCCCGAGGCGCGCGTCATCGGCGGCGATCCTCAAGTCGCAGGCGAGCGCGAGCTCGAGCCCGCCGCCGAGCGCCGGCCCGCCGATCTCGGCGAGCGTCACCTGCGGCAGCCGCTCCAGCCGCGCGAATATGCGCTGGATGCCGCGCACGAACTCAACCATGCGCCTGCGCCCGGCCTCGGAGTCGAACCGGCTGCGCATGAGCTCGAGGTCCGCGCCGGCGCAAAACGCCTTTTGGCTTGAGCGCAGCAGCAATACCGTCGCGCCCTGCGCTTCCTCGAGCACGCGCTCGAGGCGGGAGAGCCAGTCCTCGTCGATTGCGTTCACCGGCGGCCGCGCGAGAGTAGCGACCGCAAGGGTTCCCTCGCGCGCGAGCTCGATCATCGCACGAGCATGGCAGCGCCCCGTCGACAGGCGCTTGATTCAGATCAAAGCGCGCGCCGGGTGCCGGTCCACAATCATGGCATGTTGCTCGAGTCGGGCACACTGGCGGAACACCACCGACGCTGCGACGCGCTCTTCGAACAGGCGCGCGCGGCCGTAGCCAGGCCGCAGGCCCTCGTCGCTCGCGTAAGGGAGCTGCGCGAGGCCCTGCTCAGCCATTTCCGCTACGAAGAGGAGCACGTCTTTCCGCTCTACGAGCAGGCGAGCGGCCTCGAAGGCGCCACCGAGTGGTTATGCGCGCAGCACGACGACATGCGCGGCATTCTGTGGATGCTTGGCACGCTGTCGCCCGCAACCGACGGCGGCCGCTATCAGGCCGAGCTCGCGGAGCTCCAAGCGGCTTTCGATGCGCATGCGGCCGACGAAGAGAAGCGCATGTACCCGGTGTTCGAACGAATGCTCCGGAAGTAGAAAACCATGGCGCTGCTGATCAACGTCGAATGCACCGCGTGCGACGCGTGCAAGCCGGTGTGCCCGAACGAAGCAATCGCCGCCGGCGAGCCTTACGTGATCGACGCGCTGCGCTGTACCGAGTGCGTCGGCGCCGAGGACGAGCCGCAGTGCAGGCTCGTCTGCCCGGTCGAGGGCTGCATCGTGCCGAACCCGGACTTCAGCGAGTCGCGCGAAGAGCTCCTGGAGAAGTATCGCTCTCTGCACGGCTGAGGCTCTTCGCCAGCTCGCGCAGCACGAACTTCTGGATCTTGCCGGTCGGCGTGCGCGGCATCTCGGCGAGTACCTCGAGCCGCTCGGGCCAGAAGTGCTTGGAGAACCCTTCCGCGGCGAGGTGGCGGCAGAGCCCGTCGAGCTTGAGCGCGCCACCGGCGCGCAGCGTCACGAAGGCGCAGGCGCGTTCCTGGAGCCGCGCATCGGGCATCGCCACGAGCGCGGCGTCGGCGACCACCGGGATGCGGTAGAGCGCGGCCTCGATCTCGACGACCGGGATGTTCTCGCCGCCGCGAATGATCACGTCCTTGCTGCGGCCGCAGATGCGGATGTTGCCCTCGGCGTCCATGCGCGCAAGGTCGCCGGTGTCGAACCAGCCGTCGGCGTCGACCTGGTAGAGCTGCGGGCGCTTGAGATAGCCGGCGAAGAGCGACGCGCCGCGCACCTGCAGCCCGCCCTCTTCGCCGCGCGGCGCCTCGCGGCCGTCGGCGCCGACGATCCGCACCTCGCCGTTCGCGAGCGCGCGGCCGTCGGACGCGTCGGCGCGCGTGCCGTCACCGGGCGTGCAGGTGACGGTGCCGCATTCGGTCATGCCGAAAGACGCCGCGACGGCGAGCCCGAGCCGCTTACGCGCGGCCTGGACCACCGCCGGGGGAATTGGCGCCCCGGCGCTCGCGAACACGCGCAGCGACGGCAGCCTTGCCTCCGCTTCCACCAGGTCGGCAAGAAACGGCGTCGACGCATAGCCGAAAGTGGCGCCGTTCGCCTGGATCAGCTGCGCCGCGCGCGCCGCGCGCCATACGTCGATCAACACGAGCGGCACGCCGAGCACCAGCCCCATCAGCATGCCGTACATGAAGCCAAGCTGGTGCGCGAGCGGCGAAGGCATGAAGAGCACGTCGCTCCTTCCGAGGTCCATGTGCTTCACGAATTCGCAAACCGCGCTAAGCAGCGTGTTGGAAGTGTGCAGCACGCCCTTCGACTCGCCGGTCGTGCCCGAGGTGTAGAGGAGCTGCGTGACGTCGTCGGGCTCGAGCAGCGCCCCGCTCAGGAACGTCTCGCGCGGACTTCCGAAATCGAGGCTCACGAGCCGCAGGCCGGGAAGCTCCGCCGCAAGCTCGCGCGCAAGCGCGCCGTGGTCGAAGCCGCGAAAGCGCTCCGGGGCGATGAGCACGTGCGATTCGGCGAGCCGCAGCATGAACGAGAGCTCGCGGCGGCGGAAGATCGGCATGAGCGGGTTCGCCACCGCGCCGAGGCGCACGGTGGCGAGATAAAGCGCGACGAACTCCCACCAGTTCGGCAGCTGGAACGACACCACGTCGCCGCGGCCCACGCCCGCGCGCTCGAGCGCGTCCGCGGCGGCCGCCGCGCGGCGCGCGAGCTGGCGCCAGGTCAGTCGCGTCTCCGCCTCGTCCTCCGTGCGCCAAGCGACTAGCGCAGTGGACTCGGGCCTCTCGTGGACCCAGCGGTCGAGGTAATCGGTCGCCACGCGCTGCGGCCACAGGCCGCGTGCGCGCTCGCGCGCAAGCCGCGCGGCATCGAGCCTCAAGCCCTGCATGCCGCCTCGCGCTCGTCCATACGGCACAGCCGCCGCAGGTTGCCGCAATAGATGGACTCTTTCTCGCTGCTGGCAAGTTCCAGGCGCTCGATGACGGCAATCGTCTCGCGGATGTACATGCGCCCGCCCTCCGGGTCGAAGGGCGCGTCCGAAGCGAACACGATCTTCTCGGGACCGAAGAACGCCAGCCCGCATTTGGTCGCTTCGTAGGCGCCGAAGAGCGCGGTGTCGGCGTAGAAGTTCCTGAACTCGTCGATTGGCCGCTTGCCTTTCAGCTTGAAGGACTTGAGAAGCGGGCCATAGTCCTCGTCCGAGGTTCGCGTTCCGAGCTGGTCCCAGCCCGGACCGACGCGGCCGGCGAAGTACGGGATCATGCCGCCCATATGGTGCGTGATCAGCTTGAAGCCGGGATGGCGATCGAAGAGGCCGCCGAACACGAGGTGCGCCATCGCGACACTCGTCTCGTAGGGCCAGCCGAGCGTCCACCAGATCTCGTAGTGGCTCTTGCGCTCGCCCCGGTAGTCGGCGACCTCCGCGCCGCGCGCCGGGTGCATCCACACCGGCAGGTCGTAGCGCGCCATCACGTCGAAGAGCGGCAGCGTGTCCCTTGTATAGAGCGGCCGCCCATTGATATTCGTGAAAACCTGAACCCCGAGTGCGCCGAGCTCGCCGATCGCGCGCCGCGCTTCGTCGAGCGATGCGTCGATATCATTCATCGGCAGCGAGGCGGCGAAGCCCGCAAAGCGCTCCGGGTAGCGCGCGACGAGCTCCGCCATCCCGTCGTTCGCGACTCGCGCAAGCTCTACCGGACAATTGAACACTTCGATCGGCGGCGAGCCGATTGTCAGCACCTGGCGATAATCGTCGCCGAAGCCGTCCATGATGCGAAACCGCGCATCGAGCTCGACGATGCTCGGGATGGCGCGCACGCGCTTGTGCATGTCGCGCCCGTCGGGGAGCGCGCGCAGCATCCGCTCCCAATACCCCCTTGGGAAGATATGAGTGAAGGCGTCGATCTTCATCGGGATCAGTCGCCCTCGAACTTCGGCTTCTGTTTCGCGACGAAAGCGTTGTAGGCGCGCTCGAAGTCCTTGGTCTGCATGCAGATCGCTTGCGCCTCGGCCTCGGTCTCGAGCGCCTGCTCGACCGACTGGTTCCACTCCTGGTGCAGGCACTTCTTGGTCATGGCATGCGCGAACGCCGGGCCTTCAGCCAGGCTCTTGGCCACCGCTTGGGCGCGGGCCAGAAGTTCGGCCGCCGGAACCACTTCGTTGAAGTAGCCCCAGGCGAGTCCCTCCTGCGCGCTCATCGAACGCCCGGTGTAAAGGAGCTCGGAGGCTCGCCCCTGCCCGATGATGCGCGGCAGGATCGCGCACGCGCCCATGTCGCAGCCGGCAAGGCCGACGCGCACGAAGAGGAACGCGGTCTTCGCCTCGGGCGTGGCATAGCGCAGGTCGCTCGCCATCGAAATGATCGCGCCGGCGCCTGCGCACACCCCGTCCACCGCGGCGATGACCGGCTGCGGACAGGTGCGCATATGCTTCACGAGATCGCCCGTCATGCGCGTGAAGCGCATGAGCTCGGGCATCTCCATCTTCACCAACGGGCCGATGATCTCGTGCACGTCGCCGCCGGAGCAGAAGTTGCCGCCCTCGCCGGTGAATACCACCGCACGCACGTCGTCCGCGTAGTTAAGCCGCTGGAACGTGTCGCGCAGCTCGGCGTAGCTCTCGAAGGTGAGCGGATTCTTGCGCTCGGGGCGGTTCAGCGTGACGGTGGCGACGCGATCGGCCACCTGCCATTTGAAGTGTTTGGGCTTCCAGTCGGCCGCTTTCAGCGTATACATATGTCACCCCGCCATCGTCAGGCCGCCCGACACCGACAGCACCTGGCCGGTGACGAACTGCGACTGGGGGCCGGCGAAGAACAGGATCGCGTCGGCGACCTCCGAGGGTCTGGCGAGCCGGCGCATCGGCGTGACGCGCGCGAACGCCTCCTTGATCTTGTCGGGCACCGCCGCCATGAGTGGCGTGTCGGTCGGCCCAGGGCAGACGCAGTTCACTGTGACGTCGTAGCGCGCCATCTCGCGCGCGAGCGCCTTGACGAAAGCGATCACGCCGCCCTTGGTGCCGGAGTACACCGTCTCGCCCAGGCTGCCGACGCGGCCGGCATCGCTTGCGACGCACACGATGCGACCGGAGCGCCGCGCCATCATGCCTTCGACGAAAGCGCGCGTCACCATCACGGTACCGAGGAAGTTGAGGTCGATGAGCTTCCTCCAGAACTCGGGCTTGTTCTCGACGAAGGGCTCGGTCTTGCCCCAGCCGGCGACGTTCGCCACGATGTCCACGCTGGCGCCGTTGCCGAGCGCCGCCTGGCGGAATGCCTCGAGCGATTGCGCGTCGGTGATGTCGACGTGGAAATATTCGGCGCCGCATCCTTGCGCATTGAGGGCCGCGGCGATCGCCTCACCCGACTCATCGTTGATGTCCGCAAGCAGCACACGTGCACCCGCGTGCGCGAATGCCTCCGCGGTGGCGCGCCCGATTCCCGAGGCCGCGCCGGTCACTACGGCGGTTTTGCCGTTGAAGTTCATGACTGCTCTCCTTGGCTGAGCCGCGCAAGCAGCCGGCGCGCGAGCGTCGCGGCCGCCTGGCGGCGGTAATCGGCGGCGGTGACCGTAGTGCGCATGGGTCCCGCCTGCTTCTGCACCAGTTTCGTAAGCGCGGCACCCGCGGCCGCATCGGGTTTCCCGCCGACCAGCGCATCGGTATTCACAAGCACCGGCCTTGAATTCGTTCCTGTCAGCGCCACGCGGAGGTGCGCAATGCGTCCCTCGCGCAGTTCGAGTGCCATCGCCACGCCGGCGAGCGGGTAGTCGATCGCGCCGCGCACGCGCGCCTTCGCGTAGCCCGAGCGGCCTTTCGGCGCGGGCAGCCGCACCGCGGCTACGATTTCGCCCGCACTGAGCGCGAGGTGCTTCGCGCCATCGTCGTTGTAGAGATCTTCGAGCGGCACGACCCGGGCCGTGGTTTCGACCTGCGCGTCGAGTGCGATCAATGCGGGCGCGAGATCGGCGCTATAGGCGGCGCGGCATTTCTTGCCCTGCGGCGCGACATGGCAGGTATCGCCGCCGTATTTCAGGCAATAGCCGTTCGACCGGCGCCAGTGCTCGCTCTGGTTGTAGTAGATGCAGCGCGTATCGAGGCACAAGTTGCCGCCGAGCGTCGCGGCGGCGCGATGCGCGGGCGCGGCGACCGAGCGCGCCGCTTCGCGCAGCGCGGCGGGCAGCTCGGCATGCTCTGAAATCGTCTGCAGCGTCACCCCGGCGCCGATGCGAGTCCCGCTGGCGATGACCTGAAGGTCCTTCAGTTCCGAGACAGCATCGAGCGAAACCAGGCTACGCGGCGCGCCGATTCCGAGGCGCAGGTTAGGAACAAGTCCCGTGCCGCCGGCGATGACCCGAGCATCGGGCTCAGCCGCGAGGCGCGACGCCTCATCAAGCGTTACCGGGCGCAGCAAGGCAAAGGATGGAAGCGAGATCATGCGGCCTTGAGCTTCTCGGCGCGGCGGCGCTTGCGCAGCGCCTCGAACAGCGCGTCCGCGGTGAGCGGCAGTTGGTGCGCGCGGATGCCGACGGCGTCGGCCACGGCGTTGGTGAACGCGGGCAGAAACCCGGCGAGCGCGCCTTCGCTCGCCTCCTTGGCGCCGAACGGGCCGTGCGGATCATGCGCCTCGACGATGAAGGTCTCGATCGGCGGCGAGTCGGCGATGGTCGGGAAACGGTAGTCGAGGAAATTCGCGCGCGAGGGCAATCCGTGCGGCGGCTCGTAGCGCGTCGCTTCGCCGAGCGCCTGCCCCATCCCCATCCACACCGCGCCCTGGATCTGTCCCTCGACCGCCAGGGGATTGATGGCGAAGCCGCAGTCCTGCGCTACCCAAATCTTTTCGACGTGGATCTCTCCCGTGTCTTCGTCCACCGCGACCTCGACGACCTGCGCCGCGTAGGAGAATGCCGGGCTCGGGCCGACGCCCGCGCCGCGGAACTTCCCTCCCTGCAGCTCGGGCGGCACGGTGTACGTGCCGCTCGTGGTGATCGGGCCGGTGTCCTTGAGGGCGTTGCGCACTTTCTCTTCGAAGGTGGACCCGCCTGCCCCGTCCAGCACCTTCTTCATTTCCCGGGCGGCGGCGAGCGCGGCGTTGCCGCCCATGTAGGAAACGCGCGAGGAATACGAGCCGTTGTCCTTCGGCGTGAGCGCGCTGTCGGCGGCGATCACGCGGATGCGTTCGAGACCGACGCCCAGCACTTCCGCCGCCACCATGGCGAGCAGCGTCGAGGAGCCCTGGCCGATGTCGGCCGCGCCGGTGAGCAGCGTGATCGAGCCGTCGAAGTCCAGGCGCAGATTGACGGTGGCGTGCGGCTCGCCGGTCCAGTGCACCGGTTTCGCCGCGCCCGACACATAGTGCGAGCACGCCATGCCGAGGCCGCGACCGGATGGCATGCGCCCTTTTCGCTCTCTCCACCTTGAAGCGGCCTCGATTTTTTCCAGACATTCCCCGAGGCCGCAGGAGTTGACCTGCAGGTCGTTCATCGCGCGGTACGGCGCCGAGATCAGGTTCGCGCGCCGCAGAGCGAACGCATCGAGTTGCAGTTCCTGAGCCATGCTGTCCAACAGCGACTCGAACGCATGGCGCATGTCGACCGAGCCGTGGCCGCGCATCGGGCCGCAGGGCGGGGTGTTCGTGTACACGCGCACGCCGTGGTACCTCGCCGCGGGCACGCGGTAAAGCGCGTGCAGCAGCGCGCCCGCGTAGAGAATGGTGACGATGCCGTAGCCGGCGTATGCGCCACCGCGTTGCACGCAGTCGGCCTCCACCGCAGTGATCTCACCGTTCTTCCTCAGACCGATCTTGAGCCGGATGTCGGTCTGCGGCCGGCCATGGTGCATGACGAAGGTCTGCTCGCGCGAGAGCTCAATGCGTACCGCGCCGCGCGCCGCGCGCGCGAGCAGCGCCGCGATGATCTCGAAGTTGAGGCACTCGGTGCGATGGCCGAAGCCGCCGCCGACGAACGGCTTCACGATGCGGATCGCCGACGGGCTCATCTCCAGGCACTGCGCGAGCGTGAGGTGCACGTAATAGGGCACTTGCGTAACCGACTGCAGCGTGAGCGTGCCGCGTTCGGCATCGTATTCGGCGAGCGCGGCGTCGGGTTCCATCTGCGCGTGCGTGACCTCGGCGTAGTGGAAGCTCACCTCGCGCACCAAATCCGCGGCGGCGAAGCCTGCGCTCACGTCGCCGAACGATTGCTCGACCTCGCGCTCCACGTTGCGCGGCTTATCCGCGTGCAGCAGCGTGTCGCCCGCGAGCGCGTCCTTCGGCTCGAAGTAGGCGGGCAGCGGCCGGTATTCGACCTCGATTAGCTCGAGTGCCGCTTGCGCGGTCGCCTCGTCCTCGGCTGCGACCGCGGCGACCGGCTCGCCCCAGTAGCGCACGCGCTCACGCGCGAGAGGGTATTCGTTATGCGCGATCGGCAGAATGCCGTAGGCGACGGCGCAATCTGCGCCGGTGAGAACGGCGCGTACGCCCGGCAGGGCTCGGGCGCGGCTCGCGTCAATGCGGACGATCTCGGCGTGGGCGTGCGGACTGCGGAGGATCTCGCCGCACAGAGCGGAAAGACCCAGATCGCCGGTGTAGCGCGCGCGTCCGGTGACCTTCTCGATTCCGTCGACGAGCGGCGTCGCTTTGCCGGCGATCATCGCGCGGCCTCCCGCACTGCCTCGATGATCTTTACGTAGCCGGTACAGCGGCAAAGGTTGCCGCCGAGGCCCTCGCGGATCTCGGCTTCCGAGGGACGCGGGTTGCGGCGCAGTAGCGCGGCCGCCGCCATGATCATGCCCGGCGTGCAGAAGCCGCATTGCGTGCCGAGCTTCTCGTGGAAGGCGCGCTGCAGCGCGCTCAGCGTGCCGTGCTGGTTCTGCGATTCGATGGTCTCGACTGCGCGTCCGTCGCAGTTCGCCGCGAGCGTCAGGCAGGCAAGGCGCGGCTCGCCGTCGATCAGCACCGTGCAGGCGCCGCATTCGCCGCCGTCGCAGCCCCGCTTCGTTCCGGTGAGCCCGCGGTGGCTGCGCAGATAATCGATGAGGAGCAGGTTGTGCTCCACCGCGTCCTCCCGAGCGCGGCCGTTCACCGTGAGCGACAGGTGCCTGGCCATGGTTCATGCCACGCTAGCCCAGTGCGCGCAGCCAACCTTGATTTAGGTCAAGCGAGGAACTGCTGCACCGCGCGGCGCAGTGCTCGAGCGGCCGAAGCCGCGGGCCTCACTTCTCTGGGGCGGTGATCCTGCGCAGCTCCTCGTCGGAGAGCTCGTTGCGGCGCTTGAGGCTCCAGTGGCCGACCCACTGCTTCATCTTCGCCAGCCGCTCGGCGCGCTCGCCGGCGTCCTTGCCGAGGTAGTTGTACATGTTGCCCGGCTTGCCGTCCTTCGTGTTCTTCCCATCATCCAGGCGCCGCATCAACGCGCCGGCATCGCTCCCGCTCACCATGACCATGACGCTCTTGTAGTCGGCCATGCTCGGGCCCTTGGACTTCTTGGTCCAGGCCTCTTTGTTGCCCTGGAACTCCGACATGCTGGGCGCGCCGCTGATGTGGCAGGCAGCGCAGCGCTCGGCGAAGATCTTCTTCACCGTGTTCTCATAGGTGACGGAATCTGCGTCGGCGCCGCCGCAGAACGCGGCTAATGCGGCGGCCGCGACGAACGAGTACGAGCTTCGCATATCGCTGTCTCCTGGCGGATTGCGGGATTCACTGATTGGACCCCCATCGCGACTTCATGCTTTGACCTGCATCAAAACCCCTGCTGTGCGGCAGGGCATGCTGCGAGGACGTTACAGATCATCATTCAGGGTCGCGGAGGTCAGGGCGCGCAGCTCGCGGGCAGCGTGCTTGCGATGGCGTTCTTCGCCGAAGGGCGCGAGGTGCAGAGCTTCGCCACGTATGGCGGGGCGCGGCGCGGCACGCCGGTGAGCGCGTTCATCCGCGTCGACGAGAGGCCGATCCGCGCGCGCTGCGACATCGAGAGAGCCGACGCGCTGCTCTGCTTCGACGCGAGCCTGCTCGAAGCGAGGCTGCTCGCTAGCGCCGCACCCGGCGCGCTGATCGTCGTGAATTCGCGGCGCACGCCGGCGCAATTCGGCGGCGAGCTCGCCGGCTACCGGGTAATGCCGGTGGACGGCATCGGCATCTCGCAGCGCCACGGCCTGGGGCGCATCGTCAATTCGGCGCTGCTCGGCGCGTTCGCGCGCGCGCTCGGCGCTCCGGCGCTCGAGACACTCTCGAGGATTGTTTCCGAACAAGCGCCCAAGAACGCGAACGAGAACCTCGCCGCCTGCCTCGAAGGCTACCGCGCGCTCGAGGCGCAGCTCGAGAAAGCCGCGGCATGAACGGCGCAGCGCTCCCGCCGGCCATCTGGACGACCGGCACCACCGAGGCGATCAAGACGGGGACTTGGCGCGCCGCGCTGCCCGTCTACC
>Ga0075430_100002585_pt1 | contig 15096 bp, 28 predicted proteins | sample RhiMetdeltSRZDD4_FD_75294 | JGI IMG/M metagenome (GOLD analysis project Ga0075430, IMG submission 75294) | Populus rhizosphere microbial communities from Tennessee, USA - Rhizosphere MetaG P. deltoides SRZDD4 | ecosystem: Host-associated > Plants > Roots > Rhizosphere > Soil | place: USA... | reverse complement strand
GTCTCCGCTGGGCACGCCCAGCGCCTCATCGTGAGCAATCCTCATCGCTCGGTCGTGTTCGGCCATGACGACAGGATCAGCGCCGCCCTGCACGTACTCGCCGCACGTGCCGCAGACCTCGGCAGGCGGACCGACGTCGATCGCTTCCAGCATGTCGACGACCATCTGACCCGGGGTCTCGGGACCGAAGTCAGCCAGGATGATCGACTCGACTTGCTCCTGGTCGGCACGCGCCGGCGTTTCGACGATGGCCGCTTCGGTCCTGGTGACCGTCCACTGTCGGACGCCGTTGCCTTCGTGGCTCAGCCGGTAGCGGTAGGTCTCGCTCTCGTGAGCGAAGAACCCGACCTCTGGTGCCCGGCTCACAGGTCGCTCGCTAGGTCGCTGATCGTGCCGCCGTCGCGCATGTCGCCTGACGCTCGCACGTCGTGGCGGTAGAGGCGCATGACGATGCGGGCGAGATGGCGCGCACGAGGCTTCGTGAACTGCAGGGCTCGCCGTCTGGTGCGGGCGACAACGGCGTTGACTTCGGCCCGGGTTGCCGGGCGGGCGGTCAGGTGGTCGACGACCTCATCGACTCGGCCGCCGTACCCCAGCTTGTCGAGGACCAGAGCGCGTGCCAGGTCCATGCTGTGAGTGCGGGCAGCGAAGACGAACGTCGGCCCATGGACCAGCCAGAATTGCGAGCCGTCGCGCCGGTCGTAATCGGACGGCATGACCCCGGCAAGGGCGTTGCAGGGTCCCGGGTCCTGGTCGAGAGTCGTCATCGGCTCGCCTTCCTGACCGGCGCCCAGTCGCTGCCGGTCTCGTCCCAGGTGATGCGGTCGGTCGGGTACCACCCTGCCCAGAGCCGCAGCCGGAACAGAGCGTCTAGAAGCTTCGTCATGTGATGACCTCCTGGTCGTGTCGTCGTGCCAGTCACGACGCGAGACCGCCCCGGCCTGGTCGACCGGGGCGGTACGGATCATGGCTGGCTCAGAACTGCTCTTCGGCCGGGTCGGGCGGTGCGTCCGGTTCGGTCGCCGGACGGCGCCCGCCTCGCTTCGGCTTTGCTGCCTTCGCCTGGTCGTCGTCGACCTCGGTCTTCGGCCGCCCCGGGAACGTGACGTCGTACGAGACCGCCACCTGCCCGGGGTTGAACGTCGACTCAAACTGCCGACCCCGGCGCACGGCGACGACCTCATCGGTCACGATCGGCAGCGCCTCGTCGATGCGGTTCTTCGCCGTGGCGTGCATGAGAGCGAACGAGTAGACCTCGCCCGGGCGTGCCCGTTCGATGCCGTCATCGCCATGCCACACACCTGCGATTGCCCGAAAGACGAGCATGTCGACCGGGGCGAAGCCGGTCTTCAGGTCGACGTCGGCATCGATGCGGACGAAGCGGCCGACGAAGCCGTCGCCCTTCTGCGTCAGGGTGGCCGCCTGCGGGTAACCCTCGCCGAAGACGTCGGTCAGTGCTGCGTACGCAGCGTCGATCGCTTCTCGGTCGTAATCGGTCATGTGCTGAAACCTCCTGGTGCCTTGCCACGGTGACAAGGGGAAGGCGGTCAGAGCGTGGAGAGCCGCCCTGGCCGCCGACCGCACGGCGCCGTAGTCAGTGGCTGATCGGCTGCAGGGCGAACGTTTCGACGCAGTGCGCGCAGGTCGGCACCAGATCGAGGACCGGATGCTGCACGAGAGCGACGGACGGCTGATCGCAGAAGAGCATCCATTCGCACTCTGCCCGATCGGTCAGGATCACGGACCGCCAGACGGCTTTCATACTCTCGCTGCAGGAGTGCCGCAGCGCGCCTTCGGTCATGGCGAAACCGTAGGTCGGGACCTCAACAGAGTTGACCTGGTAGCGCCCGTCATTGCGTCGGTACCACGACCATTGCCCGCCCGTCGGGTCGTCGACAATCGTCCTGGTCGTCTTCGTCGTCATGGCTCTTGCTCCTGGTAGGTAGGCAGGTACTGCAGCGACAAGCGTACCGGACTGCCGGCCGCCGTCAACTAGGGCAGCTTCTCGCTGGTCAGGACCCTGATTCCGTTGCCCGGATCGTGCGCCATCGCTTCGTGCGCCTCGCACAGCTGGAAGCGCAGGACGCCACGCCCGGGATAATCGAAGACTGACGCGACCGTCGCCCTGGTCACGATCAGGTCGTTTGCACAGATGTCGCAGTTGCCGTCCATGGCTCCGTTTCCTCTCGTCTGGTCGGCCCGGCGTCGGGAAGGGCCCGGCCTACCAAAGCAGACCCAACCCGACGCCGGAACCTCCCCCGTGAGGCACTTTCGCCCGGAAGCCTCACGGGGCGAACGCTAGCTCTTGTTGCCGCCCCACCAGCGACCGCCGAACCCGAAATCGCTCGAGGAACCTCCACCACCTGAGCCGCCACCTGAGCCGCCGTCAGAACCGCCTGAGTCGCCACCTGAGCCGCCTTCGCCCTTGTCGGGCGGTCCCGGGATCACCTTGCCCAGAACGTCATTCAGCGCCTCGCTGACGCCACCCCGCATCTGTTCGGCCAGGTCCTGAAGATCGCCCAGCGTTGCCGGGTCTTCGCGCTTGCGCTCAGCCATCGATCACGCCTCCTCGTTCTTGAACCAGTAGACGCCCGCTGCCGTCAGAGCCGCAGTTACAGCGACCCAAATGCCCCGAGCCTCGTCGATGCTCACGGACTGATCGACAAGCGCCGCCTGCACAAGCTGTGCCACTGTCAGCGCCCCACCGATCACGGCGACTACTGCCTTACGAATCTTGCTCACGGGTTGGGTTCCTCCTGTTGACATTCGGCTTCGTTGGGAAGCCGATCACAGAGCAGACGGTCGACGAAGACGAGCACGCGCCGCATTTCGGCGTTGTCTTCCTGTAGCACGGTTACTTCGTCTTCCAGGTTGTCGACGTGCCGATCAAGATTGCGGTACAGGACCAGCGAAGCGATGAGCAGGACGGCGACGACGAGCAGACCGGCGCCCATCATGCGGGCGTACCGGGCACAGTCGCTGGCCGCCGTTTCGACTCGTTCGACCGGCGTCGGGTGATGATCACTCATGATGGGAGCCGTTCTGTTTGCGCCCGCCGAAGAGCCAGACGCCTACAACGGCAGTGAGTGCCACGAGACCAGGCGGAGACTCGTACGTAGACGATGCCATATCGACGGCGATCGAGAGTACGAACGCGCCGAGGACGACATAGGCGGCTCGTAACCTGAGCCGCTGAAGCGCTTCGTCGTCCCGGTTCACTCACTCGACGTCGTCGGGTTCGTCGCCGACCAGATCGAAGCCGGGCGCCCCGGCGTAGTGCGCCGCGTTGTAACTGGCGTGATGATCCCAGCCGATCGCATCGGGCAGCGCGTTCGTCGATCCGTCGCCCTTCACGAAGTTAGGTACCGGGATCGCTGCGACTGCGGCTGCGACCGCCTTCGCCGTCTCTGCGACCGTCCATCGGGCGATTTCGTTGAGCTGTTCGCGTGCCGTCGCCTCTTGGTCTTCGATGGCGTTGCCGACTGCCGTCTTCACTAGCTCGTGTAGCTCTTCCTTGCTGTAGGGCATGTCGTCATCCTCCGTTGTCGATTCGGTCCACTGTCCGAAATCAGGCTGCAGCGAGCGGCACAGGTCGACGGCGCCGCCACACAGGTTGACGCCGTTCTGGTACTGGAACAGATGCGCCTTCGGCGAGACCCGACCACGCGACCATGCGTAGGTCTGCCAGCCGTACCGGCAATGCTGCGGATGCTCGCCGTCGACCAGGCGCTCGATTGCGGCATAGCCGCCGTACACGCCGGTGCGATGCCTGCCGATCGCCCGGGCAGCGTCAGCAAGGAACCGTTCGACGGACAGCCAGCCACCACCTGTGATGCCTGCCGGGTCCGTGTCCAGAGCGAAGTAGATCGGCCGGTCGGGCGGCATCCCGCATCGCACAGCGTCGGCGTGCGCTCGCTCGGCCGCCTGAAAGCCGGATGCGCCTTCGGCCATGAATCCTGCGGTCGTCTGGTAGACGGCCACCAGATCGAGACCGGCCGCCTGCAGGCGCCCGACCTCGACGGGCGAGAGCGCCTTTCCCGATGACGGCGTACCGACGTACCGCACAGCGAACCGTTTGCCATTGTGAGCCAGGCACGACGCGCCCGGCCGGGCGAATGAGTAATCGACGCCTTCAGCCATGAGGCGGCAGTCTACCGGCGCGTGAAGATCAGGTGGAGATATCCCGGCCGAAGTAGGCGAAACACTGCGACGAACCGCCACCTTCCAGACCCCGGGGTGTGACGGCGCCGCCCTGCACGGCGTCAATGCTCAATTCGTCGCCTTCGTCGAAATACTGACGGTCATGGCAGACCAGGTGTGTGCGACCGCCTGGCGATGCCACGTCGGGCGTGCCCGAGATTGCCGCCACGAACGAACCGCCCTGATAGAGACTGACCGACATACGGAAGAAATCAGCCCCAGCTGTGTCGCTGCCGGTCGTCGTCATCTGAAACCCGAATTTGTATGGTCCGCTTGCCGGGATGCGATAGCGGTTCGTGGCTCCGTTGAAACAAGCGCCCTGATCGTAGGTGATCGCATCCCAGTCGACGGTCAGCGGAGTACCGATCGCAGCGAAGTTCTGATCAATGGTCTTGACCAGGCGGCACCCTGACTGCGGCTCGAAACGGATATCGGAGCCACCTTCCAGAATGCCCGGGTTCTGTACGGCGACGATCGTCGCATGGAAGCGCTTCAGGTTGTCGTCGGGCACGTTGACGGTAACGGAGTAGTCCGCTGGCTCCGATGCGCCCGCATCTAGATACCAGATTCCGGATGCGAGCGTGTCGGTAGCGCCGTCGTCACGGAACACGGCGCCAGCGAACTGCCAACCCTCGGGCACGGACCATGACGCCGGGATGAAACCGCCTTTGTTCATCATCGCCACACTGGCGATCAGCCGATCGCCTGCAGCAGTCCCGGTCGGCTTCGTCAGCGTCAGCGGAATCTCTCGGGCCGACGACGTGAAGAACGCGTTCGACGTCGACCGCACAGACGGCGCCGTGCCTGAGTCATTCGCTCGGATCAGGACCGTATGTCCGTTATGGAAGGGATGCCCGGATTGCGAGCAGACGAAGTTACGAACGGCATTGACGGTCTGCGGCTGACGTCGGGCGAGCGTGGCACCCAGCGATATACCGTCCGTCGTCTGAATCGTGTCTATGACTTCCGTGTATCCGGCAGGTGGCGTGAACGTGCCGCCCAGCGAGAAGGGTGAGGCAACGTAACCGAAGCGCAGTTCTAGATCGGTCGGCGTGAAAGGTATCAGTGCTGGAGTAGCGACATTTGCGCCTGGTGAGATGCCGCCCCCGTCTGAGCCCGCCCATTTCGGTATGACCAGGTTGCCGTCCTGACTCGGCACGATATGGATTTGCTTGCCGTCCTGCGCTGTGAAGACGGTTCCATGATGGCCGATGTTCGCATGGACCAGACCGGTCGTCGGGTCTCTGATCTGTACGCCCTGGCCGTCGAAGATGCCGACCAGGCGGCCACTGTCGTCGAAGATGCGCAACCCTCCGAGCGGGTCCAGCTGCACGCGGGCGCCGTCAGTCTCACGACCGGCAAACCATCGTTCCGAGCCGAGGAACCCGACCAGGTTGTCGTTTGTGTCGTAGAACCTGATCTGAGCATTCGGCCCATCGAAGACGATGCGTCGACCGGACGTGCGTCCGAACGGCAGTGCGAAGCCGTTGAGGAATGCAGCGAACGATGACCTCATCGGTATGACGCCGTGCGATAGATCAGTAGCGCCTTTCCCTGCAGACCGACCGTGACACCTTCCCAGGCGATCACTACTTCGTCGCCTGGGAAGACCGGCAAGGGTGGCTCGCCTGCGGCCGCATCGCCGTTCGGTACGAGCGGGGTGACAAGTGAGCCGTTGACGCGCAGCGATGCCACGGCGCCGAACGGAGCATCGGGCATTTCAATTGTGATCTGTTCAATGGACCAGGGCGACTGCCCGGGCACTTTGAACCTGATCACACAGTCGCCGTTTGCGTCTGCTGATCCCGAAAGCGATTGACGCTTCGGTAGGTCGGCAGCGTTCAGGCTCACGAGCTACGGAAGCCGGCCGATAGGGATAGCGACCTTACGGGGGGCGGCAAGCGATACGAGCGGCGCATCGAGAGCGCCGCCCGAATCCTGAAACACTTCCAGCCGGACACAAGCGCCAGGCGCTACCGGATCGGCCGGTTGCTCGCACGACTGTTCGTGATGCACGCCGACGCACGCCCGACTCGTCGACGTCCCCCCAGAGAAATTGAACAGGCCGTCATGGATACGGAAGCGGATGCCTCGATCGCCTACGCCGTTTGCAGCGAACGCAACTTCAGCGATGGCATTGACGACGGTGCCACGCGGCGGGATCCAGTTGACATGACCCTTCGACACGACGTCTCCGGTCGTGAGCGTGCCGCTGCCGCCCGTACAGCCAGTGATCTGATTCGCCCCCACGTTGATACCCGTGTAGCCGATCACTGTCAGCTTGCCGCCGATCGTGACCGTGACGTACTCCGGAAACGATGCCGACAACGGAACGTCCAACGCAGCGACCGACTGAAGATTGATCGTCGCCTGCGGCAGTACCGCCCCGTTTGATCCGGCTGCGATCGTCGTCGCCCCGGGCGTGGTCGTGCCCCAGTCACCGACCGTCGTTAGTTGACGGTCGAGATTGAGCGGCTCCCAGACGTTGTTTCTGACGACCTGTGTAAGCAGGTTCTGCCAGAACGTGATGTCACGAGGAGTCGCTCCTAGATACAGACCTCGGCCCATGACGTCATCGTGCCCATTGTTCGACGATCACGGACACTTCGACCGTAGCTACCACCCCGGCTGCCCATAGCTCGTCAGAGCATGAGTACAAGAACGGCACTGACTGCGGGATCACGGCGCCTGCGCCGTCATTGAGTGCGCCCGCCTGAGTGTCACCGATGCGAAGGTCGCCGCTGATCGGGATGATTGTCGCCACCTTCCGACGCGGGTCGCCGTTGAGCAGACGATGCCCGTTCGTCGGGACCTGACGCGAGAAGATGCCGCCTGTGCGGGCGGGTAGCTCGTCGACCCTGACCGGGTTCACGACGTCGACCGGGATCGCTCGATCGGGCGCCCCGGTCTCGCCCTGGTGGACTTCGGCCACGTCGGGCGTGTCGAAGTCGTACGGCTCGACGACGGTCTCTGTGAGCGAGAGCTCTTCTGCGTCGTTCTCGACGTCGGACCGCTGCCGACCCCGGCCGATCGCCCGTCGCTGCCGTCGTGTCTGTGCCATTACCGGCCCCTTCCTATGGCGCTTGTTGCAGCCTTCTCGACAGTCTGGCCGACCTCAGTACCACGGGCGACGACGCTTACGCCGATGACGACGACGGCGGCGCCCAGGCCGACGATGGCGACACGGCGCCAGGTGTCGGGATCGGTCACGAAGCTGACGAAGCCTGCGACGGCTTCGGTCAGGCTGCCGATGGCTCCGGCAACGTTGTCGATCACGTTCGCCGGGTTCAGGTTGCTGGGGTCGGCAATGTCGCCCAGACGCTCGCTGAGCGGATTGTCTTGCGCCGCCTCGTTCGCTATCCGGGCACGTTCCATGTAGGGCCGGTGCAGACCCTTCACGTAGGTACCGGTCCACGCGGAGAAGCTGGCGCCCTTCTGCGACAGAACGCCCATAGCTTCGGCGTTCGTCTGCGGGTTCTTCAGCGCCTCGACGGTCCATGTCGGGTGCGCTCGCTGGTGAATGGAATTGATCTGCCACAGGCCGCTATCGGTCGTGCCGTTCGTGTTGCGGTTCACGGCGTCGACCCGGCCGCCTGACTCTGCGAGCGCGACGGCAACTGCAGTCACCGGGTCAGCTGGCGCGTAGAAGCGTGCCCAGCGGGCGATTTCCTGATCGTCCATGTCAGCGACGGCGCCAGACTGCCCGGATGGCGCCCCAGAAGCCGCCCAGTAGCTCCCAGGCAGCCGTAGCGCTCCGATGATGCCCAGGAGCGCTACGGCAAGCGTGAGCGCCCATCTAGACCGCTTCCAGCCGCCCGGGTCCATACTCGCCAGGCGCCTGCGCCTGAGTCGGGTACGCCAGGTCGTCCGTGGCCGCCGATCCCATGGCGCTGCCGGTCTCGGGATCGACCCAGATGGCGTGTCGGGTCGTCCAGTCGAGAGCAACGATCAGCGTGTAGCCGGTCACGGCAATGGTCGGGTCCTTCGTCAGAAGCGAGATGCCCGATACGAGAGCGACCGACGTCCAGAGCGCTTGCTTGCGCTCGGCCGATGCGTCGGGATCGCCGGAGTCGCCGACGCGCAGGTCGGCCAGGGGCGGCAGTGTGCGCCCGTAGACGGCGAGCACCAGGCCGCCGACTGCGAGCGATCCGGTCAGTGACAGATCAGGGCGGAGAGCCATGGAGGTTTCCTTTCAGGTTCGGAAGGTGACGACGCCGGGCGGTCCGGTGCCAGACGCATTCTGCGCACGGACCTCGAAACGGAAATTCGTGTTCGACGGTATGTGCGCCTGGTGGCTGTTCGATTCCTCAGGCCAGGCAGGACCGCTGCCGCCTGACGGCTGCCCGGCAGCGTTGAGCGTCTGACCGGTCACCAGGTAGCGGTCGGCGCCGTCCACGCGGTTCCAGACCAGCTGATGGAAGCCAGGCTTCCCGATGACCGGGCCGACGTAGGCGAGACCGGTCACGGTGCCGGGCACTCCGGCCGGCGCGTGCGGCGGCGGCGGTTCGATGGGCGAAAGCATGATGCTGTACGGACCGCCTGTCGGCGGCTGCCCGAGGATCGCTACGACTGCCGACATGGCTGCGGCTTCGGTCGCTCCCAGCCGATCCTTGCCCAGATACTTCGTCAGGGCTGACTGCATCACGACCTGAGAGAAACCGAGCGCTTCGCCTTCGGCCTGCGCCATGTTGCGCCATTCGACGTTCGTGCGGGCGATCGGCTCGCCCTGGCCGCCTGCACCGCCGACATTGATACCGGAGTCGACGACGGTCGGCGGCTCAAACTCGGTTGCCGGTAGCTCGACGGCAAAGTCTTCGGTCTCCGTGATTCCGGCCCGGGTCCACCAGGCGTAGGCAGCGATGCCGACGACGGCGGCGCCGCCTGCGTACAGCCACGGCGTCTTTACGTTGCCGATGACAGGAACCTTCACGACGTCGGCCATGTCAGATCGCCACCCATTCGGAACCGATCTGCCGAGGCTGCAGATTGACGCTCTCGCTGCCGTCAGTGATCACAGCTTCGTCGAAGGGTTCAGGAATGCGGCGCATCTGCGGCCGGGCGTTGACTGTGCGGCGCACGCGTGCGAGCGACGAGAAGGGCGAGTTGTACGGCGATGCCGGTACCGGGGTCGGCGCGTCACCGATCGTCGTCACGACGTTGAGCGCCGCTACGCGCTGATCATGGAACCGCTGCGGCGGCTGCATCCGTCGCCACAGGTTCCATTGCCGGTAGTGGCCGCGTCGGAAGCCTTCACCTCCGTAGCTTGAGTCAGGCGGGTTGTTCACGCCTTCGGCGTTGAGACCACGCCGTAGCGCCGTGTCGTCGATACGCGAGACCTCGCCACCCAGGCCGTCGAAAGCGTCAGTCTCGTAGCTCTCGTCGTGATGCTGTGCCCGCACGCCGGGCGCCCGTCCTGCGGTCGTCAGGTCGACGACCTCGTGCCCGGGATAGAAGTCGTGGCCGTTCGTGTAGGGCGGCTCTTGCCCGGGCACGCCGGTCGTGCGAGCCACGTATTCCAGACCGATCGCCGGGCGGCCTGCCGGTGCGACCTCGTAGTAGGGCGGCGCCTGCCAGGTCGGAACCTGGTCGATCTTGCCCGGTACGCCGTGCGTCGGGTCGGCCTGGTGCAGCGGCGCCTGATTCGGGTCAGGCGCACGCTTCGCCTGAAGCCAGGAGCCAGAAAGCGGCATCGGATTACCGGCCCATGGCCGTGCGCAGACCGCCCGAGAAGACGTCACCTGCGGCTCGGAAGACCTGCGGGGTCTGCCGATCCGGCAGGATCAGAGTCGTCACGAGAGCGACACTGACGATCGCTAGTGCGATCTTCTGGATACCTTCCACGGTTCCTACCCTTTCCACCAGATGAGAAGGTTCTCAATGGGTGAACTGCGATCGTTATAGCGAGTGAAGAGCGCCGTTATCAGCGCTACGTAGGCGATGCCTTTCGCCAGTTGTGGCGAGGCTCGTTCGATCAGCGCCAGCCCTGCCGCTGCGATCCCGGTGCCGACTCCGACCCTGACCGAGAAGCTGAAGACGTTGCCGTCAGGGAGCGTGTCGGGTTGCAGGATGGCACCGTTCGCCCATGTGACTACGCCGAGAGCGACGATCGGTCCGGTGCTACTTGCCATCGATGCTCCAGTGCCACGGTTCGGACGGCAGGTTGTGCAACCCGAGCGCCGGTGCGTTCGCTGCCAGGTAACGGAAGCCTGCGCTGCTGCGGCTGCGGATGAGTACGCCGTTCCATGAGAAGTCGACGGCCTGGCCGCGTTCGTGTCGGGACTGTCCGACCGGAGCGGTCGGCGTGCGACAGCAGTCCGACGAATCCGAACAGGTGCAGCCGTTCGTCTTGCGCAGCCGGGCCTGATCGGCGGACGTGCGATAGCCGCCACCTGTGAGCAGATTCGGGCGAGCACCTTCGACGAGATGGCGCACGGCAGGGGCGATCGACTGATCGACTCGGATGCCGTGAACCGTGACGATGTTGCCCGTTGCAGCTGCCGCTACCGCGTTGATCCCGGCTGCCACGTTCCCGACCGTGAAGCGAAGCGCTTGGGCCCTGCCTTCAGGTAGCTCGCCCTTCAGCACCTGCCGCAGCCCTTCGATGGGCGGGACGTCCTTTACGCCGACGTACACGAGCCAGGCTCCGGCCGCAGCGATGAGAAGCGCGACGCCGGACGTGCCAGCGTCGCGCTTCGCCATCGGTCGGTCCCTTCCCGCTCAGGCGCCAGCGGCGCTGCCGATGCGGCCGCGCACGATGGGCCAAACGACGGCGCCGAGGACGACGCCGATGGCAAGGGTCTTGTACGGGCGCAGGAGGTTCATCGGCTCGTTGCCTTCCGTGATGCGGTCGCCTTCGTGGCGTCCGTCTTCGCCGTGTCGGACGGCTTCGTGTCGTCCGTCTGGCGCTCGTCGTCGTCGGTCTTGTCGTCGGCCTGGTCGTCGTCTTCGTCGTCGTCGGACGGCGTGACGAGCGCCTTCAGGCGGTCGTACGTGTCGTCTGTGAGCCGCCCCAGCCGGGACAGTTCCAGCAGACCGTTCACGACAAGCACCCCGGCGTCGTCGTCACGCTCTCGCACTGTCTGCTCGCCGTAGGAGCGCTCTTGCTTCTGGTCGGTCTTATCGGTCTTGGCCATGGCTCACATGCCTCCGGTCAGCTGCAGGGGATCGCCCCCAGCCGGGACGATCTTGTTGACCAGGACGCCATAGTTGTTCGCCCCGGTGCCGCCGATCGTGCCGGACATGACCAGGTTGGTCGCCGACGAGACCGGCAGGTACCCGAGCCGGGTTTCTGCGCCCGGCTTCAGGCCGAAGTCTTGGCAGAAGGTGAGCGGGTACACGCCGTTGTCCCGACCGCCAGCTGCCTCGGCAGCTGCCGTGTAACCGAAGTGCGTCGCGATGAAATGGCGCCAGAACGAGCGCGGCCGGTTGACGACCTGGCTGGTCTCGTACAGGAGCGTGAACGGGTCGGGAAACTCCGTGTCGCCCTGTGCCCGGGCGTTGTTCTCGTCACGGGCGACGAAGATCAGGTTCCGGACCATGGAATCGATGCCCAGCAGGCGCTGATTCAGCGAGCCACTGGCAAGCGTGTAGTTCTGCTTGTGCCAGTACTGCGTCGTCTGCACGCCGGGCGGGTTGGGCGTGACCGGGTTGCCCCGAATGTCGGCCAGGTTCGGGTCCTGCCAACCCTCCAAGAGCACGCGGACTCGCACAGGCGGCAGCGCGGTCGGCGGGGTCGTGTAGACCGCCGTCGAAGGCGCGAGCCGCAGGTTCAGCGAGAAGGTCGAAGATGCGCTCTTGTTGGGCAGCGATCCCAGGCCGTCACGACGGACCATTTCGGCCGGAATGTAGAGGATGAACGCGAACGAGCCGCCCGCACCTGCGCCGACGCCTGCGGTCTGCAGGAAGATGGGCGACAGCTTCGCGTCGCCCTGGAAGGCGTAGCCGCCGTACTTGTCGACCAGATACAGGTCGTACCCGTTCATAGGGCCGACGAGAGGCTGGCTGTTCGTGTCCTGGAAGTTGACCAGATCAAGGACGTTGAACGGCGCGTCTGCGCCGAAGACGACGGTCGCTGCGTTGCCGACCGTGGTCGCTTCGACGAGCACCCAGAGACCGGCAAGGAAGCCGTTCGGGTCGACTTCCAGCGACGGCAGATCGATGCCGCTGGCGCCGAGGGTCGCCGTGGCGTCGTAGATCGGCTCGTCGATCCGACGCGTACCGGCGACGAAGGGTCGCATCGGCTGCGGCGCCTTCTGCCCGTTGCTCTGTGCGCCGCTGCGGGCGGCGCCATTCGCCCGCTGACGCTCCAACACTCCTGCACGACGTACCACGGATGAGACCTCCGGATCGGGTTGTCCGTGGTAGGCGCCGGACGTCACTTGTCGGCGGAATGCTAGCCGATCAGCGTTGCACTATCGCCATAACGTGTTGCTCGCGCCCCAGGTAGAGGAATTCGTTCTTACCAAGGACACGTGACCCGGGATGAACTATGTGCTCGATCAGGTCGGAATCGAAGCCGCCTATCTCGCCCAGCCGTTGACGGCTCCGTGCGTCAGGTTCGGCAGCGATGAACAGATGCTCTGGCGCCTGGTAGGCGAGCAACGGCGCATCGAACGGACGCTGTGTGGCCGCCCAGAGTCCGATACCGAGCGACCGACCGCGCATCCACAGACGCTTCAGCGAGGTTTCTAGGCGCAGTTCCTTCGACACGCCAACGACCTCATCGACGAAGATCGCCCGAGGTTCACCGTTGCGTCGGGCGGCCTGCGTGTAGCTCTCACGGAAACAGCGGTTGAATTCGGCTCGTAACACGTCGTCGTCCCGGTCGAAGTCGCCCAACTTCGGCCAGAGCACGTAGCCACGAGGCTTATCGACCCGGTTGCGGATGCGGGGTGGCGGCCAGTGCGGGATGCGACGCAGTTTCATGCGCCGTTGCCACGTGTCGACGGTCGCGTCCTTCGGTTTCATCACCAGGACGACCCCGGGCAGTTCCTTGCTGATCACTGCATTGAGCAGCTGGAAGCCGAGGAACGTCTTGCCGCTGCCGGTCTTGCCCAGGATCGTGACGTGTTGCCCTTCCTGGTAATCGAAGTACCGGCGTAAGAACAAGTCTCGAGGAATTGTGACAATGCGAGTCGGTCGATCGTCGACCATTCCACGGCGAGCCATGGCGAGAAGCGTACGCGAGAAGACCCCAGGAAGGCGCCCTTCCCGGGGTCTCTCACGCGCCGTGCGGCCGGTGCGGTTCTGAAGCTACCGCAGTGCCCGCACGATCGCCACGACGGCGAGTACCAGGCCGCCCAGGACCATGAACGATCCGATGCAGCCTTCTGGGTCGCCAGGGTGAATGCAGCCTGGCTTCTGATCGCTCATGCTGCCGCCTCGTCGACAACGAGCCCTTCAGCGCCCGGGACCTCGCCTGCGATCGCAGCTGCGATCAGATCGTCAGGTGCGACGGCACCCATGACCCCGGCAGGTACGAGACCGTGATTGCAGGCGCCCTGAATGATCAACGGCGCCATAGCGCCGATCAAGAGACCAAAGGGGCCGACCTCGGCCAGCTTGTCGAGAGCAGCCGCAACCTTCGGGTTCGTCTGTGCGATCTGGTCGACGGCATCGGCAATACCGAGCGCCGTTGCGTTGAGCGTGATCAGGTCGGCCAGGAAGACGTCGTTCTTCGTCCCGGCAGCTGCCAGCGGTAGGCCGACGATCTGCACGAGACCGAGCACGGAGTCTCGATAGCCGGACGGCTTCGGCTTCGACTTGCTGCCGCCCGATGTCTTCGGAGCCGATGCGCCTCGGCGCCGCTTGCTATCGCGTCGGGCATAGATCGCCGGATCACGCTTGTACGGCGTGCCGTCGTCCTTCCGACCGAATGGCGCGTCTTCGTCCCGGGTCTCCGTTTCCACCTTCACGGTGGGGTCGTCGCCGGAGTCTCCGATCGAGACTTCGACGGTACCTAGCTGATCGTCTGCCATATCAGGACTCCTATCGCTGTAGCGGCTGCACCGATCAGGAGACCGGCGACGAACGCAACCTGAATCATCTTCCAGACGAACGCCTGCGCATCCCTGGCTAGTGCTTCGGCCCGCTGCCGTCCGGTCTCTATCTCGTCACGCCATCTGGTGAGCATCCCGGGTACCATAGCCGAATGCCTCCGATCGCCCGTGCGATAGACGTGCCATGCACGACCTGTAAGGCGCGAGCGGGCGAGGAATGCAGGACCATGGCAGGCGTGCCCATGGGCAACGTCTTCCATATCATGCGAAGCGGCTATGCGAAGGCGATCAATCGACGACGAGCCAGGAGAGAGCGCAGACGATGAGTGGACGACTGGAAGCTATAGCAATCGGAATCGTCGTATTCTGCACCCTATTCGTTCTGATATCGGGCGTGATACTGCGACGGCAGCGCGATCGTGCCCACGAAACCCGGCATGATCGGATCAGATTGCGGGTATACGTCGGCGGACGGCTGGTATTAGGACCGCTGACGCTCAATGAACTAGCGACCGTTGTCGAATACGGGCGCTATAAGCAGATGGGCGAGACCTCCATACTTCACATACCTGCAACCCCTGGCCGCATTCACCCTGAATACGACCTGACCGTAGAAAGTGCGGTCAATGCCACCTTCTAACCCTCGCTGCATACACGTATGGCGGCGCCGTCAGCCGGTCCGATTCACTGATACGGTGACGACGCAGCGCAGCTATTGCGCCCGGTGTCAGGGCCGCTGGTGGCCGCATGTCCGCCCGGGCAGCCTGCGGCGGATCGCTCGACGACGGCGCCTACCGTCGCTGCGGTCAGCAAACGGCGTGAGAGCTCTCCGCCGGCGTCAATAGCCGCCCGCCGCTGCCGTCCCATTCGGTCCCGAGCGCAGCGAGGGATCGGTGGG